>Ga0210051_1000272_pt1 | contig 44981 bp, 51 predicted proteins | sample CryGey092014_all_FD_185464 | JGI IMG/M metagenome (GOLD analysis project Ga0210051, IMG submission 185464) | Groundwater microbial communities from aquifer - Crystal Geyser CG23_combo_of_CG06-09_8/20/14_all (SPAdes) (version 2) | ecosystem: Environmental > Aquatic > Deep subsurface > Groundwater...
TTGTAAGAATTATTGGATAGAAACCTCTCTTCTTCGCCTCCTCTGCAATTGCAATTACCGCAGGCGTCTTCCCTGTGCCTCCAGCAGTAATATTCCCAATGCTGATGACCTTATGCGGAAGATGTTTTTGATGTTTCAGGGAATAATGCTTTTTTACTGAATAGCCGAGGTAGTATAGAAATTCAAAAAGTGACATGATATTATTTCCTTTCTCCTCGCTGTCCCGCCCCATGAGGTGGTGATGTCATAGTGGACAATGTCAATATTGGTGTCTGACCCCACACATGCTCTAAAATCAATTATTTCCCCCAAATATATTGCAGCCCACCACATGAACATCTCACCTTATCGGCTACATTGTCATAATGCTTCTTTGAGATAAGATTACCGCACTGGGAGCATCTGAATATTTCTTCAAGCTTTTGAACATCACTATAAAAAACTTTAAGGTCATCTATGCTCTCTGTAAAAGAACTGTCATGGGAGGTTCGGTTACCAATGAACATTGAAGAATTGAGCCTATCAAAGACAGCATTATCTTTTAACTCACATTTCCTGTCTTTGAGCTTGCTTTTCAGTTCAGAAAGCAATTCGCGAGACATTCTATACTCATTGTGTTCATTGAACCGAAATTCTACCTTTACCTTCAGTTCATGGCAAATCTCTTTTAATAGGTGTTCAAGATATACTCTAATAGAATTCCCTAAGCCAGTGGTATCAGACTTCTTCAATTTGCTTTCGATTTCTTCTTTAAGAGTAAGTGGCGGTGGCTCGATGGTAGCGCCGTTTTCATGATCCCAATACATCCCCTTGATTAACCAATTCTTTCCTTTGGCCATATTTGAAACAATTTCGAACCAATCTTTTTCATGGGTAAAAAGAATTATCTGATAGTCACTAAACTTCTCTATCAAAAGCCTTGCGAATCGTGCTCGATGGTTGGTATCAAAACTGGATATTACATCATCTAAAACAATAAATCTATTGAGCTTGTTAAAAGCCCTTACAGATGCTAAAAATAAGCATATCCCAAGACAATTCAAATGAGATTCACTCAGATACTTATGGGGTGGTGATTCCGGCTTGCCGTGAAATTTAAATTGAAGGGTTATTCCTACAAACTCATCATCCTCGTCCAGAGGAACCAGTTCTATTTCACTAACATTTTCAGAGTCATTCATAAACAAGTAGAGTTCGTTTATGTCTTTGGATATTGACTCTAAAAACGAGCAAAGACCGCCTCTTTGCTTTTTTACAAACTCGTTATAAATAAGCTCCATAGACTGCTGCTGCTGTGAAAAAAATTCCGAAGCCTTTTTCATGGATTTGATCTCATTATAAGACTGCCGGATAGAAAATATTTTGCTATAGACCGTGAACGTGAGGTCGTCTTTCTTCCCAGTAATTATCTTTGCTTTGTTAACTGTAAGGGCAGAAATTACATTTTGAAGAGCGGGTATATCTAAGTTAATAAAATCCTCAAGCCTATTGATTAGTTCAGGCTCTGAAAGAGATGCTTTTCTGATTTTTTCCAAAGCGGCTGAAGTTGTCTCTTTTATCTGTTCAATTTCTTTTAGCAAAGCAGAATTTTCTTCCACCAGCAAGCATTTCTCTTTTAAAGCAGTTTCTATCTCTGATAAAGCTCCTTGAATAAATCTTTGTGTCGTATTTTTTCCCTCTATTGCAGCATCTTTTTCCCTTTTAGCGATAGCTAATTCTTCAAGTCTCTTTCTTAACTCATCAATCAGTTCCGCTCTGCTTTTATCCTCTAAGCAAAGCGGACATTTATCATCTTCATACAATCTTCTTTCAAGAATAGAAAGCCCTTGTGATAATAAGGGCTCAAGATTTATTTTTTTGAGTTTGTCTTGATCCTCTGCTATCTGCTGACACTTTTCATAGAATGCCTTGTAAGACGAGCAACTATGATTAAGAGAAACCTTAAACCTATTTAAATTCTCAATAACTTTTTCATACGAAAGCTGTTGCGCTATAGCCTCTTTATCTTCTGGTTTTTTTAGAAGTTCTAAAATTGTCTCTATGCTTGAATTGTCTTTAACTTTAATTGACAGATTCAAGGGAGTAAGCAAGTCTTTAATAGCATTTAGGTATTGTTCGTCGTCAATAATATTTTGGCCTATTTGTTCTATTATCTGAGCCTGTTTGATATTTATATGATTGTCGTAGTTTTTTATTTTTAGTTCTTTCCTCAAATCATTGACAGCTTTTTTCAAGACCCCTTTTATCTTAGACACTTCGGAAAAACCTATTATCTGAGATATTTCTTCGAGCTTCTGTGCCTTGGTAGATAAAATGAACCTCAACAAATCTTTGTATCTAAGGATAAGATTTTCTCGTAAAGATTCGATCAGATAATCTTTAAAGTCCTGAGAAATATTTGAGTGCTCACTATTTAGCTTTGCTTTTTTATAAAATAACTTTTTCCGGCTGTCGCATTTTGAATCTGAGCAGTTCAAAGTAACAGAAGCATCGTCACTATCAGGCAGAAAGATATTTCTGAGGGCAGACACCCCTTTTGTTCCAATTTCCTCTGTCGAAAGATGTTCAATTTTATCGCAATAGAACCATTCAAAGGCATCTGCGATAGAGCTTTTTCCGCTGCCGTTATCGCCATAAATAAGCACTGACTTGGATGAATCAAAATCCATACTAATATCTTTTCTGATTCCTCTAAAACCGCTTATTTCAAGGCATTTAAGTTTCATTTTCTTTCTTTTCTCTTGTCTTACCTAACTCATTTGTTAGATTTGTATTTGTCAGCTTACCATCTTGATACAACTTCAAAATAATCTCAGCAACATCCTGATCTACACCTTCAATGTTCGCTATTTGAGAGATGAATTCATCAAGTATTTCCTGACCGCTCTTGATTTGCCCTGTCATGTTCTATGCCCTCTTTTCAAAGTGCTTCCAGTTTATTTCAAGGATTATCGACACATCATGTTTTTTAATCTCAAATCCGCTTTTGTTATTACAGATAGGATAGACTCCGTACTTATCCAGAAAATCAAGGATAAAATAACTCTCTAAATCTTCTATACGGTGTTTCCATATCTGCTTCAACATCTCAAAGTTTAGATATGTAAAATAAAGCCCTTCCGTATTTTTATAATTAACAATACCTTCGTTTCCAGACATTCCCTCAAAGTGGTCTGAAAGCCTCTTGCCTATGCTATTGGTCTTTTTCTCGCTCATACCTATATAAATCAGCCGTGATTTCTTAAAAGGGTATGGAATTTCTGTCTCTCTCAAAAAAATAAAATAAAGTCCGCATATCCCCATTAACGGTTTGATATTTCGCAATTCAAAATCCTGTTGCTTGTCAAAGTTGATTTTAAATTGAGTCATTGAAGTTACAGCCCCACCTCAACATCAATATTATCAATACATGTCTGCTTTTTTGAATGATTATACGCTGTATGCCATTCCCCATCACGAACTGAAACATTTGATAAGCCATTCACAGGAATGCATCGCCAATTTTTCTCTGAACCGGGAATTATAGTTCCGCTACTACTCTGACCACCAAATTGATAAAATAAACAATGCTGTTTACCGTTTTTTGTCCCTAACACATGTGGACACATCTCACGGTAATACCCATTGTAAGTTGCAATGACTTGCTGCTTGCTTATAATTGCCTGTTTTAAGAAGTTGTAAATGCTCATAAATCCTCCCTTTGTGGTTTAAACCTTTGTTGATTATATTATTATCTCCCCGCTTCTTTTGCAGCCTTTTCAATCCAATCACCCATGTTTTTATATCCATCCCCCTTAAACCATAAGTAAAACGCATAACCTTTGGGAATTTCTCCACAACGATCAGTAGTGTTTCCTTGTAAATCTTTTATTTTACTTATATCGATACCTAAAAGTCCGTTGCCAATTTCTTTGCTCTTCTCAATTTCATACTTTACCCATTTGCTACTACAAGTATTCTCTCCTGCCAGCACGACAGTTACAGATGTGCCCTTTAGTTGACTATCAATCCAGCGTTTAACGGCTTCATCACCTTGTCTTTTAATCTTTTCAAGCTCTGCAGCATCAATAAAACCTGCTGCTTCTTTGCCTTGTGTAACCCAGCTATTACGGACAACCATAGCGCGGGATACGTCTCCATACTCAAAACTGAATAATACTCTCCTCGCCATTTCACATTCCCCCTTCTATACATAAAATAGCATCAATGCATATACGACAGTTAAAATTCCCACACAACCATAAAACCACCACAGCGTTATTGAAAACATAATCCGCAATCTTGATTGTACCTTGTCTTTGAACCTGTCTGCGTTCATGTCAAAAAGGTGATCTTCAGTTTTGAGCCTATTTACTACTACCCATTTATACAGCTCCCTGTATAGCCTCTCTTGCTGGAGAAAATAGGCATCAAGAAACCAGAAAATGACAAGAGGTATAAAGGCTATGAGAACTTGGTATTTGTCTCCCTTCAAAAGAAGTGTTGCCACTATCAAAGTGACCGCCCAGCCCTTGAGCATAAAAGAGTTGAAGGCCATGCGCTTGATAATGTCCTGAATGATTTTCAGTTCTTCGATAAAGAACTTCTCTATCTGTTCTTTTTCTGACATTGCTTATACCTCCTTTCGGTACTAATTTATCATCTCCCCTCCACAACATCAATCTCATATCCTCTATCTGCCGATAATGTGCATGTTCTTTTCGCGTCTTTAAAACGCATAAGCTTAGATTATGCAAGCTTGTTAAGAATCTCACGCATTACCTTTGCCCTATCAAAATCTTTTTTTATCCAATCTGAATATTTAATCCTATAAAAACATCCCCTATATCCTGCATCTTCCAATATGCATTGACGTTCTACATCGCTATCAACGTATATGCCATATTCTTCATCGATCTCATCTTTAAAGTGAGTTGGGCCGTCACATTCGATAGCCACCTTTCTCCCATTTTTAGGATTACTTATGGCAAAATCAATTTTGAACCCACAACTTTTGATCTGATTCTGGATTATGTACGGGGTATCTTGCAAATGAAAACAGGCCAAATAATAAAATTCTTCCTCAAAAAAAGAATCAAATGGCTGAGGGCTAACAGGGAAATTCACCATCCCATGTTTGTCTACATATTTTAGGAATTTATCTATCCAAATACCTTCTGGAAATTTTTCGATAGGCATACTTAAAACACAATGCACTTGCATTCTTGCCCTAGAGAATGCAACATTTACGCGGCCCGCGGCTATCTCTTTATTAATTTCACCCCCCTCGCCCGCAAGTGAAACATAACGTTTTTTCTGGTCTGACGATGTGAGTACACAAGAGTAAATGACGATATCCTTTTCGTCTCCCTGAATGCCATCAATAATTGAGACCTTTATATCATTTTCTTCTGTATATCCCGCTTCTTCCAAAATCTTTCTTATATAAGCAGCCTGCAAATTAAAGAAAGTCAAAATGCCGATTGATTTGCCATTATAGCGACTGTCTGCTTTAAGATTATGGACAATCTCTAAAATCTTTTCAGCCTCAGTAATATTTATTTTATCCGAAATTTCCTTGTTCCAGTCCACGCTTACTGGGTGAATAAGCATAATTCTGTTTGTGTCTCCATAAGTCAAATAATTTGTGTTCAAAGAAATTAACCCTTTACCTTTCGGAATATAAAAGTATTTATTGCTGAAGCCTATTAACTCCTTAGGTGACCTGTAATGATATTGCAGAACCGTTGAAAGAAATCCGCGCAAAAAAGCCATATCAAGGACTGACTGAACTGCCTCCTGTCGAGGTTTTATATTTAACTCCTGAGGAGTGCCATAGCGTTTTGCCAATTCGTCAAACGCTCTGTTGGACTTAAATCTTACAGTATCATCACGCATTTGTTCGCTATCACCAAAGAAAATAGCCGACTCTGCACGAAACATTGATGGCATTGCATAAGCAAGGTTGCACTGAGATGATTCATCAAAAATAACATAGTCGAACATCGCTGGTTCAAGCGGAATTAATCGGCTTGCATCTTCAAGTTCCATAATCCAGACAGGCACCAATGAAAGTATTGTTTTGAAGTTATCAGGCTCTCTTTTAAGAGCATCGAATGTCTTATACGCTTTTTTAGATTTTCCAAAAGCTTTTGAAAGTGTATTGATAATAGCTCTAACTTTCCTATTGCCCCACTGCTCCTTAATTTTTTTGTTTATAAGGTTCTGAATATAAATGATAACGCGCTCACGTCGAGACTTTTCGGTATTGAATAATTGGTGGCTTATATTATGGTCTTCGCATTTGAACCGATTTAAAATTTCATCTAACTCAATCTTTCTAATAATTCTCTGCTTAATTTCATCGAGCTTTGCATGGACAATCAGCAAATTAATATTCAAAAACTCTTTCAAAGATAAGCCGCAATCATTTAAACTTTTATTCAGATTAGCCTGAACCTGCTCAAGTGAACCTTTTGATTCATAGTATTTGCAAAAGTTTAATAGCTCATCCAAAACTGCAACAGCCTTAGCGCGAGAGATATCCGCAGAAAGTTTAGTGGTTATATAATCTTTGAATTCACGAGGCAGGGCATTGAAAACTTTACCTAATCTGAACCGACGGTTGAAATTGTTTAGCTTACGCAAAAACTGACTGTGTCCATCATAGCCCGACAGCTTACAATCGTCTTTAATTTTCTCTACCAGTTCAGAGAATTTGTTGTTTTGGAGGGCAATCAGGCTAAATTTTTCTTTGAGATTATTTGGAATTCCACGGCTTTCGTAATAGCTTATTGACTCCTGTATTCTCTTGTTTTTTGAAAGCAGGATGTCTATTGTTTTCTTTGCATCAGATGTAAAATTTGTCTTGAATTTTGGAAAGTTAGAAATTGAAACTGCATAATCCTGTAATGTTTCTAATTCGTTGAAGTGCCTGTAAAAAAGTCTTTGTTCATCAATGGATTTATTAAAAAAATTGCATATCCCCTTTTTAGCTCCGACTATCGCCAGAATTTCTTCATTCACATCACTTGCGGTGTGGTGACTATATTCCATTTTTGCGAGATATGGCCCTAACCCTGCCAATTGAGGCGCAATACCATCCAATTCATCGTTTTCTCCTATCTGCGGAGAGGCGAGGTTTGGAATATAACCATATAGACACTGAAGTTTTTCCCCATTTACTTTTAATTCATTCAACTTATCTTTGACAACTTTCAGTGCTTGAGCTTTCTGGCTAACAAAAAGCACTCTTTTGCCATTCGCCGCTAAATGGCATAATATGTTAGCAATTGTCTGAGATTTCCCAGTTCCCGGAGGGCCTTGAACAACAGAGGCTTTATTATTAATGAGCTTTAAAACTTTCAACTGATATTTATCGTACGGTAATGGAAAATAAAGCTCCTCTTCCTCTGGAATGTTACTTTCATTAGATAGTCCAGCCTCATCTACCCAACCAGTAATAGCAGACATTTTTAATTTATCTTCATCAAGGCGTGATAACTTTAAAAGGTCTTCAACAAGAAAGTAATTCACTTTTGGTGATAAAGAAATACGAAACTCATCCCATTTAAACGATGATTCTCCGAAAACTGCGTCTGTTAAACGTAACTGCTCACAAACCCTGCCCCACAGTTCATTAAAAATATCAATATTATTTATGGGCAAAGTGAATTTGTCTCCAATTTCATATTGTCCAAATGTCTCTACCACTTGCAGTAGTCGTTCCTCACCCAGAACAGGCTCAAGAATACCGACATTGTATTGAACCTCTGAATCTGCTGGACGGAGATAATATTTGCCATGCTCTCTATCTATAATCACAGGCAGTGAAAATAGTGGTCGCCGTTCTATCCTATATGCTTTATGCTGTATCTGTTGTTGGCCAAACAAATTAGCATCTTTAAGCTGGTCGTCTGCTTCCTCATCTGTAGTTGTTTCTGCCTCTATTTCAGGAAGCTCTATTTCATAGAATCCAAAATTCAGATTAATCTGCTTTGTGAATTCATCATTTTTGTATTTGTTGTATATTTCTTCTAATTTTTCGGCAATCTGTTTTTCTCTGTTGTATTGTCTCTCATTTTCCTTTGTAATATCTTTAGGTGTCAATGAATAAAAATGCTGAAGATTTATGATAAATTTGTTGGATTGGGTATCATTAGAATCCCTTGATAAAAAATCTGATAGAACAAATAAGTCATTATCGAGAGATACGGCAAATTTATCTTGTATGAGATGTGAACGACGGCTTGTAAGCCTTACATAGCCGAGACAATACTTAAGCAAATTTGTTAAAGAAACTTGTTCCATCTTATATCAAAGTAGCGAAGCTGTTCCTATAATATTAGACATGCAATAGGGTATCAGGCTTTCTGCATTTTTTCAATAAATATGACACCACTTCTTCGTCAGAAGGCCATATCTTTGTTCCTGCTTGCGGCAGGCGTTCTAAGAGATAATGGTTTGAAAAGACGCCTGAGGTTATCCAGGTGGTATCTTTATTTTTCTTCTTCATCCTCTTCTGTATGTCCGATCAATCCCTTTGCATCTTTTTCTTCCAGTTCCAGTTTCGGAGATACCTTTTCCCCTATACAGTCAATCGTGGGCATAGTTATTCAATTTCCTTATCTCTCCGGAACCCGATTTTACTTTTTTTCTTGGCGTCCTTTTAACGTCTTTTATTTTTTCACCACTTCCCAGTAACCGCCCTTATCCGGGCCGATACGTTTGATAAAACCTCTCTTTTTTAGCTTTTCCAGATTGTATTCAACAGTTTTTTTAGTAAGGCTTCCCTGAGAAACCATTTCATTTTTGCTTATATATGGATTATTTGCTATCAAAACATAAATTACTTTTTCATTAACAGATAACTTTTCTACACCCTTTTCTACCCCCTTTTCTACCCCCTCTTCGCCCAACTTTTCAAATCTTTTTTTGTCTTCATAATAACTTTTACGCTTAAAAGTTGTGATAAACTTAGTCCCTACTTCACTGAATTCGGCATCAGGTTCTTTGGAGAGTATCAGTTTGATTCCGCGTCCCCACTTCTCTATAAAATGAACACGGTGGAGCATTTCAGCAATCAGTTCGTTTCTTCTTTCCGAAACCATCATTGTCCTGATAGTTTCTATGGTCAGACCGCCGTAAAGGAGCCCCGGACTCCTTATTTCAACCCGGTCTTTGAAAACAGCAATATTAACAGAATCAAACTCCCGATAGTCCCTATGGCAGAAGGCATTGATTATTGCTTCTCTGAAAGCCGCCTTGTCAATTTCAGGCACATCTACCCTTCTTAAACCTTCCAGCTTCATGCCGATATGAATATTTTTCAGGATGTATCCCTCTGCTTTTTCAATCAGGTAAAAGAGGTCTCCTTCAAAATCCTGCATATCAATGGTAAACGATGTGTCTGTTGTGCCGAAGACAGCACATCTGAGGCGGGCATTGGGAAAAAATGACTGCGGTTTTTTGGCAAATAAGATTGCGGCTGTATTGAGGAGCTTACCGTCAGACATGAGCCTTAATTTTTCAAAGGCATTGCGCACAGTGTCATATTTCAGCCCTGAGCCTTGCAAAAAAGATTTAACTTTCTTTGCGCTTATGTCTGTAATCTTTGCTTCTTTGCAGATTTCGGTATCCCATCTTAATTTATCCTTATTCTTTCCGAGAATCAGCTTTTCAAGTTCTTTGGCGCTTAATTGACGGTCTTCATCCGCCACCCTTATATATGCCCTGCCATAAGCAAAATACGGAATATCGTTGCCCTTAAACCAGATTTTGATGCATGCTTTGCCGTCTATTTCAATACGGTTTATATGAGGATAGATTTTGGGTTCAATATGGTCTGCAATGGATTTTGATACATCACGGATTGTTTTTTCTATTATGTTCTGACCAGTAACAATACCATTGTTTTTAATTCCAAAAAATAATTCTCCGTGTTGATGTTTATTGAGAATTGAGGCTATAGATATATTTGCCTCTTTAATTTCAGAAGTGGTTTTCTTTAGCTCCAATGTTTCGGATTCAATAAATTTCATATTTCTTTCACTGCTCATATCGTCTTAAAATCTATCCCTGCATCACGCATCTGCAGGACTGTATTGGTTTTGAGCTGGTCGTTGCCTCTGAACAGGCTGTCCAGAGTAATGACCTTTTGCGGCTTTGCGACGATGATTTGCTCTATCAGTTTTTCATTCAGTGCATCCAGGGCAATGATGAGTTCGTTATCATTGATGCTGTAATAGCTTATAAGCTCCCCTCCTTGATAAGGAGGGGCAGGGGTGGTGGATGATTTTAATTCTGGTTTACCACCCCCGCCTTCGGCGACCCCTCCTAAAATAGGCGGGGAACTAATGGTTATGTATTCCAATTTACTGGTAAGTTCATACCCAGACTTGAGCATTAGCTCATACAGCATATTTTCTTTTTCGGCATCGGGCTTGATGGGGTTAGTGAAGGCATCAAGCTGCACCGCCAGTTTTTCTTCGCTGTCTATTTCAGCGCCTCTCCAGATTTTGAAACTGGAGGGAGAAAGTTTGAATACCTTGAATCCTACCTCACCCCCAGCCCCCTCTCCTGAAGGCGAGGGGGAAAGAGGTTGCAAAACTTCGGAAACTTTCTTCACCACTTCAGTTAAATTGCTCAATATTTCTTCGTTAGTAAATCGTATTACTTTTACCCCGAAGTCATTTATTACTTGTGTTCTGGCTTTATCATATGTCTTTTGGTCCGCCTTATTATGGTAGCCGCCGTCAACTTCGATTATTAGGCCGGCCTCATGACAATAGAAGTCTGCAATAAACTGTCCGATGGGATGCTGGCGCCTGAATTTACAATTCCCTACTTGCTTATTCCTTAGAGCCTGCCAAAGCAATTCTTCCGCTTCCGTTTTTTCTTTTCTCATATTCCGTGCGTTTCCAAACAGAGCGGGTCCTGCCCCTTTAAATAATTCATGCGCATGAGAGGGGAGATGAGGTAGGATTCTTCCAGCACGGGTTTCAAGGTGGCGGTGGTGGGCTGCTGTAATATTTTAAAGGCATCACTCTTGCCTGCCCAATTTAATAGATAGCGCTCGTTGGCAAAGTTAATATCATCGCCAAAAGCAGCCTTCAGCTTTTCCCAATCTAATTGGCCCTCGGCAAAGAGTTCAGGAAAAAGCTCCTTCAGCTTTTGCAGTTTTACGTGCTTAATATCTATTGACTCTCCGCCCATCTGCTTCCCCTCAAAATCCCATAGCAAGTAAATGTAACATTTCCCAATTATTTTACAACAAGACAGGGAAAAAGATATTGAATATTCCGCCGTGCCTGAATAGCGAAATACTTCTGAGCATTGGCGATTTCTGGCTTGCGGGGATCACCGTTCTGTGCAATCAGATAACATGCAAAGCGGGACAGGTGATAATCATTAACCGTTTGCACTGCACCTTTGCCGCCCTCTATCGGTTTGCCGGCGCCGGCAAAGTGATAGGAAGGCTCATTTCCTGATTGTTTACATGAGGTTAGAGCCCTTTGAATTGCATCTTCAAATCGCCTCCATTGCGTATATCCTAAAAGAGGCTGAATTTCTCGGGCGCTCCAATATTCTGCTCCATATTCATTTACTTTTTTCAGGTCTTCAAAAGGCTTGCTTCCCATTGGCGCTAAATTTTTATCTGACATGTCCCCTCCTGAAATAAGCCGCCAATAATATTATAAGTTATCCCGCCTCATTTCTTAGATACCTCTCAATCTCCTTTATCGCCCTTTCAACTGCTCCGGCTTTTTCATTATACAATTCCTTAGCCTTATCTCCCATAGCCTTCCTTTTCTCTGCGGATTGAAGCAGTTCTTTTAGTTTTTCGCAGAGCGCTGGACTGTCAGTCTCTATTGCGGCGCCCTTTTCATAGAACTCTTTCGCAAAAGGGAAATTCTCCATGTGCGGACCGCATATTATCGGCTTTCCCCAGAAGGCAGGCTCAAGAAGGTTCTGTCCGCCGCGCTCTATGAAACTTCCGCCTATCACAGCGACATCCGATGCGCCGTAAACTGATGCAAGCTCGCCGACTGCGTCAAGGATAATAACAAGTCCACCCCTCCTATCCTCCCCTTGGTAAGGGGAGGAGTAAGGTGGGGTAAGGTGAGACCTCTTTACATATTCAAGCCCTTTTTCCTTAACAAGCTCTTCCACCTCTTTAAATCTTTCCGGATGACGGGGCGCGACAATCAGGGTTAAATCAGGGAAGTCTTTTTTCAGCTCAATATAGGAAGAGACAAGCAATTCTTCTTCGCCTCTGTGCGTGCTGCCTGCAATTATAACAGGATGGGAAACCAGTTTAGTCCACTCCTGAATATTCAAAGAAGGCGCGGCGTCAAATTTAAAACTGCCGAGAACTCTTACCTTATCCTCTGAAGCTCCAAGTTCTTTAATCCTTTCTGCATACACAGCGTCCTGCATACCGAAAAGGTCCACACCTTCAATAATGCCGCGCATGAAAAATTTTATCTTTTTATATCCCTTAAATGAATCGTCCGATATCCTGCCGTTCATTACAACTGAAGGGATACCTCGCTTTTTTAATGCCGTAAACAAATTGGGCCAGAGTTCTGTTTCCATTGTGATAAAGAGATTTGGCTGCGCATTTTTAAAAGTCCTTTTAAGTATAAAGTTAATATCAAAGGGGAGGTATATCACGTTTGTCCCGTCAGGGGCTTTTTCCAGCGCTACTTTTTGCCCGGTGTCAGTGATTGTTGAGAGAAGCAAGTTGACTGAAGGGTATCTGTCTTTGAGTCTTTGCAATAACGGCAGTGATGCTATGACCTCGCCCACAGAGACTGCGTGAATCCAGATAATCCCCCTTCGCCCCCCACATTCAAATCCCCCCATCCCCCCTTTACTAAAAGGGGGTGAGGAGGGATTAACGGAGGGCTGGAGGGATTTGAATGTTCGGAGTTCGTAGTTTATAAATCCAAATTTCTCTTTAAGCCATCTCTGCCTGAGGCCTTTTGGCCTTTTCCTGTACTGGAAGGGCAGCAGGAATATTAAGACAATAAAATATAAAAAGCTATATATCAGCCTTAGAATCATCTCTACCATGGGTCGTATACGAGCCCTCGGCAAACTGAAGGTCATAGAGTTTTTTATAAAGGCCATTTGCAGTTAAAAGTTCATCGTGCGTTCCTGATTCAACAATCTGTCCCTTGTCAAATACTATTATCCTGTCTGCGCTTCTCACGGTAGAGAGCCTGTGGGCAATAACAAATGTAGTCCTGCCCTCCATCAGCGTTTCAAGCGCCTTCTGAACCATCATCTCCGACGCAGTATCAAGAGACGAGGTTGCTTCATCAAGAACGAGTATTGGAGGATTTTTAAGCACGGCCCTTGCTATTGAGAGCCTCTGCTTCTGCCCTCCTGAAAGCCTTATCCCCCCTTCTCCTATAACTGTGTCATAGCCCAAAGGCAGTTCAAGTATAAAATCATGGGCAAATGCCGCCTTTGCCGCGCTCACTATCTCCTGTTCTGCCGCCCCTTTTCTGCCGTATGCTATATTTGCGCGGACTGTATCATTAAAGAGTATTATATCCTGACTCACAATGCCGATTAGCTGTCTTAACGACTGAAGCGTTACTTCCGAGATATTCACTCCGTCTATGCGGATTGCGCCGCCTGAGGGGCTGTAAAACCTGGACAGGAGGTCAACAAAGGTTGTCTTGCCTGCCCCGCTTTTGCCGACAAGAGCGGTAATCTCCCCTTTTCTTACTCTGACATTAATATTTTCCAGAGCGTCTTCTTTTGTGTTCTCATATCCGAAAGAAACATTATCAAAGACTATCCCCTCATTTATTCCGCTTAGCTGTATTTCCCCTCCTGATTCTTTCTCTTCTTCAAGCAGTCTATCTATTCTCTCCAGAGGAGCCTTTGCCTGCTGAAGCGTATTATGAACGGTTACAAGCCTTCTTGCAGGCGTATATATCATAAATATTGCCGTAAGAAATGAGAAAAAATCTCCGGCGGTTATTGCCTTGCTTATAACAAGGCTGCCGCCGTACAGGAACACAAAGGCGATTCCAAGCCCTCCGACAAATTCCATTATGATAGACGTGGCCTCCACTATCCTCGTGGACCTCATCAGTTCCCTGTAATAGTCCTGATTTTTATTTCTGAAGCGCGCCACCTCATCGGCTCCCCTCTGAAATGACTTTATAATTTTGATGCCTGAATAGCTTTCAGCTATCATCTCGGTTATCCCTGAGATTTTTTCCTGCGCCCTCATGCCGACTTTTTTGAGCCTCTTACCCAGCCTTGAGACAGCATAGAGCGCCAGAGGCAGAACAATGACTGCTATCAATGTCAGGTCCCACCGCATAGACATAGCAACGCTGATAAGCACAATGATGGTGCAGGTTTCAACAAATAGGTCTTTAATTGTATAGGCAAGCAGTCCCTGAACTGCGCCGGCGTCATTTATTATTCTTGATATTACTGCTCCGGTAGAGTCTTTCCCGAAAAAACTCATAGGCAAGGCTGTCACATGGCGATAAAGGTCGTCTCTGATGTCCCTGACTATCTTTGCGCCCACAGACCTCATAAGGTAGGACTGAAAAAAAGAAAAAACACCCTTTAACAAAAAGACTGCAAATATTGCCAGCGCAATCAGCCGAAGGGTGCCGGCGTCCCTTCCAACAAGCGCCTTGTCAACTGCAGGTTTTGCAAGCCAGGCGAGAGAACCGTTAAATCCAGCCACAACCAGGCTGCATACTCCTGCAACCGCAATCCTCCCCCAGTAAGGCCTTGCAAGGTTTAAAATTTTCTTGATGCCTTTCATACTGTCATCCCTGCCTGTGCCGGCTCGGCAGACAGGTCAGAGGCCATTTCCGCCACTCTCTCGGACGGCCTTCTGTCTCTAAACATTTCTTTTGCTGCTCTAAACCGGTTTATCATCTGTTCTCTGTAATCCTTATTCAGCATAATTTTTTTCAGTTCTCTCAAAATATTTTTTGCGCCGGCCTGAGACTGAAGAAGTTCCTTTACCACTTCTCTGCCTGAAACCAGGTTTATAAGCGATATATATTTTACATTAACTAAAAGCCTGCCGATAAAATACGAAAGCGGAGAGAGTTTATATACCACAACCATCGGCGTCTCAAGGAATGCAGCCTGCAGCGTGGCTGTGCCCGATGCAATTACAGCCATATCAGCTACGGAGAGCGCCTTCACCGCATTCTCTTTTTTAACTGTTACTCCCTCATCTCTGAGAATTCCGATATAGTTTTGATATTTATCCATATCCGCATTAGGAGCAAACGGCATTATGAACCGACAGTTATAATCAGGAAATTCCGCCTTAAAATCTCTCACCACATCTATCATAACAGGCAAAAGACTCTTTAGCTCATGCGGCCTGCTGCCCGGAAGCAGGGCAATAACAGGGGAGTCTGTATCTAACCCGAAAGTTTTCCGCAGGCCGGCCTTGTCTTCTGTCATAGATTCTATCTCTTCAAGGACGGGATGCCCCACAAACTCGCACTGAACGCCTGCGCCTCTGTAAAGCTCTTCTTCAAAAGGCAGGATTACTGCAATCCTGTCTGACGCCTCTGCGATTGTCCTTACTCGGCCCTTACGCCAGGCCCACACTTGAGGGCTTACATAATACAGAACCTTTATGCCTTTCTTTTTGGCAGCCTTTGCCAGCCTGATATTAAAGTCAGGATAATCTATTAGCACCACTACGCTCGGAGAAAATCTCTCCAGAGCGTCTACGGCTTTTTTGAAGGTTGCTTTAACCGCCTTATAAGCGGCAAGCGCCTCCGAGATGCCGAATGAACTCGCTATGCCTGAAACCATTTCCACGCCAGCAGCTTTCATCCTCTCTCCGCCGATGCCTATTATGCGCGTGTCAGGACATTTTGTTTTAAGCGCCGTTGCGAGAAGCGAACCGTATAACTCACCCGAACTTTCACCGCTGACTATCATGACAGTATTCATAACCGTTGGAATTTTTTAAACAGCGCCCTTTATTATCTCCGCAATTCTTTTTACCGTCTCTTCCTCAAGCCCGGGATACATCGGCAGGGAAAGGACTTCTCCTGCTGCCCTTTCAGTAACAGGAAAATCGCCTTCCTTATAACCAAGAAATCTTAGAGCCTCCTGCAGGTGAAGCGGAATCGGATAATAAACAACTGATGCAATGCCCGCTGCCTTTAATTTTTCCCGAATAACCTCTCTCTTTGGAGTCATTATTGTGTACTGATGATACACATGATAAAAACCCTCTTGCTCTGAGGGGCATTTTACAGCGCCTGACAGAAGCTCTGTGTAAAGCGCCGCCTTCTGCCTTCTTTTCCTGTTGTATTCATCAATCCGCTTAAATTTCACAAGCAGTATTCCAGCCTGTATTTCATCCAGCCTGCTGTTGAACCCGATTATCTCGTGCCTGTATGCTCCTTTAGAGCCGTGATTCCTGAGTTTCTTTACCTTGTCAGCAACAGTTAGGTCATTAAGCGTAATTATGCCTCCGTCGCCGTAGGCGCCAAGATTTTTGCTCGGATAAAAACTGAAACAGCCGGCGTCTCCAAAACTCCCGGCTCTTTTGCCATTTATAGAGCTGCCAAATGCCTGTGCGCAGTCTTCAACTACTCTGAGATTATGCTTCTTTGCGAGCTTTTGAATCGCATCCATATCAGCAGGGCGCCCGAATATATGCACCGGGACAATAGCCCTGGTTTTTGAAGTAATCTTTTTTTCTATCAAACTAGCGTCTATATTCAATGTCCCGGGCTCTATATCAACAAATACCGGGATTGCGCCTGTGTAGAGTATGGCCTCGGCAGTGGCAAAAAAAGTGAACGGCGTTGTAATCACCTCGTCTCCTTCTCCTATGCCAAGCGCATCAAGGCTCAGGTGAAGCGCATCCGTGCCCGAAGCAACGCCTATTGCAGAAGAGACATTGTGATAATCCGCAATCTTTTTTTCAAATTCAGCGACCTTCGGGCCGAGGATATACTGCGAACTCTCCAGTATCTCTGCAAGCATATCAAAAACCTCTTTTTTAATCTCTGCAAATTCCTTCTTCAGGTCTATCATTGGAACCATTCTTATCTCCCCAACCCCTTTTTTATTTTCTCTGTTATGTCAAGCGCCACCTTCAGCGCATTCCTGCCCTCTATGCCTGAAACCATCGGCCTTCTCCTGCCTTTCACACACCTGATAAAATCAATGAGTTCTTCTTTCAACGGCTCTTTTTTCTCAGGGCGTATTATATCAGATGATATGCTGTCTCCCTTTTTAGAGTAAACCCTTATCTCATGGGTCTGATAATCAACATGAATGAATGAGTCTTTCTGAAAAATCTTAAGCCTCCTCTTTTTTTCAGGAGATAGCCGGCTTGCCGTTGCCGCAGATGCGCATCCGTTCTCAAACTCAAGCCATACCTTTGCAACGTCTATCTTGTCCGTCAGCATGCTTGCGCCTCTTGCCCTAATCTCCTTAACAGGAGAAGCCGCAAAACCGAGCATAATATCTATATCATGTATCATAAGGTCCAGCGTTATATCTATATCCGCGCTTCTTCCTGTAAAAGGCGACACCCTCTCAGACTCAAAGAACCAAGGCTTTTTTATCAGTCCTGATACAGCGACGACAGCAGGATTATATCTCTCAACATGCCCGACCTGAAGTATGCAGTTCTTTTTCCCCGCTTCGCTTATAAGTTCATCCGCTTCAGCCACGCTTGCGGTTATCGGCTTCTCTATCAGAAGGTCTTTCCCTGCCTTTATGCAGTCCAGCGCTATTTTGTGGTGCGAAATTGTTGGAGTAACAATGCTCACGGCGTCAAGCTCATTAATAATAGCTTTGTAGTCGGAATATGCCTTGCAGTTATATTTAGCCGCAAGGACTTTTGCCTTTTCTTCATCAATATCAACGAGAGCTATCAGCTCTGCATCTTCTATCTCTGAATATATCCTGGCATGATGCTGTCCCAGATAGCCTGTTCCTATTACACCTACCTTAACCAACGCAAAAATCTCCCTATTTTGAAGTCAGACCTTTTTACCCGAAATAAGTTTGTCTGATATTTTGCACTAAACAGAGATTTTAGGGCAAGTTTTTGGGATATGTGTTTTTTGAGAATAGAGGATTAAGACAAGATTATAAAAATGGTTAAATGTGGTAAAATAGCCTCAATAACGGAGGTGTTTATGAATATATCCATAAGAATTGAGATATTCAAAGAAGGAGACCTATACGTCGCCTTATCCCCTGAATTAAACGTCTCCAGCTTTGGCGAGACCATTGAAGACGCAAAAAATTCCCTCAAAGAAGCCGTTGAGGCATTTATAGAAGGGTGTCAGGAGATGGGAACGCTGGAAGATGTTCTGGAAGAATCAGGTTTTTCCAAAATCAATAATTCATGGGAATCAAGAAAACCTTTAACTGAAGAAGATCTCGCCCTCGCTGTTTAAGCATAATGCCTGAGCATAAAATCACGCCTACAAAATTCCGGGGACACCACAAAATTCCGGGGACACCATACTTAAATAAGCGTGGGACAGAAATAAACGGGACATGCACATTTTTCATCTGCTGCGGGAAGCCGTGAAACGTGTTGGCTGGTAAGAGGTCTAAAATTAATTGCCAATCATCAGCCCGTTAAATATGATAAAATGAAGATAACTTAGCAAGAGGAGGCAAGCGATGGGAAGGATAACAACAAACAGAGAGATACTTGGCGGAAAACCGGTTATAAAAGGCACAAGGATATCGGTTGAATTTATTCTCGAACTTCTCTCTTCCGGGGTTACCGAGGATGAGATACTGCAGGACTATCCGCATCTGACAAAAGATGATATTCGCGCCTGTCTTGAATATGCCGCACACTCGCTTAAGAATGAGATATTTGTTGAACTGGAAACTGCTTAATGAAATTCAATTCCGTAAAGATTTTAGCGGATGAGAATATTTCACCGAGAATTTTATCCTTTCTGAGAGCTAAAGGCATTGATGCGGCTGATGTAAAGGAAAAAGGATGGCAGGGCAGCAATGATAGGTATATTTTGGATATGGCATACGCGGATGAACGATTTGTTTTGACCCATGATTCTGACTTCGGAACTTTAGCCATAAACGAAGGTGCGCCATGTTACGGCATTATCCATATAAGATTAAAAAATCTAAAGGCAGAGAATGTCTGCGGTGTACTTGAGAAACTTTTAAAGATTGATATAGAAATTGCCAAGGGGTCAATAGTTGTTGTTGAGGATGCACGAGTAAGAGTTCGTTCCGTTATATGACCTCCACCAGAAGCATTGCCCTTATCGAATAAATCCGCCATGCACATTTTTCATCTGCTGCGGGAAGCCGGAAAGCCTTAACGCTTCGTTAGTTATGTTATAATCCAAGCAGGGAGGTGTCCCATGCAGACAATATCCATTAAGAGCAGTTCTTCGGAGAAAATTATACCTTTGCTGACCAACGCTTTGGACAGGGAAAAACGCATCATCGCGGGCAGCCTGAAAAAGACAAGTGAAAAAATAGATTCATTGGCAAAGTCCCTTTCTGTTGATATTGATAAGCTTGCGGCAGGTGAGGTGGAACATACCGAAGCAAACGATATGAAACTTGTAGGGCTTGAAGGAGAACTGAAAATTCTAAGGCATCTTGAGGATGAACTTAAGGAAATTGAATCCCTTGAGATATGCAGATAAAGGATTATCTCTATGAATTCTTCAGTAAGGTTGCGGCAAATCCTTATTTAGAATCACAAAACATTTCTTTTGAAGAACGCCCGCCTGATGCCGCATATATCACGGGAATCATTACTTTTATCAACGGTACAAGATTGCATATCAAGGAATTTCTTGTCTTTAAATCAAACGCTGTAAATATTTTGATGTATGGATATAACTACTTATCTGAAGATGACAGGCTGATATTTAGGTATGATAATGCTTCAGACCCAAAAGCCAGAGAAGTCTCCACTTATCCAGGACATAAGCATACACCTTTCATAATGATATAATACTTTATATGAAATCAGGATATGAAACCAGGATATGAAACTCGGCATATTCGGCGGGACCTTTAATCCAATCCACTACGGGCATCTCAGGGCAGCGGAAGAGGTTAAGGAAAAACTCCGCCTTGACAGGATTATCTTTGTGCCGTCAGGCAGCCCTCCGCTCAAGGACAAAGAGCTTGCCGATGCGAAGCACAGATACAGGATGGTGCGGCTTGCCGCATCTAAAAACCGCTCCTTTACTGTTTCTAATATTGAATACAAAAATAAGTCCAAATCTTATTCCGTAGATACCGTTGAAAAGCTGCGCCGCACTTATCCGGGCGCAAGACTTTATTTTATAGCCGGCATTGACGCCTTTATTGACGTCCCTAACTGGCGGCAGTCCGAGAGGCTTGTCAGCCTGGCGGATTTTATAGTCGTCTCAAGGCCGGCTTTTAAATTCACAGGCCTTGCCTCCTCACCTTATCTGAGGATAAATAAGAACATTCTTAAACAGCTTGATGACGCAAAAATTCAAACCTGCAAAACAAAACTCAAGAGCGGCAGGGATATCATAATGCTGCATATCACGCCGGTTGAAATATCGGCAACGAGCATCAGAAAACTGATAAATCTCAGGAAAAGCATAAAATACCTATTGCCAGAAGAAGTTGAATCCTATATAATTACTCATAAGATTTATAAAGTTAAGAGTTGAGAGTTAAGAACTTTTAATTTTTCACTTCTAACTTTTAACTTCAATATGGAAAGGAGGATAATCCTTTAATAAAAAGTAAAGCCAAAGCCCTTGCAGCAGCTAAGATAGCAACGGGTAAGAAAGCCGTTGATGTATGCGTCCTTGAGTTGAAAGGCGTGTCCATTATTGCGGATTATTTCATTATCTGCTCAGGAGAAAGCACAACACAGGTCAGGGCAATTGCTGAGGCAATAGAGGAGAGCTTTTCAAAGAAAGGCATTCGTCCCCTCGGAATTGAAGGACTGAAGAATAGCCGCTGGGTGTTAATGGACTACGGAGATGTTATTATCCATATATTTGAAGAAGAAACAAGGGCGTACTATCAGCTTGAAAAACTCTGGCTTGATGCGCCGGCAATACAGATAGAAGAAAAGGGTCATAACTGATAAATGGGGAAACTTGCAATATTTATATTCGTTATTTTTCTTGCCGGGCTTGCGCTCTTTGCCATTGACAACAAAGAGATTACAACAATCAAGATACCTTTTGACGATATATACGAGGTTCCCAAGATAGCGCTGATACTCCTTTCAAGCGTTGCAGGCGCGCTTGCAATGCTCATTGCCTTTACGATAAGGGACACAAAACGCTTTATTGATAACCTCCGGCATCAGCGCAAACAGAAAAAAGAAGCCAGGGTTCAGGAGATGTATTCAAAGGCGCTGAATGCGCTTCTTGCACACAATGAGGATGAGGCAAAGGAATCGCTTGAAGACGTCCTTGCGGAAGAGCCGAAACATCTTGCGGCGCTGCTGAGGCTTGGCGACATTGCATCCGGCGAAGAGGACTATCAAAAAGCGGTAAACTTTTATAATAAGGCATTTGCTTCCAGCCAACAGAACCCTGAGGTGCTGTTCTCGCTTGAAAGCCTGATGGAAAAAACAGGCAGGTGGGCTGAGGCGCTGAACTATATAGAGAAAATCCTGGATATAGACGCTGACAATCTCAGCGCCCTTTATAAAAAGAGGGCTATCCTTGAAAGGGATGAAAAATGGGATGAACTTGTTGACGTGCAGAAGACAATATTGAAGCATGAACATACAGAAAAAGACCGGCAGAGAGAGCAGATGAACCTGCTTGGGTATAAATATGAATACGGCCGCTACAGCCTTGAGCGCGGGGATATTGAACGGGCAAAAAAGCTCTTCAAGACACTGCTCAGAATGGATGCTAATTTTGTGCCTGCATATATCGGACTTGCAGAGGCAATGCTCAGGGAAGGCGAGGCAGAAGACGCCGGAGACTTTCTTGAGAAAAGCTATGAGCAGACGTCATCCCTGATAATCCTGGCCAGGCTTGAAGATTTGCTCATAAGCATGGGGGAGCCTTCAAGGCTCATAAGGCTTTATGAAAACAGCCTGTCAAAGAATCCTCAGAATCATGCGCTGAGATTTCTCCTCGGTAAACTCTATTACAGGCTTGAGATGATAGACGATGCATTTGAAACATTTTCTTATGTTGACGCAAGCGGTATGGCGTCTCCTGAACTTTACCAGATAATGGGCGACCTGTATCTCAGGCGCAATCAATGCGACAAGGCTGCAGAAGAATTTAAAAAAGCTGTGGATATGAAAATAGCGTTCCGGCTCCCGTACTGGTGTTCAGCCTGCGGCTATTCATCACAGGAGTGGTCCGGCAGGTGTCCGAGCTGCAATAACTGGAATACATATGCGTTCAAACTTCATGGAACAAGCAAAATTTAAGAAGAGCGCTGTAGTTTTAGATACAAGCCTTTTTGTAAATCCTGATGTTCGCGAGAGCTTCGGCAGGACGCCAACAGAGGCGCTTGATAACTTCCTGCTTTTAGCGTCTCAGATTCCCCATCTGGAGTTCTATATGCCGCCGTCTATATTTGAGGAACTCCTTAATTTCATAGAACCTGAAAAAATATCAGGAGACCTGCTCGTGGTTCTTCAGCAAAAACCTCCCAAGAAACATGAGCTTACATGCCCTGCATTTCTGCTGTACGAATTGATAGAAGACATGAGAGAGAGGATTAATAAGGGGCTCCGGGTGGCAGAGAAGGCTGTGAGAGGTGTTTCAAAAGCAGGCGAAGAAGATATTATTAAGGACATGAGGAGAAAATACAGGGAGGCTTTGAGAGAGGGGATTATTGACAGCAAGGAGGATGTGGACCTTATTCTGCTTGCACGGGAGCTTGATGCGCTGCTTGTAACAGCGGACCAGGGGATAATAAAATGGGCTGAGAAATTAGGGATTAAATGGCTGATATCTTCCAAGTTTAAAGAATACCTTCAAAGTTCCATCAAAAAAGCTGAGATGTCGGCAGCGCACTAAGCCGGGAATTTTTGCAGGGCACCGCATCTGTCTTTCGGCAATATTAAACTATCTTTTTTTAAGTGCAGGCATTGTGCTATATAGCAAGCTGTTATCTATCCCATGCGGTGGCTATCCGCTCCACTTTGTGTCGTCTTCCCGAGCAGCTCGGGACAGACCCGTGAATCTTGCCTCAATCCAGCCGCAGCACCCTGATAGTTTATAATGTTTTATTTCCCGATGCAGAAATCGCTGAATATCCTGTTGAGAATATCATCCGTTGTTACAGCGCCCACAATCTCTCCGAGCCTGTCAAGCGCATCCCTGAATTCAATTGCAATTATCTCAAGCGGCTTGCCGGTTTCAATTGAGTTAATCCCCTCCTTTAGAGAATCATAAGCAGCCTGAATTGCAATCTTATGCCTGATGTTTGTAATGATAATACCTTCTCTCTGTTCTTTCCAGTTTTTAACAGAAGATTGGAGGATAGTGTCTTTCAGTTCCTCTATCCCATCTCCTTTTGCCGCAGAGATATTTATCATGTGTGAAGAGTAAGAACTGAGAGCGGAATTAACTGCTGCTCTTCTGCGCTTCTGCTCTTCTGAGCTTATTAAGTCGGATTTGTTGAGAACTATTATTGTGTTTTTGCCTCTTGTCTTTCCGAGCGCTTCAATGTCTTCATCTTTCAGCGGCTCACTGCCGTCAATAACCGCTATTACCAAATCCGCATCTTCCATGGCCCTGATGCTTCTTTTAACTCCTTCTTTCTCTGCCATGTCATGCGCTTCTCTTATCCCTGCTGTGTCAATTATGCGGAGCGGCAGGCCGTTGATATTCAGATATTCTTCAATGGTATCCCTTGTTGTGCCGGGGGTATCCGTAACAATCGCCCGGTCTTTCTGAAGAAGCGCATTAAGGAGCGAAGACTTTCCGACATTAGGCTTTCCCACGATTGTCGCTGCAAGCCCCTCCCTGAAAAACCTGCCTTCATCGTAACTTTTTAAAAGCAACTCAAGCTCTTTCAGGATTGCCGCCGCTGATTCAATAGTCTCTTTCCTTGAACCAAGCCCTATATCCTCTTCCGGAAAATCTATATAAGCCTCAATGAAGACGCAGAGATTTGTAAGCTGTTCCCGGAGATTCAGAATCTTTTCAGAGAGTTTTCCTCTCAGTTGTTCAAGCGCAATCCTGTGCGACTCATCCGTCTTTGCCCTTATGAGGTCCAGCACTGCCTCTGCCTCACTCAGGTCCAGCCTTCCGTTTAAGAAGGCCCTTTTTGTGAACTCTCCGGGTTCAGCAAGCCTTGCCCCGTTTTTAACTGCAAGCTCAAGCACATCTCTCAGAGGCGACATCCCGCCGTGGCAGTTTATCTCAACAATATCTTCTCTGGTGTAGGTATTTGGCGCGCGCATTACTGAGACAAGCGCCTCATCCACGGCCTCGCTTGTGGCAGGGTCTTTTATAAAGCCGTAGATTATTCTGTGGGAGGCTGAGGCAGAGAGGGTTTTGCCTTTTGGGGAATGAAACAGCCTGTTCGATATCTTTACTGCGTCTTTTCCGCTTAGCCTGACAATGCCGATTCCGCCTTCTCCGGCAGGGGTAGAAATGGCGGCTATTGTGTCGTCAAGAATCATAATTAATAGTATAACTTACTAATGAGTGTGAAAATATCTTGCAATTGATTTTATGCGCTCCCAAATCCCGATATAGAAAAGTGTCATCATTGATAATGGGGACAGCGGTACTCTTTTATGAATCAGCTTTTTCTTTTGCAAGTTTTCTGTTCACATGAAACTGCTGGACAATTGAGAGAATGTTGTTCACCAGCCAATAAAGGACAAGCCCTGACGCAAAATTAAGAAACATGAATGTGAATATAATCGGCATAAGCATCATCATCTTCTGCTGGGAAGGTTCGGCTGACGACGGCGTCATCTTCTGCTGGATGACCATTGTAATTCCCATGGCAATCGGCAGCGGACCGACAGCGAAACCGCCAATCAAAGGGAACCACGAAGGTATGTGCCCGAAAAGCGTATCCGGGCCTGCAAGGTCTGTTATCCAGAGAATGAACGGCGCGCCCCTCAATTCAATGGCGATTGATAATATCTTATATAACGCAAAGAATACGGGAATCTGCAAAAGCATAGGAAGACAGCCGCCGAGCGGATTCACTTTATATTTTTTATAAAGCTCCATGGTCTCTTTCTGCATCTTCTGGGGGTCTTTCTTATATTTTTCTTTTATCTCAGCCATCTTCGGCTGTATCTCCTGCATCTTTCTCATAGACGCCTGGCTTTTATTTATAAGCGGGATAAAAGGGATTCGGGTGACTATTGTCAAGAGCACTATGGCCCAGCCGTAGTTGCCCAGAAATTTGTGAAAGAATTTCATCAGCCAGAACAGAGGTCTTGATATGATGGAGAAAAAACCGAAATCAATGATATGCTCAAGCCCGACATTTAATTTTTTTAGATTGTCGTGTTCTTTCGGCCCGGCATAGACGATAAAATTATTAATGCCGGATTTCCCCTTGAATGCTATAACTGATGCATCCTGAACCTTCCAGGCAGCTGCTTCATCCATCTGAGTTACCGGCACAATAGCCGAGAAAAAATATTTATCCTCGCGGGCAATCCATCTCAGCCCGCCCTGATAGCTTTTTGTCTCGCTTAGTTTTTTTGCGTCAAATTCTATCCTCTCTGCGTCCTTCAGGAGCACAGGGCCGAGATGAGCTGACGTGTCTTTTCTGTCATGAATTCCGAAGTCAGTGCCTGTCGTTATCCAGTATTCAGGCAATCCCGCAACTTCATCCTTAAGGTCAATCTTATAACTGTCATTATAAAAGGTGTAAGTTCTTTTTATGGAATATTTGGAGGCTGCATATTCAAAAACGACAGCGCCTGTATTTGTGTTTTCATCAAGTTTCATATCCCTGCCTGAGATTTTGAAATTGGCATTTGCAAGGTTAAAGTTATTCTGCGAACCTATGCTGAGAGGCTGATAAACACTCTGGCCTTGCTGAAGGATAACAGACAGCCCATCTTTATCTTTATACTTTTTTAATTCCCATTTTTTAATCGTTCCGCCTATTGATGAGAGCGTTGCAGAATAAAGACCTGTTTCAATCCTTACCTCTTTTTCTTCTGCATGGGATACTGCCGGCTCTGGAACAGGAACGGAATCCGCCTTAGGCGGAGACTTCACAGCTTCCTGTTGTTTGCTTTCTTTCTTTTCTTCTTGCGCCTGCTCCGGCAGCGGCTGCTTCTGCGGCTGAGGAGGAAATAAAAATTGATACCCTACGAGGATGATTATTGAAAAAATTATAGCTATAAGTGTTCTTTTTTCTGTTCCCATTGCCTTGCTTACCTTACCGGGTCATAGCCGCCGCTATGAAACGGATGACACCTGAGTATTCTCCTTAATGAAAGATAACTGCCTTTTACTGCGCCGTATTTTTCTATTGCCTCTGCTGAATATTCAGAACAGGTAGGCGCAAACCGGCAGCTGCGGGGCAGTAATGGCGAGATTGCATATTTATAGAGCGAGATAGCCCCCAATAAAATATTTTTAATTGTATCTCCCACCTTGCACTCCTATACTTTAGACGTCCAAGCCGCTCACATTAATTAATAAGGTTCATAGACGTAACGCCCTGTCTGCGATAAGAATAAAAGATTAAACGGTCAGCTTTTTTCTGCCCTTTGCCCTTTTTCTTTGAAGGACATCGCGTCCTCCCTTTGAACTCGTGCGCTCCAGGAAGCCGTGCGTCCGTTTCCTTTTAATCTTGTGAGGATGATATGTAGTATAAGTTCCCATTGTTTTTCTCCAGTCCGAAAGTATATCTTTTTGCCCGGAATAAAGTCAAGAATGCGAAATTTACTGTCAAGCCAAAATGAACCGGCGGAGAGAGTGAGATGAGGCCCTATAATTTTCTCCCTGATAAATATGCTATGCCTCTGCAAGCTGCATTGAGATAACCTTTGACACGCCGGGCTCTTCCATTGTTATTCCGTAGATGTAGTCAGACGCATCCATTGTTACCCTGTTATGCGTTATCACTATGAGTTGAATATCCTTTGAAAGTTCTCTCAGCATTCTGCCGAATCTTTCGGTACTGGAGTCGTCCAGCGGCGCATCCGCCTCATCAAGAATGCAGAGCGGAGTGGGTTTTATAAGGAAACTTGCGAATAGAAGAGACATGGCCGTCAGAGCTTTTTCTCCGCCTGAAAGAAGGCTTATGTTCTGCAGCTTTTTGCCCGGAGGCTGCGCAATTATATCTATGCCTGTTTCAAGGATATTGCTTTCATCCGTAAGAATAAGCTCTGCCCTTCCTCCTCCAAATAGTGAGAGGAAGACCTCGGAGAATTTTACCTTTAGCGCCTCAAATGCCTCTCTTAGTTTTTTCCTCGTTGTGCTGTTTATCTTTGTTATCGCATCTTCAAGTTCGGCAATTGATTTATTGAGGTCGTCCTGCTGTTTTAAGAGAAATTCATATCGCACAGTCAGTTCTTCATATTCTTCAAGCGTACCGAGATTTACAGCGCCGAGTTCCTGTATCTTCGCCTTCAATTCAACCAGCCGCTCTTCATCTTCCGGCAGGAGAGGCTCTGTCTCAAACGAATCTATCTCTGTTCCGTAATTCTGCCTTATATTCCCGGTCAGGTTTTCAATCTTCAGTATGTGCTCTGCTCTCTCCACATCCAGGCTTGAGACTCTTTCTGAGAGGGCGTCTATCTCCTGCCTGAGCGCCTTGACGGCCTGCTCGTTTGAGAGCATACTCTGGTTTTCCTGTTCAAGCGCATCTTTCCTTGCAGATATATCATCCCTCAGCCTGTCTGCGTCTAAAACCACGCCTTTGACCTTATCTTCATTCTCGCCTAATTCCGTCTCTCTCTGCAAGATGCGCTCTTCCACAGACTTTGTCTCTTCGCTTAGTAAATTGCCCTTCCGCAGCAGTTCTTCGAGGGCGCTGCCTGTTGTTTCTATTTCCTTCTGCACCGCTTCTATTTTCTCTCTGCCGGATGTTATTGACAGCCTGACGTCTGTTACATACGAGCGGTTTTCTTCGTAATTCAGCTTCTTCCGGCTTATATCTTCCAAGAGGGCTGCCATATCTTTTTCTATGATATTCTTTTCTGATTCCCCGGCATTTATTGCGGCTTCCTTTTCGCTTATCATATTTTTGAGCGCTTCTTTCTCCCTTGCAATTTCCTCAAGCTCTATTGAAAGGTAGGCAAGTTTTCTGTCTGTCCTGTCTTTCTCCTCCTGATAGTTTGAAGATGTAAGCCTTGAAAGCGACATCTCTTTTTCCGCATTAACTATTGCAGCGGCAATATCTCTTACAGCCGATTCCTTCTCGGAAAGTTCCTGTTGAAACCTGTTAATGTCTTCCTGCAATTGAGCTGTTAGACTTGTCTTCTGCCCTATTAACTCCTCAATTTCCCTGACCTCCCTTTTCCTTTTTAAAACCCCCCTGCCTTCTCCGCCTATGACAGCGCCTGAAGGTTCAACTATCTCGCCGTCAAGGGTTACAAATAAGCAGCCGCTCCGTAATTCCCTCATTGCAAGGGCTGTCTTCAGGTCTTTTACAATGAGGATATTTCTCAGAAGATTTTTTGCTATATCTGTAAACTCTGCATCAACCTTTACAAAGTCTATGGCCTTTCCGATTATGCCGGGGGGGGCATCAAAGGATTCATCAGCTATTTTGGAACCAAGCGGGATGAAAGACATCCTGCCTGCGCCCTTTGATTTCAAAGTGGCGATAGCAGCCTCAATATCATCAAGGGACTTAAGTATAAAAGAATTGATTTTTTCCGAGAGTGAGTTTTCAACCGCCTTTTCATATTCAGGTTCAACATTAAGTATATCTGCGAGCGAAGAGACGATATGAAGATTAGCTCCCTCCATAAGAATCTCGCGGGTAGGGGCGTCAAGAACAAGTTCCTTTAAAGACTCCATACGGGATATGTTTGATGCCAGGCCTTCTTTTGTTTGTGATATCTCATCTCTGAGACGTTCAATCTTCTCCCTCACGGAAGATACCTCTGCGGCATATACATTTTTCTTTTCACTGAGCAGAAGAACCTCGCCGCTTTTGTCACGGAGAGAACCTTCCACATCTATAATTGATAAATCAATTTCGCCTAAAACTTTTTTTGAATCCCCGGCGTCTATTATCAGCGCAGCCTCTTTTCTCTCTAATGCCTCAAGGGACGCCTGCATTCTGCCTGTCTCATTTCTGAGTGCGCTCAGTTCCTCTGAGGCGCTGAATGCCTTTCTGCGCCTTGAATCTACGGAACTTTCTTTTTCTAAAAGTTCATTTTCTATTAATTCAACAAGCTCATTCTTTATTTTAAGCTCTTCTTTAAGCCCTTCTACATCCGCAGAAAGCCTTGCCTCTGTCCCTTTCATACCGTTTAGCTTTTCTGACAACTCTTTCCCCTTGGCTTCAAACTCGTCCTTCTGCATAAAGAGCTTTGAAAGATATTCTTTCAGGTTGTCTCTCTCCGTATTAAGCACAGCGATTAACCTCTCGGTTTCCGCTATTGTTTTTTCTACATCCCTGAATTCCTGCTGTATTATTTCAAGGGATTTTTCTTTTTCAAGGATGGCCAGGCGGTTTATTTCTGAAATGTTTTCAATCTTTGTGAGTTCAGCCTTCTTCATCCCCTCGTTTTCTTTAAGGACATTGTATTCTGCAAGTATCCTTTCCAATGATTCTTTTAGCGTCTGGTAATCTCTCTTTGCAATCTTGAGTTCTATTGTCCTCGCCTCCGCCGAAAGTTTCTTATATCTCGCCGCTTTTTTGGCCTGACGGTCCAGCGCATTTATCTGTCTTTTTATCTCTGAAACAATATCATTTATCCGCTGCAGATTTAATCTTGACGCCTCAAGTTTATTCTGAGCCTCTGTCTTCCTGACCTTGTATTTCATCACGCCGGCGACTTCCTCTATGATGAACCTTCTGTCCTGCGGCTTGGAATTGAGTATGGCTGCTATCCTGTCCTGTTCAAGTATGGAATAGCTCTTCACTTCAAGCCCGGTATCCAGGAACAGGTCTTTTATGTCTTTAAGCCGGCATGCGGATTTGTTTGCCATATACTCGCTCTCGCCGGATCTGTAGAGCCTTCTTGTTACAGATGTGGAGTTCTGGGGGTCATTGCCGTTGTCCTGCGTGGGGTCTCCCATGCCTGATACAACAAGGGTTACCTCCGCCATCCCTTTGGGTTTTTTTGAGGAAGAGCCGTTGAATATCACTTCCTCCATCTTTCCGCCCCTCAGGCTCTTTGCGCTCTGCTCGCCTAATGCCCAGCGGAAGGCATCCACTACATTGCTCTTTCCGCAGCCGTTGGGCCCGACGATGCACGTAATCCCGGGATGGAGATTAAACACAGTTCTTTCGGAGAAAGACTTAAAACCTATGAGTTCGATTTTTTCTATACGCATAAGAAAATTTAGCAGCGAATTTTATGTAGTATAACCTAAGAATATGTTCCTGACAAGTCTATTTAGGGTCTATCATAAACCTGATTTGTCTGTCATTCTCACGAAAGTGGGAATCCAGTCAAGCCAATAGGCTCTATATTCCTGCTGGAGTTTATCCCGTACTTGATACGAGACAGGAATGACGCAAAGGTAATTTATTCTGCGGGAGGCAAATCGCTTTTGCTCCTTTTTTTTCTGTACAAAATAAACCCGACAGCCAAAACAATAATTACCAGAATGGCTCCTAAAGCAATCAGGACTTCCGTAGCAACAAAAGGCGGTTCTTTTTTAAATTTGAGCAAGGATTCCATCTTGGACGGCGGCTGCATTGGTTTTAATGGCTCGGCTTTTTGCGGCTCAACTTTCTTTGGCTCTTGTGCGGATGGTTTCTTTGCCGCAGCGGCAGACGCCGTTTTTTCCTTAATAGGTTTTGAGGTTTCAGGTTTTTGAGGCAGGGTCTTCTTTGAAGGAACAGGTTCCTTCTTTGCCTCCTGCTGTTTTACCTTTGTTTCGGAGACAGGCGGCTTCTCTGCATCAGGCGCCTTTTCAACTGATGGTTTCTCTGCATCTTCAGGCTTAGTCCCGCCTAAGGCGGAAGGCGTTTTCTTTATCAGCCCGGCTTTTTCAAGCGAAAACTCAGGGTCAAGCAGGTATGCCTCTTTAAAGTATTCATTTGCCTCTTCAAATTTTCCGAGCTTATAAAGCGCATAGCCAAGCAGGTAATAGCCAGACGGGTCTGGATTCTTTTGCGTCTGCTCTTTTAAAACCTCAACAGCTTCTTTGTATTTTTTGCTGTTGTAATATTTAAGAGCATTTGCATACCCTGCATTCTCTGCCGCAAAAGTTATGTCATACACCGCAGATAATGCAAAAAACATAAGGACGACAAAAATAATCTTTTTCATAAGCGTCTCCTCATCCGATAAGACATTTCAAGCTAAGCCCCGAGCAGCTCGGGGCATCCCGCTTGTTTCACTGTGTCCTGTCAATAGGATAATTCCAGTTGCAAAATTTTTCAAGTTATATTCTGCTTAATTCCCATTCCCTGCCTTTGAAGAAAAGGGCGGCTCATTTATATCTTCTCAGTCCGAACCCTTTTATCTCAAGGTCAGAAAGTATCTCTTCCAGATGCTCCCTGCCTTTTACTTCTACTGTGAATACAACCTTTGTCTTTCCCACAGGCAGGCCGCCTGCAAGCCTGTCATGGACAACATTCAGCACATTCCCCTTGTGCGACGCTATAACCCCGGTCACGTAATGGAGACTGCCCGGAACATCATCAACAACAACCTCAAAAACACCTATCCTTCCGCTTGATACAAGCCCTTTGTGGATTATCCTGTCAATGAGAGTAAAATCTATGTTCCCTCCGCTGACAACAAGGACAATTCTTTTATTCTTAAACCTGTCCTTGTTGTCTATCAATGCCGCCAACGGCGCCGCCCCTGCTCCTTCAACAACAAGTTTTTTCCGTTCAAGGAAGAGCAGTATTGCCATTGCAATTGAGTCTTCTTTCACAAGCAGCATTTCATCCACATGCTTATTCATTATCTCAAAGGTCTTTTCGCCGATTCTTCCGACAGCGATTCCATCAGCAAGTGTGGGTAAGGGCAGCTTGTCGGATATTTTTTTATTTTTGAACGAATCATGCGCTGCTGTTGCGGATTCGGTCTGTACGCCTATAATCCTTGTCTGCGGGGACAATGCCTTAACAGCAGATGCTATGCCTGAGATAAGCCCGCCTCCTCCGACAGGAACAATTATAAAATCTATGCCTTTTAAATCCTCTGTTATCTCAATGCCGATAGTTCCCTGCCCTGCAATTATTTTCTCATCGTCAAACGCATGAATAAATGTATAGTCCTTCTGTGAAAGCGCATGGTTTAAAGCATCGCCAAAGTTTTCTCCGTAAAGGACAACCTCAGCGCCATAGCCTTTTGTCGCCTCCTGCTTTACTATCGGCGCGGTTACAGGCATTACTATCTTTGCGTGAAGGCCGAGGGCATTTGCAGCAAACGCAACTCCCTGCGCATGATTGCCCATTGAGGCGGCTATCACCTTTTTGCCTGATAATCCCCCCTTCCCCCCTTTAGTAAAGGGGGGTGAGGGGGGATTATTTTCATTTTGGATATTGATGAGCTTATTGAATGCGCCTCTCACCTTAAACGAGCCCGTCTTCTGAAGGTTTTCCGTCTTAAGATGCACCTCCGCATTAATAAGCCTGCTGAATGAGTTGGAGAAGATTAGAGGTGTCTTGTGGATGAAAGGCTGAATATTCTTAAGTGCCTCTTGAATGTCCTTTAGATTAACCATGGCTAAATTATAGCATAAGGAAAGAGTCAGGCATCCACCCGCATATTAATTCATGTTAAAATAAAACAATTTTATTTTGTGAGGTAAAATAATGCCAGTTATCGCAAAGACAACTTTATTGCTTATCCTTTCAAATGTATTCATGACATTTGCTTGGTATGCCCATCTGAAAAACCTTAACAACAAGGCATGGCATATAGCCGCGATGGCAAGCTGGAGCATAGCATCCGTTGAATACCTGCTTCAGGTTCCGGCAAACCGCATAGGATATACTGAGATGAACCTTTCACAGCTTAAGATACTTCAGGAAGTCGTAACACTCTCTGTCTTTATCCCTTTTGCGGTCTTTTACATGGACCAGCCTGTAAAACTGAATTACCTCTGGGCAGGACTCTGCCTCATGGGCGCGGTTTATTTTATATTTAAAAGCTGAAACACTTTTGATGGCATTTATTCCTGTTTACCCGCAAACTGCATACTGCTTTATTTTCTCAGCTCTTTTGCCTTTTATCCCCAAATCCTCAGTGCGGTAGATTTTTCTCTCACGCCTTGCCTCCAAAATCTTAGATACCGACTCAAGCCCGAGTCCTGGAACCCGGAGCAGCGCCTCTTTATCTGCGCTGTTGATTTTTATGGGATAAAATTCGGGATGAGTATCCGCCCATATCTGTTTCGGGTCTTTATCAAGACTCAGGTTGCCGTTTTTGTCAAAAACAATATCCTCATTTTTAAAGCCGTATCTGCGGATAAGAAAATCAGTCTGATACAGCCGGTGCTCACGCAAGAATATGTTTTGAGGATTTGAAAGCAACCGTTTCTCCCCCGGAATGTCAGGATGCCCCAGGCCCTTCTGATAAGCTGAAAAATAGACACGCTGGAATTTAAGCCTCCCGTATATGCCGAACATTGATTCTATAATCTCCGAGTCAGGCTCGTCCGATGCTCCCACAATAAACTGTGTAGTGCATTTAACCTTTGAAAACCTCTGAACCTGCATTGTGAGCCTTGCCATGAGCTTTAAGGGGCGGACGATATCATTGATATAATCCTTTTTATCTGAAAGCAGGTCAAAGCGTTTTTTACCCGGAGTTTCAATATTGAGCGATACTGCGCTTGCGAGTTTCATGGAATCCTCTATTGCTGCGTCCGAAGCCCCGGGAATGACTTTCAGATGAATGTAGCCCTTGAAATTATGCTTATATCTCAGAATGCGGGCAACCGCGTTTATCCTGTCCATCGTGTAATCGGGATTGCCGATGACGCCTGAACTCAAAAACAGCCCGAAAACTTTTTTCTTTCTCAAATATTCCATAAATACATTTGCCACTTCTTCGGGCCGGAGCATGCATCTGCGCACTTTGCTTTCAGACCGCAGGGGGCAATATTTACAGTCGTTTGAGCAGGCGTTGGAAAGAAGGGTCTTCAAAAGTATGGAATAACCGCCATTCGGAAGCGTTACAGGATAGAGCCATTTGCCGTCAAGCCCTCTTCTCCTGCGGTCATCCTTATTGCTGCCGCATGCGCAGGCAAGGTCATACTGCGAATCTTCAGAGAGGATTCTGAGCTTCTCTATTGTGTCCATGCAGAAATACCTGATGAATTATAACATGGATATTTATTTAATCTCATTTTTGTTACTGCGGGGAAAATTGACTTATGATATTATATGTGATAGCATAAGAATAAAATGAGCAAGATTGAAAAGCTGTTTGACAGGATTAAGAATAATCTGCAGAATGTGAGATTTGACGAAATTTGCAAAATGGCAGAGGCATTTGGTTTTAAGTATAAGGGCGGTAAGGGTAGTCACAGGGTATATAGCAAGAAGGGCGTTATTGAGATTCTGAATTTTCAAAATGTTCATGGCATGGCAAAACCTTATCAGGTCAGACAGTTTTTAAAGATTGTGGAAGACTACAATTTAACAATGAAGGAGGAAAAATAAGATGCTCTATCCGATAAAAGTATTCTACAGCGAAGAAGACAAGGGGTTTATAGCTACTGTTCCCGATCTTCCGGGCTGTTCTGCTTTTGGAGAAACCGAGGAAAATGCTATAAAGCAGGTAAAGATTGCAGAGGAGCTATGGCTTAAAACAGCAAGGAAGGAAAAAAGAAAAATACCAAAACCATCATCTGAAGATGTATACAGCGGGAAGATACTTGCAAGGACTCCGAAGTCTTTGCATAAGGAGCTGATGGAAAAAGCAAAGGAAGAAGGCGTAAGCCTCAATCAACTTGTGGTATACCTTCTGTCAAAGGGGGTAGGCAAAAGGAAGCCAGTTCAAAGGATAAAGTGACGCCTGCAGGCAAAAGGCTTTAGAAAATGTACCCGCCCCCTTTTATTTTTTGTATAGATTGGTATATTAGTTGTTGTGTTTAAATAAATTACAATTGGAGGTAACATGTCTAAAGAAAAAAGTCTATGTCTATCAAAGAATTCAAAAAAGAAATTGTGGGATTGCCAGATAATGCCGAAATAATTTTTGGTACAGGGGATTTATCATTCTATCGTGTTAAACGACGTGGTGATAGTCTTTATCAAATTGAATTTAATGAAGTATATGAAATAACCCTTGAGTAATTTAAATTGTAAAATTGTCTCGACACATTTTATAGATGTTCATTCCCCTGCCAGTTAGCCAGAGCGTGGGGAAAATGAAATGATTACTAAGGCATAAAATAATAAATAAAACTGGCGATAATCATGGGCATTCTTGATTGGCTTTTTCCAAAAAATAATCAGGATGAAGAATCGAAAGCGCCCAGCATTGCGCTCACATTTCGCGTAGAAAAAGTTGCGCCGCCGATATCTTACAATACTTTCTCATCCGAGATAGCGGGTGCTCCAGTAAGGGCGGAAGTTCCTTCTGAGGCGAAAACCAGATGCGACGAATTACTCCGAAAATCAAGCAGGACTGCCGATGAAGACGAATATCTGCATGATAATTACTGGGTAAATGTTTACTACAAGGGTGTCCGACATGGCTATCATGGTATTAATGATCTCTGGACTTATTCTGCTCGCGATCTCTCTGAGTTGCCTCTCATACATGAATGGATTTACTCGATATTGGGAAAGAAAAAGGCAGAGATAACTGGAGACTTAACTGCAGTAACAACAAGGGAAGAGAAAGGCACAATTTATGTTTATGGCACTTTCGGCTCTATTAATGTGCATTTGTCAGAATTTGATAACACAGGCAGTCAGTCTCGGAGGAGTTGAATCATTGATTTGTTTTCCTTCAGAGACTTCCCATGCAAAGATGTCTCCTGCCGACAGGAAAAAAGCAGGCATCAGCGAGACGCTCTTGAGACTTTCAGTGGGAATTGAGGACGGCGAGGATTTGATTCGAGACATAAAAACGGCACTTTTAAGGTAACAATAAATATGAAAGGAGAACTTAGAATGAACAAAAGCGAGATATTCGATTTCCTGAACGCCAAGCCAATTTTCCATCTGGCGACTGTCGAGGGGAATAAGCCGCATGTCCGCGGCATGATGATGTATAAGGCGGATGAAAACGGCATAGTCTTTCATACAGGAAAGATGAAAGACCTTCACAAGCAGTTAACCAAAAATCCGAATGTGGAGATGAGCTTTAATAACGGCAGCTTTGAAAACCTTATTCAGGTCAGGGTCAGCGGAACTGTTGAGCTTGTAGAAGATATTGAACTAAAGAAGGAGATTGTTGAAAGGCGCGAATTTTTAAAGCCCTTTATCGAACAATCGGGATATGAGCCTCTGGCAGTTTATCGGATGAAAAACGGCGTAGCTACAATCTGGACAATGAAGACCAATTTTTCGCCTAAGGAGTTTGTAGCGTTATACTAAGGATATTCTGAAATGGGCAAAGAACTTGAAAAATTAACGGTCGAAGAACTAAAGACAGAATTCAAGCGCCTCAAAGACAATCTCTGCGATATTGAGGATATACATGCATTCACTTTCGGGAAGACCTCGGTTCACATGGGCTCTGAAAAAGCGCAGAATATGCAAATTGAATTTGAAGAAGAGTGCAGACTGCTGAACGAGCGGATTGCGGATATTGAAAAAGAGATTAAAGCAAGAGAACCGAAGTGCGAGGGGAAGCATTAGACTTGCAAGCACGGACAATTCTTTGCTCTTGTATTAAACTTTAATAGGAGAATGTTATGAAAAGGCTCCCTCAACCTGAAGGAGCCTTTCCCATCTAATTACAGTTTAACTACATTGATTGCCTTGGGGCCTTTCGGGCCTTGTTCAGTATCAAAGCTGACCTTATCACCTTCAGCAAGGGATTTAAATCCATTGCCTTGGATTGACGTATGGTGGACAAATACATCGCTGCCGTCTTCGCTTGTGATAAAGCCGAAGCCTTTTGAGTCATTGAACCACTTTACTGTTCCATTAGCCATTTCTTTTACCTCCTTTTTTAAAACTCAAATCTCAGAAGGTCTCAACAAAAAAACCGCAAAGTCAAAAAGTCTTTGTGGTTTCATCAACTGCAAAAACTTCTAAAATTCTGCTGTTAGGCTAACATGTCCTCCAACGGTTAGTCAAGATAATAACAACTGTGTGTCAAGCCTTCAGTGCTTTTGTTGCTACTGGCGGATTTTGGGGTGGTGGGGATGTTCTATATATTTTCATTCCACCTTTTCAATATAATTCTTTCCCACGTTGAAAATCTGAGCATTATTAATCAATTCCTGAGAATCCATATTTTCAACAATCGCCATAGCAATTTCTTTGCTATCAGCCTTAACTTCAAGATGTCCTGCTAATTCAAAGTCTACAATAAATTTTGGCATAGAATTAGACCTCCACCATATCCTTCATTTAAGTTAATTTGTAGCGTCCTTTACTTAAGAACTCGATATAGCCCTTGTCTCTTAATATTTGCAACTGCTGACGAATTTTCGGGCGGATGAATCCGGGATATGTCCTCTGTTAGACCTTTTTTGTAGGCAATCCTAACCACGCCAAAGGAAGCTCATTAAATTTATAGTGGCAATTAACGCTATGAATATAATCCAACACATCTTTGTATTCAGGCTTTTTAAACCAATTATTTAACACATAGACATACTCTACTTTGATACCAAGCGACGATACGAGTTTTAAATACTGTTTGCGCTTGAAATCGCATGTTTGCAACTTTTCGTCAACCGATCCTGCAACCTGCTGATATTTGACTTCAATGCTTCATTTCATTTAAGGCTCTATAGAGCAATTTTGATAGCTTCTTCCTTTCACTAACCACATCCATACAGTATGCATGCCCATAAACCTCAATATGTTTTTCAAATACTTTTGTTAATTCTTCAGGATAACAATTATTTTTTGTCTCAGGGTATTTTTTCTTGAACATAATAATATTGCTTATTAGCTCTTCCGATATTTTTTTGAAATAAGGTTTAAATAACATTTACACTCCCTTTCTACAATCTAAGTCTTGATTCTATACTTATGAGTTCGCTTGTTTTTGAATGTAATTCGGCCACATTATCGTAGCTCCAAAAACCAACCCTTTTGCTGATAGGGTTAAATACCTGAGACGACAATTTTGCCTGAAATTCCCTCCTTCTGACCTCATCTGCGACTATGCAGAAGTTGGCATAAAAGTCCTGAAGCTCACCAAACTTACGTAAGGAGTTATGAATATCTGTGGAATGTTCGATTTCAAAAAAACTTACAGGCATGTTTCTCTCGTTAAACCACATCACATCAATAGTTCGCGCTGTACGAACTATCTCATCATAGCTAAACTTATATATATCGGAAACCGTTACAACCTCAGAAAGTTTTTTGCCAAGATAAAGCTTGTTTTTATCCTGATTGGGGACAAATGTTTTATACTTCTTTAAGTTTCCTATTTCTACGAGTAACCCTTGATAATAGCTGTGAGAGTATTCTTCCTCTTTTGCCTTTGGCTGGCTTTTAACCGGAAGAATTTCAGGTGGTAACTTGTCTTTATAGGATTTCAATGCCCACAAGCCTGGGCGTATCTTAAAGAAAAAACGCTCATCCTGAACAATACGGCGGATACTTGCAAATGGGGTTTTAGTATTCCAAACGCAAGCTTTAATTTTTAGTACCTCTTGATTTAAAAAGCCAAGGGTGGCATAACCACCATTGGCTTCCATAACCCTTATAACCGCTTCATACTGCTTCATTTCAAAACTATTTTAACAGAATAGAGGCAGTTTATGTAATTTGTCTTTGTTGAGAGACACCATTTTCCCTGCATGGCAACTAATACCTCCATTGGAGAGAAAATAAGGAGGATCGGCAAATATCATGTCAACGCTGTTCTCCCTTGCCCTATTAAGGATTTCAATGCAATTGCCTCTTAGAAGCCTTACTGAGAGATTAGGGTTGTCATAGTAGACATCGAAATACTTCTTGCCATTATTACCATAAGAGGCTGTTTCTTCAGAAATGTAGAAATTGAGCGAATTCTCTGAAAAGGAATAGGCTTTTGTCTTTTTTTCAGTTTTCGTCTTGGGCTTTGGCTTATTATTTGTTCTTTTTGGCATTGATTCCAACAAACAAATCACAAATTTTTATATTTAAGGCGTCTGCTAACTTCTTAATATTCTTAAGAGAGATATTTCTTGCTCCACGCTCAACACTTCCTATGTAAGTCCAGTGCAAACCACTGAATTCCGCCAGTTTTTCGCGTGACAGTTTTTGTTTGTTACGTATTTTCTTTAGGTTCTCGCCGAATTTTTTCTGAATGCTGTCCATGTCAATGATCTATTTAATACGATCTATGCTTTTACGTCCATAGACTATGAGTCTCATTTGGAACCTATAAAATGGAACGGTTTCTAAAGGCAGGGTTTGCGCTGAGGGAGGACATCATCAAAGTCCAGCACAATTGCCATGCAACCGGTTTCTGGAAGAAAAAATCGCAAGAGTACAATTTTCTCCTGATAATGCATAAGCATCTGTTTGTGTTTCAGAAAAAATAGCGCGGCCGCCGTTTCGCCTCAGGCGGATTATCGGGACGAGAATGAGCAATAGTTAGCCATATCCTGTCTGATAGTTAAATGATATAATTAAACAAATGGAACTGTGTCCTGTATGCCAAGAACAGACGGACAAGTGTGTGTGCTGTCCTGAATGTGGGCATGTCTGCCTCCTGGACATGGGGGAGCTATACTGTCCTGTGTGCAAGCCCGAGCCGAAAGAGATAATGCAGGCAACAGTGGAGAGCATTAAAAAAATTAGCAAGGGTTAAATAATACCTATGAGCCTCTTTAATAAATATGAAAACATAAAAGACCCTCTTGCATACAGGATGACTCCGAAGACCTTGGATGAGTATGCGGGGCAGGAGCATATTCTCGGAAAGGGAAAACTCCTGAGAAGGGCGATAGAGGCTGACAGGGTCATATCACTTATTCTTTACGGCCCGCCCGGTATAGGCAAGACAGCTCTGGCGCAGATTATCGCAAATAAGACAAATGCCCGCTTTGAGCGGCTGAATGCAGCGACAGTCGGGCTTGATGAGCTGAGACGGGTTATCAAAAAAGCAAGAGACGAAAAAAAGACAGGCACAAGGACCATACTCTTCCTTGATGAGATTCACAGATTCAACAAGCTCCAGCAGGATGCGCTTCTGCCTGATGTGGAAGAAGGGAACATTACGCTCATAGCGGCAACAGTGGAAAACCCGTTCTTCTATGTCAACTCCGCGCTTCTTTCAAGGAGTCAGGTGTTTGAGCTTAAACCCCTCCTGACCGAAGATATTCTTAAAATCCTGAACCGTGCATTAACCGATAAGGAAAGAGGACTTGGGAATTTAAACATCTCTCCTGAGAAGGGAAGCCTTGAGCATATTGCAAAGATGGCGGACGGAGATGCAAGAAAGGCGCTCTCTGCGCTTGAGATAGCTGCCTTAACAACACAGCCCGATGCAAACGAAAAGATAATAATTACGAAAGAGATTGCAGAGGAATCCATTCAGAAGAAGGCAGTTGTATATGACAAGAAAGGCGGCCAGCACTATGACACAATCTCCGCATTCATAAAGAGTATGAGAGGCTCTGACCCTGATGCGGCGATATATTACCTTGCAAAGATGCTGTATGCAGGCGAAGACCCGCGCTTTATAGCAAGGCGCATAGTCATCTGCGCCGCAGAGGATGTAGGGCTTAAAGACCCGATGGCGCTGGTTCTTGCCATATCGGCATTAAAGGCAATTGAGTTTGTAGGAATGCCTGAGGCGCGCATCCCGCTGGCAGAGGCAGTTATCTACATAGCCAATGCGCCCAAAGGTAATTCCGCTTACATGGCAATAGAGGAGGCGATGAAAGACATCGCTGAGGAAGAGACCATGGAAGTCCCCGACCATTTAAAAGGCAGTAATTATTCCGGCGCAAAAAAACTCGGTCATGGGATAGGCTATAAATATCCCCATGATTATCCTGAGGGCAAGGTAGAGCAGGAATATCTGCAAAAGAAAAAGAAATACTACAAACCGTAAACTACCCCGGAGGCCAGTGCATCTGCCTTCCGCCGAGGATATGAAGGTGAATATGAAATACAGTCTGCCCTGATTCAGGATTGCAGTTCATGACAAGCCTGAACCCTCTTTCAGCAATCCCCCTCTCTTTTGCAATCTTATTTGCAGCCTGAAACAGGCGGCCGAGAAGTCCGCTATCTTCCTCCTTGATATCAAGATTGGTTGCGATATGTTTTCTGGGTATGACTAAGGCATGAACAGGCGCCTGCGGATTTATGTCCTCAAAGGCTATGACAAATTTATCCTCGTAAATTATTTTTGCAGGTATTCTCTTATTTATAATCTCACAGAATATGCACCCCATAAAACCTCCGAATTATTTTTTTCAATTATAACATCTGATACCGGTCAATTTTCACAATAAACTCATTTCTCACTTGACAACAAAGGAATATATTTGTTATATTGAGCTGGCTCAATAATTTCCAAATTGAGGACAGCTTCCCTAAAAAAGGAAGAACATTGTTGAGATTAAGCTTTAAAATCAAACAGATTAACTGGCATGTAATTTGATTCCTAAGTTATTTTAGGGAAGAATCTTTTGAGAGGGGAGGTGAAAAAATGAAGAAATTCACGATAATCGCAGCTCTGATAATCGCAGTGGCATTTGCGGGCAGCGCAATGGCAGTTCCTCCGGGAAAAACCGCAGATTTCAAAGGCGGCGCCATGGGCAAAGTTACTTTTGACGGCAAGAAACATGCCGAAAAGGGCTTGAAATGTAACGACTGCCATACCAAGATTTTTCAGATGAAAAAAGGTTCAACAAAGATGAAGATGGCAGATATTAACGCGGGAAAGTTCTGCGGAACATGCCATGACGGCACAAAGGCTTTCAAGGCAAGTGATTCAGCAAATTGCAAAAAGTGTCACAAGAAAGCAGCAGCAGGCTATTAACCAAAAAACTCGGTAAAAATAAAAAGCCTCCCGAGATGCTCGGGAGGCTTTTTATTTTTGTATGCGAATTTATCTCAGATTTTTGTAAGCCAGGAAGCGTATTTCTTATTCTTCCCCTTCACACTGTCAAAGAATACAGACTGCAGCTTCTTTGTAATCCTGCCTGCCCTTCCTCCTCCGATTACTCTGCCGTCAACCTCTCTTATCGGAGTAATTTCTGCTGCTGTGCCTGTGAAAAACGCCTCATCCGCTATGTAGAGTTCATCCCTTGTGAACCGCTCTTCTATGACTTCAATCTTTTCATCACGCGCAATCTTCATTATGCTCTCTCTTGTAATTCCTTCAAGCACCGAAGTCAACGGCGTTGTCTTAAGCCTGCCGTTTCTTACGATAAATATATTCTCGCCGCTCCCTTCAGATACATATCCCTCTGTGTCCAGCAGAAGCGCCTCGTCGTAACCGCATGAGATTGCCTCTTTCTTGGCAAGCTGCGAATTGATGTAATAGCCGCAGACCTTAGCCCTGCTCATCTGTGAGTTCACATGGTTCCTTATGAAGGACGACACCTTTACCCTTATGCCGTTTTTCAGTCCATCGTCTCCGAGATATGCGCCCCACGGCCATACACTGACGGCAATTCTCACAGGATTATCCTTGGGATATAAGCCCATGTCTCCGTATCCTATATATACCAAGGGCCTTATGTAGCATTCCTTAACCTTATTTATCTTAACTGTCTTGATTATCGCATCTTCAATCTCTCTCTTTGAATAAGGAATCTCAAGCATAAAAATATGGGCTGACTTAAAGAGGCGCTCAACATGTTCTTTGAGCCTGAAGATTGCGGGCCCGCCTTTTGTCTCATAACACCTTATGCCTTCAAAAACTCCAAGCCCGTAATGGAGGGTATGAGTCATCACATGCACATTGGCGTTATCCCAATCCACAAACCTGCCGTCCATCCAGATTTTTTCCGTCTTCTTTATCATAAGAGCTATTCTATAACAAACATAATTATAAATCCAGCGCAAAACCGGCTAAAAAATAATCAGTCAAGCCCTAATCCTTCAAATAGCATTACTATAACTGAATTTGATACCACCAAACCCTTTCTCGTAAGCCGCAAATAATCGCCTTCCATCTCAAGATGTCCGTCTTCAATTAATTCTCTGCAAACACAGGGCAGGTCCAGTCCAAGCTCTTTTGCCTTTGCAAGACTTATCCCTTCGGTCTTTCTTAAGCCGAGGAATATAAACTCCTTGATTGCGTCCTCACATTTTATCTCTGTTGTTTCTGTCTCAGGAATAATCCCTTTATTAAGGTCTTTTATGTACCTTCTAATATCATCTGTGTTCTTTGAGCGGAAGCCTCTGATAAAAGAGTGCGCTCCGGCTCCTGCGCCGATGTATTCTCCTCTATCCCAGTAGTTTAGATTGTGGAGACATCTGAACCGCGGCAGGGCAAAGTTTGATATTTCATAATGCTCATAGCCTTTGGATGCAAGATTGTCTATTGCATAGTTATACATGTCAAGAATCAAGTCCTCATCAGGCATTTTGATACTCCCAGAAAATCTTTCCGGCGTCATCTTACCCCCCTCTTGCCCCCCCTTACCAAGGGGGGGATGGGGGGGTGGTGAGTTTATCATTTCGTATAATGGCGTCCCTTTCTCAAGCGTAAGTTCATAAGAGGATATATGCGTGGGAGAAAGTTCAACTGCCTTTGATACAGTCTTTTTCCATGAATCAAGAGTCTGCCCCGGAATTCCGTATATCAGGTCTATTGAAAAATTATTAATGCCTGAGTTTTTTATTGCCTCTATAGCCTTCACTGCTTCGTCAGATGTGTGGATTCTTCCAAGGGTCTTTAATTCATCATCATTGAATGACTGGACTCCAATGCTTATTCTATTGACTCCAAGGGAAAGCATTGCATCTATCTTCGATTTATCAACAGTTCCCGGATTTGCCTCAACAGTAATCTCAGGAGAAGGCGACAAGGAATAATTGTTTTGCAGGCATGTAAAAAGCTGCTTGAAGCATTCATCAGGAAGAATTGTTGGCGTCCCTCCGCCGATGTATATTGTCTTTAATTCTCCTGCAAGATTTTTTTTAAGAACCAGCTCTTTGCAGAGGGCGTCTGTGTATGCCTTAGCAAGCGCTTCATTATAAGTCACAGACAAAAAATCGCAGTAAAGGCATTTTTTTATGCAGAAAGGGATGTGGATGTAAAGATAGCTTGACATATAATTAGAATAACATCACCAAAGACTGTTTTTTGTGTTATATTGTTCTTAATTATAGAAAAAAGCGAACTTCGCATGTTATATGTCAGGCAACGAAGTACAAACACATAACATGGAGAACATCCACATGGATAACGGAATACATTATTTGTCAATTCTCGCAGAAGAGTATAAGAGCTTACGCGACGAGAGTAAGCAAGCAAGTATTAATATGTTTGCTGCACTACGTTGGGGAGCTGCCGTTTTAGGTGTAGTTATTGCGGCGGGTTTTACTTAGTGGAATAAGCAACACGCCGTTGTTTTGTTAACCTTTTACATTGTAATCCCTCTCCTCTCCGCGATGGCGATGTTTCTCTGGTTAGGTGAGGCCGCTCGTTTCAAAAGAGTGGGTGATTACATTTGTTTGATTGGGTAGTGTAAACTTTCTTGTGTGAAAATGAAATAGGGTAAAAAAGGGGCGCACCTCCTATAAAATACTTTGTTACAGCCAGTAACAAAAATCAAAAGGAGGAGCACCCATGGAAATTAAGATTAGCG
>Ga0210051_1000273_pt1 | contig 44970 bp, 39 predicted proteins | sample CryGey092014_all_FD_185464 | JGI IMG/M metagenome (GOLD analysis project Ga0210051, IMG submission 185464) | Groundwater microbial communities from aquifer - Crystal Geyser CG23_combo_of_CG06-09_8/20/14_all (SPAdes) (version 2) | ecosystem: Environmental > Aquatic > Deep subsurface > Groundwater...
CCGCCCAGTTAGCCAAACGGACTGCGCCAGGAAGGACATATCCATATATTGTCATATGCCTCCCACTATACTTTCCCTTCATAGATTTTTAAAGCTCTACATGGAGAATATCATATGAACCAGCGCAGTTGTTTTTATTAAAATCATTTTTATGCTATACTTTTTACTAAAGCGAATGAAAATCAGAAATGTCAAAACTTCTCTTTTGGTTTTGATCGGCTTGATAGTTTTAAGTCTGGCTTTTTATGTTTCCGCGGAAGAAAATTTTTTATCAAACAATAATATTTTTTTGGATTCCGACCGGGACGGCTTGTCCGACAAGGAGGAAAAATCTTTGGGAACCGATCCCGGGAAAAGCGACACGGACAATGACGGCTATTCGGACAAAGTTGAAATCAACACCGGCTACAATCCGCTCCAACCAGCGCCGGGAGACAAGCTTATCTATGAAACCGAAAAACAAAATATCTCTTTTCCGGCAATCAGCGCCAACGAAAAAAATTTAACGCAATTCCTGTCCCAAAAAATAGTTGAGTTGAGCAATGAAAAAAGCGGCCAGGGAGAAACGATCTCCCAAAATGAAGTGCAAGCCCTGGTGGACGAATCCCTGCTTGTAAGCGCCCAGCAGGAAATCCAATTGCCGGAAATAAAAAAAGAAGATCTAAAAATCAAAAAACAGGATTATGCAAAATATTCCGAAGAAAAAGCCCAAGCCAAACGCCAGGAAGATTTTTCTAATTACATCGTCGCGGTTTTCTATATTCTATCGATCAATTCTCCCCAGCCAATCACTTCCGACACGCTTTTGAGCAATGTCTTTGATTCTCTCACTCAAGAAATCATTCGGGCCATAACTCTGCGCGACACGGCTTCTTTGGAAAAATTAAACGCGAATTGGGAAAAAATCCGGCAGCAGCTTATGGAAGTCGAAGTGCCGGAAGAACTGGCGGATACCCACATCAAAATTCTGCAGTTCGCCCAATATTCCCGGGAAGCGGAAAAATTAATCAATCCCGCGGTTGAAGATCCGGTCGCCGACATCGCCAATCTTTCCCGACTGGCCGGACTGGTTACCAGCTTAATGTCTTTTACCAGCGAAGTACAAGCCAAATTCAGCGAATACCATATAGAAAGCGATAAAAATTTGCAAAAAAAGATAGAAAGCCTGGGCGTGGAACTACCCCAGGATATGAAAGAAGAGCTGGAAAAAAGCCAGGAGCAAGCGAAAGAATAATTTCCTATGCAATCAGGCCGTTTTGAACTCATTTCAACTTGACAACGCGGAAGTTAAGAACGACAAAAATTTTGATTAATAAATAAATTTGAAGTTTTGCCACCGAAATGACAAAAGCGCTTAAAAATATTTTGAGGACGAAAATCTTTGGGATTTTATTTTTAGCTTTGGTTTTAGTTTCGTTTCCGGAAAGAAAAGCCCAAGCTTGGGAAACTTTTGTTAGCAATCCGATACAGTCATTTCTTGAAGAAGCGCTGAAACAGCTGAACATAGTCGTCACCGGCGCCGCCAAACAAGTGGCTATCAAAATGATCACTCAAAATGTCTATATGTCCGTGAGCGGCGGAAGCGAAGGCGGGGGAGCGAGATTCATCGTCAACTGGCAAGGCGCCCTGGAAGACGACCCGCGAAAAGAAGCGGCCATTTTCATCGAGAATATGAGTTCCCGTTCGACTCAAATGAGGGGTTCCGTCAACTATAAGCCGTCTGAAGGAGTGGGAGGAGGAAAAAATTACATGGCCAGCCTTGGAAATATCGTCGGAAGCTTGACTTCCCAAGACGCCAGTTTCAATAAATGCCCCGTCACTTACGAAGGCAGTCCGGACAATATGTTCGCGGACGGCACTTTTAAAAATTTCAGTAAATTTATGTCAGGCAACAATAATCCCTGGTCATATCAAACCTGCATGCAAAACGCTTACGAGGAAAAACTGGCGTCTTTGAAAGAAATAGCCAAGACCAAAGCTATGGCTTTTAGCGGATTTAAAGGAACAGAACAGGGAGGCAATATTTCTTATCCGGGAAGTTTGGTTTTCGCGAAAGTGGCTAACGTGGAAAAAATGGGTTTCGAAGCAATCGCTAACGCCAGCGGCATCGGGGAAGTCATCACTTCGGCCGTGATGAAAATGGCGATGGACGCGATGAATAACGGCATCGGCAATATCCAATCTCAAATTCAAAAAGGCGCGACTAATGTTTCCGACAAAAGCGACACTCAAGCGCAAAACAAAATAGATAATTTCGGCCCGGGGGCGCTGTTTGGCAATTAGTCCATGCCCGAGTTATAAAATTAGAGAAAAATAAAAACTTGAAACCGTTTAAACAAAAAACCAACCCCCCAAAAACATCTGTCTTTTCTAAAAAAGGTCTTTTTGTTTTATTTTTTTTGATATTCTTAGTTGTTACTCTTTTCCCGACACATAATGCCATTGCTGATCCTCCTCGATCTTTTTGGTCTAAAATATACAATCCAATAAAAATAACCGATGCAGAATTAGACGATATGATTAAAGAGATAGAAGATAGCAAATGTTCATTTTTGGATACTCCGGTTAAATGTTTACTTTTACCATTATTTAATTTTGCTGGGAATTTATTAAAAATGTCAGGAACTCTTTTTGTCTGGATAATAAATACAGACAATATAAAGCTTATTCTCACTAGCCCTGCTCTTTATGAAATTTGGACATATGTTCGAGATTTACTTAATATGGCTTTTATTATGGTTCTGCTTTTTTCGGCTTTTTGCACCATTTTCCAGGTGGAACAATACAATTACAAAAAAATGCTTTGGAAAATAGTTTTAATGGCGCTTTTGGTAAATTTCAGCTTTCCCATTACCCGCTTTATTATTGATGCTTCCAATATACTGATGTATTCCATTATTAAGAGCGACTTTTTCACAGATTCCCAAGCATATTCAAGTCTTGGCATAATAACAAAAAATTCTACTCTAGCAACATTAATGACTCACCAAACATGGCCTAATGCTGGTTCTCTTATAGGCGCTACTGTGATGCTTTTTATGCTGGCTATAACTTTTTTAGCCATAGGAATTTTATTATTAATCAGAATAATTACTTTAGCTATTTTAATAATTTTTTCTCCGGTAGCTTTTGCCGGATCTATCATTCCGGGCGTTTCCGCCCAAGCCAGCAAATGGTGGGATAATCTTTTTAAATATTCTTTTTTCGGTCCTATTATGATTATAGGAGTGGCTATTGCTGTTAAACTTATGAATGGAATTGGAAAAGATTTAAGCACTAAAGCTCTTGAAGCAGCCAGAGGACAAACTACTGTTGAAGCAACAAATTTAGGATCCATGGTATTTATTCTTGTTCCCATCGTTCTTTTATGGATAGTTATGGGCGTGGCTCAATCTATGAGCATCTCCGGCGCGGGCGCGGTAATGGGCGGCGCGCAGAAAGCCCTGAAATGGGCCGGCAAAGCGCCGGTTAGAGCGGGTTGGTGGGGAATTAAGAAAACCGGAGTTCCGGGTGGAATACAGCAAAAATGGGCTCAATTTAAAAAATCTGGCCTCTTAGGATCGGATGCCAGAGAAAGAAGAGAAGCTTGGGTTGCCGAAAAAACTCCTTATAAAGTTAAGGGGGCGATAAACGAACATGCCCGAAAGAAAGCTAATGAAAAATTAAATGAATGGGAAAAAACTGGTCCACCTCCAAAAAAAGAATTAAAAGAAATGCTATCTGGATCAGACAATATTAAGGCTAGAGCGGCTGCTCTTAAATTAGCTGAAAGTACTGGATTTGATGGAAATTATGAAAATTATAAAACGGCTGTTGAAAAAATCATGAAAGGAGATCAAGCGGGAATAGAAATGTTGAACGAAAAGACAAAGAAAAAGGGACGAGATATGATATTGGCACATAAGATAAATACGCAACCAGAATTAAAACTCCAAGACGAACTCGCTAAGCTTAGCAGTTCTGATTTTAGTGGTATTAATTTTGAAAATTTAATTGCAAATACAACGGAAAGTGGCGATAGAGGAGGAGATAAAGCAGTGAGATCATTCTTTACAAGTATCAAAGATAATAATGATAGAAAAATACAAATTAGTAGGAATATAAGCCCAAAAAGCGAAGAATATTTAGAAAGAGAGCAGTTATTTACAGCAAAAAAACAAAACAGACAAGAATCAAAAGAAGAACCAAAAATTGAAGTAGTTGGTGGTAGTTATAGCTCTAGAAGCAAAGATACATTCGACGCTAAAGGAAAAATTTAAACCCTAATTTAACTCCCCATGTCTTTTGTTTTATCAAAAATAAAATTCGAAGATTTAACTGACGAATCAAAGGTTCTGAAAATTACTGCACCTATTTTCACGCCTGTCACAAAAAATCCGGATGACGAAACAGAAGAACAGATTATGACTAGACATGAAAAATTTTTAGCTTTACTGGAATCAATAAAAGACAAACTGGCTAGTATAAAAATTTCAGAAAAAATTCAACAAATCGGAAAAGTTTACGGGTTAGAACTTCTGCAACTAGCGGATATTTCCCGCGCCATTCGCAGTTATTATTTCGGCGAGTTGAAGTTGGAAGATTTTCCTTTTACGCTGGCCAAAGAAATGAACATTGATTTAGCCAAAGCCAGGCAAATTTTTCAAGTTATTAAAGAACGGATTATTGACGACGATTCTTATGAAAAAGCCGCTCAAGCAAGTTTAATAAATTTGCCGCTTTCCGAAGCTTTGCGGATTTATCCGGAAGTGGGGGAACAGTTGGTCACTTCCAGTAAAATCAGTCTGCGGAATTTTCCTTATCCCGTCCGGCCGTCGATTAAGAATTGGCTGGCGGATTATACTTTCAATCTGGGCTATGAAAAGCACGAATCCATGGCTCGTTCCCAATATCTTTTCCAGGGAGCCAACGCCAAAAATTTACCCGATCCGGAAAAGCAAAAATTATCTTATTTACTCAAATCTTTCGATGAAAATTCCCCGATTGCCGTTAATAAGAGAATGAAACAGGTAGTTTTTTCCACCAGCAATGCCAGGAACATAGCTTCGGCGGACAAACCCGTTAATGAAAACAACTTGCCGAAAAATCTCACTGACCAATTTCGTCCGGCGGCCGTTCCCAAAGAAGAACAAAAAAATATCAATGCCCTGCGGTTTTCCTACCGCCAGAAAATGCCTTACGAAAAAAACCTCGCGCCGGCCGCGCCCGCTTTGCCAGTCAAAATTCCGGCTGAAAACAGGGACATCCAGCCCGTTTCGCGGGACAAATCGGATTTATGGAAAATCTCTAATGAAAAAACTCCGGCGGCCGCTCCGGCTAAAAATCCGCCGCCGAATACTCCGATCAAATCCAGTCCCTGGAGATTGCCCGAAGAAAAAACTTTTGCTCCCGCCGCTCCGGTTAAAAATTTACCGCCGAATGCTCCGAACAAATCCGATCTCTGGAGATTGCCCGGATATCCGACTACGCCTCAAGGTTCAACGAAAAATGTCGTGGATTTAAAAAATATAAATCAGTAATCTCCCATCGCAATTAACTGACATGCTAAACCCTGAAAAAACAGTCGTTTGAAATTAATTTAATAATTTTCATTTAATTTACAGTGAGTTGCAATGGGATAAGTGTGTTATAATTGTAAAATACTGTCATCCCGCACTTGATGCGGGATCCAGTAAATAAATTAATAAGTTTTCTGGATTCCCGTTTTCACGGGAATGACAACGACTATATGATGCACAATGTTCCCCAATTTATCGACACCGAAGATAAAATCGTCGGCCCGCTCACGGCTAAACAATTAGGCTGGCTGTTTTGCGCCGGCGGTATTCTGTTGGTTCTCTGGAATCTGCTGGATTTTACTTCTTTTGTGATTGCCGGCCTTCTGACCGTCGCTTTTTTCGGCGCTTTCGCTTTTTACCGCCCCAACGGCCGGTCTTTTTTAAGCTTCCTCATTTCGATGGTTTTTTTCGGAGTGCGCCCCAAAATTTACGTCTGGAAAAGAGACAACCAGCTCAAAATGGCTCTCAAAAAAATGAAGATTAAAAAACCGGAAACGGGCGAAAACATCCGGAAAAAAGCCCTTAATCAAGATAAAATTCAGGAAATTTCCAGCTTATTGGATAGTTCCACAACCACATGGAAATATTAAACTCCCAAAAAATAACCAAAACGAGCTCTAAATCCACCAGCCAGCAATTTATGGACGTGGCGGAAGTCAAGGATGACGCCATCGTGCTGAAAAACGGAACTTTGCGCGGAGTTTTAAGCGTTTCCGCCATTAATTACGATTTAAAATCAACCCAGGAGCAGGAAGCCATTATCAACCAGTATAAAAATTTCCTCAACTCCCTGGATTTCCCCCTGCAAATCCTGATTAATTCTCGCAAGATCAACATTGAAAAATATCTGGATTTCATCGAACGCAAGGAAAAAGACCAGCCCAGCGAGCTGCTGCGCTTCCAGATTTCCGAATATAAAAATTTTATCCAGCATCTGGTTTCGGTTTCCAATATTATGGACAAAAATTTTTACATCATCATTCCCTTTTCTTCCATTGAAAACCGGGAAAAGGGAATATTCGACAGTTTTAGCACCTTGCTTAATCCCAGAAAAAGCATTATGGATAAACGGGAGCTTTTTGAAACCTGCCGCAATCAGCTTTTTCAGCGCATGAACCATATTATCGCCAGTCTTTCCGGCATCGGCTTGAAAATGGTTCCGCTTAAAACCAAAGAGCTCATTGAATTGCTGTATAATTCCTACAATTCCAATGTTTTCAATTTAACGGAACTGGAAGACACGCGCAATTTGGATTTAAAGTGACATTGTTTACAATGTCATCCTGAGGAGCGAAGCGACGTGAGGATCTAATTTATTAGATTCCCTGCCTACCGGCAGGCAGGCTCGACAAGCCCGGAATGACACTCTCAAAGAAATTACAAATAATTTTGACTAATCTAAAAAAACTACCTATGCTGGATTTTTTGAAAAAAAATAAAGAGCCTAAATCCGAACCGTTGCCGACCGACGAGGTGCTTTTAAGCGAGAGATATTACCAGGAAGGCCTCTCCAAGCTGCAGGATCTGATCGCGCCTTCCGCCATTAAAATCACTTCCCGCTATATCCGCGTGGGCGAAACTTTGGCGCAAACTATTTTTGTCATTACCTATCCCCGCTACCTGCACAGCAATTGGTTTTCGCCGATCATCAATATTGATATGCCGATGGATATTTCCATGTTCATCCATCCCATCGACACCAACACCATCCTCAAAAACCTGCGCAAAACCGCCACCCAGGTCCAGTCGCAAATTCACATTGAAGAAGCGCGCGGCATGGTGCGCGATCCGGTTTTGGAAACCGCGATGCGCGACATCGATGAATTGCGCGACAAGCTCCAGCAGGGGACGGAAAAATTTTTCCGCTTCGGCTTATACATAACCATTTACGCGCAAGAGGAAAAAGAGTTGGACAAGCAGGTGAAAGCCATTATGGCCATTCTGGAAGCCCAGTTGGTTTACACCAAACCGGCCATTTTTAAAACCGAGCAGGGCTTTAATTCCTCCTTGCCTTTGGCCAATGACGAGCTGAATGTCGGCACCAGCATGGATTCTTCTCCTTTGTCCACCACTTTTCCTTTTGTTTCTTCCAATCTTTCCAGTGAAGAAGGGATTCTTTACGGCATCAATCGCCATAACAACAGTTTGATAATTTTTGATCGTTTCAACATGGAAAACGGCAATATGGTCGTTTTCGCCAAATCCGGCGCCGGCAAAAGTTATCTGGTTAAACTGGAAGTTTTGCGCTCCTTGATGGTGGGAACCGAAGTTATTATTATCGATCCGGAAAACGAATACAAGCATCTGTGCGACACGGTCGGCGGAACCTTCTTTAAAATTTCCTTAAATTCCAAAAATCATCTGAACCCTTTTGACCTGCCCAAAGTCGGCGAAGACGAAGACCCGGTAGATGTTATGCGCAATAATATCGCCGGACTTATCGGACTTTTGCATTTGATGCTGGGCAATATCACGCCGGAAGAAGATTCTATTTTAGACCGTTCCATCCGGGAAACTTACGATATTAAAGACATCACCGCCCAAGCTGATTTAAACGCTTTGAAAAAAGAAGATTTTCCCACCATGTCCGATCTTTACCAGGTGCTGCGCAATATGGAAGGCGGGGAAGATTTGGCGATCCGGCTGGAAAAATACACCGAAGGCATTTTTTCCGGATTTCTCAATAATGTCACCAACCTGGATATTAATAACCCGATGGTGGTTTTTAATATTCGCGACATGGAAGAGGAAATGCGCCCCGTCGCCATGTATGTCGTTTTGCAATTCATCTGGAATGAAATGCGCACCAATATCCGCAAAAGAATCGTCCTGGTTGACGAAGCCTGGGTGATGATGAAATACGACGATGCCGCTTCTTTTCTTTTCGGCATCGCCAAAAGATGCCGCAAGTATTACACCGGACTCACGACGATTACCCAGGATGTGAACGATTTTTTGTCGAGCCGCTTCGGCAAGCCGATTGTCACCAACTCTTCCATTCAGATCCTGCTTAAACAGTCGCCGGCCGCCATCGATGTCATCACGGAAACCTTTTACCTCACCGACCAGGAAAAATTTCTGCTGTTGGAAAGCAATGTCGGGGAGGGAATTTTTTTCGCCGGCACCAAGCATGTCGCCATCAAAGTAGTGGCTTCTTACAGCGAAGACCAGATTATCACCACCGATCCTTCGCAAATCGCGGAGATCGAACAAGCTAAAAAAGAACTGGCTGAAGAAGAAGAAGCTTAAAAATATTTGAAAAATTGTCATTGCGAGGGAGTTCCGCCTCGGAACGACCGCGGCAATCTAATTAAATTAGATTCCTCAGCTTCGCTACGCTACGCTCGGAATGACATACTTGGTATTATTATTTAATAAAAACTATGCCCGCTATTTCCGATACAACTCAATCCCGCGCGCCTCGAACAAACGCGCAAAAAATCAAGGATACTTTCGCTGTCATTTCCTTGATGAAATATTTCGACCCTTTTATGGATTGGCTTTACGGCATCGCTTTATGTTTCGCCCTGTTTAAAGACATCTCGGATTTTGTGGGCTTGGGCTCGCTGCCGGTCATCGGCACATTGGTCACTTTCGGGGTTTCCTTTATTATCGGAATGATTATGTTTATTACCGGATCGGGAGGAAAAAGGAAAAGCACTCAAAGAATGGCGAAAGCTCTCGCGAAAAGATACGGGACCTTGGTTGCCGGATCAGCCGTGGAAATGTTTTTCGGATTGAATTTTTTCCCCATTGAAACTTTGACGGTAGCTTTGGTTTTTTATCTGACGCTTCAGGAAAGGATGCTGGCTGATAAGGAAGAAAAAATGGCCGCAACGCCGGCTTAAATCAATTTTGTCATTGCCTGCCTGCCGGCAGGCAGGCGAGGGAGTTCCGCCTCGGAACAACTGTGGCAATCTAATTCTAATTTTAAAGTAGATCCCTCGACGGAGTTTATGCCCGTATAACGGGTGCTCGGGATGACATTCACATAAAATATCCAAATAATTATGTACTTAAATATCGAAAAGCAAGCACTGGAGCAGTGGAAAGAAACATTTTTAAGTTTTCTGGTGGCGATTTTTTGCTTTTTTATGGTTTATTATTTTCCGGCGGACGACTATTCGCAAAATTTAACCAAAAACATTTTTTTTCTCCTGATTGTTCCTTGGTTATACGTCAAACTGGTACTGCAAAAAAATATCCGCGATTTCGGCATCGGCTGGGGAGACAAGAAGGCCGGATTACTCTGGGGAGGAGCGCTATTTGTTTTTTTAGCAGTTCTTTTTTTCCTCCTTATCCGCTATACTGAATTTGACAAAGTTTACGCCTCTCCCGTTTTCGCCAGAGCGAGCTTCGGTTATTTTTTGCTCTACGAATTGGTTTTGGTCAATCTGCTCTTTTTGGCGCAAGAAATTTTTTTCAAAGGGTTCCTGCTTTCCGTTTTGCGGGAAAGACTGGGCGTCTGGTCCATTCTAATCCAGTCCACGGTCTTTCTTTTTCCGCTTCTGGTTTACAGCTCTTATTTTTTTGAAACTTTGCCTATGGTGATCCTTTCGCTTTTCGGCGGACTGGCCGCCTACAAAAGCCGCTCTTTCTTTTTTTCCTATCTGCCTGGCCTTATTTTTTTGATTCTTTTGGACGCTTGCATAATTTTTCTTACTCCATAATTTATGCGTATATTTTCCCCTCAAAATCGTTTAATCCTCTGCCTGATCGCGCTTTTTACTCTGCTCAACATCCCTAGCGCTTTAGCCGCATTCGGCCTGGGTCCGTTTGAAGACATCAAATGCAAAGCACTCGGCCTTATTGATCCCGCTAAAGCGGTGATGTGTATTTTTAAAAAATACGGAATTGACGACGCGATGATCACGGAAAACGCCCAATATTTGAATGTGGCCAGTTTAAAAAAACCTCATCCGCAAGTCACTGTCACTTTTACCCCGACCGATCCCAAGCCGGGAGAAAAAGCGACCGCCACGGCCACGCCGCTCAATTTCGCCAACCAGCCTGAAACGCTTTACTATACTTGGTATTTGCAACCGGAAATTTGCCAGGAAAAAAATTTGAACGCGGAAAATAAAGCGCGCTGCGACCTTAATAAAGACGGCGAGGTGGATGTGGAAGATTTCAAAATCAAGGCTATGCGGACTTACGCCAACAGCGGTTTTGATTACGCGCAAGCCGATTACGGCAAGTCCGACGGAGAAAGCGCCTACAAATCCGTCTATGGGGGCGACGACCAAAAGAAAAAAAATAATTTTTGTTTTTTTTACGATGTTAAATTAGGCAAAGATTATCAATTCCAGGATTGCTTCCATCTTTTCCCCAACGCGCCCGGCTATACAACCGGCGATAACGCTTTCAGCAAGGGAGAGGAATATTTTTGGCGCACCAATCCGGATGACCCGGATACCGCCGAAACCGGCCATCCGGACGAAGCGAATGTCACCGGCTTGGGCGCCAAGGATTTTTCCTGGACCTACCAACCGGGAGATCGGCTGGGAGTGGCCGTGGAAGGCATCGCGGCCGATTCCACTCTGTTTGAAGATTCCAGTTATAAAATAATGTGGGCCATTCCCAATAACACTTGCAAAGTTCTGGAAAAACATTTTGATGAACCGGGAGAGGGAAAAAATTATGGCACCCAGCTCGATCCCACTACTTGGCCGGATTGTCCGGATGGCTGTGAATTTACTCGAACTTTGATTAAACAAAAACCGGTTGAAGCCCAGCAAGCTCCTTCCTCCAGTTACACTATAGGGGACTATCAATATTTTATAAAAACAGAAACTATTAGCTTAGCTTCCCGAAGAATAGCTACTGCAACAGGAACGGCAACTGGAGGGACTGGAGGGACTGGAGGGACTGGAGGAGATGTGGGAGAAGGAGGGACGGGAGGGACGGGAGGGACGGGAGGGAACGCAACCACAAAAATTACGACTGAAACAAAAGATTATTTTAAGCCAGATGCGGCAGTTTGCAATGAAATTGACACACACTCTTTGGTTTCTGAAAATTTTTTTACTCAAGCTCAAGTGGACAGCAATGTAAAATATCAGGTAGCCTTAGGTACAAACCAATCTTGCTGTGGCTCAACTGATGATTTTAAGAAAGATGGAACAGCTCTTTGCTCTATTACCAACTCCGCCATTGAGATTGTTGATTCCAGTGAGTTAGAGCTGGACACTATTTTTAATATGAACAAAGATTATTTCAACAAGTGTTTGCTAGAAAATATGCTCAAGCCTTCCGAAAGCGGGGGCAAGAACGAAAAAATAGAGGTGAGCCTTTCTTATTCTCCGGAAAATCCGGTCAACGACACCAGCAATGAAGGCGATAACGCCGATTGGATCAGCGTTGTTTCCACGATTGAAAATTCCACCAAAAAAGAATCTTTGCATTATGCTTGGACCGTTTATATGGGAGATTCGGCCGACGCCGAAGAAGAATGGGGCGATCCTTTGTTGAAAAGCCAGCTTATCGGAGTGGAACAAACCACGGGAGCGGGAATTCCCCATCTTAAATTTAAAGCTAATTTTTCCGACGCGCCCAAATATCTTAAAGTCAAACTTAACGTGTCGGAAAAAGTCACCTCCGGCGCCGGCGAGGGAACCCGCAAGGGTTACGCGGAGGCCATCATTCCGTTGTCTTCTTTTAATAACAACCTTTCCGTTTTCCATACTCTGGTTGACGATTCCTTGACTCTGGCCAAAGGAGATGAAGAAATTTGCCAAATTTACGCCGGCTCCCGGGGACAGCTGGTGGACGCCGCTATTTGCCCGGTGGCTCCGGATGAAATCGTGGCGGTGAAAGCGAACATTACTTCCGGAGAAGATTACGACTTTCTTTGGACGCTCAACGGCCAAGCGCTTTCTTATAAATATGATTCTGATTTTACCGAACCAGGCAATTTGATTTTTTTTCCGGTTCTGGCGCCTGAGGGCTCCACTTTAAGTTTAAGCCTCGTCGCCACCAATCAAAAAACCGGCGTTAAAATAAGCCTGAACAAAACTTTTCTGGTTTCCGAACCGGATTTCAAAATTATTTCCGCGGACGAATCCACCAGCAAGCCTAAAACTCTCGGCCATTACATAGATTTAGACGGCAAAGAATGGCCCGATTACAGCCAGACGGAATTTTTAGCGCTGGACGATTCCACCATTAAATTGGCCTTGGCTCCTTTCGCTTCGGTTCCTTTTCCCGCTAAAGAGGATCTGCCCATAACCTGGTATTGGAATGATATCCAATTAGAAACTACGGATCGTTCTTTGTCTTTTAAGGCTTTTGAAAATATGGAAACTTCCTTTTCGCTTAAAGCCGAGGGGATTTACACCCAAGACAATAACACCAAAAAAGCTTTGAACGAATATTGGGGCGTAATTCTGGGCGAATTTTACGAGCAACCGCTTTCTCAAATAATTGATTTTACCCTGGCTGACAGCATTGATGAATCCGAAGCGGCCCAAAATGGCCAAGGCAGAATATTGGCCAGTTTTATTTCCAGCGTTCCGGCTTATTTCGCTTTTCTTTTCCGATTGGTTCTTACCGCTTTCGTTCTTTTAGCCGCCATCTGGATCCTTTTCGCTTTATTTCCTCAAGTTCAAAAAAATGACTAAAAATTTTAAGGTTAAATTTCTCGTCTTTCTGGTTTTACTGTCTGTTTTTATTTTTCCTCTCCTGATTGTTTCCGCCGCCGAAACAACCGGTCCCAATTTGGATTACGAACCGATGGAGCCTATCCCCGGTTATGGAACAACCAACGATTTCGCGACTTTTGTTTCCAATCTTTATAAATTCGGCATCTGGACCGTCGGCATTTGCGCTTTGATTATGATTGTCATCGGCGGCTATATGTATGCCGCTTCCGGCGGCAACAACGCCAGCATGGAAAAAGCCAAGGGATTTATCACCGACGCCCTGATAGGCTTAATTTTAGCCCTCCTGGCTTATTTAATTCTCTATACTATAAATCCGGAACTGGTAAAAGCTAAAATGGCCGCCGCGGTTCCCACAACACCCACTATTCCCGGACCTCCAGCGGAATTGCCGCCGGCTGTAAAGAGCGCCTGCCAATTAATGAAAAGCCAGGTTCCCGGACAATGCGCAGATGCTTCCGATAAACTCAACGCTCTTTTGGATTGCATGCATAAAAAACTGGGAGACGCGATTCAAATATCCTCTATTTCTGACAACAATGGCGGAGTTAATTGTTATCAAAAAAATCCAACCTGGGTTCAATGCACTCCCGGATCCCCAGGTGTTCCCGCCAAACAAACTAATTGCTGTTTTCATAAAAAGGGCTCCTGCCATTATGGAGGAACGAGCAGTCCTGGAAAATCCTGCGCGGTGGATTTTTCCAACCAAGGCAGTTCCGCTTCCAACGCAACCATTATGAGCGCCGCTTCCAGTTGCGGCGCCGGCTACATTGAAGATGAAGGCGATCATGTCCATGTCAGCGTGCCCGGCTGCGGTTGCGACAACTAATTTATATGTCTACTCTGAAAAAAATATTTATTTTTTCTTCTCTGGGCCTGGCTCTGCTTTTATTTTTGGGAGGAATTTATATTCTTATTTTCAAGCCGGCTTCGAAAAATTCACCCGCGTCATCTTCAGATTCAAAATCATCTCCGGAAAAAAAGCTTTCTTCTTCGGAAAAAATGATTCTTTTAACCGATGAGCCGGTTTTCGCCCCTGTTTTAAACGAAGACGGTTCGGCTCTAAAATATTATTCACCCAAAGATCAGGGATTTTATGAAATTTCTTTCGATGGCAAGGTCAGAAATCTTATTCTTAAAAAAGAATTGCCGGGCCTGACGGATATCCTTTGGTCGCCCGCTAAAAATCAAGCTATTTTTAGGATACAGCCGACTCCGGCTACCTGGAATTTTGTTTTTTTTAATTTTTCTACCCAGAAAGAAACAGCTCTAGGCGATAATATAGATGATATTTTTTGGCAAAACAGCAATAAAATCCTGTACCAATATTTCGACCCCGCTAAAAAAGAACGCACGCTTAATCTTTCCGATCCGGACGGAAACAACTGGAAAAAAATCGCCGATTTGAATTTCACTCCCGTTTTTTCCGCCGGCATTCCGCAAAGCGGGCTGATTGCTTTTTGGAACAATCCGGACGCTTACAACGAATCCACTCTTAAATCCGCTTCACTTATTTCCGGAGAAAATAAAACTATTTTTCAGGGAAAATTCGGCGCCGATTTTCTGTGGAGTCCGGACGGCAGATTAATCCTCGCCAGCCATTCCGTGGAAAGAACCGGGGGAAAAATGCAGCTGGCTGTTATGAACGACAAAGGAGGAGAATACAAAAATCTGGAAATTCCCACCTTAACCGTCAAATGCGCCTGGTCGAAGGACAATCGGACGGTTTATTACGCCCTGCCCGCCTCTATTCCGGAAAACGCGATTTTACCCAATGATTATCTTTCCCGCCAATTCAACACGACTGACACTTTCTGGAAAGTCAATGTTTTAACCGGAGAAAAAAACCGCTTGATTGATTTAAAAAAAATCACCGTTGAAGCCGACGCGACCAATCTCTTTTTAAGCCCTGATGAAAGCCTGCTTTTCTTTACCAACCGGACTGACGGAAAGCTTTATCAAATAAGTCTTTAGTTTTTTTCTACTTTCTTTTTAAAAAGAAAGTAGCCCAAGAAAAGCCCGCCCAGCTCGTAAAGCGATAAATTCGGACTCGCTCACTAAAACTTCTCAAGCTGCTAACGCTTAAAAGAGAAGTTTTTACGTTCGCTTCATCTCGAATTTATAGCGCTTTACTCCGCTAAGGCGGAAAAGTTTAAAATAATTTCAGCCTTAACGTAAGACTTAGGAACGAATTCAGCCGAAATGAGCGTAAAAAAGCTCCGCAGTCTTTTTTGCGGAGCAAAAATCAGGAGCTTTAGCGAATAAGGCTGGAATTCGTCTAAGTCTGAAGTCGGGCTGAGAGTTCTTTTGCAACTTTTCTTTCGGCAAAGAAAAGTTGGGATAAATTTAAAGAGGCAAGAAAAAAGCCAACCAAAATATTACCGCGAGGTCATTTTTAAAATAAGTCGTGTCAACTAACCCGTGTAGCAGAAAATAAATTATTATTCCCAGCGCAATTATCGCTATTGTCTCTTTTTTTTGTAAAATAATTTTTTTCATCCATAAAAATATCAGCAGCAAGAAGGCCAGCAAACCCGTAATTCCCGCGTATAAATAAAAAGCCAGATATAAGTTATGCGGATGCGGGACGGCCCACTCCAGATAGGGAGGAAAATATTTTTGATATTCCAGATATTTTTCCTGAAAATTACCCGAGCCGACGCCCCAAAAAGGATTATCTTGAATAAGCTTTCCGGCTGATTGCCAAATCATTGAGCGGGAAGCCAGGGAAGATCTTTCATTTAAACTTACAAAATCCGCCCATTTGCTTTTATCTGCCTGGAAATAAAATAAAGCGCCTAGTAACAATAAAACTAAAAAGGCGAGTTTCACCGCAAATTTTTTGTTTAAGATAAAAATTATTACCATAGTTAGTGCCAGCGCTATCCAAGCCGCATAAGAATAAGTCAAATAAAGAACCCCTAACATCATTACCAAGCTTAAACCATAAAAACTTTTTATACTTAAATTATAATTTTCAGTTTTTATTTTTACATTTTTATTTTGAGCCAGCGTTAAACCAATTAATATCGCTGGCGAAAGATACATCGCCAGATAATTGGGAGAATTAAAGATTCCCCGCAAACGTCCGTCGTATGTCATCTGACCCAAAAAATAGCCTGCTAAGGCTAAAAAAGCCACTCCCACGGCGCTGCCGTAAAAAAAACCCAAGGCTCGGCTTTTTTTATCCCGAAAAAGATCTACGGCCATCAGAGCCAACGCGAGAGGAAAAATAAACCAGCCTTTGATAATTCCCAATCCCGCTTTTAAATTGTCATTGAAAAAAACGGAAAGAAAGAGGCCCAAAAAGACCAGACTGATTAAAATAAAAAAAAACTTATTATTCTTTAAAAAATCTTTCCAGTCCGGATGGCGCCATCTCTTTTCCGCCAACCACCAGCTCAAAGCGCCAATAATCATTATTTCCAAAAAATTCAAAGGCACCCCCCAAAAAACAAATTTTATCAAATACAAGGGCAAAAGGGCCAAAATAATTCCGACCAGGTTTTCCAGATTAATTATGGATTTAATTTCTTTTTTCATTTAAAGATGGCGGACAATTATTAAAACTCAAGATTATCAAAAAAAGCGCCAGCACTACCGGAGAAAAAATCGCCGTTTCCACCAAAGAATGAACGGAAAAAATAATTAAACTTAAGCCCGCTCCCCAAAATAATAGATGCTCTTTGGATCTTTTAAAAAAACTAACTATCGCTATGATTGATATTCCTGTCCAAATCAAAGCATTAGCTATACCTGAATCAGCGGCAATATCCAAATACGTATTATGCGCGTAAATTGGTTCGCGATAGGACGCCGTCGGTTTTATTTCCAGAGGATAATTGCCAATGCCCACCCCCCAAACCGGATGTTCTCCTATAACCTTTACCGCTTGTTTCCAGGTTTCTATTCTGCCTGAATTAGAACCTTCTTTCAAATTAAAAATAGAAAAAAAACGAGAGGAAAAAGGATTGGGAATCGCCAGAAAAATTAACAAAAAAACCGCCGTGCCCAGAATTATTTTTTTATAATCCCGGCTGATTTTTTTCCAAAAAATAACCGGCGCTATCACCAAAGCCGCGCCCAGTCCCAGATAGCCTCCCCGGGAAAAAGTCAGGATATCGGCTAAAAGTAAAACCGAAAGAGCCAGACTTGGCCAAATTTTTTTAGGGCTGACTATCAGCAACGCCAAGGCTAGGGGGAGAAGTAATCCCAGAAAGAAGGAAAACATGTGCGGATCGGGAAAAGTGGCGGTCGCGCGAAAATAAGTAACGCCGGAAATATTGACCAGCCAGCTGGGATTTTGCAGCACCGCTTGAGAAAAAGTTTTCCCTAAAAACGGCGCCACCAAATAATCGGCCCAAAAACCATAGACCGCTTTAAGGCCAAAAATAAATTGCGCAAAAAACTGGATTATCCCCAAAAAGGCCGCCAAACTTCCGCCCAGCACCAGATATTTAATTATTTTTATTATTTTATCCTGGCTATCTAAAACGTTCGCCGCCACAAAATAAAGCGGGAAGACCGAAAAGAAAAAAAGTATTTTTCGCGCCGACCACTCGCTGTTGCTGGCAAAAAATGTCGAAAAAAGGCTTAAAAAAAGGAAGGAAATAACCAATAAGGTCTGCTTATTATAAGAAAAGATCAGCTTTTTTTCCTTAAGACCCCTGGCCGCCCAAAGAAAAAATAAAATAATGATGATTACCCGGACAGAGGCCAAGTCGAAACCCTCGCCGGGATTAAGGGCGATTTGAAAAGGCAGGTAAAAGGCTAAAAAAAACAGGAGTTTAGATATTTCCATATGGTTTTTTTCTGAACACGGTTTTTTTGAGATAATAACATAAAGATTTGAAATATTGCCGCTTTTGCTCTAAAAAATTTCTTTGGCTTTTTCCGCCCAAATGCAAAATAGACGCTTGGGGACAAAATCTTACTTCGTATTTTTCTTCTCTTATCCGCCGGCATAAATCTATATCTTCGCCATACATAAAAAATTTTTCGTCAAAACCTCCAATTTTATCAAACAACTCCTGTCTTACAAAAAGCGCTGCTCCACTCACCCAATCTGCCTGAGTTTCGTTTTCTGATTCCCAAATTTTCCTGCTCGCGATTACCCCAAAGTTATTTTTAATCAATTCCCAAAAACTAAAATCTTTGCCGGCACACCAGGGCTGTGTCTTTCCTTCCATCGTAACTAATTTTGGCCCAAGAACGCCAATTTTTTTGTTTTCAACAAATCTATCCAGAAGTATCGAAAGATTATCGCTTAAAACTTCCGTATCCGGATTCAAAAAAAATAATAAATCTCCCTTCGCGTGCCGGACTCCCAAATTGCAGGCCGCGCCAAAACCGTTATTTTGGGGTGAATTAATCAAAACTACGGAAGGAAATTTTTCTTTTGTTTTTTCCAACTTTTCTTTTTCATCATTATTGACAACCACTATTTCAAAATCTATTCCCGGATTAAACCGAAAAAGAGAAGCGAGACATTTTTGCAAATACAATTCGCTTTGATAATTAACAATGATTATGGAAAGTTTTTTAAAATTGGGCATTTTTAAAATCCCGATAAGCTTTTTGAACCATTAAGGAAATCTGGTCTTTTTTTATTTTAACATCCAGCCAATTTTTTATTTTTCGCATTTTTAAGTAAAAAAATCCCCAGACCTTGAAGAAAAAGCCGGCATTTTTTTGGAAAAAAATCAATCCGGAAACCACCAGCCAATAAGTTTTATTTTCCGGATTTTCCCGGCTTTTTTCAAAGTGGTAGATCCAACTGGAAGAAACGATTACATTTTGAAAGTCGGCTTTTTTTGATTTTAAACTAAAATCGGCGTCTTCCCAATAGAGAAAGAATCTTTCATCCAAAAGACCGATTTTTTGAAAAACCGCGGCTCGAACCAGCATCGCGCAGCCGGTAATAAACCCGGAATTAAAAATTTTTTCAGTCCGGATGTTTTTTTCATGAACCGTTTTTAATCTCCACCAGTTTATATGTCCTCCGGAAAACCAGATTTCCCTGGTTTGACCGTCAAAAATAACCGGGCTGGCCAAGCCGATTTCTTCCTTATCCGCCACATTATCCATCAATTGGGTAAGAAAGTTTTTTTCAACTTCCACATCGCTATTAAGAAGCAAAATGAAATCAGCCGCTCTTTCCAGGGCAAATTTAATCCCGACATTATTACCAGCCGCGAATCCCAGGTTCTCTTCGTTTTTTATAAAAATAGCTTTGGAAAAATTAGTTTTAGCCATTTCCAAAGAACCGTCCGAGGAATTATTATCCACCAAAATAATTTCAAAATTTGAATAATCAATTTTAAAGACGCTGGTAAGACATTTTTTAAGAACATCCAGTCCGTTATAATTCAAGATAATAATAAAAACTTTAGGGTGTTTCTTCATATTCTTCCACTCCTTTCCGGCTGATTAAGCTCATAATTTCCGAATTTTTTATTACCCGCAACAGCCAAAGAGCCAGAAAATATATTAAAAAACTGGCGGAAGCTAAAATAAAAAAGTTTTTTCCCCGAAAAACAAAGAGGAAGAGGCTCATCAGCAGACCGGCTAAAAGAATTTTAGCCAGCTTGTCTACTTGGGGATAATATTTTACTTTGGCAATAACCAGATAGGCGGTCAAAAAAACGACCAACAATTCTGTCACGACTGAAACATAAGCAGCGCCCAGATATGAGAAACGGGGGATGGCTATAAAATTGAGAGAGATGTTAACCGCCGCGGCTGCCAACAAAACTAGCATTAATTTTTTTTGCAGGTTAGCCACGATTAAAATCGCATTAAAAAAGTGCCCGAAAAATATTAAAGCTAAAGCAAAAATTAAGATTCTCAACACATGAGCCGATTCAGCAAAGCCCGCTCCGCCAATTAAACCAATAATCCCTTCTGCCAGAAATAAGGTCGCCACTGTGAGCGGAACGATTAAGAGAATAAAAAATTTTAAAGTTTGGTCGGAAATTATTTGAAAGCTTTTCCGATTCGTAAAGATATCCCGCGACATTATGGGCAACACTAATCCGCAAATAAGCGCCGGGAAAAAAGTAGAATTTTCTAAAACCTTATAAGCTGCGTTATAAATACCCACCTCTGTTCCGTTTTTCATGATAGAAAGTAGAATAGTATCCATCTTAAAATACACAAAAGAAATAATGGCTACCGCTCCCATCGGCAAAGACTCTGTTAAAAATTCTCTCCAGTAAGTAAAATCAAATTGCAATTTTATTTTAATGTATTTCCGGGACCAGAAAAAAATAATCCCAAAGCTCACCGCCATATTGAACAACATGGCCATAATTATCCAATCAAATCCCCAGTTATTGACAGTCGTCAGGATAACTGTAGCCACTTGAACCACCTTTCCTGTTAATTCTCCGATGGCTACTTTATACATCGCCAAATTTTTTTGAAAAATTCCGTTTAATGATTGATAACCGGAGGAAAACAAAAAAGCCATCGCCACGATAACAATCCCTTCTTTAATCTCTCGCGAATAAGGTAAAAAAAAGATGATCAGCGGAGTTAGGGCGAGAACAGTGGTTGAAGTGATAATTCTCAAAGAAAGAACATTACCCATTATTTTTTTCTCGTCGGCTCCAAAACGGGAGATTTCACGGGTAGCAATATTATACAGGCCCAGATCGGCCATTGCCGAAAAAAGAGAAAGAAAAGCCACGGCAGTAGCGTAGTTGCCAAAACCTTCCGCACCCAAATAACGCGTGATAAAACCCACGGAAACCAGCGCTAAGACAGTGGAGAGCACCTTGGCGCAACTATTAACCAAAACATTTAAAGCTATTTTTCTCCCGACAATTTCCGCCATAAGAGCTATAATAAATTTAGAGGCTTAATAACAACCTTTCTTTCTTCGCCTTCGCCAATGCTTTCTGTTTTTATTTGGTCATTTTCCGAAAATTCCATATGAATAAGCCTTCTTTCATAAGGAGACATGGGACGCATAACAATAGCTCTTTTTCCCCTTAGGGCTTGTTCGGCCGCTTCTTTAGCTAAGCGAACTACCGCATCGTTTTTTTCCTTTCGATAGGAATTAATGTCTAAAATAAACTTAATTCTTTCCTGAATCTTTTTCCGCGTTAAAACGCGCATTAGATGCTGCAATGATTGTAAATTCGCTCCATATTGGCCAATCAGAAAGCTTGAATCCGGGGTTTTAATATTAACAACAAACATTTCCTCTTCCTGGTTTTTTTGTTGATTAATTTCTATTTCCTGGCAGGAAAAACCCATTTTTTCAATAACTTCCTTCATTAGCGCTTTAATTTCATCTATTTTTAATTCTTCCATCTTAAAAAATATAGTTTATTTAACTTTTTGCAAAAGGATTGCTTCGTTTTCTTTTTTCAAAAAATGTTGTTGAATAATCATAAAAATTGTTGAAACAAGCCAATAAAGAGCCAAGCCGGAGGGAAATTTCACTCCGATAAAAAGAGTCAGCAACGGTCCTAAAAAAAGCATTTGTTTGGACATTATTTGAGAAAAGTCCATTTTATCATCCTTGGGAAAATTAGAAGCTGTTTTTTGCTTAGCCATAAGCATTTTACTCTGAAAAAACTGTGAAAGAGCCGCTAAAAGCACTAAAATAATCTTTGGCGCTTCGGAAAAAGAGATGTGTCCCAGGTTTACCGCCGTAGAAAGATCTATGATACCTAAAAACATTTTGTTTATTTGATCGGGATTTTTAATAAAATCATAAAGAATGTTTCCATTTATCATTAAATTAGCCTGGGAAATATTAAAAAGAACTCGATAAATAGCGATTAAAAAGACCAGCTGGACAATCATGGGCAAACAGCCGGAAAAGGGATTGGATTTGTGGGTTTTATAAAGATCCATCAACGCCCGACTTTGTTTTTCTTTGTCATCTTTGTATTTTTTCTGAAGTTCTTTGATTTTAGGTTGTAATTCGGTCATTTTCTTCTGGGATTCGATTTGCTTGCGGCTTAAAGGAATCAGTAAAAACTTGATTATCAAAGTAACTACAATAATGGCTACCCCGAAATCCTTAAAAGGAAGCAGATTATACACAAAAACCAATAAATTATAGATGGGAATATAGACAAATTGGTCAAAAATAACCATTCTTTTTTTTGCCCTGCCTGCTCGCCTCGATTCGGCGGAGCGGGCCGGAAGACAGGTAATTAATTATTTGGGCTTCTTTTAATATTTTTTTTATAGCTACTTTTAACGTTTCGCTGGTTCTTGCCTTATTTTGGCTTTCTTTAACCATAATAACCACGTCCCAGCCTTTTTTTATCTGCTTAATTTCCTGGCGGGTAATTTCCCGTAATTTTCTTTTCATATTGTTTCGCTCTACTGCTTTCACGGAAAATTTTTTACCGACAATAATACCGATTCTGGTTTCATCTAAGCCATTTTTTAAAACTTTTAAGCTTATCTGGTCGGAATTAAAAAAACGGCCCATCTTCTGAACTTTGGCGAAATCTCTTTTTTTAAATAAACGGTTGTTAAAAGGGAGCATTGAAAAGCATTTTTAAACAGATTTATACCGTGGTGATTTTTTTCCGACCCTTTCTTCTTCGGCGCTTCATTACTTCGCGACCGTCTTTAGTTTGACTTCTTTTTTTAAAACCATGTTTTCTTTTTCTTTTCAACTTTTTGGGTTTATAGGTTTGACTCATGGGATTTGTTTTCCTTAAAATTACCAATTAAACTAACTATTTAAAATCTTATCAATTATCATAAACTAAGTCAATTAAAAATTTGATTTTTAAAGACACTTAGAATGGTTTTTTTGTTTTTAATAAACAGTTTATCCACATTTTTATCCCCAATCATTCTAGACTGTGAATTATTTTTTATGCTATACTTCTTAAACAGTAAAAGGGGGTTCAAACAAAACGCATATGACTAATGAAGAACTTTGGCAAGCGGTTCTGGGAGAAATAGAGCTTTCTATTTCTAAGGCTAATTTTATCACTTGGTTTAAAAATACTTCCATCTTATCCAATAAAGACGGGAAGGTTTTTATTGGAGTTCCCAATGGTTTTGCCAAAGAATGGCTGGAAAACAAATATAAGCTCTATATTCTTAGAGCGCTCCGCAATATTCAGAGCGATGTCAAAGAAGTTTCTTGTTCTATTGTTACTAACTATCAAAACAGCTTTAAAGAAAACAAATTAGACGCTATTTTACCTCCTCCCAAAGTCCCGTCTCCCCAAAAAACCGTTTTAAAAGATTTCGACATCAATCAAAAAAACAATCTTAATCCTAAATACACTTTTGAAAATTTTATCGTCGGAGGAAGCAACGAATTGGCCAGGGCCGCTTGCTACGTGGTTTCCCAAAACTTGGGAAAAATTTATAACCCGCTTTTTATTTATGGAGGAGTGGGTCTGGGAAAAACCCATCTCTTGCAATCTATCGGCAATGAAGTGTTTAAAAAAGACCCGGACTGTAAAATAAGATACACTTCCTCGGAAAGATTCACCGGCGATTTAATTGAATCCATAAAAAATCAAAGGGTGAGCGAGTTTAAGGATCTTTATCAAAAAATTGATCTGCTAATCATTGACGATATTCAGTTTCTTTCCGGAAAAGAGAAAACCCAGGAAGAATTTTTCCATATCTTTAATTTTCTTTATCAGCTGAACAAACAGATTGTTTTAAGCAGTGATTGCCCGCCCAAGGCCATTCCCACTTTGGAAGAAAGGTTGCGTTCCCGTTTTGAAGGCGGGATGATTGCTGATATCGGCCAAGCTGATTTTGAAACCCGCATGGCTATTTTAAGAAAAAAAGCTTTAAATGAAGGATTAATTATAGAAGACGAGGCGTTAGAATTTATCGCTTCCAATATTACCAGCAATATCCGCGAGTTAGAAGGAGCCCTAAATCGCGTTTCCGCTTCCGCCCAGCTTACTCAAGAAAAAATTACCCTGAAATTCGTTTCAGCGCTTCTTTCAGAAATAGTTTCCAGCAGTAAAAGGGGGAGTATTACTTACAAGCACATCATTAAGATTGTTTCGGATTTTTATGAAATCAAGCCGGATGATTTATTGATAAAAATTCGCAAGAGAGAGATTGTCCGGCCGCGCCAAATCGTTATGTATTTAATGAGAAGCGAGCTTAATTATTCTTATCCGGGAATCGGAGAGCGTCTGGGAGGGAAAGATCACACTACGGCTATTTACGCTTTTGAAAAAATAAAAAAAGAATTGACTTTTAACGAAAAACTCATAAAAGAAATGGATATTTTAAAGAAACAATTATATTCTCTTGGTTGATAATTTGTGGAAAAATCTCTTAAAAAAACTTAATAACCCTGACAAAAACCCTCTCATTTTAAAATTTAAACGGTTAATTATTTTCCTAAAAAATATATTATTAAAAAAATCCTCTTTAAAAAATATATTATTCCCCCTTTATTTATTTATTTTTTGTTTTAAATGAAACCCTAGTTGCTTTTTTCCACTATTTACAAAAAACTAATAAATAATAATTAAAAAAATATATTTAAATAAAATAGTAATTAATATTTATGAAACTTATTTGCACCCGGGAAAAATTCAAGAAGGCTATTTTTAATTTAGAAAGAGTGGTTTCTAAACAAAACACCTTGCCGATTTTAAATAACATTCTCTTTGAAACGGAAAAGGGAATATTTAAACTCTCGGCGACTAATTTGGAAATTGGAGTAATAATTAAAATCAGCGCTAAAATAGAAAAAGAAGGAAAAATAACCATCCCCGCCAAATTAATCGGAAATTTTATCGCTAATCTGCCTTCTTTAGGAGAGAATAATATCACCCTGGAGGCGGTTGATCAAAGTTTAAAAATAAAAAGCGGGTATTTTAAGGCCACCATTAAAGGCTTGCCGGCCGATGATTTCCCGTTAATTCCGCAAAAAACCTCTGATTTTTTAATTAACATTCCCAGTTTTATTTTTAAAAAAGCCATTACTAAAATAATTACCTGCGTTGGTTACAACGAAACCCGGCAGGAGCTTACTGGTGTTAATATGATTTTAAATCCGCAGGGATTTTTTTTAGCGGCTACTGACAGCTTCCGTTTAGCTGAAAGTCAGTTAAAATTAAACAATGAAAATATCAACAAGGAAGCCTATGAAATGTTTATTAAATCAAAAAATAATATTATTATTCCTTCCGCCACGCTTCTGGAATTATCCCGAATTATTCAAAATGAAGCCGAAGAGGGCGCAATTAAGATAACCATAGAAAACAGCCAGATTTTTTTCGACCTGGAAGGCATTAAAATTGTTTCACGCCTGATTAATGGAAAATATCCGGAATATAAAAATATTATTCCTAAAGAATTCAAAACAACAATTCAGGGAGAAAAAGAATTAATCCAAGGCGTTGTTAAAATGGCCAGTGTTTTTACCTCCGGAAGATCGGGAGAAGTCGGCATAAAAATAAATAGTGATGAAAAAAAAGTTGTTTTTGAAGCCAGAAGCGTGGAAATAGGCGAAAACTCCTCGGAGCTTAAGCTGGAAATAACAGGACCATCCCAAGAAATTATTTTTAACTCCAAATATCTCCTGGAAGGCCTGAACACCTTAAATACTCCGCGAATAGCCCTGTTAATCAACAGCGGTTCTTCTCCGGCGGCGCTCAAAGAGGTAAATATGGAAAAAGAAACTCTCGGGGAAGATTACATTTATATTATTATGCCGATTAAAAACTAAAAATCATCCGGAAAAGCATTTTAAACGCCTGCTCACGGAAACTTAACAAAATAAACAGGGTAAAAATTTTTATGGAAGAAAATAAATTTTGGGATTTGGCCATAATTGGAACAGGTCCAGCCGGGCTCTCGGCTTCTATTTACGCCTCTCGCTACGGAATAAAACACGCGGTGATCGGAATGGTTCCGGGCGGCTTAATTTCGGAAAGCCATAAAATAGACAATTATCCGGGAATAACCGGCTTAAGCGGCTTCGATCTTTCTCAAAAAATGGTAGAGCATGCTAAAAAATATTCTCCCCGAATGATCATCGGCAGGGCAATCTCCATTAAAAAAATAAAAGCGCGGCGCCTTTTTGAAATAAAAATCCAGGAAAAAGAAAATATTCTAGCCCGAGCCGTTATCTTAGCCACCGGCACCAAGCGCCGGCAATTGAATATTTCCGGGGAGAAAGAACTGGCGGGCAAAGGAGTTTCTTATTGCGCCACTTGCGACGGATTTTTTTATAAAAATAAAACCGTAGCGGTGGCGGGCGGAGGCAACAGCGCGGTCGGAGCCGCCGTGCATCTTTCTCAATTGGCCGGCAAGGTATTTTTAATTTATCGAAAAGCGGAACTTCCCGCCGAAGAATATTGGAAAAAACAATTAAAAGAAAATAAAAAAATAGAAATAATTTATAACACCAACATTTTGGCGGTTAGCGGAAAAGAAAAAGTGGAAAAAATAAAACTGGATAAAAAAATCAAGGGCCAGCTGGAAATTTTGATAGACGGTCTTTTTGTCGAAGTGGGAGCCGATCCCGATGGGGATTTTATCCAGAATCTGGGTTTGGCGGTTGATGAAGGCGGCTATATTAAAATAAGCGCGGATGGCGCCACGAATATCGAAGGAATTTGGGCGGCGGGCGACATCACCACCGGATCCAATAAATTACGCCAAATCATTACCGCGGCCGCCGAAGGAGCGATTGCGGCGCAGAGCGTTTTTAGTTATTTAAAGAAAAAAGAATGAAGTCGCTAAGAGTTCTTCTGCAAAAAAAAGATATTTTCCCTAAAAAAACGGTTTTAGACGAAAAAACCGCTTTTTATATTTTTCGCGAGGTTATCAGGGAAGAGTTCGGCAATCAAGGAGCTCATAAATTAATTCCGGATTATTTTCAAAAGAAAACTATTTTTGTAAAATTTACCAGTTCGGCTTGGGCCTCCGAATTGCGACTGACGCAAAAAGAGATTATTAAAAAAATCAACAAAAAGCTGGGCGGGAATTTAATAGAAGAAATTAAGTTTAAATAACCCCCCCCAAAAAAACCCCGGCTCAATGCCGGGTTTTGAAATAGCGATATAATGATTACATATTTCCCTCCAAGAGCGGGTAAAAATTACGTAATAAAATTTTCAACTAGATGTGTCATCAATCTACGGCCGTAGGATGATGACACATTTTTAAAAATCCTTTCTTAAAGAATATTAGTGGTGACTTCTATAGACGAAGAAGTAGAATTGCCGTTTTTGTCCAAAACTTCTATTTTAATTTCCAGATCAGTATTTTTTTGACTATCCGGCACGGAATAACTATAGCTAAAATCCGAAGAATCCTGGGTATCTTTTTTGGAGCCGTTTATGTATAATACGGCGCTTTTAAGCCCGTAACCGGCCTTCAGAGAAGCTTTAATGGAAAAAGGCGAGCTGGTAATGGTTTCATCGTCATCCGGATGGGTAATTTTGACAGAAGGCAAATAATCCTTGAAATCGCTTTCTTCGCAATCATCTTTTGGCGCTTGAGAATCAGAAAAATCTTTTTCTTTTTGGGCCCATTTTTGCGCGGCCTTTTCCCAATTTTTAAATTGCGGATCATCTTCCGGATTTTTAGGCGTATCTCCGCGGGGATCGTCTTTTTTCACATACCACAGGGTATCGTGCCCCGTAAAAAACTTTTTTTCCTTGCGCGTGCTTTCCGGACAAGCATCGGTGGCCAAACAATATTTGTCGTCGGAAATCTCGCAAACCTTGATTTTTTCATTCATTTCCAGCGTGCCGTCAAGTATCGGCTTGCCGGTTTCTTCCTTTTCGTATTTAGGGAAAGATTCTATATTGGAATTTTTCAGGGCTTGATCCATGAAATTGCGAAAAATGGGAGCGGCGACAAAAACTCCATCGGCACCCTGCGCCATGGGGGAATTATCATTATTGCCGGCCCAAACGCCGACAGTTAGGGCGGGCGTGTAACCAACCGTCCAGCCATCTCGCCATTCATTCGTGGTTCCGGTTTTAACGGCAACCGGGCGATTTTCAAATTTTAAGGGGCTGTTTTCTCCAAAAACCGGCTTGCGCAAATCATTAGTCGAAAGGATGTAATCCAGCATGGCCACGTATTTTTCTTCAACTACTCTCTCTCCCGGATTGGCTTTAAATTCTTCCAGAACATTGCCGGCGGAATTCTGAATTTTTAAAATGGCGGTTTTTTCCCGGTAGATTCCGCCAGTCGCTAAAGTTGAAAAAGCGTTAACATGGTCTAATAATTTTATCTCACCGCCGCCTAAAACCAAAGAAAGTCCCACCCGATTAGGATCGGTTAAGGAGGTTATGCCCATGGATTTAGCCGTATTCAGGGAATTTTTTATTCCGGCCAAATAAAGAGTTTTAACCGCGGGAACATTAAGCGACATGGCCAGCGCCTCTTTCATTTTTAGCGGACCGCGGTTTTTTCCATCATAATTTTTGGGATTGTATTTTTTATCAGCTCCGGTTTCAAAATCCGTGTCGACATCCCAGAGGATAGTTTCCGGCGTGTAGCCTTTTTTAAAAGCGGTGAGATAAACATAGGGCTTGAAAGAAGAACCGGGCTGGCGTTCGCGGATAGCGACATTAACCTGACCGTCGATTGTTTTGTCGAAATAATCTTTGGATCCCACCATCGCCAAAATTTGTCCGCTTTTGGGATCCATAGCGACCAGGGAAGCGTTGGATGCGTTATAATTCTTGGTATTTTTTTCCGCGCCTTCCCACACGGCTTGTTCGGCCAGGTGTTGTTTTTCCCAATCCAGGGTGGTATAAACATTCAAGCCGCCTTTTTCAATCAAGGCTTGGCCGTAATTTTTTTCCAGATATTCTTTAACATACATCACGAAATGGGGGGCGGAAATATTTTCCTGCTGCGGATTGATTTTAGTTAAAACATTGACAGCCACAGCTTCTCGCGCCTCTTCCGGGGTGATATAGCCTAAAGAAGCCAGTTTGTTCAAGGTGAATTCCTGGCGCGTTTTTAATTCTTCCGGATGGGAGCCGAAAGGCGAATAAAAACTCGGCGCTTGAGGGAGAGAAGCTAAAAGCGCGGCTTCGTCCAGAGTTAGTTCGCGGGCATGCTTGCCGAAAAAAGTGAGGGCGGCCGCCTCGACGCCGTAAGCGTTGGAGCCGTAAGGAATTTCATTGAGATACATGCCCAAAATCTCGTCTTTGGAAAATTTTTGTTCCAATTCCAAAGACAGAATCACTTCTTTAATTTTTCTCGGGAGCGTTCTTTCGGGCGAAAGAACTGAATTTTTAATGAATTGTTGCGTGATGGTTGATCCGCCTTGAGCCACTCCCCGGCGCAAAATATCTTTTAGCAGGGCGCGGACAATGGAAGAGAATTTTATGCCGTAGTGGTTGTAAAAATCCTGATCTTCCAGCACGATCGTGGCGTATTTGATGCTGTCGGGAATTTCATTTAAAGGAATAAGCGTTCTTTTCTCTTCCCCGTGAATATCATAGAGAATGTGATCTCCCGTGCGGTCGTAAATTTTAGTGGATTCGGCGATAAAACGAGTATTGATTTTTCCGGGGCTGGGCAGATCTTTGGCAAAATATAAAAAAACTCCGGCGACAAACAAAAAACCGCCGATAAAAAGAATTCCGAAGATTTTGCCGATTTTTTTCCAAGGGAAGTTTAATTTAAACTCCCGACGTTTTCCAGGGCTTAAATTAGGAGATTTTTGCGGTGAAAAAATGTTATAATAGGGCATATAGAGCTATTATAGCACAAATAAAGAGGATTATGAGTGAGATTAATTTTATCTCTCAAGCGAATCCAAATCAGAATCTGTTATGCCCAATTGCTCAAGAATCCAAATATGTCTTGGATTAGCGGGATCATATTTACCAATCGAAAACCTTTTAATTTCTGCCGGATTATTTTTTGCCACATTCCAGATGCCAATATTTCCTTCCCGATAGACAATGTCCCGAGTTAAACAAGCCCCGGGGGTTTGGCAGGTTGTTCCTCGAAAAGTTCTCACGCATTGATCCCAGGCCGAATTAACCGCCGATTTTAAAGCTTCAGACTTTTCTTTCTTGGAAGAGATGAAATAGAAAGCTTTTAATATTTCAAAAACCTCTCTAAAATTTCTTTTTTTACCATTTATTCCAGAAGCTAAAGAAATTGCCAGATGTCCGTCTAGTCCGGCAAAATCTTCCATCCCCAAAATTCTTTGTTCTCGATAGGTAGCAACTCCCTCCTCGCCTCTTAAGGATCTATCTAATCCCAAGCCTAATAATTTTAATTTTGACCTCTCCCCATTCTCTCTTTGTAATGCGTGAGTTCCAATTTCATGTTCAATTAATGATTAAAGATCGAGTTTTTTTAGTCTTCTTTCTTCTGGAATGGAAACTTCTTTTTTTTTCTTGGCTCGTACTTATGCCTCCAGTTTTTTCTTTTTCTATGACTATTTTCCAGCCGAAAAGGCAGTATTTTTCTAGGGCAGCTTCAAAAGCCGTTTTTATTTCTTCTGCTCCATACATAGTTTCTTCCCCTGCTAGTATGGTTGATTTGGATTTAAAATCCTCGGCGCTAATAGAAGTTTCTGAAGATAGATTTTGTAGTAAAGTTTCTTTAATTTTTACCACCGCCGCTTTTATTTCGAAATCAGAACTTAGAATTTTTTCATCTACAATTTTTTTAATTTGAGAAAGAGTATAATTATAAATTTCTTTTTCCGGACTTCCATAGATAAATCTCGAATAATGAGAAACTCGATGATCGTTTCCATTTTTTGTTGCAGTCAACATTCGAAGCTCAGCTAATTTTTCGTTTATTTTCCAGCGGTAAACTTGCTTTAAGGTCTCATTTCTTTCATTTTGCAGGATATCTTTTTTTAAATCCAGCAGGCCGCTTTCTTTTTGCGCAAAGTTCATTTTTTCAATCTCCGGATAATCAAGGCTTGGGTTTTTAACCTTGTTGCTTAAAAATTTTTGTTTTTCCAATTCTCTAACTTCTTTATTGCCTGACAGATATTCAAAATCCATGAAAGCAGCCAAATTTTTAAGTCTTTCATACCAAACATCATCCAAGGATTCTAGATCTGGCTTTTTAGCTTCAAATTGAGGCACTTCAAAGTTCATTATAATTAATAGGTTTAAATTTTTTTAGTAAAATATTAAATTGGCGACTTTTTAGAAAGTTTAATTCTTTTTTCCTTTTTTGATTGTAAGGATAGGTTGATTTTTTATCGTAATAACCCGGATGGCAGACTAATTCGGCGGCAGCCGTTTTTATTTTAGCTAGACGCTCTTTTAAAATAGAGAGGCGATCGGGGTGCCAGCTAATAAAGCTTCCAGGAGTTTTTAAACAAAATTTCTTTATTTTTTTTCTATCTTTCAGAAATCGAGATCTTATGGGCAAGTTATATTTTTTAGCTATTTTTAAAACCAGCAGAAGATTATTTTTAGACAAATGGCAATGCCGGTGGCCGTCTAAGTGGGAGGGAGTTTTTTTGAATTTTTTTTCAAATAATTTTAACTGATTTTCAACTTCTTTTAAAGAAGATTTTTCCGATAAATCTAAATGAAGTCCAATGGAAATATTTTTAAGAGAAAGAAGCTTTTCGGATTCTATAAATTTTTTTCTAATCATTACGGTTGTGCTGGTAACAACGCCTCTCTTGGCCAATTCGAAAATTCCTTTATTAAAAAGAGGCGATAATCCCCAATCATCAGCATTTATAATTTTTTTTTGTTAGATGTCTTTTTTTAGGCATAACTATACACCAAGTCTTTTTTTAAACACTTCTATAAGTTCTTTATACATTTTTACCATATAGGGTTTTTCTTGAGGAGTAAAATAAAGTCCTGGCATCGAATTTAGTTCGACTATCCAAGGTTTTCTTTTTTCATCAAACATAAAGTCGATAGAATAAATCCGGGGATTGAAAATTTTAAAAATATCACTAGCATAGGCCACTATCGGCCGCAAGGAAGCGGGTAGTTTTTTGATAGGAACAATAATCAAAGATCCTCCCTGAGCCAGATTGGCCAAATAGCTTCCCTGTTTAGGTTCTCGGATATAGCAATAGATAATTTTTTTATTGACGCAAACTAGCCGTAGATCGTGCATAGAATGACTGACTCCCGGAACACCTCCGGAAGAATCAATAAATTCTTGGACCAGATACTCTCTATCAATGACTGCCTTTTTTAAGGCTACTTTCTTATTAACAATTTGAATGTCATTTCCCCCGCTTTCGCTATTGGGCTTGATAACGATTTTTTCTGATGATAAAAATCTAAGAATTTTTTTAAGTTCAAGTGAATTTTTTATAAACCAACTTTTTTTACTCCACTTATTGAAGAGAGTGCCAGTGATAAACTTATCATCAATGATTCGAGTAAAATTTAAATCATTAATAAAATCATAATTTTTAGCTACCAACTCCTTTTTATGATATACCTCAAGCCCTGCTTTTGTTTTGTCGTAGATTAAATCCGGTTTAATATTATAAACTCTTTTCCAATTAGCGCCCTTGCTTTGGAATATCCAGGCATATTTAAAGATATGTTTTTTGTAATCATACCATTGATATGAAGCGCGATACATTTGCACTCCATTTTTTCTGCAAAGATCGTAAAAATATTCATAAGAATACATATAATCCGGATTATCAAAAGGCCGGCTTTTAGTCCAATTGCATTTTCCAAATAAAATTAAAACTCTTTTCATTTGTTCACATCAATTAAAAATTTTCTTAGATCTTTTTTACCGACGATGACTGGATATTTCAAGTTTTTCCGATCAGTAATGTTGGCTGAAGAAGAAACAATTTCATTGTCCAATTTAAATTCTATTTTTACTACCGGCCTAAGCGAAGAACCACTGGAAGAAAAAATAACCGCCACATCTTCCAAGAAAGGAATTTTTTCCTTATGTTTTTCCAAAAAATCTTTTTTTATCAAGCTTTCATTTTCCGGTAGAAGCTTATAGGCGGAAAGGTCAATTTGAGAAAAACTTTCCAGAGTTGGTCCAAAACCCAATTGTTTGGCTAATTCTATATCTATGGAGGTCGAATAGGCTCCGGTATCGATTTTGGCCAAAACTTCGATTTCTTTTCCGTCCGGGAGCGTAAATTTTATCTTTTCCGAAGACCCGACTATTTTTTTGCCGGAAATATTTTCCATTTCTTCCTCAATTTCTCCTCCAAAAAGTTCCATGCCGACGCGCACGCCCTTTTCGACAGTTTTTATCTGAAGGCCCCTCACACGCTCCAGGCGCTCCTTGAGGCCGGTTTTATTGCAAAGTTGGATAGAGAGACCGGGGTAGGCGTTAATTTCCAAAATTATCGGACCTCTTTCTTTATCAATGGCGATATCCACGCCTAAAAAACCCAAACCGGAAACTTCTTGGGCTTTAACGGATAAGGTCAGAATATCTTTCCAATAGGGAATCTTGAGACCGCTTAAAAGCAGTCTGGTTCCGGGAACGGTGTCGATAAATCCACTTTTGCCTTGGATGGCGGTCGTGGTAGTGCCGGAAGACATATCAATGCCGGCGCCGATGGCGCCTTGCTGGAGATTGGCTTTGCCGGAAGATTCCTTGGTGGGCAGCCGCAACATAGCCATCACCGGAACTTTGTTAAAAACAATCACCCGGATATCCGGAATGCCTTTGTAAGTATAAGGCTTAAAAAATCTAAGCAGTTGCAGCCGTTCTTCAAAAAAAGCAATGTCGGGAATATTAGAAAGCGAAAAAGAGCCGTCAATAATATTGCGGATATGATTTTTCAAATCATCAATGGTTATCAAAGATCCGTCGGCTTTGATCCAGGCATCATTATGGTTCCCGCCCGCGTCGCCTGTGGCGAAGCCATTACCTGCCCGCAGTGTTTCGCTCATCGAAGCAGACGGGCGGGCAGGTTTTTTCTTGCCGTAAACCACGATAATGCCTTCACCGCCAAAACCGCGGTTAGGCTTGAGGGCAAAACTATTGGGCAGGGTTTGCCAATCAAAGGCCTCTAACTCTGTGGCCGTTTTAATCTTGGCGATCAACCCGGATACAAAAATGCCATTCTTTTTCAAAACGCTTTTGCAAAGCAACTTGTTGTCGGCGATTTCCTTAGCGCGCTTGGGATTGTGGGGGCGAATAAACTCCAAATTGCGGGCATTCATTCCCAGCACCGAACGGCTTTTTTGGAAAAATTCAAACATAAAACAAAAAAGAAATTAAGATTTTTTGATTATTTCTCGAAATCTTAAATATTCGCTGACGCGCAATCCAGTCCACTTGCCTAACAGCACATTAATCGGCAAAGTGAAAAGAATCGTCCAGGGATAGATTGCCAGAAATTTTATCAAGAATTCCCAGCTGGCCAGATAGTAGCCGGCAATCGAAATGACTAAAGTTTCCAAGGCCAATTTGAAAGCGATCTTATTGCCTTTTTCGATTTGGACAGCAATGAATTTTTCCACTAAGGTGATCATAATAAGGATTGGGAAAATAGAAACCGCGGCCAGTCCTGTTCTTTTTAAACTACCCCCCAAAGTAAGCATAATTAAGATCACCATGGCTACGACGGAAATCATGATGGCGACGCGAGGCAGATAGAGCAGGCGGAAAGGTTTCAATACGAAGCGCATAATCATTCCGGACAATATTACGGCCACGAAGATGAAAATGCCATAACGGATGCCATTAGTGGCTAAAAAAGCGAAAGTGATAATGAGGGGCGTGTAAATTCCAAAAGCCTTGACGCCAAAGACTTGCCGCAAAAGAGCGATAAGGGTGGCGATAAGCGGCAGCATTAAAATCAGAATAACCGTTTTCAGGGGCACGCCTTCCCGGATAAAAAAGCTGATAATAGGATGAATGTCGTTTTCCATATTTTTAATTGCCGGGCTTTGGGCCCGAATAAAAATTAGCGATTATTGAGATGGCAGATGGCGATAGCTAAAGCATCGGCCACATCGTCCGGCTTGGGCGTGGACTTTAGATTAAGGATTTTTTTCACCATAAATTGAACTTGTTTTTTTTCCGCTCTGCCGTAGCCGGTTACCGCTTGCTTGATTTGGAGCGGAGTATAACTCCAAAGCTTAACGTTTTTTTTCTCTAAAGTCAATAAGATCGCTCCTCTGGCCTGTCCAATCTGAATGACGGTTTTTTGATTTTTAAACAAGAAAATTCTTTCGGTCGCCGATTCTTGCGGCTGGAATTTATCAATGATTTTTTCTAAATCCAGGCTGATTTCCAGGAGTCTTTCCGATTCAGTCTTCTCTTTGGCGGTCTGGATAAAACCAAAGCCCAGAGGAAAAAGCCGATCCTGTCTTTTTTCCACTACCGCCCAGCCGGTCGTGGCGGTGCCGGGATCGATGCCGATAACTCGGAGTGTTTTAGCGGGGTATGTTTTGATTTTTTCTTTCATAGGCTTTTAATAAATAGGTTCAGTTTTATAATTTCAAATAACAAATGACAAATTTCCAATAAAATCCCAATGATTAAATGTCAAAAATTTTGAACTTTAGATTTGGAGCTTTATTTGTCATTGGAAATTTGGATTTTGACATTTACAATTTGTAAACTTTATTTTACAAATTGTCATATATTTCTTGCACATCTTCCTGATTATCCAGTTCTTCCAGAAGTTTTTCGTAAGCGGCTTGATCTTTTTCGTTAAGTTGAATTTTTTGCCGGGGCAGATATATTAAACCGCCGCCTTCAATTTTTAAGCTATTTTTTTCCAAAAGATATTTAACTCTTTGCAGTTCAGAAGCCCCGGTTATGGCTAAAAAGCTGTTTTCCAGCCGTTCCATATCATCCGCTCCGGCTTCAATAATTTTCATTTCCATTTCCGGAGCCTTCTTTTCATCCTCAATGGCTATTTCCAGGCCACCGACTAAGTTAAACAGAAAACTTACCGAACCTGCCGGCACCAATTTACCGCCGGCTTTCATTAAAATCGTGCGGATCTCTCCTAAAGCGCGATTTTTATTGTCCGTGGCGGTTTTAATGAGCAAGGCGACTTGTCCCGGACCGTAGCCTTCATAAATAATTTCCTGAATTTCAGATTGACCCTTGATTTCGCCGGTACCTCTTTTGATAGCTTTTTCAATATTTTCTTTGGGCATATTATCTTGACGCGCTCTTTCAATCGCCAGCCGTAACTGGAAATTAGAATCCGGATCGCCGCTACCGCCATTTTTCGCCGCGATGGAAATTAATTTTCCGTGCTTGGTAAAAATCTGGCCCTTTTTGGCGTCATTGATTCCCTTGCGATGCTTGATCCCAGCCCAATGAGAATGTCCGGACATAGTTTTAGAATTGTGAATTTAGTCCGCCAACTGGCGGATCGAATATTTCTATTTTGTCATTGCCTGCCTGCCGGTAGGTAGGCGAGCCCTAAAGGGGCGTGGCAATCTAATTTACATTTCAATGTTATCATTTAAAGACCTTTATTTCAAGGAAAATATTTAAATTAAATTTACAAGTCGATTGATTAAAAAATTAAAAAACCGATTGCTTTTTTGCATAGCCCTTTGCCAAACAGTAGTTGACTTTATTTCTATGGATTTGCGGACTTCAGCGCGAGCAGAAAAAGCGCCCAGCACTACGCCTGGAGCTTCCCGGCTTTGGAGAAAATCTTCTGAAGCAGGTAAAAATCCCATTTCCGCCAAAGCTAATTTATTTTCCGCCGAATACTTTCCAAGGTTAAGAGTGATTTCTTCCTCGGATATTTCTGGTGCAATTTCTGGATTAATATTTTCCGGATTTTCTTCAGAAGGAGAAATATTTTCCATCCGGGCGGTTTCTTCTTGCGGAATTTCTTCAACGGGGGCGTTCCATTGCCAATCTTTTCCGGAGAGCTCATAAACCTCATCGTCTTTGACGGACTCCTTTTTCTTATCGTATTTGACACGGGAAGCCACCGCGCCGTTGGGATAACGCAGTTCAATGGCGCCTTTTTTATTGTTCAAAGTAAAAAGCGAATATTTGCGAGTGATTTTTTTCGTTTTTCCCGGCTTAAGGATAAAATTTTTCGTGATTGGATGATTGTATAAAGTTTTGGAACCGGTGGCAAGACTCCAAGTTTTCAAATTGATTTTTTTCTGGGATTTATTTTGGAGATAAACTTCTTCCAAATCAGCGTCTTTTCCCTTGGGATTGGCCTTAATTTTAACGATAGATACTTTCAATTTTTTTTCGAATTCATTTTTTTCGCCAGGCGTTAACAGATTGTTCCAGCGCCAAGTTGTGCCGTCAAAAGCATAGGCGTAATCATATTGGGACTTTTCATAGGTCACTGAATCTATAGAGTTTTCTTTAATGCCATCTTTATCAATTAAAAAAGCTGTATCCGGAGTAGTATTATTCAATTCAAAATTTCCTTCGAGATAAGTTATTTCTCCTGGCGCTAATATTTTTTCAGTAAAATAAACTTTATGATTTTTTTCATCTTCAATCCGCATTCCAGAAAGGTTAATATTCTCGTTGGAAATATTGATTATTTCCACAAATTCTTTGCCGGCATTTTTGTCTTTTGGCGCAGGAAAAACCTCATTGATTTTTATTTTTCCAGCGTAATCATTGTCTTTTGGTGGTATGGTTGGTGGCGTTTCTTCATCGAAAACATTTTCCAATCCAGATGTTGATTTAGATGTCCATTTCCACACATCAGATTTTTCATTGCTATAGGATTTATTATTTTCGGGGGTTTTATACGAACGAATTTCAACTGGTTCGCTATTAGTCGGATTAAATAATTGTGCCGAATCTGCACTAGTACTATTTAAATTAAAATCCTTTATAAGTGCAACATATCCGCCGGGTTCAATGGGGGAATTTACGGGAAATGCATGCGGGCTATTTTTCTCATCACTTATTTTCCACCCAGCCAAATTGCATGTTTCAGCTCCAATATTTTCCACTTCTACAAATTCACCGGTAAAAGGATATATTTCAGATAAAATAATTTTATCTACGCAAACGGGTATTATTTTTTCATTTTCACCACCAGGGGTTGGATCTTGTGCGGTAAAATCAGTGCCATTATTATTACTGTCCAAACAGACGCTGCTTTTTCTGGCTATACTCTGTGTATTATTTGGAGAAGGAGCTGATTTTAATCCTTCGAATTCATTTGCCGCACCTCCATATCCGACAAAATCCACAACATTTTCATCGTTCATAGTAGATATCTTTTCTGCGTTATCAACTAATGCAACTTTTCCAGCAGTTGCTGACATAGCTATATTGCCCTTGGCATCGGTTGTTGGTAAATCAACGCCGCTACTACCACTTGCCTCTTGAATTAAATAATATTCGCCAGCTTTTATAATATTATTCTCTAGTTTTGTATCTAACTTTGTAATTAAAAAGTTTCCAGAAGATGCTGAAGTGTTGTATTGCACCGACCAACCATCAATAACAATATCCGATGTTGTAGGATTATATAATTCAATGAAGTCATTTTTATAAGTAGCGCCACTATTTCCCCCTCCGCCATAAATTTCGCTGATTATAATATGATTATTGCAAGCATCACTAGCCAAAACATTTTTTCTAAAACCAAAAAATCCTCCCAAAAAAAGCAGGATTAAAAACAAAAAAAATAAAATTTTTGCCCTCCTCTTCACAAAATTTTTTTATTTCTTCATATTTAGCGGAAATATCAAATTCTGGAATTTTTGGCTTCTTCCCGATTCCTTTTCTTTTGCAAATTCATTAAAGTGTCTTTGATGCCGTAAGGATCGGAAACCTGGCGGAAAATGAAGCGCGGATTTTCTCCCGCGGTCTGAATGAAAACATCGCCGTAATTGAGCATCGTCGGAATGACGCCGGTGACTTCCGTGGTAATGTCCTGGATGCGCGCCAATTCCAACTCGCTCACTTGGCGGTTGAACAGCCCCTTTTGTTCAATATTCACCACCCGTTTATTGGTAATAATCCAGACATCAAAATAATAATCGATCCAGATGAGAAAAAAAGTTATCCAAACAAACATGCCGAAAAGATTCCGCAGAAAATTAAAAAGAACATTCAATGAAGAAGCGATGACACCGGGAAAAAAGAGGGGCAAGATTATCCAACTGCCCAAGAGAAGCAAAATCATTAAAAACACGATAAAAAACTGCTCTAAAATGTTAAACCAGTGCCGCCGGACCATCAGTATAATTTGTTCGTTGGCTTTTTGTCCGGAAAAATGAAATTTTTCGTAATTAGGCATAAAATTCAGGTAATGATTTTGGAAAATATTTCTGACCAATTAATCGCCCAAAAAAACATTAAGTTGGTGATTAACAAACTGGCGGAAACCAGCGTAAAAATAAGAAGGGAGAAAAACTTAAAGCCCGAATTAAAAGAATAGTTGAAAATATGATAAATGATAAAAAGCGAAACTAAAACATAAGACAGGACGATAATGCCGTATAAAATTGTAATAACCGACTGAATCATAAAGTTAGAGGTTCTTGTTTATGCGGGAAGGATAAGCCCAGATGCTCGTAAGCCTTTTGGGTGGCGACGCGTCCTTTGGCAGTCCGGTTGAGAAAGCCGATCTGGAGCAGATAGGGCTCGTAAACATCTTCAATGGTTTTAATTTCTTCCGAAGAAGCCGCGGCAATGGAGTTGATGCCCACCGGCCCGCCTTGGAATTTTTCAATGATGGTTTTTAGAATTTCCCGGTCGGCTTGTTCCAGGCCGATGTGATCTATATCGATCATTTCCAGCGCTTCCGAAGCCGCCGCGCTGTCAACGGACCTTTTGTTTTTTATTTGGCAAAAATCCCGGACTCTTTTGAGCAAGCGATTGGCCACCCGGGGCGTGCAGCGCGCGCAACTGGAAATTTTTTTTAAGCCGGAAGGATCAATATCAACGCCCAGAATCCGGCTGGAACGGTTAAGTATTTTTTCGATTTCAGCGTCTTGATAAAAATCCAGGCGGTAAGTGGCGCCGAAGCGATTGCGCAGAGGATTGGAAAGCGAGCCTAATTTAGTGGTGGCTCCGATCAAAGTGAATTTGGGCAAGTCCAGCTGGATGGTCCGGGCGGACGGCCCTTTGCCGATAATAATATCCAGTTTGAAATCTTCCATCGCCGGATAAAGAATTTCTTCAATCAATTTGTTGAGCCGATGGATTTCGTCAATAAACAAAATGTCGCCGTCTTGCAAATTAGTCAGAATCGAACCGAAATCTCCCACTCTTTCAATGGCCGGTCCGGAAGTGGTTTTGATGTTAGCCCCCATTTCTTTGGCGATAATGTTAGCCAGCGTGGTTTTCCCCAATCCGGCCGGACCATAAAGCAAAATGTGTTCAATCGGTTCTTGTCTTTTTTTAGCCGCGCCCAAAAGAATGCCTAAACTCTTTTTGATTTTTTCCTGGCCGATATATTCCTTAAAATTTTGCGGACGCAGCGTCAAATCTAAGTTTTTATCTACAGCCGTGGCGCTTTTGGAAAGAGCGGTTTTTAAAGGGGATAAGTTTTTTTCTTCGGATTCAATAACGGTCATAAAAAAAGAGGTTATTTTATATAAATAGCTGAAGAATATAAATTTTCTCGAAATTAAACTCGAACCCGGAATTTTCTGGCCAAAAATTTCCCCACACTCGACGGCAGCCTTGGAAAATTTTTGGAGAAAATTCGAGTTTTCAAACAGGAATTTCTCAAAAATTCATATTCTTCAATAGTTTCTTCAGGGTATGCTCATAATAGCACAATTTGACAAATTTTGGAAGTTATGCTAGTATGGCGAGTCATCTTTGAAAAGCCTTATACCAAGAGCCTTTTCAGATGATTAGCAGTAAACTGTAGACAATTGGTGGCTTCTATCTTTTGTCATCAATTTTGGGAACTTTTTTGCCAAGATACGGGTAGTTCGGTTTCGGCTGGACTATTCCTCGACACTGTTTCTTCCCCAAGGCTCCTAGTTTTGGGATTTGTCTACAGATTAGTGGAATTAAAAAACATCCGAAAGGATGTTTTTTAAGTCTAAAGTCTAAGTTCTAAAGTCTAAAGTCTAAAATCTATATTTTTTCCTCAATTTTCAGAGTTACTCCATTTAAATTTTTATCAATCTCATTATTCCAAAATCTTAATACTATAAATCCCAGATTTTTTAGATAGTTGTTTCTCTCGTGGTCATATTTCCGATCTTTCTCTCTTTTGTGTTGCGAGCCGTCTAACTCGATAATTATTTTCTTTTCCAGGCAAATAAAATCGACAATATACTTGTCGATGATGTGTTGGCGTCTGAATTTTAAATTATGAAAATTTCTGTTTTTAATTCTTGACCATAATTTGATTTCTTGGGGCGTGGATTTTTTTCGCAGGTTGCGGGAATGGGTTTTTAGTCGGGAAGAGTAATTGTTCATGGTTTTGTTTTGACCCTCACCCCAGCCCTCTCCCTTAAGGGAGAGGATGTCCATAGGACAGGTGAGGGCGGGTTGGGGTGAGGGAGTGCTACAGTTCCGTCGCTCTTTCCACTTCTTCCAAAGTTGTTTCGCCTTCCAGAATTTTTAAGACGCCGTCTTGCGCCATGGTGATCATGCCGTTTTCCACGGCTTTAGCGTTGATTTCGGAAGTGATGGCTCCGCGGCCGATTAATTCCTGGATATCTTTGTCCATCGTTAAAACTTCGCTGATGGTGGTGCGGCCTTTATAACCCAATTCATTGCACTTGGCGCAGCCTTGCGGTTTAAAAATTTTATTTATTTTGGGAACAACCACGCCAGCTTTGGAAGAAATAGTGCCGATAACTTTTTCAATCTTGGCTTTTTCTTCCGGAGTGAGTTCGACTTCTTTTTTGCATTCGCAAAGTTTGCGCACCAGTCTTTGCGCGATAAAAGCGTTGGTGGCCGAAGCCATATCGGAAGCCGAAACTCCCATATTGGATAATCTCTGGATGGCTCCCGCGGCGTTATTGGTGTGCAAGGTGGAAAGAACCAGATGTCCGGTGAGGGCCGCTTGGATGGCAATTTGAGCGGTTTCGTCGTCGCGGATTTCTCCAATCATCATGGTATCCGGATTTTGCCGGAGCAAGGCGCGCAAAGCGGTGGCAAAAGTATAGCCCTCTTTTTCATTGACCGGAGTTTGCAAAATGCCTTCCAATTGATATTCAATCGGATCTTCCACGGTGATTATTTTTATCTCCGGTTTGTTAAGCTGTCTTAAGATGCTGTAAAGCGTGGTGGTTTTTCCCGATCCGGTCGGCCCGGTGTTTAAAATAACGCCGTTGGGCTTGGAAATTTCCTGCTGGATTTTGGCTAAATTTTCTTTGCGGATTCCGAGTTTCCCCAAATCCAGTTCAATCGAAGATTTGCGCAGCAGCCGCATCACTACTGTTTCTCCATAACCGCCTAAAATTACGGAAACGCGCACATCCACCGAACGCTCTTGAATATCCTTAATTTCCGGATCGAATTTAATGGAAAATCTGCCGTCAATGACGCCTTCACGCACTTCGGTTTTAAAACCGCTTAACATTTTTATTTCTCCCAACAAGCTCGGATATTCATTAAGCGGGAGGCTGGCCACATTTTGCAAAATGCCGTCGATGCGGAAACGAATTTTTACATCTTCGGCGCCCGGTTCGATGTGAATATCGCCCACCTCCATTAAGCAAGCGGCGGTAAAAATAATCGGATTGATTTCCGTAGTTTGGGAAGCCGAAACCAGTGCTTGAATTTTTTTGAAGCTGGAAATATTTTCCCGGGTTTTTTGGAAATTTTTCACATCAACCAAAACTCCTTTGCCTAGAGTTTGCGCCATTAATTTTTCATAAATTCCCTGGAGAAAATCTCCTTCGCCGGTAACTCTTTTAACTTCATCAATGGAGGTAATGCCTTCGACGGCTTTTAAAATCCCGTCTTGCAACATGGTAATCATGCCGGCCTCCAGCGCCGCCATGGTAATTTCGGTTTCGCCCGCCATTTCCATCAGTAATTTTTCGATTTCTTCATCAATAGTCAGGACTTCAAAAATTCCCACGCGGCCTTTGTAGCCGAAATTATTGCATTTGGGGCAACCCTTGGGCCGGTAAAGCTTTTGGACATCCTTGGGAATTTCCAGCTTGGATTTGGGCGAAATGATGGCCAATATTTTTTTCAGCGATTCAATAGACTCTTGAGCCGGCACATATTCTTCCTTGCATTGGCAAAGCTTGCGAACCAGTCGCTGCCCGATTAAAACTTTGACCGCCGGAGCGATAAGAGACGGCTTGACGCCTAATTCCATCAGGCGGGGAATAGTGGCGACGGCGCTGTTGGTGTGAATGGTAGATAGAACCAAGTGCCCGGTGAGGGCTGAATTAATTGAAATATCGGCGGTTTCGTCGTCGCGGATTTCTCCCACCAGGATAATGTCCGGATCTTGCCTGACAATAGCCCGCAGACCGCCGGCAAAAGTGTAGCCGCGGGATTTTTCCACTTGAGTCTGGGAAATTCCCGTAATTTCGTATTCGATCGGATCTTCAATAGTAATAATTTTAGTATCCGGAGTGTTGAGTTTGTTGATAATGGAATAAAGCGTGGTGGTTTTGCCGGAACCGGTGGGACCGGTGGTTAGAATCATGCCGTTGGGATTATTTAGATGTTTTTGCAATTTTTCGTAAGCCAATCCGCGCATTCCCAGATTATCCATGGTAACCTGAATGGAGCTGGGATCGAGAAGCCGCATAACCAGGCTTTCTCCGAAATTTCCCGGAATAATGGAAACGCGGATATCAATTTTTTTGTCGATAATATTGATTTCAAAAGTCCCGTCTTGGGCGATATCGCGCAGATTTATTTTCATGCCCGACATCATCTTGATGCGGGAAATAATGGATTTGTAAATGGTTCTTGGCAGGAATTCCACGTCATGCAAAACGCCGTCAATGCGGTAGCGCAGGCGAAGGTCTTTTTCCTGCGGTTCCAGATGGATATCGCTGGCGCCCAGTTTGTAGCCGCCGCCCATAATGACATTTAAAATTTGCGTGGTGGGCAATTCGCTGATTCTTTCTTTAAGAGAAATCAGATCTTTTAATTCCTGATCAAAATTTTTCAGGTTTTCCTCGGTCAGATTGAGGCTCAATTGGGTTAAGATATCAGTGAAAACAATTTTTTTATAATGTTCCTGAAGCTTTTCCAGATTGTAAGGGGAAACAACGAAAAGCTTCCCGTCCCAGCCTTTCTCTTGCTGGATTTTTTTTAGAAAATCCAAGGTGGCCGGATTTTCCGGCTGGGAAGAAACAAGAGTAACTTTTTTGCCGGCCTTTTGAATAATGGCCAGGTTGAATTTTCGCGAATCTTCTTCGGATAACATTTTGAGGCTGTCATTGTCGACGGGAATAAGGTTGGTGTCGATATAGGGTAAATTGAGCTGGTTGGCCAGAGCCGAGGTTTGTTCTTCCTCGGATTGATGGTGCAGGGCGAAAAGAACCTTGGTCGCCTCTTTTTCTTTGAGCACGCCCGGGTCTTTGCCGGATCTTTTATTTTTTGTTTTTAGGACTTTGATCATAGCTGTATTTTATCACGATTTGGGAAATAAAAAAATGGAAAGAATTTTTTATAAAAAAAACCGCTTCCCTATGGGAAACAGCCGGATAAATTTCATTTAAGAAAAGCGTTTTTTAGAAAGAAAATTCTTTAATCTTATCTACTACGATTTTTCCAGTTTCCGGGAGATTGCCGGAGTTAATTTTAATTTCCAAAATTTCTTGCCTGATTTCTCCGGAAAAAAATTCCGCTAATTTTTTTAACAGCTCCGGGGAAGAGGCTTTAACCAGCGCTACGGTGGATTCCGGAGTGTTATTAAAAAGACATAAGAAAGTTTTGCCTTCGCTGTAATT
>Ga0210051_1000276_pt1 | contig 44754 bp, 36 predicted proteins | sample CryGey092014_all_FD_185464 | JGI IMG/M metagenome (GOLD analysis project Ga0210051, IMG submission 185464) | Groundwater microbial communities from aquifer - Crystal Geyser CG23_combo_of_CG06-09_8/20/14_all (SPAdes) (version 2) | ecosystem: Environmental > Aquatic > Deep subsurface > Groundwater...
GTTATCGTTGCAACCGTCGGTTCCGGGAAAAGGAAATCTTTGACCGTCTGGTGCAAGCCTGTGTCTCGACACAGACAGTAACTTACACTAATCTCATCCAACGACAAGGTTTCACCCCAGGAAAAGGCGATTAGGAGTTGAGTCAATAGGCATTTTTCACGATATCCACAAAGTCCTCTTCATCGCCGGGGAACACTATGCGATTTTTGATCTTGAGGAGTTGATGCTCTTACAGGGGAACCCTCCCAAACACTTCCTGCGAACGGACCCCGAACGCTTCCGCAGAGAATACGGCCTGGAAGGCAGGTGAGGCTTATGCTGGAATTTCAGCCAAACAGATCCTGCGAAGCAGGTGAAGGACGCGTGCAAGCGGGCAGCGGTGCGGGGTGTGAAGGTTCTGGTACAGTTATTGGGAGGCACTGATGACACAGATTCAAACTCTGGATTGGGTGAAGGTGACGGAACATGCGGCGTGGGCGCCGCGGGACTCAAGTGGCGAGGTCGTCCACAACGGCAGGATGTGGCTGCTGGGAGGCTGGTTCGACTCCAACAGCCTCGGTCCGCGTGATGTGTGGAGCTCGGCTGATGGTCGCAACTGGACAGAAGTTACCCACGTCGCCGGCTGGAAGCACGGCGACCTGCCGACGACTCTCGTGCACAACGGCAAGATGTGGTTCATGGGAGGATGGTACGCAGGTCGCCTGCCCGAAGCCTCGGCCAGCAACCAGGTGTGGTCCTCCACCGACGGGGCGCAATGGGATTGCGTGACAGACAACGCAGGCTGGAGTCCGCGCCTCGGCGCCGCGGGAGTTGCGTTCAAAGGGAAGATGTGGATCCTCGGCGGCATCGAGCAATACTTCTTCGGCGACGAGAGTCACCTCCGCAACGACGTCTGGTGCTCGGCGGATGGAGCGAAGTGGGCGTTGGCCACGGACATCGCGCCCTGGGCCGCCCGCGCCTACCACTGCGCCCTCGCCTTTGACGACAAAATCTGGATCTTCGGCGGAGGCAACTACCTGCCATCATACACGGGGCTCAACGATGTCTGGAGTTCCTCGGACGGAGTGAACTGGACCCAAGTCACCGACCACGCCGCGTGGCCCCCGCGCATCTGGTTCTCCGCTGTCGAATACAGGAACTGCATGTGGGTGCTCGGCGGTTGGTCGAACGATCCATCAAAGAACTGGAACGACGTCTGGTACACCGCCGACGGCGTCAACTGGAAGGAACTGAAGACCCCGACGATCTGGTCGGAACGGCACGAGCACTCCGCCTACGTGTTGGATGACAAGATCTGGGTCGTCGCGGGCAACGTCTGGCCGCTGGTCAATGATGTCTGGCAACTCCGGTTGCCGGATGATTGGCGCCCGGAAGAGTGAAGGCAATGCGGCGTACGATGACCATGTTCCAACAACCATGAAAGAAGGCTACACCATGCGCGCTCTGTTTGTTTTGGCTTGCTTATGTCTACTCGCTCTCGCAACACACGCAGCGGACCTCACCCCTCCGCTGACCTTCCGCGCTTCCTTCGACAGCACTATTGATGCGCAAGCGCGCGGCGAGGGTAAGCCGGTGAAAGTGGAAGGACCCGTCGAGTATCGCCCCGGCAAGGTCGGTCAGGCGTTGCTCTGCGGCGAGGGAGGGGCGGCGGCCCAGTATGCGACGGCGGGTAACCTTCGCGCGGCGGCGGGCACGGTGGAGATGTGGGTCTGCCCTATTGATTGGACCGGTGAGGAAGACGAGTTCCACGTGTTTCTGGAGGCGCTGGACCCGGGGTGGCTTGTACTTTACCGGTACTACCAGGGGGGCATTCTGACACTGATGGGCACAGAACCCGGACACTACCGCACCGCGTCGGGGCCTCAGATTCATTGGAAACCGGGCGAGTGGCATCACCTCGCGGGAACCTGGCGTGCGGCGCGGCTTGAGGTCTATGTAGACGGACAGCGCGCAGGTTTCGTGGACAGTCCTCTGATTCCCGACAAACTCGCCGACACCTTTCGCGTGGGAGATCACCCGTGGCACGTTGCTCGCAAGAAGCAGACGCTCGTTGATGAGGTCAAGCTTTATTCCGTCCCTCTCGACGCCGAGAGCATCGCTCGTTCCGCGCGTGGTGAGCCGGTGCAGTACAAACCTCAGATTCTCGTCCAATTGACCGCGGATCCCGTCACCGCGATCCTTCACGTCACCTGTGACGCCGCTGGTCTGGTGGGTGATCTGGGAACCGGTCGAACGGCGCACGTCGAACTGGTGCCGAAGGGGAAAACTGAAGTCGTAGCCCACGCGGATCTGACAGCTTTTCCGAAGGATGTAGGGAACTGCGAACTGTCCGTTGCCAATGTCCCGCAGGGCGAGTATGAACTCCGAACACTCCTCCTCGATGACAAGGGTGTTGAAGTGGCTCACGCTGTGTCACCTTTCACCAAACCGGGCCCGCCGGTCTGGAGCGGCAACACATTGGGCACCACCGACAAGGTGCTTCCGCCGTGGACTCCTTTGAAACCTTATCCCAATGTGCCCTCTGTCGAGTGCTGGGGGCGACGCTACGACTTCAGCTCGTTCCTCAAGCAGGTGAAGTCTTCGGAGGCCGATCTGCTGGCAGAGCCGGTGACGCTCGAAGCAGTCATCGGCGGGAAGTCGGTCCCTTTGAACGCACCGTGCCACCTCGAAAGCTCAACCGCGTCGAAAGCCGTCATGACAGGTCAGGCTGAGGCAAACGGCTTCCGTGTCGCCGTCCACCACGAGATCGAATTCGACGGGTTCACGTGGACAGACCTCAGCCTCGAAGCCGCACAGCCGCTACGCGTGGACGAGTTGCGGCTCACATGGACCATGCCGAAGACTCAGGCGACGCTGATGCACGCCGACACGAGGAAGTGGATTGACAGTCCCGCGGGCAGCATCAAGCCGGACGGATGGTCGTCCGACTGGACGCACTTCTTCTGGCTGGGCAACGAAGACCGCGGCCTGTCGTGGTATGCCGAGACCGACCGCAACTGGCGTCACTCCAAGGAGAGACCTGACCTTCAGGTTGTCCCCGAAGGCGACCACGTGAAGGTGATCGTCCGGCTGATCGCCGAGCCGACCGACGTGACATCGAAGCTGGAGTATGGCTTTGGCATGATGGCGACACCCGCCCGTCCGCAACCGAAGGACGCGCGTCGCTGGCGTATGACTCCCGCAGTGCGGCCGACCTTCGACATCGTGTGGCCGAACGGCAACATGAAGTGGTACGGCTACACGGAGCCGGTGGATCCGCAGAAGTTCACTGCGCGTGTGAAGGAGGCCCATGACAAAGGCTGTCTGACCGTGCCCTACATTAACTTGAACTACGCGTCGGCGGGCATTCCGGAGTGGCAATACTACGGTTCTCGCTGGTTCGATCCAGCGCGCGTAGTTACGCCCGGCGACGTGGCGAAGATGGGTTACTCCTCGATGGGAACCTGTCCCGCGGTTCGCGACTGGCAGGACTTCATCCTTTACCGGATCAACGAGATGATTGACCGCTACCAGGTGGACGGCATCTACATTGATTGCTGGGGTCCCTCGCCGTGCCAGACTAGCCCCTGCGGCTGGAAGGACGAGAAAGGCGCTCTGCACCCCACGCGCCCTATCCGCGCCTATCGAGAGATTCTCAAACGGGTCTATTCCCTGTTCCGGGAAAGGCGACCCAACCCGCTGCTCATGGTGCACATGTCGTCCGAGGTCAACATCCCGATGCTGTCCTTCACCGACACGATTCTCGATGGTGAACAATACCGCACCGGGAAGCTGAAGGATGACTACCTCGACCTGTTGCCGCCGGACAAGTTCCGGGCCGAGTTCATGGGACGCAACTACGGACCTGTAGACTTCTTTCTGCCCGAACTGCGCGACCCGAACCTCCCGATTGGCACGCCCAACCTGGCAGGCTATCTGATGCTGCATGACGTGAACGCTTGGCCGATCCGGTCGGATGCAAAGGTGTGGAATCGCCTCTACGACGCGCTCGACGCCTTTGGGATTGCCGACGCTCGTTTCCTGCCCTACTGGCAGGACAGTGGCGCGCGAACAGATCCGCAGGTTCTGGTATCGTCCTATGTCGGCAAGTCCGGAGCGGTCCTCGCCGTCATGAACACCGGCGACGCCATCGAGGCGAAGGTCACCCTCGACCTGAAGCGTCTCGGTCTGAAGAGCATCACTGGCGCCGCTGACGTGCTCAGAGACGAGAAGATGAAGGTTGAGGGGAAGGCTCTCACCATGCCGCTCGTCCGGCGGCAGGGACGAGTGATTGTGGTGAGTCCTTGACCTCTCGGGGAATCTTCGCACTGAAGGATGGACCAATATGCGGCACGCTGCCACAGGCTTTGCAGTAGTGAGGATGACAAACGATGGTTGATACTAAAGTCCGACTGATTCTCTGTGGAGGAAGTCGCCTGCTCGCCGCACTGTTAGTTGTCTGCTGGATGCAATCTTCCACACGGGCGATGGAGTTCACTGTCGCGACAAATGGCAGCGACACCGACCCCGGTACAAAGGCGCAGCCATTCCGAACGATTCAACACGCCGCGGAGGTGATGCAGCCGGGGGATACGTGTATGATTCGCGGCGGCGTACATCGTGAGACGGTGCGACCGAAAGTCTCGGGTGACCCGGGCAAGCCGCTGCGGTTCGCGGCGTTCGGGAATGAGACCGTGACCGTTAGTGGAGCGGACGCGCTGTCGAGTGACTGGTCCGTTCACAATGGCAGCATCTACAAAGCGACGACCGACCGCCGGTTCATTCAGCTTTTCGTAGACGGGAAGATGATGCAGGAGGCGCGGTGGCCGAATTCGCCGCCGGAAGACGTCATGCGGATGAATCGGGCCGAGGCAGGGCCAGGTACCGACTACGATACTCTCGCCGATCCAAGTCTGCCTCCGGGAGATTGGAGCGGCGCGCTGGTCCTCCTCTGGCCGGGGAGTCGCTGGACAAACTCCACACGCCGTATCGTTGATTACGCTCCGGGCAAGGGCTTTCGCTTCGACCGCACCCTCCGCCGCGAGAAGGCCGATCCCTACCACGAGAAAGATCCCTACCGGCCACAGCCGGGCAACCCGTTCATTCTCTTCGGCAGCCTCGCGGGACTCGACAGTCCCGGCGAATGGTATTTGGATTCTGCAAAGGGGATCATCTATCTGTGGTCGGTCGGTGGCGAATCACCCGCGGCGCATGCGGTCGAGGTCAAGCAGCGCGACCTCGCCTTCGATCTGAGCGGTCTCGGGAATATCGAGGTGCGAGGGCTGCGAATCTTCGCGGCGGCCATCTCCATGACCGACGCTCACGATTGCGTGATTGAGGACTGTCACCTGCGCTACCCCGAGCATCTCCGTGAGATTGACGGCTACAAGATGCCGCCGATCAAGAACGTGGTCACGGGTCGGAACAACGAATGGCGGCGGTGCAGCATCGTCTACTCAGCGACAACCGCTCTGCGGTTGGCAGGAGAGAACAACCGTATCACGAACAGCATCGTGCACGATGCGAACTACCTTGGCACGAGTCGGGGCGCGCTGGAGTTGTCCGGGACGGGTGCGGTGGTGCGGCAGTGCAGCCTCTACCGGGCGGGGAGAGACATCGTTCAGCACGGCGGCGCGAAGAAGATTCGCGTGGAATACAACGATATTCACCACGCGAATATGCTCAACAACGATTCGGGCGCGACCTACGCCTGGGGCACGGATGGTGAGGGGAGCATCATCGCCTGGAACTGGGTGCACGACAATCTGGGCGACAGCACCAACGGCATCTATCTCGACAACTTCTGCAAGAACTTCATCGTGCACCACAACGTGGTCTGGAACAACAACGGCAACGGAATTCGTTTGAATAGCGACGCCACCAACCACCTGATCTGCAACAACACCCTCACGAAGAACCTCACCCCCTTTGGCGTTTACACCTACTCGGGAAGGATTCCGACGCAGAAGGGCACGCGCATCATCAACAACCTGATCATCGGTCGTTTGAAACAGAGCGACCCGCAGGTATTCGTCCAGGGAGAGTTGGCGCCGGACGTGCACCACAACGGTTGCTTTCCGATGGATTCGCGGGCGGTGCCCGCGGCTGCATCCGGCGCCATTGACGCGGGGATCGTAGTGCCGGGGATTACCGACGGTTACAACGGGAAGGCTCCGGACGTCGGCGCCTACGAATCCGGCGACAAGTACTGGACAGCGGGCGCGGACTGGAAAGATGAAGCGTTCATCGCCTCGCCGCCGATGGACTTGCGCTTCGAGCCGAGGAAGCCGGTCACCGAATCCAGCATGATCCTCGACGGTCTTCAGCTCTGGCTGGACGCCGCGGATGTGAAGAGCGTCGAGGTAGACGTGGCCGGCAACCTGCGCCGGTGGAAAGATAAGTCACTGAAAGGACATGACGCAAGCCCCGGAGGCGGCGCAAAAGCTTGCGCGTTGCAGCGGGACGCGATCGAGGGGAAGCCGGTCATACACTTTGGAGGTGTGGCCAGCCTGAAGCTGGGGACGTTCCGCCCTGGAGCAACCCCGGTGACGACCTTCGTCGTTTCACGGGGACGCGAGGGCGCTGGCGCTCCGTGGCAGCGAATCCTCGGGGCTTACGGCGGAAAGGGGATCGAGTGGGAAGCGCCGAACTGGATCATCGTGCGACCGGGCGGTGGCAAACCCGAGGCTTACGAGGCGCAAGTGTTTTCCGTCAAACGACGGAACGGCTGTGTGCTCGCCGGATTGGTTCTGGGTGGTTCGACGGTTGGAGAACATCAATTCCTCGACGGAGATGTCGCTGAAGTTCTCGTCTACGACCGCTGTCTGGCGGAAGAGGAGGAAGACGCGATTCTGGATTACCTCGGGAGGAAGTGGGGGATCAAGAACTTGTAGGACGGCGATCACAAAGTCAGGACAAGCGTAAGCTCTGATATTGAGCGGGAGTTATCGAGTTCGCAACCTGGCACGCAACGTCCTACACATGAAAAACAAGGGCGCTACGCGTCAGTTCAATGTAATCATAAGTCTCGAATCTCGTGACGATGGTCGCCATTTGCGACATGAACAACGCTTCGAGGTCAACATTCGAGATATTGCCAGTCGAGACGAGGAGAAGCTGCGGCGGTTCACGGGACAGAAGGAACGAGTTCACGAAATCGGCATCTTTGGTAATGACCACACGCTGTTGAAGTTCGGCAACGTCATTGATCTCTGCGTCGGTAGTTTGGTTGGATTTTGGCCGGTCGAGGGTATGTCGAACGTCGTGACCGGCATCCCGCAAACACCGTGCCAGTCGCCGAGGCAGTTGAGCATCAATGAGGAATCTCATGAAACGACTGGATCCATCCGTTTAACCTGACTCAATCGTGTCGCGAATAACAGAACAGCCAGCAGATCCTCACGCTCCAGGTCCGCGTAATCCGCGAGGATTTCGTCGATCGTCATTCCAGAGCTCATCAGTTCCAGGAACGTTTCCACGGGATAACGCAAGCCCCGAATGACAGGCTTCCCGTGGCAAATCTGCGGGTTGACTGTAATCCGATCAACGAGTGTGGTCATCACTTCTTCTCATTCCTCCTTTAGCGGCTGCATCCTATCATTCGTGTCGGTGTGTGTCAACGCCAGGCAAGCGTCCCCTTACATTGACGCCTCTCTCTCGCAATGGTAGGATGCGGCACTCACTGATTTGATGGAATGCAGGGAAGGATACGTGCATTATGCAAATCTTCAGGACTGCGTGGATGGTAGGGCTCTTAATGATGCTCGCAATCAGCGCGCAAGCTGCACCGTATGTCGTGGACGATTTCGCCTCAAACCAGCCGAACGGCTGGCAGCTCAGCGGGTCGCCTGACTATTACAAGGGCGGCTTCGGCGCGAAGGGAGTCACTATCGAACCCAACGCACTGGCTGGCAAGCCCGCGATGCGAGCGCCGATTCATATTCCCGCGGACGCCTCCACCCCTGCCGTCTGGCTCACCAAGCCGCTGCCCAACCTTTCCGGTCTTTTCAAGTGGGAACGCTTGACGTTCCGCTACAAACTGACTTCCACGAGAGGACTGGAATCGGAGCGAGGTCTCGTCTGCCGCTTCCGCACCAGTCCAACAACCTTCACTGATATTCCCTTTGCCTCACCACGCGGAGTCAGGTCGGGTGTGTGGCAGGAAGCAACCATTGCGTTCGGGAAGACGGGACCGCCCATCAATATCTATTCCAACTACTTCAACTCCATCAAGGAGCTCACCTTCCGGTTCGGCGGCGTTCAGGGGCAGGCGTATGACGGCGAGTTCTGGGTGTCCGAGATCTGCCTCCACGCAAAAGCTCCCGACGATTGGAGTTACCAACCGCGGATCACGCCTCGCCCGACCGGCAGCTTGCGCCGCGCGTTGGTGATTACTCATTCCGCCGCGAGTTTCTACTTCGTGCGGGAGGCGCTTGAGGCGATGAAGGTCAAGGTGGATCGTCGCTTGTTCCGCGGTCTGCACTTTCCCATCTTTGGTTTTCCCGCGACGGAGAAGGAGTTATTCGGCTACGACGTCGTTGCTTTGGTGGACGTTGATCCCTACGTGTTGACACGACAGCAGGTGGAGTGGCTATGTGACTACGTGGCGAGTGGAGGTGGATTGCTGTTCGCGGGTGGACCAACAACGTTGGGCGCAGCTAAAGTCTTCCCGCCGCCTCTAACGGAGTTGCTACCGGTGACGTTTGATGAAGGGCGCGAGATGGTGACGGTGAATGCCCCGCCGCAGTCCGCGACCCCCCACCTCATAACAAACGGGTTCGCGAAAGAGCTGGAACGAGTCACAAAAGGTCATGCCCTCAAGGTTAAGCCCGACTCCACTTTGCTGCTCCGCGCGGGTGTGGCAACGCCGACCGGATGGGGCATGTATACCGGTGGCAATTGGGACGATGGGGTGTTATCTCTTTCCGATGACGCTCACTCGGGCAAGCACAGCGCGATGCTGACGACTCGGAAGTTCTACGTGGACCCGGCGACCGGGAAGCCGACCTTCATTGGTCTCAAGTTGATGCAGGGCGACTCCAATGGCTACGACGGTTCTCGCGCCTACACCGCGAAGCCAAGCATGACTTACCACTTCGCTTTCTGGCTGAAGGGAGACGCGCCGGGAGTGAAGGTTCATGCTGTGAGCTGGAAGACCGACGAGGCAAGGGCTGATGACCGCGAAGAACTCGGAACGACGCTGGGAGTCGTGAAGCCCCCCCACGCCTGGCAGCGTTACGAGGGAAGCTTCACGACCGCGGCAGCCACTCGCCGGTTTGCTTTGGCTTTCTACGTGAGCGGAGGTCCTCCTGACTTTCCCTTAGGAACGAAGATACTTGTGGATGACGTGGAGATCACAGAAGGGAACGAAAGGACTAACCTGGCAACCAATCCCGGTGCGGAAGAAGACGCCTCGGTTCCCATTCTGACGACAGGCGCATATCATCGGGGTCGAGTTGCCTTGCTCGACGGGTATCCCGAAGTCGGAAACACTACAGACAACTGCTTCTTCACGACGGGTGAGTATCGCACCTTGCTGGCGCGCACGTGCCAGTGGCTTTCCGGACAGCAACCCACCGCGCGCAATCTCCCCGGTTACGCGCCTCTCAATGCCGACTTCCCTCCCGCTCAGCCGCTGGACCGCGCCAAGTTCTACCCGATCATCTCATGGATCGGTACGGAGGGCGGTGGTCAGCTACTTGACGAGCGCGGGTTGCGTGAGCGAGTGGACGATCTGTGGGAGCACGGGTTCAACACGGTCGCCTTGGGTGGCGTGCGGGACCTCGGTCGGCAACCGCTGACGAATGAGGCGCGTCTGCGAGACTATGCGGTGCGGTACGCTCAATCTCGCGGCATGGCAGTCATGTTCGAGTATGAGCAACTCACCGACCTGAACAAGGAACGTCCACCCACCTTGTGTGTCTTCTCGCCGAGCTACCGTGAGGAACTGGCAAAGCAGATCGTGCCGAAGCTGGAGGCCGGAAAGCGATATGAACGAGCGCTGTGCATCAAGATACTGGACGAGCCGACCGCGACCGATGTGACACTCGACCACTGCGACCTCTGCCAACGGGAGTTTCAGCAACGTTTCGGCAGGCTGTTGAGGAAGCGGTCCGAGATACCTGCAAACGACCGCGAAGGTCAGCGACAACTCAACCAGTTCATTGCGGATTACGTCGCCACCGGTTACCAGACGATTCGGCAAATCGCGGATGAGGCTCGCATCCCCTTTGGTTTGCTGCTGACCTACATGTCCACAGCTTTCGGCTACTATGACAACAGTCTCGAGGTGGAAGACGCTTACGGCTGGTCGAAGGCAGCGGACTACATGGATTTCGATGTGTATCCTTACTTCTACCCCGCATCGCAGAGGATTCGGATGGTGACGGCCCACGACTGCTTTGCCGTGCAGCGCGTCATCGCCGAGCATACCGGCAAGCCCGCAGGCTTCTACAACGAGCTGGACGACCGCAACTACCCGATGCAGATCAACCCGATCGATGCGAGCGCCGAATGCGCGTGGACGGCGGTCGGTCAGGGGTGTCGTTACCTGAATTCGTTCATCAACGTGGCATTCAGCACAGGCAGCGGCGCGCGACCGGAGCGGTGGGATTGCCTCGGTCGAGAGTTGAAGAAGATTCGCGAGGCCGGGTCTCTCCTGCTGCGGACCCGGAAAGCTCCCTCGTCTGTGGCTCTCTACTTTCCACAGACGCAATGGATGAGTGGCGGGACCAAGTTCGCCCCAGCTTACGCGTATCAACTATTCCTCCGCGTCTTCGGCGAGTGTGACATCGCGCATGAACAGGTCATCGCCGAGCGCGGCACCTTCGGCGCAGTGAAGGTGCTGGTGGTCGTTGACACCAATTGCCTTCCGGACACAGCCGCAGCAAGGCTTGTGGCCTTCGTCAGTTCTGGTGGCTGGCTTTTGTGTGACGAGACTGCAAAGCTGCCTGCTGGATTGTCCAGCAATCCGCGCGTGATTCATTTTCGGGGTAGTCTCGACCAACGCTACCGCGAGGCAGTGGAGAGACCGGATTCGGAAGCTCGCGCCGAGTTGATGAAGCAAGTGGGCGAAGCAATGAGGTTCCTCCGTAGACGCATCTCTGGTCGCCGTGCGCAGAGATCGAGAGTCCCTTCCTATTCGTCGTTCGGGTACTCCAGACGCGACACCATCATGCCCCTCTTCTCGAGCACTTTCAGCATCACACGTTCCACCAGGCGTACGAACTTTGTTAGAATGAAGTCCCGCTTCACCATGGGGCGGACGAGGACCGTTGACAGCCCCATGCGATTCCCGCCGAGGACATCCGTGAACATCTGATCGCCGATACCGATCGTCTCCGACGGAGTTACGTTCATCTTTTCCAGCGCCATACGGAACGCGCGCTTGCTGGGTTTTACTGCGAGGGTCACACAGTCGATGCCCAATCGCTTGGCCAGTTCCTCGACGCGTCGCACACCCCCCGAGTTGGAGACGATACACACACTAAGCCCGGCTCGCTTCAGGCTCTCAACCCACTGTGCAATTTCCGGAGAAAGGTCGTCGGTGTTCCACGGCACGATGGTGTTGTCCACGTCGAGAACGACGCCCCGGAACCCGCGGGAGTAGATCCACGCGACGGGCACATCGAGCACGGAATCAACTCTGGCAACGGGACAGAAAAGTTTCAGCAGGCTCATGGTTTGCGTTGCGTCCTTTTGTTGGCGCGGATTCTGCGAATTGCCCTCTGGTGTTCGGCAAAAGTTCGACTGAAGACGTGACTTCCGTCAGGCTTGGCGACGTAAAAGAGCCGATCGGTGATCGCCGGACGCAGCGCTGCCTCGATGGAGGCAAGCCCCGGGTTGGCGATGGGCCCCGGTGGCAAGCCAGCGTGAAGGTAGGTGTTGTACGGCGAATCGATGGCCAGATCTGAAAATAGCAAACGCTCTTTGTGAATGCGCCGAGCGTATTGCACGGTGGCGTCACACTCCAGCCGCATTCCCTTCTTTAGCCGTTTCGTCAGTACTCCCGCAATCAGTGATCGTTCCCGTGGGATTTTCGCTTCCCGCTCCACCAGTGAGGCCAAAGTGACAAGCTCCTTCAGACTCAAACTGCTCCGGTCTATCTCCGCACTCAGGGGACGAAGAACGATCTTCTCGAAAGTTGTCAGCATCCGCAGTATGGCCTTCGCCTCCGCCTCCGACTCATCCATGGGCAGATAGTAGGTGTCGGGAAGGAGGAAGCCCTCCAAACTGCCCGCCGGGGCCCACGGTGGCAGATTCACCTTCCCCGTGGGCTGGTAGGCCGCAAACTCAAAACGCGCGGCGTTGCACAGCCGCTTCTCCTCCAGCTTTCTCGCGACCTGGGCGATGGTGAATCCTTCCGGTATCGTGATTCGCACCAGATCGATCTTGCCAGTCTCAATCTTCTGCAGAACCTGATAGGGGCTCATGCGCTGGGCGAGGCGGTATCCACCGGCTTTCAGACGGGTGCCAATGCCGGTGACTCTGGCTACAAGCAGGAGAGCCGTCGGGTTGCTGACAATCCGCCGGCTGTGCAACTCGCCGACAATTTGCGTTAGTGTCGCTCCCTGGGGAACGATCACGTAGCGTGAATCGGGATCGATGGTCGCGACGCGCAGTACATTGGCGCACAGATAGATCGCGATGGCAAGGGCAATCGCGACGACAGAGAAGACTGCCCAAAGGACATATCGACGGACGAAGAGATGGACCTTCGTCGCGCCACCCGCGGCTTCTTCTTTCATGCGCTGCCGCTCCGATGTCCATCCAGATATTGCTGCAGGATGATTGCTGCCGCTACCTTGTCCACGACGTGTTTCCTCTCCGCGCGGGACACATCCCCCTCCAACAGAGCGTGAGTTGCCTGGCGCGTGGTGAATCGTTCGTCAACCAGCGCAATCCTCGCCGTTACAGTTACCCGCAGCAGTTCCGCAAACTCCCGTACCTGTTTCTCCGCCTCACCGGTCTTGCCATCCGTTCTGAGCGGGAGTCCAATGACCACATCACTCACGTCCAGCGAACTGACCAGTTCGCCGATCTGCCGAATGACCTCCTCGGTTCCCTTCCGTCCCGGTTTGCGCTGGAGGACGGAGTGGGGAGACGCAATCATGCGCAACGGGTCGCTCACTGCGACACCGATTCGCTTTTCACCCACATCGAGGGCAAGGATGCGCTGCGTGTCCATCAGGGCGTCACCTCCGAAGGGGCAGTATCCGGGGAAGGAGAACCGCGGTGACCGAACAGGAGACTGTAAAGGACCGTCAGGTACGTCGCAGCCATGATTGCGAGCACGACGACGCCGGAATCGTTTATCAGAAAGCCCGCGACCATCCCGACGGGCGCGCCGAACAGGGCGCGTCTCAGCAGCGGGAAGCGCTCATCGAGGCTACGCGGGAATCTCCTGGAAGAGTAGATCCACGCAGACAGCGAGATCAGGATCGGCAAGAGAATGAGACTGCCGGGCGTTGTGGCAATGAATCGCTGATTCATGGCGAGTTTGCGTTGCGCCGTTCCCCAGATCTCGGGGAGCGCGAGCTGGAAGGTGCGACCGATGTGAGACTGCTGCTGGTAGGGGTGCACGAAGTCGAGACCGCTGGCCGCAGCCGCCAGCAGAACGATCACCAATGCAGTGGCTGTTTGCTTCCACGTCCAGCGCGGGCAGATGAGGGCGATGGTCGATGTTCCCAAGGCCGCGGCGGCCGTGACGCTGCCGCCGAAGTTCGCACCGAGTGACGAGTGCCCCAATGTCAGTGTGGCGAAAAGCGAGACGCAGGCAAAGAGAACCACAGTCATCGCCGGCGCGGCGTTGTCCTTCCCGGCGCGAGACAGCCCAACGGACAGTAGCAACGAAGATATGAGGACAGAAGCATACTCGTTTCCCATTCCATAGAACCGACTACCGGTCACGAGGGCGAAGGAGAGGGGTGAGAAACGTGAGAAGTGGAGGAAGATGTCCAACAGAATAAGCAGTGAAGTCGCACGCACCCAGAACTCCACCCCGTTCCTACCTCCCCGGGTTGCCGGGAGCATCATCAGGAGTGATAGCCCGATGGCGGCCGCCGTCGCCAGCAGGCTCATCCGCCCGGACAGCAGGTAGTTCAGATACCCGAGGGGAATGAAGCTGAGGGAAATGAGGTATGTCGCTGCCAACAGACCGGCCAGAGCGATGTCGATTCGTGAGCGCCGCTCTCGCGTTATCTGCAGTATCAGGAACCCGATCAGAATCACAGACCAGACATAAGCAGCGAACAGCGTGTTGGTGAGTGGGGACGCCGCGTGCGTGCGGCTCGTCCACTGGTCCAGTCGTTTGACGTACTCAACGGGCGACTCGCGAGGGAACCGCGGCGCCGGTACGGACTGAATCGGCATCCCGATCATGCCAGCCTCTCGCGCTTCGGACAGCGGGATGTTGAAAAAGGAAAGGATCGTGGGGGCGATGTCGACGACAGATACCAGTCCTTGCCAGCGCGTAGACTGGGAGGAAACCGTTCGATAGCGATCGTCTGGAGTTGCATACAAGAGGGGAAACAGAGACTCTGTTCGAGACATGCCGATGACAAGGACTGTTGTGTTGGTTGGGTTGGGGCATTGAACTAATCTCAGTATCTCAGCATCGACATCGCGCCACAATAAGTCTCTTCCCACTGCCTGCGTGAACCACCAGCCAATCTCCACCACTTCCATGTCCGTCTGTGCCGCTCCTTCAGCGCGGGGGATATTGGTTCCGAAAGCATACTGGCACAGCATTCCGTCGGAATGGAAAGGACGCACGCACAGTTTCACATCGTGTCGCTTCAGAAGTCGCGTGAGCGGTGTTGTTTCCGGAGGTTCCGGCAGGAATTGGGAGTCCGGTCGGCCAGTGCCAATGGCGGTCATCCAAGCCGTCGCACGGGTGAGACGGGATGGGAAAAAATTGACCAACCCCGGCGCGCCATCGGTGAGAAGCCGCTCCAATACGGGGGAATGCTCGTACCAGTCCGAAAGGCGGGAAGACGAGACGATGATCATCACCAGCTTCGGAGGAGACTTCGCCGTGGACGGCCCCGACCAGACCACCGACACCGTGGCGGTGACAATGCACAGGCAGACGCTGGGAAAGAGGTGTCGGTAGAGGTTCATGCAGACGACTTGACTTTGGATCGAATCATGTCTGGGACGCGTGACAGCGCGTCTGGCACTTTGTCTGGCTCCTTCCCTCCCGCTTGGGCGAAGTCGGGACGACCTCCCCCTCCTCCTCCGCACAGCTTAGCGATTTCACGGATCAGGTTGCCCGCGTGCGCGCCGCGGGAGACGGCCTGCGGGGATGCTTTGCTGACAAGGAGCACCTTGCCTTCCGTCACACTGGCAAGCAGGACGACCGCGGGATCCAGCTTCTCGACGATTTGATCCGCCATCGAGCTCAGGGATTCCTGCGTCATCCCCTCCAACGATTCAGCAACGACGTGAATCCCGTCAACTTCTGCGGCTGCGGAAATGATATCCCCGACTCGCGATGCAGCCGACTTCTGCTGCAGGGCGTCCATTTGCTTTTGCAACGACTTGACCTGCTCTTGGAGTCGGTCGATACTGGTGAGCAGTTGCTCCGGCAATGTGTTGAGCTTGTGCGCTGCTGCGAGCAACTGGTCCTCAACTTGCCTCAGGTGTGCGACAACTGCCTCGCCAGTGATTGCCTCAATCCTGCGGAGGTTTGAGCCAATGCTGGATTCGGTGACGATCTTGCACACGCCGATGTCGCCCGTCCGACGGACGTGGGTCCCTCCACACAACTCCAGGCTCACGACGGTCTCTTCGCCGATGCGGATGACGCGCACCTGGTCGCCGTACTTCTCGCCAAAGAGGGCCATCGCTCCCATATTGCGGGCATCCTCCAGGCTGGTTTCCACAGGAGTGACCGGCACATTCTGAAGGATGTGTTGGTTGACCTCCTGTTCGACGGCGACAAGCTCATCATCCGTGAGCGCGGAGAAGTGCGCAAAGTCGAAACGCAGCCGGTCGGGTTCCACCAGTGAACCCGACTGTGTCGCATGGTCGCCGAGGACCTTGTGCAGAGCCGCGTGCAGGAGATGGGTGCCCGTGTGGGCGCGTTGCACCGCATCTCGCCGCAAGCCGTGAACGCCGGCATGCACCTGCATCCCCGAAGTCGGCGTTCCCTCCAAGTCCTCAGCTCTGTGGAGTATTACTGATCCCTCCCGCTGAGTATCGACCACCCGCGCCCGGAATCCCGTGGCAGTGATTTTGCCCTGATCGCCAATCTGTCCGCCGGCTTCCGCGTAAAAAGGCGTCGCTTCCAGCACAAGCCAGGTTTCGTCTTCCCTCTCGACCACCTCCACAATGGTCGTCTCTATTGCCGATTCCGAATATCCCCGAAACAACGTGGGAGTAGAAGTTGTCATTCCGCCTCTCGCTGTCGCCTTGACTGCGGAGTGCGATCGGCGCGCCTGGGCGCGCTGCTGCTCCATGGCTTCCGCGAACCCGTGTTCGTCCAGTGTGAAGCCTTGCTGCGACGCGATCTCAGCAGTCAATTCCCTGGGAAAGCCAAACGTATCGTAGAGGCGGAACACGTCTTTCCCCGGAATGGTTGACTCCTTCCGCGCCTTTAGGTGAGCAATGATCCCCTCCAGCAACTCCAACCCCTGCTGCAGCGTCTCCCGGAACCGCTCTTCTTCCCGTCGCACGACCTTGGTCATGGTCTCCTGTTTGGAGACGAGTTCTGGATAGATATCGCCCATGGTTCGAGACACGACAGGCATAACCCGATAGAGAAAAGGCTGTGTCAGCCCGAGTCCTTTGCCGAAGACATAGGCACGACGCAGGATGCGCCGCATGACATAACCACGACCTTCGTTGGAGGGCATGATGCCATCGGCGGCAAGGAAGGCGAGAGCGCGCGCATGATCGGTAATGATGCGGATGGCGACATCCGTCTCTCCCTCGCGCCCGTAGTTGATGCCACAGGTGGGGTCTTGTTCTCGCGCAATCTGAACGATGTACTCCACGATCGGTTTCAGCCCGTCACCGTCAAAGATGGTTTGCTGCCCCTGCAGGATTGCTGCGACGCGCTCCAAGCCCATGCCGGTATCAATCCCCGGCGACGGAAGCGGAATCAGTTCCCCGCCTTGCTGTTGATCGTACTGCTGGAAGACCAGGTTCCAGATCTCACCGTAGCGGTCGCAGTCGCAACCGGGCTTGCAGTCGGTATGCCCACAACCGAACTCCGGTCCGCGGTCGTAGAAAATTTCGGAATCCGGCCCACACGGTCCGCGGTCACCCACCGGCCCCCACCAGTTGTCTTTCCTCCCGAATCGCAGGACGCGATCCGCAGGAATGCCGATATGGTTCTTCCATATCGCCTCCGCCTCGTCGTCCTCCTGATAGACTGAGAACCACAGCACTTCGCGCGGGATCTCCAGCACGTCGGTGACAAACTCATATCCCCACTCGATGGCTTCCTTCTTGAAATAGTCGCCAAAGGAGAAGTTGCCGAGCATTTCGAAAAACGTCGCGTGTCGCCAGGTGCGCCCAACCTCCTCGACGTCATCTGCCCGACAGCACTTTTGACAACTCACGATTCGAGAATGAGGGGGAGCGCTCTCGGCTTTAAAGAAAGGCACCAATGGCTGCATTCCCGCAGAGGTGAGCATCGTTGTCTTGTCACCATAGGTCTCAGGGTTGAGCAGCGCGCTGGGAATAACGCGATGATCTCTCTGAACGAAGAAGTCGATAAACTTCGTGCGAATTTCCGTGGTTGTCATTCAGACTCCATTTCAGTTACTCGGACTGCTTTGCAGGGCCTACATCGGCGGCCGCGCCGGCGACGGCCGGTGGTTCAGAATTGGTCTTACGGGAGTCTTCGCTCTCCGTTCTCCCCCGACGTGGCTTGCGTGCCCTTAACCGGCGAGGGGGTCGCGCCTCACGCACCGGTGAGTAATGGCGGTCAAGCTGCTCCAGTTCGCCCACCGGTGTTCTCAATTTCGGGAAGAGATGCAACAACAGTACCTTCAGCGTTCCGGCAACAGGGACGGCTATCAGCATTCCGAGAATCCCGTATATTTGTCCTCCCGCCATCAGCGCGAACAATACCACGAGAGGGTGCATCCCCACCTTGCCTCCCACCAGCTTCGGGGTAATCAGGTTATCGAACAGTTGATTGAGCAGCGCCATTGCGAGTACGGACAGAATCACACAGGTCCACGGTGCATGATCGGCCGTCAAGTAAGCGGCCGCCCCCACGGCAACGGCGTTGATCCCGGCTCCCAGGTACGGAATCAGGCACGTTATCCCTGCCAGCACGGACAACGTGAGCGCGTACTTCATGCCGAAAAGCCACGTAAAAATCGAGAGGACTCCGAAGGTTGTAACCGACACCAGGAAGGAGACCACCGTCTGACCTCGCACGTACTTGGCGAGCATCTCGTTCACCGCACGGCTCATGTTGACCACGTCGTCCTGGTAGTCGGCAGGAAAGAGGGACAATAATTTGAGGCGGATGGGGTCGAACTCGTTCATAAAGTAGAAAGTGATAACGGGGAGCAGTGCCAGGAGGAACAGGCTCGAAATAGCGCCGCCGATCCACTGCGCGGCCCTTTCGGCCAGGTGCGGCACGACCTCACGGAATTTCATCTTTGCTTCTTGCAGCGCATCGAGAATCTGCGGAGGCACCTCGTACCGGTCGAGGAAATCCTCTCCCGTGGCGACCAGGTCCATGACCTGTTCCTGATATGCGGGAACGCTCCTGATGGCCATCTCTACCTGGCGAATGGTCGTCGGGATTACGAATACCGCTACGATGGTGAACAACAGGAAGAAGACGAGAAAGACGAGCCACACCGCCTTCCCGCGCGACCATCCGCGTCGCTGCAATCGGTCCAGAAGGGGGTCAAAGAGATATGCCAGGAACAGTCCCAGCAGAAAGAGTGGTAGAATCTCCCGCACACGCCATGCGATCCAGATGAAGAAAGCAGCGAGCAGCCCATATCCCACCAAGCGGAGGAGTCGCCGGTCTTCGGAGGCGATCCACTCTTCGTCAGCGGAGAGTGGAGTCGTTTTTTCGTCCATCAGTGCCTCACCTCTTGAATGAACTCTCGCAGACGCAGCATGGCGGCCCGCTTGATTCGGGATACCTGCATTTGCGAAACTCCCAGTTTCTGTGCGATCTCTGATTGGGACATATCCTCGAAGAAGAGGAGTGTTACAACGGTCCGCTCACGTCGATCCAATACTCGAAAGGCTTCATCAAGGTGGGAGCGGGCGTCGATGGCCTCGATGCCCTCGTCCAACAGACCAATGTAATCGAGAAAAGAATGTGTCCCCACATGTTCATCATCTGGGCCGAAGCCCGCGTCGAGGGAAACCACATCGCACGCCCGACCGGTTTCCATAATCTCCACGACACTCTCCTCCGAGACCCCCAGCGCCCTCGCAATCTCAGGAACCGTCGGGGAACGCTGTAAAGCCTGCGTCAGTTCTTCCACCACATTCCCAAGTTGATAACTCAACTCCTGCAGCCGACGCGGAACGCTCGCGCGTCGTCCCTTGTCCCGGAAGTAGCGCTTGATTTCCCCAACGATCATCGGAGTAGCATAGGTGGTGAATTTTACGTGCCTCTTCGGGTCGAAACGATCGAACGCGTCGACGAGCCCCACAAATCCCTGCTGCGCCAGATCCTCGATCGATTCACCGCGGTCGCGGAACTTACGGGCAAGGAAGTGCACAAGGCTAACGTGCTGCTCAATCAGAGCAGACCGAAGGGAGGGGTCCTTTGTTCGCTGCCACTGGAGATGCAGGTCATTAAACTGCTGAGGGTCATCCGTGGTGGCAGGCGCGGGGAACGCGGAAGGAGGGCATTCCGAATCGGCGCGGCCACGTCCACTGCCTCGGGGCGACCTCGTCAACTTGCTCACGCTCCCGCACGACTCCCCGGATTGGGTGTGGAATCCAGTTCTGTGCGAACTGCAAGCTCGACATTGATGTCTTCGTTGGTGTGCTTAACCATGCGGAGGCTGGTCCCGGAATCGGAGGAGGTATCGTACTCCACTCCGTCCATCAGAGCCTCGATCAGGAATAGCCCAAGTCCTTGCTCGGAAACTTCCTCAGGAGGCACCGTGGCTTTCCTGCGCCGCTCCAGCGGGATTCCTCTGCCCCGATCCTGCACCAGGATGGTCAGCGCGTCTTCCCGGGGGACGACTCGGACGATCACCTCGTTTGCGCCGGTGCCGTCATGTGCGTGTTGAATAGCATTATTGCAGGCTTCGGAAACGGCAAGCTTGATGTCCTCGACCTCATCGTATGTGAACGGCATCATGCTCGCCACACCGGACACCGCCAGACGAACGACCCGCACAAAAGAGAGATCCGACGGAATGCGAATCTCAATCACAGTATCTTCGCGACAGCGGCCCCCCGCCAAACCTGCGGATGCTGCGCGCTGTCCTGTGGTGGCAACCGATACGACCTGGGGCTCCTTCAAAGTGTCCGAGCTCAATTCTCCACCTCCGTTGAGCAGGGCACACTGTCCTCCGCGGCTTGCAGGGCCTCCTCAAGGGTTTCGTAGATGGCAAAGGCCCTGACAAGGCCGCTGATCTCCAGAATCCTCAGCAGTCTGCTCTGATGGCAGACGATATCGAGCCTGCCGCCTTTCTCCCGGGTCCTTTTGAGACCTCCCACGAGTGCACCCAATCCTGTGCTATCGATGAAGCTCACCTCTCGGAGGTCAACAATCAAGAGGGTTCGCGCATCGCTGACCTGAGCGGCGATCTCTTCTCGCAGGTCGTCACAGTTCGCGCTTTCCAGCTCTCCCGCCACCTCGATAACGGCAACAGCTTCCTGATGCACACGAGTTTTGATTGTGAGATTCACGGTTCACCCCTCACGCCCGAGTTGGCAATGCGCTGCAGCGTCGCCATTCGTTCCTTCAATTTCTTCTCCTGGCCAATGTCGATGGGTTCATAGTACGGACCGCTCTTGACCCCGGGAGGCATGTATTCCTGAACCACAAAATGAGCAGGCGCATCGTGAGGGTAACGATAGCCCTCTCCGTGCCCCAATTGGGCTGCGCCTCGATACGAGGCGTCCCGCAGGTGCTTCGGAATCGATGCCGCCGGTCGCCTCTCAACATCCTCAAGCGCCCGCTGCAATCCGACGTAGGAAGCATTGCTCTTCGGGGCCAGCGCAAGATACGTCGCCGCTTGAGCCAGATTCAACCGGGCTTCCGGCATGCCAACATATTCTACCGCATGGGCCGTTGCGGTGGCAACGACCAGGGCGAGAGGGTCGGCATTGCCAACATCTTCCGACGCAAGAATCACCATGCGGCGCGCAATCAGCCTGGGATCTTCTCCAGCCTTCACCATCTTCGCCAGCCAGTAAAGCGCCGCGTCGGCGTCGGAACCGCGCAGGCTCTTGATGAAAGCCGAAACCGTGTCGTAGTGCATGTCTCCGTGGGCATCGTACGCAAGCGCTCGTCGCTGCAGAGAATCCGCGACGTGCTGGAGGGAGATTCGCAGACGATCCTCCTCTCGCGGTGAGTCGGCAAGCTGCAAGCCAGCAACATGTACCACCGCCATTTCCAGCGCATTGAGCGCCCGACGAGCATCGCCGTTGGTATGGACGATGAGGTGTTCCATCGCATCCGGTTCCAGTTGAGCGGGGGTGCGCCCCAGACCGCGCTCTTCGTCGGATAGCGCGCGATGGATAATCTGCCTCAGATCATCAGCCGCAAGTGGGACGAACTGGAAGACTCGCGCCCGCGACAACAGCGGAGAATTGACGCTAAAATAGGGGTTCTCAGTTGTGGCTCCCAGCAGGATGATGGTCCCCGCTTCCACAAACGGAAGAAAGGCATCCTGCTGTGCCCGGTTGAACCGGTGTATCTCATCAATGAAAAGTACGGTGCGCTGTCCGTTCCCCGTCAGTCGGACCCGGGCCTGTTCCATTACTTTCCGCACTTCTGCGATACCGGAGGTCACCGCACTGAAGGTCTCATACCGCGCCCGGGTGCGGCGTGCGATGATGTGGGCCAGAGTGCTCTTGCCGCAACCGGCCGGCCCGTAGAAGATAGCCGAGGAGAGTTCGTCCCTCTCGATGGCAGCGCGGAGCATTTTCCCGGGACCGAGGATATCCTGTTGCCCGACAAACTCATCCAGCGTCTGTGGCCGCATTCGCGAAGACAGAGGGGCCGCTATGGGGAATGTTGTCGTCTCTGGGGTGTCGTCAAAAAGGGACATGCGCCATCACTCAATGCCGATGTGCGGAAGTAAACGCGGAGAGCGCCTCAGCGGCCCGCGTGAGCGTCCAATCATTGTGGGCTGTTCAGCCTGTCGCTGGATATAGGATGCCCAGAAAATAAATGCCCCGCCATCGCCGTGTGTCGTCAGGTTTTTGAACCCGCTTGCGCAGGTGGGTGCCTCCCGGAACTCGAGACGCGTGCGTCAGGAAGTTCACGAAGGTTTGGCTCCCTTGTATTGAGTGTTGGCTCAAAACTTCATCAGACGTCACGAACGCAGCAGGGCATCAAAGCGCTGTATCTGCATGATGTGAAAGCAACATGATAATAACACAGGCGAGTGGAGATTGACAAGGCACGCTGCGGGCACAAATTCACCGCGCGTCTGAACAGCTTTCCAGTAAACGTTATCCTGTCTCTCACAACCAACCGCTTGAACCCGTCTGCCGAGCAACGACCGGGGCTTGCGCTCGCGGTCAATTCCTGCGAGAATCTTCTCGGCTGAGTATGACAGACACAGCACACCCGGATGGGAGCGTTCATCGATGTTGGAGCTCGGCAAGGAACTTGAAAACGAACAGGAGGCATCGTGCTTTCACCTCGTGTATGACAGTGCGCCGCGGTATGTAAATGACCACTGTTTTGTCACCGCAAAGGACGGGACGTTCCACCTGTTTCACATCGTGGGCCCGGTGGGCAAGGGATGCTACGACGAGGGTTCCGAAATCACGTTCGGGCACGCCAGCAGCCGGGGTCTTCTCACTTGGATACCCCATCCCGACGTCCTCAGTGTTCAGCCGGAATCCCTGCATGAACCGCACCATATCTTCGCTCCCTTTGTGGTCGAGCGCAATGGCGTCTATCACCTCTTCTATGCAGGGATCAACCAGCAGCGGCAAGCGGAGTCGCTCTGCCTGGCGACTTCGCGCGATCTGTACTCATGGGTGAAGTTCCCTGCAAACCCCATCTTTCGTCCCTCGATTCACTGGGCCGAATACCGGCCAGGTTCAGGCGTGTGGGCGTGCTGCCGTGACCCGCATATCCTCCCCCATCCAGAATTTGGGTATATCATGTACTATGTCACCTGGATGAAAGGCACCAATGCGAACCTGGTTGCCATCGGCGCGGCGGTGTCGGACAACCTGTTGTCCTGGCAGGACGCGGGTCCGGTGATGATCCGTGAAATGGCCTGGGAGGAGTCTACCGCCTCGATGGAGTCGCCATGCGTCGTGGCCCGCAACGGCCGTTACTATCTGTTCTACAAACATCGCAACGCAACGCGACTGGTCGTTTCGGACGACCCGCTGAGTTTCACAAAAATGAGGGACATTCGGTTCTCCATTGCCCATGCGGCTAAGGTTTTCGAGGCCGATGAGCAGTGGTTCATCAGTTCATGCTCCCGCGACCTGACCGACCTTTGGCACGATCGCAGCGATCGAACCCGCGGACTCTACCTCGCTCGGCTGACGTGGGACGATGGTCTCCCGGAGCTTGCGCCCTTCTGCCATCTGTACCGACAGGGGGGAAGTGAGAATGGTTAGTTGGATACGTGGAAGACGGGAGAAGAGGAAGGTCGCCTATGAACTCTCCGCAACGCGCCTGCACGCTGGATAGGGAAATGCTCATCCGCGCGCACGCCAACTTTCTGCTGTATCTTCCCGATCACTGCGAAGGCAACCGGGACAAGATTTGGCCCTGCATCCTGTTTCTGCACGGAGCAGGGGAACGCGGGGAAGACTTGGGATTGGTGAAGCGTCACGGTCTTCCCAGACTCATCGAGGAAGGGCATCGCTTCCCCTTTGTCGTTGTTTCACCCCAGTGCCCTCAGGACACCTGGTGGCGGATGGAAGTACTCGATGTTCTGTTGCAGGATATCCTTGCGCGCCACCCTGTCGATCCCGCTCGTGTATATGTGACCGGACTGAGCATGGGTGGGTACGGCACTTGGGCACTCGCGCTTCAGTATCCCGGGCGCTTCGCGGCCATCGCTCCCGTGTGCGGCGGCGGGAACCCCCTGCGCGCCCACGAGATCGCGCACATTCCTGCGTGGGTGTTCCACGGAGCAAAAGACGACGTAGTTCCGCTGCGCGAGTCAGAGAAAATGGTCGACTCCCTCAACGCCTGCGGAGGCAACGTCCGCTTCACCGTATACCCGGACGCGGCGCATGACTCGTGGACGGAGGCATACAATAATCCGGAGCTATACGAATGGTTACTGCAACACCGACGAAGTGACAGCAGGACGCGAACTTGAGAATCCTCAACTTCGGCTCACTCAATATCGACCACGTCTACCGCGTCGCCTGCATTGCGCGGCCGGGGGAGACGATTACGAGCGAGTCGTACGCGGTGTCCGCGGGAGGCAAGGGAGCGAATCAATCGGTAGCGCTGGCGCGAGCGGGTGCGGAGGTCTGTCATGCAGGTCTGGTTGGCACGGACGGGGTGTGGCTCATCGAAAAACTGAGCGACGTTGGTGTCGACACGCGGTTCATCAATGTGGCCGCCGGACCCACGGGACATGCAATCATCCAGGTCGACAAAGCCGGACAGAATTCCATCGTCCTCTTGCCGGAAGTGAATCGAAGCATCCCACGGGAGATGATCCATTCTGTCGTCGCAAAATTCGCAAAAGGAGACCTGCTCCTGCTCCAGAACGAGATCAACGACATCCCCTGTCTGATCCATGCCGCCCGGGAACAAGGCATGATGGTCTGCCTCAACCCCGCGCCATTTACAGACGAGGTGGCACGCTACCCCCTCGATGCTGTGGACGCGCTGATTTTCAACGAGACGGAAGGGATGGCGCTGGCGGGAGCCGATACTGCCGCCGACATCTTGCCGCGTCTTGCGAAAGCGTTGCCGTGGGCGGAGCTCATGCTCACCCTCGGTGAAGGCGGGGTAACGTGTCGCGTGGGTAACGACGAGTGGCACGTGCCAGCGTGTCCCGTGGAACCCGTGGACACCACCGCGGCCGGCGACACCGACATCGGGTACTCTGTGACCGGATTGGCGCGAGGATTTCCTCTCGATGAACGGATGGCGATGGCGTGCCGCGCCGCAGCTCTCTGCGTCACCCGACTCGGGGCAATGGACTCCATCCCTGACGCCGCGGAGGTCGTTGATTTTTCCGGGATCCTGTGATAAACTGCCAAACGTTGTTGGCAGAAAAACGGTCGCTCCTTCCAACGGCTTGTCGCCCCGGAAGTGAGCGTTTTTTATTTCCAGTAGTGAGGTCTATCATGTTACTCGGAACCCAGCGTATCAATGCTGCAGGACATCTCGAAATTGGCGGCTGCGACGCCGTAGAACTTGCTCGGAAATTCGGGACGCCTCTGTACGCGATGGATGAAGCCTCCATCAGGGAACGCTGCCGTGCCTATCGACGAGCCTTCGAGAGAAATCATGCCAACTCAGAGGTGCTCTTCGCAGGCAAGGCCTTTCTCACCACCGCCATGTGCCGCCTGATCGACCAGGAAGGTCTCGGCCTGGATGTGGCCTCCGCCGGTGAGTTGCACACGGCACTCACAGCCGGTTTCCCCCCAGATCGCGTGTGTATGCACGGGAACTTCAAGTCCCTCAGGGAACTCGAGATGGCACTCGACAACGGGGTCGGGCGCACCATCGTCGACAGCATTGCCGAACTGAACGCTCTCAACTCGCTGGCCGCTGAGCGGGGAGGAACGGCCAACATCCTGCTACGAGTGACACCGGCGGTGGATCCTCACACCCACAAGTATATTCAGACCGGCAAAATCGACACGAAATTCGGTCTTGGCATTGACACCGGACAGGCGCTGCAGGGAGTGAAGATTGCTCTGGAGTGCGCCAACGTCCGACTCCGGGGACTCCACTGCCACGTTGGGTCACAGTTGCTCGACACGGAGGCTTTCGAGCTTGCCGCGAACATGATGCCGCAGTTCATCCGGCAGGCGACTGCATCGACGGGATGCCCAATCGATGAACTCAACCTCGGCGGGGGTCTCGGCATTCGGTATCTCGAACGCCACGACCCTCCATCCATCGACGCGTTTGCGGAAACGCTCTTTGCGCGGCTCACGGAGAATTTCGGCGAGATCAAGCAGCCGCTGCCGAAGATCATGATCGAGCCGGGTCGCTCGATTGTGGGAGAGGCGGGCACAACTCTCTACACGGTGGGCCCCATCAAGAGAATTCCCAATGTCCGGACCTATATCTCCGTCGATGGAGGTCTCTCCGACAATCCGAGGCCTGCGTTATACGAGGCGGAGTACTCGGCGATGATCGCCAATAGAGCGGAACAGATCCCCGACGTCACCGTGACAGTAGCCGGAAAGCACTGCGAGACCGACAACCTCATCATGGATATTGCGCTGGCTTCGCCCCAAACCGGCGATATCCTGGCGGTACAATGTACCGGCGCCTACAACTATGCGATGGCGAGCAACTACAATCGGTTCACCAAGCCTGCTGTAATCCTCGTGCATGATGGCGATGCCGAAGTGATCGTTCGCCGTGAAACGCTGGACGACCTGACCGCGCACGATGTCATCCCGGATCGGCTGCGAGACTGACCCCTCCCGGCGGCAACGCATCATCGATGGCGCTCAAGATTTCATTCAATGACGGTCGAATCAACGTGTGATCCGCACGATGCACCCACCGGATGATCCCTCTCGCATCCACCAGAAAATGGGTGGGCGTTGCCACGTCTTTCCCCAGATAACCTCGCTCGTGGCGAAGCGCAAGAGCGTCAGTCAACTGGAATTCGGTGTCGCAAAGGACATGGAACCCAAGCCCCAATTGCTCCCGCAACCTTGCGCTGACCTCGGGCGCTTCCACGCTGATGGCGACCAGCGCCAGACCGCGTCGTTGGATGTCTGGCAGGCAGCTCTGCAACAGCTGTAACTCCCGGCGGCAGGCAGGACATCCGCTCCCCCGAAAGAAGACCACCAGCGCGCCCGACTCTCCCTGCAAATCAGATATCTCCGACTTCTCTCCAACGAGGTTGTGCAGAGGCACGTCAGGAAAGGGACTCCCCGGCCCAAGCGTAGGTGAATGCGGAGGGGTTCGTGTATAAAACACCGTGACATACACAAAAAAAACTGCAACGAGAACCAAAACGGCCGCCAAGGCTCCGTTGCCCATTGATGGGCGGATCACGAACTGCGTGAGGGCGCGCAGAACACCGACAGACGCGATGCAGATACTTCCCCACGGCACCCTCTGGTGCCGGTTGAGGTGGAAGAGGAGACCATAAACAACAATGCCGAGGACCACAAACCCGATGCTTGCCCAGTTTCCCATTGAGTCACCAGCCTACTTGCCCTTATTCCCCTCAGCTCTCTGCCAGGCGGTCTTCCATTCGGGTGGACGCGGGATGTACGCTGTCACGATAAAATCACCGTAGCCCCGTTCACGGGGGGCTTACCCAACCGGCTTAAGCCAACGCTCCACAAGCCCCTCTAAAGGGGCTGGTGTGAGATAGGGGGCCGCCCTCGTTCCAGGGGCTGAAGCCATCTGGCTGTAACAGACCAAGTCCTACGGACTAAAATGCGGGCCCGGCCATACGCTACCTGCCAGCCACCGGCAGGCAGGTCCGCTATCTGCTATCGTCTACGGATTGTCGCCGGGAATTGGGGCCTCGGGCGTGCCGCCGCTGCCCGTTCCAGCCGCGGCTTCCGGGAGGTCCGTCGGGATACTAACGCGCAGGTTCTGCCCTTCCGGCGTGTCTTCCGGGAACACCTTCAATGCCGACATGTACCACGCCACGCAATCCTGCCAAGCGTTGCCGATCATGTCGTTGAACTCGGTGCGACACTGGCGCTCCCGCGTCAGCAGCGCCGTGAACGCTGCAAGGGTAAACAGGCACACGCGATCCCTGTCCGCTTCCGGCAGCTACTCCCACTGACTCTGCAGGTCCAACGCTTCCTTCAGGATGGCCGACTTCCTCTGCCCGCTGGCGGACAGGCTGGTCAACTGACTCAAGATGACCGGATTGTCCCGATAGAAGCCCCGCATCATACCCAGCGCCTGCGAGGTATCCTCATGCAACGACTGCACGGCATTGTCCATGGTGGCCCGATTGGTAATTACTTCCCGTTCGAGACTCACCAGCGCTTCCTGCTTGGCGAGCAGAGCCGCCCTGTCCGTTCCCCACTGCGCCACCGTCTTCTTCGCCCACACCCATGTCGCCGCCATGAGCGTCTGGAACGCCTCCGTGGCAAGCATCCGCTTCAACACAAAAACTATTGCAACATGCATTTCCAGCCCTCCTTACGAAAAATCTCATCCTATGGGACGCAAACTGCACCCCGGAACGCACATTTCCAGTCCAATACCATCTCCTACCATCTCCCGATTGCTCAATGGCATCGCCCGGACATCAACGGAACCTCCCGGCTGTTCAAGGACCAGTCCCGGTTGCTCAATGGCATCCCCCCGGTGATCAGTGGAGTTTCCCTGCTGGTCAATGCCACCTCCCGGCTTGCCCACTGGCTTTCCCAGACCGTCAACGCACGCTGCCCGGTTCCCTTGGACGGCTATCCGCAACCGGACTTGACGGTGACCTTCACCGTCTGGCTGTTGTTGGCTGTGTTCGTTTCGCCGGTAACGGTGGAAACGGTGCCGGTGATCGGGTAGTCGCCCGCCTTCTGCTTGCGCGGGACCTTGATCTTGATGGTTCCCGAGGTCTGCTGGCCTGCGCCCAATGATGCAATGGTCTTCGGCTGACCGACGGGCTGACCATTGTACGTCAACCGGAAGGTCAGGTTCGTCTCCGTTACGTTGCCGTTGTTCTTCACCGTGTAGGAGAAGGTCACCCTCTGCCCGCGGGATACGGACGTGGGGGAAGCGGAGAAGGCGGTGAGGGCGACGTCGTGAGTAGTCGCGGGAGGCGCACTGATCGTGAAGCCGATGCGCCGCGTATCACCCCTTTTGTTTACGGGGTGCATCCTGGAATTACGGAGATTGCCGTAGGATAAAGCTCCAGCTTTGTCAGATGCACATTGGAATTGCGGGAAAGAGGTCTGCCACTGACAAAGCTGGAGCTTTATCCTACGGTGACAAAGTCGATGTATCCGCTTTTCCGTAATTCCGGGATGCACCCTTGTTTACGTGCCAAACAACGATACGGTGCATAATGCTGGGTTCTGAAAAGCCGCCCTGCTCATCAGTTCCTGCCGCGTTTCCCGTTGCGGTCTGTGCGAGTTGTGCGGGAGCCTCCAAAAATAAATTCCCTTCACCGTTGCGCGCCCGGTAAAGTTGGGTATAATGGCGGGCAACGTCAGCAAGTGGTATGCTCCGGCCAATCGCGGACTCGTTCCGGCTGACCGCGGAGGTCCTCCGGCCACGCCGGAGGCTGGTTATAAGGCACGAAACGAAGTGGAGAGCCGTCACGAGTACAGAATTCAACCTCTCAGACCAACCCTTTCCATTTCATTGTTCCCCAGGAGGCGCTTCCGTATGTTGAGAAGACGATGGACGTATCGACTTCTGCTATGCAGTCTCTGCTCTCTCGCCACGTCCACCTTTGCAGACAAACCGACGCTTGAAGAGAACGGCGTCTTTCGTCTGGGACAGTCGATGCTGTCCGTCAGTCCCACCGGGAGAATCTCCCTCTCATCCGGCGCTCACGAGATGGGAACGTGGTCCTGTCTGCTGGAGTTGGAGGGAGACGAGCGGTGCCGCACTGCCGATGAGCTGCTAAAGAATTCGCGGCGAACCGTGGACGTTCAGCAGTGCTCGCTGATTGTTGCGGGAACCATTCAAACTCTCAAGGATGAGAAGCTTTCATACATCCAGAAGATGCAGGCTGTGGACCAGGGAGTGCGGATCGACGTGTCCTACACGCTCCCCGACGGCAAGGATGCCATCGGGGTGATGCAGAACCGTCGCCGCCCCTTCGGGATTATGGTGTTGTCAGGGAGAGGTTTCTCCGGGGCCGCCATGAGCAGCCGAACGGACGCGGGGAATGTGGCCGGGCGGATTCCTTCGGAGCCAGCCACGTCCACCATCAACTACGTTCCCATGGGAAGAGTCGTTAAGTCGGTCAGCGTGTGGCATCCCGCGGCAAAGACAGGAATCACCGTGGCTCCGGGGCCGGGGTGCTACGTGGAGCTGCTCGACTTCAGGAAATTCGCGGAGATGCTCCGCTTCAACGTACATCCGGACAAAGATCGGACGAGTTTCTCCCAGACGATCTCCTTCGCGGACCCGCTCCCGGTGTCTGCCTGCTCGACGGTGGATGTGACTCTCGGGAAGTACGACGCGTACCTTTTCCCCTCCGATCGTCCCGCGATCGTGAAACTGCAGTTGACCAACAACCTCGACAAAGCGATTGCGCCGCAAATTCGATGGATACTCGAGCCGTGGACACAGGGAGATACGCTGAAAGGAGAACAGACGGCTGAGTTGACGCCTGCCGGCACGAAGACGGTCTCGGTCGAGCTGCACCTGCCGCGCCGGGACCTTTACCGTTTCACCGCGACCGCGTTCGTGGATGGCCAACCTTGCGCAACCCTTCGCTTCGGCGTCGCCAGCATCGTTCCGGTGCCAGCCTTGAAAGACCTCTCGTCGCAAAGTCACTTCGGCTATCAGGGACACATCCTCGACCGGGGGGTTACTCAACTCGGATACAAATGGCTGCACCCGCACTTCAACTGGAGCGACGTGGAGCCGGAGAAAGGCAAGTTCAACTGGGGACCTGTGGACGAGATCATGTCGTTCTGCAAGGAGAAAGGCGCGTGCGTCATTCCCATCATCGCCCGCACGCCGCTGTGGGCTTCCGGTATGGTGGGGATGACTTTCGAGGACCTTGTCAGGAAGTATTCCGGCAACCCCGACAGCTTCAACGTCATGCTCACCGCAGGCGGCGGTCTGGAACAATTTCGGAAGCAGTTTGCCACGAAGGACCTGCATACCAAGTGCAACCCCGCCAACTGGCAGGATTACCGCAACTTCGTGCGGACTTATCTCAAGCGATACGGGGACCAGGTCACCCACTATGAGGTGGCCAGCGAGATCGACGGTCTTAACAGCTTCTTCGGCAGTCCTGAGGAATACGTCGAGTACCTGAAGGTCAGTCGTGAAACGGTGAAGGCGTTCAACCCGAAAATACAGGTTCTGGGGATCGGTTCGTATTCCTACACTCCCACCCATTACGCCAAGGCGGTGTTCGCTGCGGGCGGAGTCAACCACATGGACATCTACCACTGGCACCCGTATTACGAAGGACAGGGGTGGGATGTCCACGCGCGCGAGCAGATGGAGATAACAGCGAAGTATGGCAAGCGACTACCAGGCTGGGCGACGGAGTTCGGCAGCCCCGCTCCGCCGAAAGTGGATCGCCTGCCCATGAGCGAAGGCGAATACGACAAGGCTCTGCAAGAGGCGGCCGCGGGGAGTCCCCCCAGCAATTTTTTCAGCGTCGGCTTCGGCGCGGCGCTGTTCCGCAAGGACGGGAAACTGGTGTTTGCTCCCAACGGGCCGATGTGCCTCCCGGAGAGCGAGCAGGCCAAGTCACTAATCCGATTCTATACGCTGCTGCTTTCTGAGGGCGTCGAGAAGTTCACTATCCACAGCGGATGCTCTCCCTTGGAGGAAGCCGAACCTCGCGCCGCCGCGCTGTCGCAGGCGATGATCTCCAGGACACTGGGGGAAGCCCGGTTCCTGCGACGCATCCCCAGCGAAAGCCCCTACTTCCGCGGCTACCTGTTCAGCACACCGGAAGGAAACGCCGCGGTCTGCTGGACTTCGGCCAGAAAGGAAACTGTGGCAGTCGATGCCGCCGCGGTCAATCTGCGAGTCACCGACCTCTATGGGAATGCGCTGACGCCGCGCCTTACCCGCGGACTGGTCCTGCTTGACCTCACTGACGCTCCCCTCTACCTGCTGAAAGTGAACGAGAACCTGCGCGTCATCGACCCCGTGAAGGACTTCAACGTGACCTGGCCGGGCGTGGTCTTCGCAGGGGACAGCGTGGTCATTCGAACCCGTTTCCAGAACGCGCTGAAAACGCCTGTCACTGTGCGCCTCGCCGTGACCCCGCCCGACCACTGGAAGTACGAGTTGAAGGCCGCTGAAGTGCGACTGGAACCCGGCGCCAAACGAGAAGCAGCGATCCGGCTGCTTGTGCCGGAGTCTCCCGATTTTGGTCTGAAAAAAATGACTGTCGAGCTTCAGTGTGAGGCAGACGGACTGGCCACCTCGCAAACCAATACCGGTAGTTTTATGGCCGCTGTGTCGACTCCATGTCCTCCAGCTCCCGCGAACTTCGTGCTGGACGGCGACCCCTCGGAGTGGAGGGATCGGGAGCCTGCCAACATCGACAGCAAGACACAAATCGTCTGGCAGACCGATGAACTGCTCTCGCAGTTCACCAGCCTCTGGACCGGGCCGGAGGACTTGTCCGCGCGTGTGTGGCATGCCTGGCAACCCGACAAGCTGCTGGTGGCGGTTGAGGTGACCGACAACGATGTGAAGGTCTGCTCTACGCCGCCGGGCACAACCTATCTGGGCGACTGCGTGGAGTTCTTCCTGGATGGTCGCACCACTTCCTACCAGACCGAATACAGCAAAGGCGTCTACCAGATGCTCTGGGCGCCACCGGAAAAGGCTGGGGCGCAGGGCTATTTCGACAAAGCCCGGAATGCCGCGGGCGTTGTCGGCGCGGGCAGGAGAACAGCCGCCGGTTACACGATGGAGGCCGCCATTCCCTTGACCCGCGAGAACTTCCCGGACTTTGAGGCAAGGGAGGGGGCCGTCTTCGGATTGAACATCGCGATCGACGACCTCGACGCAAGCAAGGGCACCACCCGGAAGATCCAGATGACTCTCAATGGCATCGGTAGAAATCACCTCGACACTTCCGGCTTTACCCGGCTTCGGTTCACGTCCGAAGTCCCCAAGAAGAGCGAGATTGTGAACGGTGGCTTTGAAACAGCAGAAGGCAATCCACTCGTCGCCGCTGGTTGGAAGATCAATCATGGTGAAATCGTCAGCGAAGGAGCGCACAGCGGGAAGCATTGCCTGCGCCTGTCCAAGACCACGAGCGGAGGCGGGATGGCAAGCCAATCGGTCTTCCTGCAACCGGATCGCTGGTACAACCTGCGCTTCAGCTACCGCGCCCAGGGAGACATCGGCGTCTCGCACATCCGGCTGAGCAAGCAGACGGAAGCCGGCGTGGACGTGATTCCGAACAACATGTACTCCTTTGGGAGTTCCCGGTCGGACGCATGGTCTAACGCAAGTCTGCACGTCTACTCTGGCAAAGGAGGAATGGGCGACATGGAAATACGGCTGCACATCAGCCCGAACAAGGGAGAAGCAACCGCCTCTACCGATGCATCGCTTTGGTTGGACGACATGGAGCTTGAACCGCTTGCCTCCGCCGATTGGAGGGGAGAGATGATTGAGAACGGAGACTTTGAGGAAGGCGCCCTCGGCTCCGTCCCTCCCGGCTGGTCCAGCGGCTCCCACCGGTTTGTTGCGCCGACAGTGACCATCACCGACAAGGAGTCTCACTCCGGGAGCCGTTCAATGCAGATCGCCGTGGGCGCGCCCCAGGACATCGCTGGCATCGACAACTTCGTTGTCCACTCCGGCGCGCGCCGTCTGGAACCGGGAAGGAAGTACGCGCTCAGCTTCTGGGGCAAGGCCGAACGTCCGGTGGAGTTGCGCGCCGAGCTGGTCGGTCCGCTCATCATTTCTCATTGCGCCTTTCTGCAATCGGAGTGGAGAGAATTCAAAGTGCCTGTCATTGTTGCCTCCGAGCAGGAGACCTCCCCCAAGCAGAGCCGCTTCATGCGCATCTCCTTCGCCGGCGCGCTCAAGGACGGGAATGTGAAGATGTGGGTGGATGACGTGCGGCTGGTGCCCGAGGTCATCGAAGACTTCTTCCTCGCCGCCACTCCCGTGGCAGGAATGACCCCTCGGGAGGTCAGCAAGGAGAGTCATGTCTACCGAGTCGGGCGACTGCCGCGCCTCCTGCTCCCCTACGGTGACAAGCTGGAGAGTCATTTCGGCAAACTGGGTCGAGAGTACGGACACATTGTCTTCGACAAAGGGCTTCTCCAGGACGATCCCACACTGGAGTGGGTGACTCCGGGGCATCCGTTGTTTGGGAGCGTGCGGGAGAACGTTGAAAACAGGGCGGAAGACGACTTGCGCCGCGGCGCCGTTTTCTACGACCTCCACCGGGCAGTTCCCGCGCACCTTGATGTCTTCTCAGCCGAATTGCGTGATGGTCGCGGCAACGTTCTCCACGAGCGAATATTTGTCATGGAAACCACGGCTAACGGGACACCCACGGTGCGTCCGCCCACTCTCTTCCTCGATCTGTCTGCGGCTCCCAAGGGAACACCGATCCCGGGTTCTCTTGCGACTCCCGACAACGCCCAGGTCGAACAGATTCTCTACGAGAAGGCGATGGTCCCACTGCTTGATGAAGTGCTGTCACAACGGATGGAAGAGGTTGCAAGAGTTTCTTAGCATATCGAGATCAGCCTCAACGCAATCATTGATCGGGTGCAGTGTCAGTTCGCTGACCTCCCGATGACGAAGGAAGCCGGATCGGCGGAAGCCGGGCTGGACGGACGGCTCAAGATGCTGGAAGACAGGCTGGATGATCTCAACAACCGTCTGGAAACGCGCCGAACGCAGTTGCGACAGGAAGAGTAGCTATCGGTGGGCAGTATCCATCACCTCGGTTGCGCCTGGGTGTTACCCCATCCCGAACGGGGCGAACCAACGGTCTCACGCGTGGTGAGCAGTCCCGAAATCGAGAAGATCGCCGTGGAGGCCGTCACCCGGTACGAAGAAGCGAGAGGATGGAAGGTGGAGAGCGTCGAAGCGGACAACCGCGGCTTCGACCTCATCTCCCGCAAACCCCATCCCGAAGACCCTCAAACCGCTGTAGAAGTCCGGTTCATTGAAGTGAAAGGACGGTCGGGGGTTGGAGAGATTGCTCTGACCACCAACGAATATAAGACCGCTGAGCGTCTGAAGAACGATTACTGGCTCTATGTGGTGTATAATTGCTCCAGCCAGCCGGAGGTAATTCCGATTCAAGATCCCGTAAGGTTGGACTGGAAGACCCTCGTGAAGATCGAGCACTACCATCTGGGGCCGGAAAGGCTGATTTCCTCGGCGAGTTCATAGTAGGAGACCTGACGAGAGGATTACTGGAGGCGAATTCATGTTAGGCTTTGACCGAATTACCTTTGATCCTAACATCATGGGCGGCAGGGCGTGCGTTCGCGGCATACGCGTCACGGTGGCCCTCATACTGAATCTGGTCTCCAATGGCATGACGACAGAGCAGATCATTGAGGACTATCCATACCTCGACCCGGAAGATATTCGTCAGGCGTTGGCTTATGCAGCATGGTTAGCCGATGAGTCTGTTTATCCGCTGGAGCAAGCCGCAGCATGAGATTCCTGGCCGATATGGGTATCTCTCCTCGGACAGTTTCCTTCATCCATGATTTGGGGCACGATGCGCAGCATCTCCACGAGCTTGCGTTGGATGACTTGCCTGACCCGCGGATTCTCGAACGGGCGCGACAGGAAGGACGGGTCGTTCTGACTCATGACCTCGACTTCGGCGAGTTGGTGCGCCGAGGAGAAACCGATGGACCACTGGGACGATCGCTCCAGTCTACTCGGTCAAGACGTTTCCCCGCAGCGCGATCTACCCACAATTGAACCGTGGACAATGCAACCCCATACTGCCGGGCCACAGATCGCTTCGAGTCGCCTCTCCGAACGGCCGCTACCATCTCGCGACGCCTCTGTTCATTCGACGTTTTTTAGCCAATTTACTACCCTCCGGACAAGTTTCTGGGTATCATATCCTGACCGGCAGTTACTTGCACTCAAGTGACCGGCAGTTACTTGCACTTGTCCCATTACGCGTTAGGTGCAGAGGTGGTATCATCTGGTGACGGAAACAGAGAGAAAGGGAGGTGAACCATGCTTACACGTCTCAAAGTGTCCGGATTCAAGAATCTCGTGGACGTGGATGTCCGCTTGGGACCTTTCACATGCGTGGCAGGCGCCAACGGAACCGGAAAATCCAACCTGTTCGACGCCATCAAGTTCTTGAGCGCGCTCGCGGACCACACTCTCATTGACGCCGCGACCCAAGTGCGTGGAGAAGGCGGCCGCGCATCGGATATCCGTTCGCTCTTCCATCGGAATGGAGATCAATATGCAGACAGGATGTCCTTTGAAGCCGAGATGATTGTGCCGTATGAAGGCGTGGATGATTTGGGCCAGCAAGCCCATGCAAGCATCACCTTCCTGCGCTATTCGATCACGATGGGCTACCGGTCGTACGAAGACCTGCGGGCGGGCAGTTCACTCGAAATCCTGAGCGAGGATCTCGTCCACATCAACCAGAGCGACGCCCACAAGCATCTCCTGTTTCCCCACCAGAAGGCGTGGCGAAGCGCAGCGGTCAGGGGGGTGCGACGAACCGCGCCCTTCATCTCGACGCAAACGGATGGCAGCCTGCGCATCATCGAACTCCACCAGGACCAGCAGCATGGCAGGCCCAGGCGACATTCGGCCGCGGATCTACCTCGCACGGTGCTTTCGGCTTCAAACGCCGCTGAGAGTCCGACGGTCTTGATGGCCCGGCGGGAAATGCAATCGTGGCGGTTGCTGCAGCTTGAGCCGTCAGCGATGCGCCGGCCCGACGACTTTAAGTCTCCGACAAGGCTGGGACCGGAGGGCGCGCACCTCGCGGCAACGCTGTATCATCTGGCACACGTCAATGGCGATCGGGGCAACGCGGACTCACGAGTCCGAGGTCGCTCGACTGCTCCAGTAGATGAAGCTCAGGTCTACGCCCAGGCCGCCAACCGTCTGGCCGAACTGATCGACGACGTGCGGGAAGTAACCGTTGACGAGGACCAGAAGCGTGAGCTTCTCACGCTGATTGTGACCGACCGCAACTCGACGCCCCACCCCGCGAGGGTTCTGTCTGATGGCACGCTGCGATTCCTTGCCCTCGCGGTCACCGAACTCGATCCGCGAGCACAAGGACTCCTCTGCCTCGAAGAACCGGAGAACGGCATTCATCCGGAACGCATCCCCGCGATGCTTCGACTTCTCCAGGACATTGCGACCGCTCCCAATGAACCGGTTGGACCGGACAATCCTCTGCGCCAAGTGATGGTCAACACCCACTCCCCCGCAGTCGTGGGACTGGTGCCCGACGACTGTCTCCTCGTGTCAGAACTTATTGAAACAGTCCAGCGCGAACAGAGGTTCAAACGAGCCTGCTTCAGTTCCTTGCCCGATACGTGGCGCGCCAGAGTGCCGGACGACCCACGAATGGTGCCCGTGGGCAAACTGCTGAGCTACCTGAATCCGATTGCGCCAGTCGAGGACGAATCTGCTCGGGAGGAGACCACCCCGTCCGGAGGCTCTCCAAAACGGCCCTCTCGTCGGGCGCGGCGCGTGGTGGAGCGGCCAGATCTGCAACCGCCACTTTTCAGCCTGAGCGACACTCTATGAAACAACTCCGCTACACGCTACTGTCAGACGGGAGCTCAGATAACGCCGCGCTGCTGCCGATTCTGACCTGGCTACTCCGGGAGAACGGTGTCACCACTGCCATCGAGGCTCTCTGGGCTGAGCTTCGGCATTTGCCTACGCCTCCGCGCTCTTTGCCCCAACGCATTCGCACCGGCTTGCATTACTATCCCTGCGACTTACTGTTTGTCCATCGCGACGCCGAGAAGCAGCCCTACTCAACGCGGAAGGCTGAGGTGGAACGGGCAATCGAAAGTGTAGCTCGCGGCAGCGTCATTCCTCCTGCCGTCTGTGTGATTCCGGTGCGCATGCAGGAAGCTTGGTTGCTTATCGACGAAGAGGCGATTAGAAGCGCCGCCGGTAACCCGAATGGTAAACAGCCTCTGAGTCTTCCCCCCATCAGCCGACTGGAGGACTTGCCCGACCCAAAACGAGAGCTTCACGAGTTGATGTGTGAGGCCAGCGGATTGTCCGGAAGGCGTCGCAAGCGGTCACAGGTCAGGTCACTGACACGCCGCGTCGCAGGTTTCATTATGGACTTTGCACCGTTGCGAAGACTGTCGGCGTTCAACGCCCTGGAAACCGACCTCAGCGAAACGGTTCTCAAACATGGATGGGGTGACAATCGCCTATGACCCCCTACCCCCAACGCCTCATCGAGGTTGACCTGCCCATCAAGCGAATCTCTGCACATGCGCGGCGGGAGAAGAGCATTCGGCATGGGCATATCTCGACGTTGCACATCTGGTGGGCGAGACGGCCGCTGGCTGCGTGCCGGGCGGTGATCTGCGCGGCGCTGTGGCCCGATCCGGCGGACGAACTGTGCCCTGCCTCGTTCAGGTCGACAGTCGAGAGGCTCATGCGCGAGTGGACAACCCACGAGCGTCAATCGCTCCTGGGCGCCGAGAGTCGCCCCCACTTCGAGATCATCGAAAGGCGCGACGGCAAGTGGGTTCGTCAGGACAATCCGCAATCTCGAAAAGGGTTGAGATTTTAACAAGGATAGACAGGATACACAGGATGGGTTTGAGAGTGAATGGAATCGGGCTAATGGACTTTGTGCCCATCGCCATCGATGTGTTAACTCCAGTCAGTCGCCCATTGGAATTCAGTTGCCCAAAAGTCTCATCCTGTCTATCCTGTTCATCCCTGTTGAAAGGAGCTTCACATGTTGTATGAGGAGTTGACGGGGAAGGTTCTGGAAGCATGCTTTGAGGTCATCAATGAACTTGGCTTGGGATTCCTGGAGTCGGTTTACGAAAAGGCGCTACTCATTGCACTTCAACAGAAAGGATTATCTGTCGGGGCGCAGGTGCCGTTGAAAGTGACGTTTCGGGGTCATGTCGTGGGCGACTTCTTCGCCGACGTGCTGGTCGAAGACAAGGTGATTGTCGAACTCAAAGCCGTCCGTGAGTTGCTGCCGGAACATCAGGCTCAGGTCATCAACTACCTCAAAGCCACCGGCACCGAGGGAGGGTTGCTGGTGAACTTCGGAAGACCGAAACTCGATTTCAAGAGACTGCATAGGTAACAGGGATGGACAGGATGAACAGGATGGGTGTCTTTGATTGCTCGAAAACGATTATGCACGAGACCCACAACCGAATGAGTCCTGCAGAGACACATGGTGAATCCGCAAGATTGGTTGAATTCTATCCTGTCAATCCTGTCTATCCCTGTTGGAAGGATGGCATCGCCAACGGCACATACCGCGTCGACATTCACCACAGCAACAAAGCCGGCCTCGCCTTCCGCTACCTCGATGGCAGGGAGGATTACGTGGCCCCCGGCCAGCCAATAGAATCGCGCCGCGGGCGACCAGAGCAGTCCGAGATTCCAACCTTCTACCAGATTCCCTACCGGTCGCTGGTTCCGAAGGGCGCAGGCAATGTGCTCGTTGCCGGACGACTGATTGACGCCGACCGCGGCGCGTACGGAGGGATTCGGGTAATGGTAAACTGTAACCAGACCGGTGAGGCAGCGGGAACTGCAGCATGGCTGGCGTTGGACGGCGGAACCTTCGTCGCCGACATTGACACTGCGAAGTTACGGCAGATTCTGTCCGCTTCGGGCGCCATCCTGATCTGAGAAATTATCCATGCCGAACCTTCGGGGCTTCGCAACGACGCGAAGAATGTTGTATTCAAGGGAGGGATTTCCGGTGCATCGTCAGCTTCTCGACCGTCGACAATTCCTCGCCCTCACGGGCTACGGCGCGGCGGCGGTGGTGCTGCCGCCGCGTTCGGTTTGGGGGCAGACGGAGGCAGACTTGCGCCCTCGGCCAAATATTCTTCTCATCCTCGCCGATGACCTCGGCTACGGTGATGTGGGTGTGCAGGGGTGCGCGGACATTCCGACACCCCATATCGACTCGATTGCTGCGAACGGTGTGCGATTCACAGACGGGTACGCGACATGCCCCGTCTGTGCGCCCTCACGCGCGGGGCTGATGACTGGTCGGTACCAACAAAGGTTTGGGTTCGAGCACAACCCCGGCCCGGAGGAACACACAGACCCCGACTTCGGTCTGCCCCTCACCGAGACCTCGCTGGCGGAAAGGCTGAAGCAGGTGGGGTATGTCACGGGCTTGTTCGGCAAATGGCATCTTGGTTTCAAGCCTGAATTCGCTCCCCAACAACGCGGGTTCAACGAATTCTTCGGCTTCCTCGGCGGAACGAACAGCTATCTCCCGTCCCCCCTGTACAGGAAACGCAGCCCGATACTCCGGTGTGCGGAGCCGGTGGACGAAAGCGAGTATCTCACTGACGCGTTCGCCCGCGAAACCGTTGCTTTCATCGACCGGCACCGGAACGATCCGTGGTTTGCCTACCTGACCTTCAATGCCGTGCATACGCCGTTACAGGCAACGGAGCAGTACCTGTCCCGTTTTGCTCACATTCAGGACGAGAAGCGGCGAACCTACGCAGCGATGTCCGCGGCGATGGACGACGCCGTCGGCCGCGTGCTGACGAAGGTGCGGGAGTTGAAGCTGGAGGAGAACACGCTCGTGATGCTTCTCAGCGACAACGGCGGGCCCACGCGGCAAACCACTTCCTCCAACGCGCCACTGCGCGGATACAAAGGTGATGTTTGGGAAGGCGGTGTTCGCGTGCCCTTCATGGCGCAATGGAAGGGGCGTATCCCGCGGGGCAAGGTCCTCCACGCTCCTACGTCCAGCCTGGACATTCTGCCAACTGCCGTGGCTGCCGCGGGTGTACCTGTCTCACCTCACTGGAAGTTGGACGGAGTGAATCTGTTGCCGTACCTCTCGGGCCGAAACCCCGGCAAGCCGCACAATACTCTCTACTGGCGCATGGGTGACAAACACGCGGTCCGTCACGGTGATTGGAAGCTGGTGGTTGACGGCGCTCAGTCAAAGCCCTCTCTGTACAATCTGGCCGAAGACATCGGAGAGAAGAGCGACCGCGCGGCGCAGAAACCACGCAAGTTGAAGAGGCTGACCGACCTCTACAATGCTTGGGACGCGCAGATGGAGAAACCGCGCTGGGTGCGGCAGGGAGCCGAAACCAGGATCAGCAACCTGGAGGATCGCTTCCAGCAATCCGACCGCGACGGAGACGGCCGGCTCAGTCACCTCGAGCTGCCGAATGACGAGCTATTCAAGCAGATGGACGCAAACGGAGACGGTTTCGTAGACCTGCGAGAGGCGCGAGCTTACTACCGCAAACGCGCGGAAGAAGCCCCGGCAGGGGACGACTGAGCAAGCTGGCGCGTCTGCGAATGGATGCCGACTCCGCGGGAGCGAGGGCGAAGGTCCTGCTGAGCCGAAGCGACTACTCGGGGAAATCCCACCGAACTTCCCGGCCCAACCGGGATGCTCGACATATCGGCACACTTCGGTGGATTGTCGGGTTAGCGCTGCGGCGACACGACGGCCAACCCTCAAATCTCCGAAGTGAAGCAAACCGCATTTCGTGATAAGATATGCCTCGCCTTGCGGACCTGGAACGTACACCCGTGCCCGCGGGGCATCACTTATTTCTCAGGAGGTTGCATCAATCATGTCCGACACCCGAAAGAAATCAACCAGGAAACTAACCCCTCGCGAGCAAACGCGGCAGTGGTTCACCGAGGCGAAGTTTGGGATATTTATCCACTGGGGCGTTTATGCGCTCCTCGGAAAGGGGGAGTGGATTCGGACGGTGGACCAGATTCCGCAGGATGAATATGCGAAACTCCCGCCGAAGTTCAACCCGACGAAGTTCGATCCCGACGCCTGGGCTGATCTCGCGAAACGCGCGGGGATGAAGTACATGGTCGTCACCACAAAGCACCACGACGGGTTTTGCATGTTCGACGCTCACAACACCGACTGGAAAGTCACGAATACTCCGCACGGCAAAGACGTGATCGCTCAGTTGACAAAAGCCTTCGAGAAGAAGCGCGTGCGGGTCGGCTACTACTACTCCATCATGGACTGGGACCACGACGACTACCTGCCGCGGCTGGAGTGGGAAGCGGCGAGCCGCCCGGCCGAGGGGCATGACGTGATGAACTACATCAAGTACATGCGCCAGCACATCAAACAACTCATGACCGAATACGGCTCCGCGCCGTTCGTGCTGTGGTATGACGGGGGCTGGATGAACAAGCCGGAGGAGCTTAGCGGCGTGCAGACCAACGCCATGGCCCGCAGGCTGAAGTCGGACATCCTTATCAATGACCGGCACTTCACCAAGGAAGACCTCGTCACCCCCGAGCAACGCATCCCGCCGACCGGAATGCTCGATGAGAATGGCAAACCGCTGCTGTGGGAAGCGTGCATCACCATGACCTCGCACTGGTGGGGCTACGACAAGCACGAGAAGGTCTACAAGACCAACGAGTTCCTCATTCGGATGCTGGTGGACATCGTGTCCAAAGGCGGCAACCTGCTTCTCAACATCGGGCCGAAACCCGACGGCACCATCCAGAAGGAGTTCGTGGATCGGCTGAACGCCATCGGCAAGTGGATGGACAAATACTCCGACGCCATCTACGGGACGACCGCAAGTCCGTTCAACCTGCTGCCTTTCTATGGTCGGGTGACCACGAAGGGGAGCAAGCTCTACGTTCACGTTTTCGAGTGGCCGGGAGACCTTCAGGTGCGCCTGCCCAAGCTCGCCAACAAGGTGAAGAAGGCCTACCTGCTGGAGAAGGACAAGCCGTCTCTGACCTTCGGAAGGTGCGGCGAGGACTGGATCGTCCAGCTCCCGAAGAAAGCCCCGGACAGAACTGCCAGTGTGTTCGTTGTCGAGTTGGACGGATCGCCGCAGGTGGATCCGATAGTGTTGCGCCCTGATGCTAACGGAGTTCTCAACCTGCCTGTCCTCTATGGCTTTCTCGACGGTCCGCACGGAATGCGCATCCGCTACGAGTCCCTCGACGGCGTTATTCATGCCGGCAACTGGATTAACCCGAAGGATAGCATCGAGTGGACCTTCGAAGTTCCCAAGGCCGGGGACTACCAGGTGTGGCTCAACTACGCGGTGGATGAAGGACGCGGCGGCAGCGAAGTCGAGCTCATCGTCAACGGCAAAGAAGCCCCGCTCCTCGCGCCCAACGGGCTGCCCTTCGGTGTTGGAGCGCGGGCGGAAGTCAAGGTAGGCGCCGAGCGCCAGGTCTGCAAAACCAGCGCCACCGGCGGCGAGTTCAAGCAGAAGAAAGCGGTGCTCGTCCGGCTGAAGAAGGGCACGAACGTCCTCAAGGTCATGGTGCCGACCATCAAGAAAGAAAAGGGGATGGACTTGCGGGGCATCGTGTTGACGCCCGCGGCGAAGTCGGCGGGCCGTTGACATGGTGGCCTGAATAGCATAGAGTGATTGCGTCACAGGAGGTGTAGCGCATGAAGGCGGTTGCGGTACGAGCTCATTTTGATGGTGCGACAATTCAGTTAGACGAACCTTTCCGGTTGGAGCGCGATACCCCACTCCTGGTCACTGTCCTGCCACGGCGCACGTCATCTCACGATGAACGCGCGGCCTGGCTTTCGTTCTCTCGGAGAGGCCTTGAGAACGCCTATGGCGAAGACGAACCGGAATACACGCTGAACATGATCAAAGAGGCAAACCCTGAGTATGCGCGAAGGTGATGTGGTGCTGACCCCGATGCCCCAGGCCGATGGTGTTGTGAAGCTTTGACCGGTGGTTCTGCTGCGCGAAATGCCGCCGTTCAGCGACTATCTCGTATGCGGAGTCAGCAGCCAGTTGCACCAGTTTGTAGATGGTTTTGACGATATCGTCACACCGGATGACGCCGATTTCATCTCAAGCGGGCTGGTGTCGGAATCCGTCGTCAGGTTGGGGTATCTCGGGTTGCTCACATCAGACAGCGTTCCGGGATCAATTGGGGCCATCTCTCCTGAACGACACAAACGCCTGCTGAGGAATCTCAGCAACTACCTCGTGCAACGCATTCAATGACTCGCGGCCAGCATTGTTTAATTGTGCGGTGAAACAACGTCGAGGCGGCAGCGAGGTTGAGTTCATCGTCAACGGCAAAGAAATTCCGCTGATCGCACCCAACGGGCTGACCTTCGGCGTCGGCGCAGGGGCGGCGGCGATTGCCGGGGCGAAACCCAGGTCTGCAGAACCACGTCGACACACGGCGAGTTCAAGCAGAAGAAAGCGGTACTTGTCCGGCTGAAGAAAGGCGCGAACGTCCTCAAGGTCATGGTCCCGACCATCAAAAAGGAGAAGGGGATGGATCTGCGAGGCGTGATGATGAAACTGCTCAGATAGCCACTGTAAGCATGACGAAGAAGTTCAGCGTGGTGCTGGCAGAGTTGAAGCAAGGATGGAAGCACACATGGGAGAAGCAGGCCTGAGCCACGATTCGCGATAGCGATATCCCACCACACCATGCGATGAATCTTGGCTGCAATCGAGTCTCTTTAACTCCTCGAGGGAAGCCGCTCGTTTTCTTGCTGCACGGAATCCTTCTGCTGCTTCCGCCCCCTTTGTTTGGGGGTCAGGCCCGTCAAAGTTCCTTGTTCCCGTTGCTTTCGCCACATCGCCAGAGACGAGGAGTATAACCCC
>Ga0210051_1000277_pt1 | contig 44735 bp, 58 predicted proteins | sample CryGey092014_all_FD_185464 | JGI IMG/M metagenome (GOLD analysis project Ga0210051, IMG submission 185464) | Groundwater microbial communities from aquifer - Crystal Geyser CG23_combo_of_CG06-09_8/20/14_all (SPAdes) (version 2) | ecosystem: Environmental > Aquatic > Deep subsurface > Groundwater...
AGATAGAAAATGAAGAGTAATAACGAGTCAAATGTCTTGATGGAAAAAAAGGCAACCAAGAATTCTGTGATAGTCAAAAATATTGTTTCAAGATTTACTCGAGGCAATGTCAATTTACAGATGGACAACTATCTTACTAAAAAAGTTCAAGATGCTCGCAAGAAGGTTTTAAGTGATAGGAAAAAGGAGGGAAATGGTTATTAAAAAAGAAGGAATGGCATGGCTTGGAAAAGTAGTAAGTATTTATCTAATTGAAGGAGCAGATAGAATACAGCGAACAGAAGTATTCTGTGGGGAGGGAGGTAGGTGGACAGGAGTAACTACAAAGGATGTGCAAGTAAATGCTGGTGTGGTGGTATTTTTACTTGATGCAATAGTTCCGCAAATAAAACCATTGATTTTTATGAAGAAATATCAATGGAGAGTTAAACCTTGTCGATTAAGAGGTTGCCTTTCAGAGGTATTGATTATGCAAAAAGAATATTTTCATTTGGATACCAATAGAGTAGGTACTGATGTTACTGAATTGTTAAGAGTTAAAAAATATGAAAAGGATATTCCTATTTAATTAGAGGGGTATGCATTAGACAAATTTCCTTTATTTATCAGATGAACCTAATTATCAGTCTGTGCCAGAATTTAGACAAGCATTGGTAGGAAAAATTGTTGTGTGACTGAAAAATATGATGGAATGAGTTTGACTATCTACTGCAAAGATGGTCATTTTGGAGTTTGCTTCTGGAATTGAGAAAAAAAAGAAGGCTATGATAATGTTCTATGGAAAATAGTGGAGTGATACAAATTAAAAGAGTTTCTGTCTGAATATGGTAATATTGCTTTACAGATGAAATTATATGGAGAAGGCATTTAAAAACCCTTTAAAAATATCAGAAGTTGATGTCAAAATTTTTGATGTGTTTGATATAGATAGTCAAGAATATATTTATTATATAAAAGCTAAGTTGATTATTGAAGATTTAGGGATGGAATTTGTTAAGATAGTTGTGGGGCATTTATCTTATAAAGAGCTGTTTTGTTATAATCATTTTGATGAGGATTTGTGAAGATTAGCAGAAGGAAGTTATCTTGGAACTGATTGTCCCCGAGAGGGTATAGTAATTAGACCGACTAAAACTATGTGGGTGAATGGCAAGAGATTAAGTTTTAAGGTATTGAATCTTAATTATAAATACTGATGTAGAGGAGGGAGTGAAATGGAAAAAATGTATATTTTTTGGAATACTTATTTAGATTATTTAGATGAATTTACAAATAAAATTAAAATTTTAAATAAGAAATATGACTATGTTGTAGGAATAGGTAGAGGAGGAGCAATTATAGGTATTATAATATCGTATAAATTGAATATACCCTATGTATATATACCTGTGAGTAGATATACGAATATAGGTAAGACAGACACCTTAAGCATAGGTAATTTTAGTAAAGAAATAAGAGGTAATATTTTATTAGTAGATGATATAATCGATGAAGGAATTACTATGCAGAATGTCATTAATAATATTTTAACAAAAAGTATAGATTGTGTTATTGAAATATATGTTATGTTTTATAGAAAGTATAGAGATTGTAAATTTTTTGAGTCGAATGTTTTATATTATACAAATTTAGTTAAGGATAATAAATGGATATTGTTTCCATATGAAGTTGATAATAGTAATATATAATAGATGTTGAATTTATCTATTTAAGTAGCAGCTATGAGTATAAAATTGATATTAAGTTGTTGTGAAGAATGAAAATGTTGCTTATTTTAAGAAGGGATTATAATATTAAAAATTATGTCTGCAATAGTTTTAGTTTTAGGAATAGGAGCTGTATAAATGATTAATATTTATCAAGATAGATATATTTATAAAACAAAGAGTGCTTTGATTAATGCTTTAATTGATTTAGGAATATCTGGTAAGACAAAATTAAAAGAAATGCCTTTTAAACAATTATCAGCTATTTATCATAGGAAGAGGAATGAATTAGATAATATTAAAAAGGTAAAATTATATGAGATATAAACTGATTTGATAAGGGAGGACAGGAAGAATGGATATAGTCAATAGAATATTATAGAAGTAAAGAAAGAAAATTACAGTTTGTTTTAGATTCAAATAGAAGTCTTATGGATATGATTATTAAAAGATATGATATGATTATTGAAGATGCAGAAAATGAACTTGTTTTGTTACATGAACAGATTAGTTTAGTATAAGCGTAAGGATTAGAAGAATTTGATGAAGATATTCTTGGGAGGTATTAAGATGGGTACTTTAATAACATTTGAAGGTATTGATGGTAGTGGGAAAACTACTCAGATTTTAAAATTAGTAGATTATTTGACAAATAAGGGGTATAATGTTATTAGTATAAGAGAACCAGGAGGAACATTTATAGGGGGGCAAATAAGGAATTTATTGCTGCATGAGGGCAATAAAAATGTGTCTGCATTAGCAGAGTTATTTTTACTCTCAGCAGCAAGAGAGCAATTATTATGTGATGTGATAAGACCATCGCTATTAGATGGTAAAATAGTGTTATGTGATAGATTTATAGATTCTACATTTGTGTATCAAGGATATGTGCATAATATTAGTATAGACAACATTTGTAAAATACAAGAAGTTTTGAATATAGAAGATATTAGTATAGATTTAACTTTGTTATTAGATGTAACACCTGAAACAGTATCATATAGACATAAAACTAAAATTTTAGACCAGATAGAATTGAATAATATATTGTTGCAAAATAGAATAAAAGAAGGCTATTTGAAAATTGCTAATAATGATTTTGATAGGGTTAAAATAATTGATGGTAATAAATCTATAGATGAAGTACATATAGATATTTGTAAAATAGTAGATGCTATTTTATTATAATTAACATATATATATATATATATGTTAATTAAGGAGGAATATATAGTTTAGTAGTTTTGTATATTGAAATGTGAGTATATAAATATAAAGGAGGATGATTTTAATGGCTGCATGGAGTGATGAAGAGATACAATTCTTAAAGGATAACAGTAAGGAGATGGAATACAAAGATATTGCAGTGTTATTGGGAAGAAATGAGGCAAGCGTGGTACAAAAAGTAATAGGGTTAGGGCTGAACAAAAATATGAATTGGAATAATGTAGATGTTAGTAATGATATAGATACTGTTGTTGAGGAGCTTAAGAGTACCAGAAGTAAAGTTATGTCTGCCAGAAGAAAGAAAGGAATATTTGTATATGATAAAGAAGGAGAGAATGATGAAGAGATAGAAATTTTATATACTAAAAATTGTTCTATCGCTATGATTAGTAGAAGTTTGGGTATACCTGCACATATAGTCAGATATAGATTGAAGAAAATGAAACTGAGATAGTTTAGGTTGAAATAAATAAATTGAGGACGTTAATAAATGAAAATAAAAAGATTGATTATATCAGATAATATTTTTAATAGAGTAGAATTAATAAAAAATTTATTCTATAATAAATTAGGAGGAAAGTTATATAAATCAAATACAGTAGATATAGATAGTTGTGTTATATTTGCAGATAAAGAATTTAAAAAGCACTCTTTAGATTTGTTGATGGAATTAAACGAATTAGTAAATTTTTTAGTTAATTCATATAAAGGGCAAGTCGTGAGAGGTAACATAAGATATATAAAATTTGTATTATCTAAAAATAATATAGAAAAATATTTTTTATATAAGAAAGATTTGTTATTTATACCATTAATGAGAGATGCAATGGAATCATATATTAAAATAAGAGTTAATGAATATGATGGTATTAACAGTAAGGAAAGTACTGATTGGAACGAAAAGAGAGAAGCATTATTGAGTATATTTTTATCTTTTATAGAGAGACAAGCTGTAGTATTGGATGATTATTTTAAATGGTTTTTTAACGTTTTTTTAAATTCTCAGAAAGGGGCTACAGCAGGTTTTTGGTTTAGTTTATCTGTTGTGGGTGGATATGTGGCATATATCAGACAAGAGAAAAAAAGTAGCCAAATAAAGAAATATATAGAAAAGGACTATTGATAATTAATAAGATTAGGGGGGAGTATTGAGATGACTGTTTTAGAATTAGAATATATTGTTATTAGAGGTATATTGGTTTTTGAATCTATTATAGATAAAGTTAGCACTATTGAAATGAGTAAAAAATTTCATTCTGATATAGTAGATTTTGTTTATAATTATTATAATAAATATAAAAGAATTCCATCTCTTGAAATCATAAAACAAGAGATTGGTGGAACTAAAGAGGATTGGAATTTGATATTAGAAAGAGAAGATAATGATGATATAAATTTTTATGTAGACAAATTATATAAATTACAGCAACATGATAGAGTAAGAAGTTTTTTAGAGCATAGTATAGAATTATATAGAGAGGAGAAAATTGAAGATTTAGATACATATTTAAGAACTTTTAGTAGTAAAAGTAAAAATTTTTCTGATATTGTTCAGTATTCTGCATGGGCAGATGAATGGGAAAGAAGGAAAGATGAAAGAAAAAATAGAAGTGTACATGATGTGGTTAATTTAGGATTGAGTACTGATGAAGGCAGTATTGATTTTGTGTTAGGAGGAGGAATAAGAAAAGGAGAATTTGGTGTAGTAGTAGGGCATTTGAAGATGGGGAAATCAATGCTATTATTATATATGGCTTGTAATGTGATTAAACAGTTAAAAGGAGTTTTATATGTTACATTAGAGGGAAGAATGGATTTAGCTGAAAGAAGATTTGATGCTTATTTTAGTGATACATATTCAGATAGATTAAAAAATTGGTCTTTTACAGAGGAGGAAGAAAGTCAATTAGATAAAGTATTTGATGCAATACAGAAATATAAATTGAAATTATTTATAGTGCATGGTAGATTATATTCATATTCAATATTAGATTTAGAGAGAGATTTGAAAATATATATTGAGAAGTATGGCATAAAACCAGAATTTATTGTTATTGATTATGGGGACATAATGGTTACTAAGTTAGGGAGGAATGATAAACCGTCAGATTTAGTAGAGATATGGGCAGATTTGAAAAATTTTGCACAAGATTATAATATAGCAATATTTACAGCTGCACAAGGAGATGCGAGTAGTCGAGCAAGAAATTTAGGAGGGGAAGGAAAAGTTACTTGGACTGATACAGGTGGTTCAAAGATGAGAAATACAATACCTGATTTAGCATTAACTTTATCGCAGACTAAAGAAGAAAAGTTAGCAGGTATAGTAATCATTACATTAGATTATGCAAGGGATAGTGAGTCGGGATTTGCTTTAGAAGTTTATCCTGATAATGCTAAAGCAGTTTATATTCAGAAAAAAACTTCTGTTTTTTAGTAATAGTGGGGAAGTGAGTAGAAAATTTGTTAGTAATACAATATATTTTAATTAGGTAATTTAGGAGATGATTATGAGTGGAGGACATTTTGATTATAAGCAATGTTTATTTATAGATATAGCTTATAAAATTCAAAGTTTGATAGATGATAATAAGGGATTAAATCAGTATGGTGATACAATAGGAAGAGGATATAGAAGTCAGACTATTGAGAAATTTGATAATACAATAAAAATGTTGAAACAGTTATATGTTCGAATAAATAGAATTGATTATCTTGTTTCAGGTGATGATAGTGAGGAAGATTTTCATAGAAAAATAGAGGAAGAATTAAAAGGGAATTAAAAATGAAAGAGAATATAATAGACATCTATAGAGAGTTATATTATGAGCAAATGGATTTAGCTATAAAAGAGCATAGGATGAATGATATATATGGGATTGTTTCAGGGATACCTGTATATTATTGGAATTATCAAAAAGAGTTTATAAAAGAGGTTGTGCTATCCCTCACAGAGGATATTAAAGGAATATATTTTTATGGTAAAGGAGTAACTGGAAAAAGTATGTCTGCAGCATATTTGTTGAAACAGTATATTATGAAGGATTCTTTATTATTAGCTTTTAAGTATAGTTTAAGTGGATATTGGTTAGATTATATGACAATGATTGAGTATTTAAGAAAGCATGATAGTAGAGCAGATTTTATAGAGCATATTTTTATTAAAAAATCATTTATAGTATTAGATGATTTTGGTAGAACATACGGAGCAGATAGCGATTTTGTAATTAATACAGTTACAAGATTATGTAAGTCTTTTTTAGAGAAAGGTGGAAGATTAATAATTACTTCAAATATTAAGTATGAGGAAGTAGGAGATGTTTTTTGTTTAAAATTAAAATCAATGTTTGATATATTTTTGAACAGAATTGAATTAACTGAAAAATTTTGTTAGTATATATATATATATATATATATTAGTAAAATTATGATAATAAAAAATGAACTTAAATTATTTTATTGGTAAGGGGTGATAAAAGATGAAAATTTTAGAATTAAAGCTGCCAGAGGATAGTAGTATTATTTTTGGTGGAAGGGTATTGAGGAAGAGATAGTGAGTCTTTCACAGACAGATTTTGAAGTAGAGTTGGAGTATTAAAGACAAATTTACAGGAAGGAAGAGGAGTATGAAATTATTTGTTGTGACTGCAAAAGTAGATTATTTTCTTGAAGACAATTGGCAGTCTTTTTGTAAGCAAATTAATATGTGGGGATGGGAAACAAGAGAGGCTGCTCAAGAAAGCATTGAGCGAAATAAGAGAATATGGGGTAAAACTGGTCATCAGAGGATTGTTGAGCTGAATGTTAGTATAGTTGAGGAGGAAACAAAATAAGGAGACAAAAATAATGGGTAAAGAAGGTATTAATGTATATACACATTAAAAATAAAAAATATTATTTGAATAATATGCAAAAAATAGGAGATGAGATAAAATCTTGTTGCCCGTTCCATAAGGAGGTTACACCATCTTTTTTTGTTAATTTAAAGTTAGGTATTTATCATTGTTTTGGTTGTGGAGTAAAGGGTAGGATAGATTTTCAAGAAGATAAAAATAAAAAGGATTATAATAATTGTAGTTTGAGTTTACAGAATACAGTTAAAAAAGAATTATATTTACCTAAGGAATTTAAAACTTGCTTTTGGGGAGGACATTTAGTATATGTACCTGAGTATTTTAAAAAGAGATTTATTACTAATGATACAATAGAAATATTTGGTTTAGGGTACAATTTAAGTGCAGAGCAAGTGATAATTCCTTGTTATCATGAGAATAGTTTGTTAGGATATGAATATCGAAATTGGAAGACAAATGAAAAAGGGTTTTGTATAGGGGCAAAAACTAATCATATATTATATGGTTGGAATTATTTTAATAATAAATGTATAGAAAGAATTATATTAGTGGAAGGAGTATTTGATTTTTATAGAGTATTTCAGACAATTAAAAAATATGGGTTACATGTTATTGGAGTATTTAGTATAGCGGGGAAGCATTGTTTTGGAAAATATAAAGTAGATTTATTAAAGACATTAAAATCTAAAGGTATTAAACAAATAGATTTGTTTTTAGATGCTGATTGTAATAGTAAAGATTTTGATTTTATTGGTTACCAATTATGTATGTATTTTAAAGTTAATAATATTTATTTATATAATATTAAAAAAGACCCTGCTGAATGTACTGAAGAAGAAATATTAAAAATAATTAATAAATAATCAAAAATAATACTTGACAAATATTGGCTTATATGGCACACTATATTTATAAGTTAATTGTTTTTATAATGGGGGGAGAGTAAATGTCAATAAATAGAAAAGATTGTTTAGAAGAAGATTATGATTTTTCGAAGTACTATAATTTTATATGGAGTAGAGTGCATTCTTGGATGCGTTCAAAAAATATAGTAGAGGATATTAGAGATGATTTGTTTCAAGAATGTTTTCTTAATTTTTTAAATGCTTGGAGAGGAAAAGAAGGATTAAATCTTCAAGAAAGAACTCTGTATCATTATTGTAGTGTTGGAGTAGACCATACTATAAATAGAGTTTTGAAGAAAAAATGTATTAGAAATAAATATATAAAATTATTTAATCGTAACGAAGATGATACTTATATAGACTATCTTTATAATGATACTAATATAGATAAGATTATAAACGAACGATATACAGAGGATGAATTATGGTATAAACTTAATATTTTTTTAGATGAAAATATTAATTATAAAGTATGGTTATTTTGTAGGTTAGGATTAGACAAAAACTACAATGTTTTTGTTGAGAAAGAGTTAAATAAGCGTAGAAAGCGAGGAGGTAATAGATACATGCATGTAGAAAATATTAGGCATATAGCAGAAGTATTAGCTGATTATTTAGGAATGAGTGCTTATAAGGTCAGAAAATTGAATGTTCAATTTAGGAAAGATTATATGAAGTATTTTAATTTGATTGAGGAGGAAGTAGATGATTTTTGAGATTAATACAAAATTGTTTAGGAATGCTTTGGATAAAATAAATTTATGTCATACTAGATATGATATGAATTCTACTTTGCTTGATATAGTTATTGTAGAAGGAAAGATTTATTTAGAATTTTGTTCAGGTATTCAATATATGCAGGTAAATACAGGTTATTTAGTAGACAGTACTGTTAATAAAAGAGTTACTTGCAGTTTTCAAATTTTATATGATGTAGTAGTCTCTATTGATTTAAAAAAGGAATTAGTTTTTAGTATGAGTATAACAGATAAGCAATTGAAAATATTTGGCACGAATTATTCAGTGCTTATATCTATAGTAAAGAGAGATTTTATTGATTGGTTGGAAAAGGAAGAAATTATGTACAAAGATGTTAAGACAGGTAATTTTTTAGATTGTGTACAAAAAGTAGAAGGCTTTTTGAGTTTAGATATAGTACAATCAATTAATAAGTTTTGTTTGCATCCTGATGGGTTATTTATTAGTTTTGATAGAGAAGTGTTAGGAATAGGCGTTTTAGATAATAATTGGCATGTTCAGCATAAATTATTATTTGATAAGTTGGATATTACTGTATTAAAAGGATTATTGAAAGATAGTTTTGGTGTATGTAGTGTAAATGATAAATTATTTATTAAGGGAGAAGATTATATATTTGGCTTTAGATGTGGTACTGCATATCCAGGCGTAGAAGATTTAATACAGTCTTTTCCTATAAAAGAAGATTATATCATACTCCCTAAGAGTGCATTATTAGATAATTTAAGGTTAATGAAAGGATTAACCAGTAAAGATTTTGATTGTTTGAGTATAAAAATAATAGACAATATAATGAATTTAAATTTAACAGCTATTATAGGCGTTGTTGACATTAAGATACCCTGTAAAGGTAATAATATTTGTTTTGCCTGTAAATGTACAGCGTTTACAAAAATAATTAATTGTTGTGAAAATGAGATAAGATTTAATTTTTATGACAATTGTATGGTTATATCAGATTCAATAGGCAATAAAATATATTACCTATTAAGATTAAACAATTAAGAATTATTTGTAAGAGAAACCGTGGAGGGGTTTTAGTACAGAATGGGGTAGGTTGATATTTTTAGATAGAGCAAATAAATTTAGTTCTCCCCCAGAATAGTATTTGCTTACCTACCCCATTATTTTTCAGTTAAGCCTTATTAGGAATGAATTTCCAATTTATTAGTTTCTCCCAGTTTCTGATAATATATTTTTAATAAGGCTTAACTGAAAAATAAATAGTTTTAGTTAAGGGGGTGTATGGTTATTGAGAGTAAAGAAAACGAAAAATAAGCAAATGAGGAGTTTATAAAATGGAGAAAATAAAAATAAATATTTTAAGTTTATAAGTAATGCTGTTGCTGTTTCGTCAGAAGATGGAGAATTAGTTGAAGGAGAATGAATAATATGAAAACGGTAATTATAATGCAAGGTAATGTAGGCGTAGGTAAAAGTACATTGGCAAGAGCAATACAAAAAAAGATTGGTTTAATATCTATATTAAGTAGAGATGGTATTAGACATATGATACATGGGGGAGAATATAAATTTGACCAAACAAAAGAATTTTATATTAAAAAATTATTTTTTGCTATATTAAAAGAATCATTAGATAGTTTTACTTCTGGTAATGATAGTATTATAATAGATGGAGTTAATAGCAGCAATGTATTTTTAACAGATATATGCACATTAGCTGATAATAATTATAAAAAAATATTAGTCGTTTTTCCTGATTTAGATAAAGAAAAAACAATGAGAAGATTATTTAATAGAAAAGGTTTTGAGAATATATCAATGGAAATATGGGAAAATGTATATGATGGTGTAAAGAGACAATTAGTAGTTAATAAATATGATGATGATAGAAAAAATAAAATTTTTGATTGTATTATAAGATTAGAAGAATATTATAATATAGTAGATGTGGTAGCACAAATAGAAGATGCTATTAATAATAGTATTCCATTTAATGAACGAATTTGTGATTTTTATGGTATAAATAAGAAGTATATAAACGACCGTTTTTTTGCTTCTAAGATAAAATTAGAGTTACATAATATATATGAGTATGTATTGAGTGGTATGGAGGATTCAAGTTTTAATATAAGTGCTAAATTAAGTAATATAATAACTCTTTGTGAAAACTTTGATTATGATAAAGAGAAAGTTATATAAGGAGTAATAAAAATGGGTACGAATTATTATTTGGAAGTGGGGGCTAAAAGTGTATTAGATTATAAAAAATATGAGCCACTATATATGAAAAAGTTCTTATGGATGGGCATTTGCATTATATATAATGCCTGAAAAAGGTATTCGTTCTTTTAGTGTTTGGCAGAAGTTATGGAGAAACTTTTTGTATTATTAAAAATGAGGATGAAGAGATAATATCAGTAGCTGAATTAGAGGAATGTATTATAGAAAGAGGAGATGATAAATGGTGTGTAAGTAGACACACTATAGAAGATACATTTTGTGTTGGTCATGGGAAAAGCACATGGGATTATATATTAGGAGAATTTTCGTAGTAATAATGAGGGGCAAAAATAATTATAAAAATATAAAAATAATACTTAACAAATAACAATTAATATGGTATATTATATTATTAATAGGAGGTACATAAAATAAGGTCAGTATAAAAAAGTAGACTATAGCAATTTATTATTTATTCAATTGCTATAGTCTACAAATTTGGAGGAGGTGATTAAATATTAATTGTTAAGTGTTATTCAAAAAGAATTGTACGATGTATAGTAAAAAATCAAAAAAGGAAGGTATTAAAAAATGAACATGGAAGAATTTTTAGAGGGGTTAGCTAATAGGAATAAGGATACCAGCATGATAGAAGTACCAATAGCAGGTATGCAATTTGCTATTGAGGGTAAGAATAAAAATCTTGTTTTAGTAGAGAATGGAGAGAGTATGTTGCTTTCAGAAGGTACTGAGAAAGATATATGTGGATTGATTGAAGTACCCTATGTGTTTGAGAATAAGTGTCCTGACGATTTAAGAGTTTCTGTTATGAACACGATGAAGAATCGTTGGTTATCCAGAATGGAAGGTGATGAGGTTCTTTATTGTGTGAGGAAGGATAATATATTTCTTTCAGTATCTAAAAAGAAAAGGGAGTATATAGACTCCTATAAACTTTTTACAGATGGTATACTACCCGCTTTTGTGGCAGTAGATATTAAAGATATTGAATTAAATACTTTATCTTTGGGGGAAGAGATTTTTACTCAGTTAGTGCTTCCTGATATGGGTAAAGAGGTACGAGTAGGTGATGTAGTGAAAGGAGGACTGGAGGTTATTATTAATGATAGGTGGCATAGTGGGGATATAGTTACTGTAGGAGGATATTTTTATCGTCTAGTTTGTACTAATGGTGCTACTATTATGGAAAATGTAGGTAGTCGAATGGGTATAAGAGACGATTACAGTATACCTACTGTATACAATTCAGCCCTTGTTAGTTTAGATAGAACTAAACATACGATAAATCATTTGTCTGAATTAGCTAATAGTAGAGTAGCAGACCCACAAAGACATATTCGCAATATTGTGTCGGAAATGGGTAGAAATAGTGAGCGTTTGGAAAAAGCCATTTATAATTCCTATTTAGTAGAGAATGATGCTACTGAATATGGTGTTTACAATGCTGTTACAAGAGCTGCCAATGGTAACATTAGTGTTGCAGCAAAGAGAGCCTTGCAAAGGGCAGGAGGTAGTTTATTTGCAAAAGAAGTAGAAAGATGTGAATTATGTAAACATGTTTTATAAATTATGTTTGTAGGAACAAACCTTATTTCTTATAGAGAGTGTATAATAAAAGAAATATTATACACTCTCAAATGACTAAGCAAAAAATTGTTACTAAAATAAATTAAAATTTAGGGGGTATTAAAAATGAACACAAGTAAAGCAGTTGAAAGAATGTTTGTCCAGTTGGTAAAGCTTGGTTTTTATACAGATATGAAGGAGGTAATTGATGCTTATACAATTAGTAATAGTAAGAGACGATTTATTATAGATAATAGAATAACTTTAGTACAATATGAGAAAAAGATTGCAAAGGCTTGGAAATGTACAAGTCAGAATGTACAGATTACAGAAAGAGTTTTGTGCAAAGATTGTGGTGATTATAATAGTGCTTGTGAAGGCTGTAGCCATAAAGAAGTTTTAGTGGATGGGGTTGATGTTTTGGACTGTTTTGGATTTATATTGGCATATGATAAGATTGAATGTGCCGCTTGTAAGGATTTTGCTATGTGTGGAAAGGAAGTAGACATTCGAAGGGAAATAAAAATACCAGAGGAAGTAGTAGACACTCCATTAGCAGTAGAATTACCTACATTAGCAGTAGAATTACCTATAGTAGACACTTCATTATTAGATATTATTAATCAAGAGGAGCAAAAAGAGGTAACTGTATTGGATAATTTAATATTATTAGAACCTACATCTGATAATACTTTACAGTATGCTCAAGAATTGGCTATAACTCCTGCTATCTGTACTGAACCATTAACTATATCAAAAAATCAAATAAGTGCAGTACAATCAAAATTTGAAGGTCAAATAGTAGATAGTAATTTGAGTTTGATGCCTATACAAGAACCTACTATAGTTGAGCATAAGAAGACACAAAAATTAGGCACAGCAAGAAAATTTATTATTAATGAATTAAAACAGAATTATTGGAATATAGATGAGTTGCAAAAAGTCGTTATTGCTAATTATAAAATGGCTGTTTGTTCATTAGAAAGTGTTATTTATTGGGCAAATAGTTTTGGTATCCTGGAAAAGAGAGAGGATGGATATATTAAATTAAAATCTTTTTAATAATTTTTTATTGTATTAAAATTGATACTAATATATAATATTGATGGAGGTATCTAAATGAATTTAGTTAAGGCAGAACTATTATTGACAAGAAAATGTAATCTTTGTTGTACAAATTGTGGTATGCTTAGAGATAATAGAATGGAAATGAGTACTGATAAATGGTTGCTTGGATTAGATAATTTAAAAAGTTTAGGGTGTAATTTTATAGCTCTATATGGAGGAGAGCCATTCTTGAGTAACTCATTAGAACAGATTTTAATACACAGTAAAAAATTAAATATGTTAAATACGGTAATTACTAATTTGACATATAAAAATGAATTGTTTCGTTTGATAGAGGAGGGAGTGTTAAATAGTATTACTCTAAGCATAGATACGTTGCAAAATGATAAAATGGATATTCGGGCAAAAAACTCTGTTGATATATTCGATAAGTTATCTATTTATCTGAAAGAGGGAAAATTACGAGATGTGGGTATTTGTGCAACAGTGGGCAGACATAATTTTAAGGAATTACCAGCTTTAATTGAGTTATATACTGAGAGAGGATTTTGGTCTTTATTTGATATTTTACATTATGATAGAGGACAAGGAGAATCTAAATGTGTTAATAAAGCGCTTTTAAAAAATAAAATTTTTAGAGAGGAAGATATGGAGGAGGTTCGGAAAGTTTTTGCTATTATTCTGAAAATGAAGCAATCAGGTAATTTTTTAATCCACCCATCGGCAAGAGTGATAAATATGTGGCAAAAACAAAATTATGTTGTTGATTATCAGTGGGTATGTACTGAACCATATTTTGTTACTGTAGATTGTGATGGCAGTATGATGATGTGTGATGATTATACTACTGAGCAGCTAAAAGAATTTAAAGTATGGGAGTTGAAAAAAAGATGGGAGGACTTTAATAGAGTTTGGTTTTCTATAAGAAATATTTCTACTTGTCATTGTTTTTGGAATACCCATATAGATGCTGAAGAAATATATTTAGGAAAATTACCTTTTGAGGATTATATCCATCAGAAACAATAATTTTTAATTATATAGAAGAGAGGATTTTTTATGAAAGATTTTATATTTGGAAGAGTTTTTTTAACTAGAGAATGCTCACTTAATTGTTATTATTGTAAAGTAGTTAAGGAGAAAAAGGATATCCTTCCTTTAGATAGTTGGAAAAATATTTTTAACACTTTAAGAGACCTAGTAATGAGTTTTAACATTCTTGGAGGAGACCCTGTTTTATATCCTGATTTTTTTAGATTAGTTAATTGGTTAAATGAAGAAGATATTAATTATACAGCAGCTTTGACAGGATTATACATATCTGAAGAAGTAAAAAGACAGATGTTATTGACATCTTATAAGGGAGTATCAGTTAGTATAGATGGTACACAAGATAGTCATTATTTAGATAAGTTTTCAAAAATAAAAAGTATTTATGGGTATGATTTTATAGGTAATGTTATAGCAAAAAATAAAATAGTTGGTATAACTGTAGGAAGGAATAATATATTGGCTATAGTAGATTTAGTAAAACAATTTTCCGATAAGGGTTGGATGTCTTGTGTTAATCCCTGTCAATATAAGAAAAAAGAGTTTAGAATGTTTTCAGGAGGAAAAAAAGAGTTTACTGTAAAAGATTTTGATTTGTTAAATGAAGTTGGGAATAATTTGTTATCATTAAAAAAACAAGGTTACTTATTGACAGGAGTAGATTATATTTATCAAAATTGGTTTAATTTATTTATAAAACAGGATTGGAAATGTTTAGATACTCCATCTATTTTTATTGATAGTGATGGTAGTGTTGGTTGTTGTTGGGATTATAGAGGAAAACGGGTTAGTAAGTGGAGTATTTCAGAAATATTATGTAATATTAATCAGTTTAGACAAGATTACCAGTTAGATGTACAAGAAGGCTGCTCTGGTTGTAGTTGGGAGTCTCAAATAGTAGCTGACAGAATTAGATTAGGTTTAGAGGTTAATAATATTTTATGACATAAATAATGGAGGATATATGATAATTTGTATAGATATAGATGGAGTTCTGGCAACAGGAAGCAGAGAGGATGTATATTCAGATGAGGCTGGTTGGGCGTATGAAAAGTGTTCTTATGTAGATGGTAGTAGGGAGGAAATACAGAAATTAATTGATAAGGGAAATATAGTTAATTTGTATTCTGCAAGATGGGAAATAGATAGAGAAAAGACGGTTGCTTGGCTTGCTTATTATGATATACCGTATAATGAATTATTTTTAGACAAACCATATGCTGATATTTATATAGATGATAGAGTTGTTAGATATATGGGAAGTTGGCATAATTTATTAGAGGAGATTAATAATATATGGTAGTATGTTTTTCTGGAGGATTAGATAGTTATATAGCATGGTTGTATTTAGGGAAACCTAAGGCTATATATTGTAATTTAAAAACAAAATATAGTAGTAAAGAATTATTGGTAGTAAAAGAATTAAGTAAACTATTAGATATGGAATTGATTATAGATGATTCTTTGAATTTAGGGAAATACGAGCATGGAATAAATGCTTATATACCAAACAGAAATCTTTTAATTGGTGCTATAGCAAGTAATTACGATAATAATATTTGTATAGCTGGGGTTAAAGGAGATGCTGTAGAAGATAAAAGTGAAAAGTCTTTTGGTATTATGAGTGATTGTCTGACAAAAATTAGTAAAGGATTAAATATAAAATTGTTTAGCCCTTTTTGGTCATTAAGTAAAGAACAGATAGTAAGTTGGTATATACAAAATAATTATCCTATAGAATTATTAAATACAGCTACTATTAGTTGTTATAGTAATGAAATAGGGCAATGTGGTCAATGCCCTAGTTGTTTTAGAAAGGCAATAGCTTTAGAATATAATGATATTGAATTTGAATCTATTCGTAATATGTGGGAATGGAAAGGTATACAAGAATATATAAGTAAGATGAAACAGAATTTATATGATGAGGATAGAACTCGTGTTACCTTTGCTGTTTTAAGAAAGAAAGGCTTTAATATATAGATAGTTGGAGGTATGATGACTAATAAATATTATGATTTAGCAGTTAGTGAATTTAATAGACAAGAAAAAAGAAATTTTGGTTTAATTCCAGCTTCTGTAGGGTTTGATTATGGTTTGGATATATATAAAGGAAAAGAATTAAATTGGTGGAGAAAAGAAGGATTTTTCCAGTTCCCTGTAGGTTTGAAAACATCTTTTGATTATTTGAGTAAAAAAGATAGTGATTCTACTTTAATAAGAGAACAGTATTGTTTAGGAGATGATTTCTTTCTCATGCTTGATAGTGGTGGGTTTCAAATATATTCAATGGAAGTGGGTATAAGAAAACAGAGTGGTTCTAGTTATTCTTTACCTACATTAGTAGATTTTATGATTAAGCAAAAAGCAGATGTGGGGTTTACTTTAGATTTACCAATTACAATAGATGATAGGAAAAATTTTCAATTAATAAATGATAAAATTGAAAAAGTATATAGAAATAATATAATTTTTACAGAGATTGTGGATAAGTATAGACAAGAGAATTTTGAATGGGCAGATAAGTTTAGAGGTTATAATATATTACAAGGATTTGGATATAAAGAAATGCTTGCTTGGTATGATGGTGTGAATATGAAAGGATTTGAGGGTTGGGGAATAGGGCTTAGACATAAAGATTCTTTTAGCATAGCTAGTTCTTTAGCATTTTTATATGAGAAAGGTATACAAACTAATTGTCATGTTTTAGGAGTAGGGTCTTATAGAGCTATTGCATTATTGGTTTACATAGGTAGAAAATATATTAGCAATTTGACTTTTGATTCTACTGTCTATGGCATGGGTAGACGATTTAAAAATTATACACTATTTAATGCTAATGGTATAACAGATTATCAGTATGGTAGAGATTTTGATGGTATAAAAGGAGGGTTTTTGCCTTGTCATTGCCCAGTATGTTCTTTAGTTAGAAATGTAGATGAAATGGCTAGAGAAGGTACTGTATCAGGACAATTAATGATATTACATAATTTATATCAATATATAAGTGCATTTGGTTATTTTTTATGTTTATTAGATGAGAAAGGAGATGATATTTTTAGAAAAGAAATCGTTAAATTGTTTGGAACATCTGTAGAAATAGGAATAGATTTTTTTGAAGAGTGTATCAGATATGGGTATGAGCAGACATCAATAAAATATAATTCTTATTTTAGGGAGTTAGAAAGAGGTGAAGTAGTAGCAATTGTAAATGAAGAAAGTACTGTGCATTATATGCCTATAAATATAAGTAAGAAGGATGATAATTTGTTGGGAGGTTTTTTTGGGCACAAACAAGAATTATCATTAAAAATAACACCATCTATTATGAAAGAAAAGATTATCTTTAGTAATAAAATAAATAAGATAATTCCTGCAGTTGATAATATAGTTAATTGTAAGGTAGAAGATGCTTATATAAATAATAGTGGTAGTAAAGATGTTATAGAAAACACATTAAGAAGTATAGAAGTAGCTATGCCTTCTAAAAAGATTATGAAAAGAATAAATTTGCCTACTAAATTGCCTGCAAATGTAAAATTTGAGAAAATAGTTGGTTTAGGGGGGCATAATTCTTTTACTACAGGAAGTTGTGTAGGAGAATATGAAAAGAATATATGTATAGAAAAATGTCCTTATTTTATGGATTGTAGTAATATAAAGAAGGATATATAAAATAGTTATTTATAGGAGGTGTTGTGTTATGGCTTGTGATAATTGTGTATCAAAAAATGTTGAGGTAGAAAAGAATTGTAATGAAGAAGGTTTATTGACTTCTTATGGTTTGATATATAAAGGAGTTAATCTTATTTTACAAGGAATTGAAGGTGTAGATAGTGTAAAAAGAGAAGGTTTGAGAGGTACTCCTGATAGAGTAGCAAGAATGTATACACAAGAATTGTGTAGTGGATATAGTGTAGATGCAGAGAAATTATTATCTGTTACATTTTCAGAAGATTTTGTATATGATGAATTAATTGCAGCGTCTTTTCCATTTTATAGCTTATGCGAACATCATATGTTACCATTTTTTGGTACAGCTTATGTAGGATATTTACCAGATAAGAAAGTTACAGGATTGTCAAAGTTAGGTAGAGTAGTAGATGCTTTTGCAAAAAGATTACAGATTCAGGAGAGACTGTCTTCTCAGATAGCTTCAGCAATATATGAATATTTAAATCCTTTAGGTTGTGGTGTCATAATAGAAGCTCAGCATTTATGTGCTGAAATGAGAGGAGTAAATAAGGTGGGGGCTAAATATATAACATCGTCTTTAAAAGGAAACTTTTTTGAGCCTTCTGTAAAACAGGAATTTATAAGTTTTGTAGATAGATTAAAAATGAGTAAATAATAAAAGTTAGTAGGGGGTAGTAGTAATGAAAGCTAAAGAGACTTGTATATATAATGATTGCACATTATTTGATACTAATCATAATATGTTACAAGGGGATGGGCATACACCTTGTGATGTAATGGTTATAGGAGAGTTTCCTCATGAAAAAGAAAATAAAGATAATGCTGTATTTGTCAGTATAGGAGGAGATTATTTATGTAGATTATTATATGATGCAGGGATTAGTAGAAATCAATTATACATGACATATTTAGTCAAGTGTTTTCCAGCAAACTACTCTGTATTGAAACAGGATATTGATTATTGCATGAATTATTTAAAACAAGAAATAGAGGTAGTTAAACCACGATTAATATTGTTATTAGGAAATACAGTATTAAAGGAATTATTAGGATTGGAAGGTATCACTAAGTATAGAGGTGGTATAATAGAAAAAGATGGCATTAAATATTTACCTACATTACATCCTGCAGCAGTTATGAAGGCTCCTGCATTGGCAAATTATTTAATAGCAGATACGCAAAAAGTATCTCAGATAATTAAGAATAATTTTTGTACACTTGAAAAGATTGATAAGCAATATTTGTTTATTAGTAATATTAAAGATATTACTAAGCTGTTTACTAAATTAAAAGAAAGTAATATTTTATATTATGATATAGAAACAACAGGGTTTAATTGGATGACTGATAAAATGATAGGAATAGGTTTATCAGCAGATAATAAAAATTATTATTGGCTATCTTTAGTAAATACTACGATGGATGTTACTAATATAGGAAAGAATTGGATAGTTTGGGATATATTAGTATATGATTTTATTTGTAGTTTATTGAAAGAATTATTCTCTTTACCTGAATTACAGTATGTAGCTCATAATGGGAAGTTTGATAATAAATTTATATCTATGTTAGGAATACATGTTGAGACAACATTTGATACTATGTTAATGCATCATCTATTGAATGAGGAAGTTTCTCATGGGCTGAAAGATTTAGCCAAAGATGTAGAAATGAATGGATATGAAAATGAATTAAATGTGATATTAGAGAAAAATAAAAAGAATAAATTCTTTAACTATATGTGTATTGATGGAGCTATTTTAGGTAAATATTGTAATATGGATGTTGATTGTACATCAAGATTACATTATAATTATATTAAAGAATTAAATAAATATGAATATCTATTTAATGATATTGTAATGCCATTATCAAATGTATTGATGTATATGGAATTGACTGGTGTATGTTTGAATCAGAATACACTAGTTCCTTTAGGAATAAAATTAGAACAAGATATAGTAACTATGCAAGAAGAGATTTATTCATTAGTAGGAGAAAGATTTAATATTGGGTCTGGAGACCAGTTAGGAAATATATTAATACATAAGCTACATATTCCAATAAGAGAAAAAACACCTACAGGGAAAATTAAGACAAATGAGGAAGTGCTATCGAAATATTCAGCTAATTCAGTAATAAATAAAGTATTAACATTAAAAAAAATACAAAAGATAAAAAATACTTATGTTGATGGAATGCTTAAATTGTTATATCCAGATGGAAGATTACATACTAATTATAGTATAGCTTCAGATGGAAATAGAGAGGAGGCAAGAGGTACGGTTACTGGTAGAATATCATCTGGAAAACCTAATTTGCAGAATATACCGAGAGCAGATAAATTATATGGTAAAGACATAAGAAATGCTTTTATACCTGCGGAAGGATGTGTATTTATTGATATAGATTTTTCACAAATGGAATTGCGAGTTATGGCACATTATAGTAAGGATGAAAATTTATGTTCTGTTTATTTAGAAGGTAAAGATTTGCATAAACAAACAGCAGCGGGCATATTTAGAAAAGATGTTAGTTTAGTTACTAAAGAAGAAAGACAAATAGGAAAGGGAGTTAATTTTGCTATTGTGTATGGGGAATATAATGAGTATACTAATTTATGGTATAAAACATATCCTAGAGTAAAACAGTTTCAAAATGATATTATAAAAGATGCAAGAAAGAATGGACAAGTGGTTTCAATGTTTGGTAGAGTTAGAAGGTTGCCTGCTATAAATCATTATGATAGTTCTATAAGAGCACATGCTGAGAGACAAGCTATAAATTCTCTAGTACAAGGCACAGCAGCAGATTTACATGCTTTAGCCACTATTAGAGTATTTAATATGTTGTGTAAAGATTATGTAGACTTAAGACAATTAGATTATAGTAATTTATTATCATGGGTGTCAAAAGTTCCTAAGATAGTATTAACTGTTCATGATAATTTAGTATTAGAAGTGCCTATAGAATTAGCAGATGAAATATATGCAAAAGTAGTTAAAGAAATGATTATAGGAGTAGAGGACTTTAGAGTACCTTTAGAAGTAGAAGGTAAAATAATAAGTTGTTGGGAATAATTAATTTAATTGTAATAATTGAGTTGTTTATATATTTTATATACTAATTATAGAATATAGAAGGTTTTTGAGTATGTTTTATTGGTTGAATAAGAGATTATTTATTATTATTTGAGGAGGGTGTATATAAATGAAGTTAGTTGTTACAAAGACAATAGATTTACATCATGGTGCTTATTTAGTGTCTGTTAGCGCAATAAAAGAAGAATTAGATACTATAAGTAATTTATATTTATTGCCAGTTGGTTTACAAGGTTTCGCATGGGATAGTTTTCATAGTGCTAGAAAAGCAAATAAATGGGCTGCTTTCGTAGTAAGAAAGGCACAACAGAAGTATAAAAAGATATTAAGTAGATTAAATAGTGGGTATATAAAAGAAGAAGAAATAAAATTATAAGGGGGTGTATAGTATGTTTAAAGTAGATAATGCGTTATTAGAAATTGATGTTAATTTATTAGGTAGAATTCAGCATTACAATATAGTTGATGAATTAGAAGAATTTTTTACAGGGGATGAAGAATTAGAAATGGCTATGTTAACACAACCGTCGAAATATGTTTATTGTGGAGTATTGCTTTCAGATAGGAGAAAGAAGTATGAAACAGTTAAACAGCAGTTTGCTGTATGGGAAGCTGAGGTATACAAAAAAGCATCTGTTGATATTTTAAGTGGAGGTAAGCGGGTTACTGAAGCTGCAATAGAAGCAGAAATAAAAATTGTTTACACAGATATGCTTAATGATTGGAAAGAGCAATTAAGAATATTAGAGTATGAAGTTAAGATTTTAGAGATAGGGGTAAGAGCATTTGAAATGAGAGCAAGTTTATTACAATCGTTATCAGCAATGAAGAGGCAGGAAAGAGATTATAGTGAAGGGGCAAAATTTAGAAAATATGTAGAAGGGAGTATGTTATAATAAGATTATAAATATTAATTATAGGAGGTAGGTAGAATGGAGTTAGGACAATTAGTTAAAGATAAAGTTACAGGCTTTGAAGGTATTGCTGTTGGAATTACAACATATTTATATGGGTGTAATTCGGTAGGGATATCTCCGAAATACAAAAAAGGTTGTCCAGTATTGGATACTTGTTGGTTTGATATTGGGAGAATTGTCGTTATGGGGAAAGGGATACTTCCTGAAGAAGTACAATCAATTTTACCAGGAGGTCGTAATCGTGATTGCATTGGAAAACAATTATGATTATATTTTTATTATAAGAAAGGAGTTGAATAGATGAATCAGAGAACAGCAGTAATAGTTGATGTGCAAAATGTATATTATGCAGTGAAGAGATATGGAGAAAAGAATAATCAGATATGTTATCCTAATTTTACTACTTTTTTAGAATTATCAAAGGGAGATATAGTATATGCTGCTGCTTATGGAATAGAATTACCACAAGTACAACAAGGAATTTTTTTAAATATCTTGAAAAATCAGGGGTACATCATAAAGAATAAAAAGACTAATGGAGAAAAGGGTAATTTAGATGTAGAAATAACTATTGGAGTTATGTGTTTATTAGATAGGATAGATAGATTATTATTAGTATCAGGAGATGGGGATTTTTTAGAATTGATAAAATATATGCAAGCGAATAGCATTATTGTAGATGTGTGTAGTTTTGAGGGAACTATGTCAAAAGATTTAGAGGAAATAGCTGATAATGCATATATACTACCTTATGATGATAGCACATTAATATATAAGAGTTAAAGAGTGAAGATGATGTTATGTATATTGAAAATGGGGAACATTATTGGACAACAAAAGATGGAAATCATGTAAAATATAAGGATATAGAAAACAGTCATTTGTTATATATTCTTAAATGGATTGAAAGAAAGGCAGAGATTGGAATAACTGTTAAGAGTGGAGGTGGATATGATGATTTAGATATGTGGTATGATGAGTATGAGATTAAGGATTATGAGGTTTTTGAGTATTATGATTATATGGGATTAATGAAAGAATTTAGAGGAAGAAGTCATTCTAATTAAAAGGAGGTGATTATATTATGTATTATGAGTGTTTAGGTAGTTTTGATTCAGCTCATTTTTTGAAAGGTTATGAAGGTAATTGTAGAAATTTGCATGGTCATACATGGGAGGTGAAGGTAAGATGGAAAGGTAAAGATTTGATTTTAGGTTCTTTAGGCATAGGAATAGATATGAAAGTATTGAAACTATGTGTAGATGAAATATTAGAAAGATTTGACCATACACAATTGAATGTATTAGAGGAATTTAATTTTATCAATCCTACTGCTGAAAATTTGTCTGTTATATTGTGGCAGAGGATTAATAGAGTTATGAGAAGCAAAGGATATGATAATATTATAGAATTGAATTTGCTTACAATATGGGAGACAAGAAAATGTTCAGTTGAGTTAGATGTAGAAGGGTATGAAAAATATAAAAATTTGATAGGAGGAAAGTAAAAATGGCTATACCGATGGTGTTGAGTTTGGAACAAGAGCAAGAAAGACTGCTGAATAAACAAGAGTTTGTTAAAAGTAATTTTTGGATTTCAATAAAGAAAGGGGAAGCTCCTGTTGGGGAGACATTGAGAGTATTTTTGTTGAATTCAGAAGGAGATGGTTTACCGTGGAAGAGTGGTGTAGATAATTATATAAGACATACTTATGAGGGCTTTGAGGGTACACAAAGAATATTTAAAAATATTCTTTGTGGAACGCCATGGGGGGCTGAATGTCCAGTATGTGATTTGATGAAAGAGTTACAGAAATCTTCTTTAACTGCTTTAAGAGTGGATAAGATGAAAGCTAAAGAAGATATTATGGCGTTAGTGCTTGATATGGATGAGGTTGAGGGTCATGTTCCTGTTAATATTAATAATGATGGAGAAGAGGAATGGGTACATGCAATTACATTGAAACAGAGCATTATTAAAGGAGACGCAAAAAGAGGTACTGAAGGGATGCTGCAATTGTTAATACAAGACCCGAATATTTGTTCTTATACAGAAGGAGAAATATTTTGTATTATAGGTAGATACCCTGCTGGAAGTGTAGAAACTTTAGTAGCAAGAAAATTTCAGACTTCCTATACAGTATCTTTGGAGTCTGTAGTGGAGCAGAAAGGTAGAACAAAAACATCAACCATTAGGGTAGTTAATTTGGAAGAATTACAACCTGGATTGATAGATAAGATAGAAAAAAAATTAGCCGGCAATGAGTTGATTAACAAGTTAATAAGTCCTTTTTATTCAGCTAAAGAAATATGGGGATTTTTATCTTCTAGCGACCGCTCTTTGCTTGACCATATTGATTATTCTATGGAAAGACCAAGCAGTTTAAAAATAATAAAATAGAGGAATAAAATTAATCATAATGGAGTATTATTTATATTATTCCATTATGATTAAAAAGAGAGTAAATATGATGAGTATTTATAGATTAATTGTATATAAGAGGTCAAAATAATGAAAATAATAAAAAGTAAAATATCAAAAGATGTTATTAAAGATGTTATTAAAGATACTACTAAAGATGTTACTAAAGATGTTATAAAAGAATCCGTTTGTATAAGTAAATATGAAGATTATCAAAAAAGAGGATTAGTGTTTCCTACGGGATTGCATGAATTTGATTGGAGAATTACTGGTATTGGTGGATTTCCTGGCAAGAGAATATCATGTGTAGCAGGGGCATGGAGTGCAGGTAAGACATCATTAGCATTAGCAGCAGCTAAAAAGTGTCTTGACAGAGGAGGAATAGCTATATTTGTTGATGCGGAAGCCGTAATTGATGATTTTACTATAGAATATATAGATGGTTTTGGATTTATTAAAGATAGCTTAAAAATAGTTAGTGATGAGGATATATCTGTTACAGGTAAAAAAGTATCTTTTAGTATAGAACAATCAATTATGTATGTGTTAAAGCCTTATTGTATAGAAGAGGCATTTGATAAGTGTGAGCTATTAATAAAAACTATAAGAGAAATTTATGCAGATATACCTATTATAATGGTGTATGACTCAATGGTGGGTTTACCAGCAAGACAAGAATGTACTAAAGATTATATTGATACTACACAGAGAGCATTGGTTGCAGCAGCATACTCTACATGTTTTAGAAGGTATACAGCATTTGGGGCTAAGTATAATGTATGTAGTATATTTACTAATCAGTTAAGGGATGACCCTTCTGGATTTTCTATGGGGGATACACAATATATGCCAGGGGGTAAGGCTATTGAATTTTATTGTTCTTTACTTGTTAGATTGAATAAAGTGATGGACGATAAAAAAGGTAAAATTTTAGAAGCTGATAGTAGAATAAAAACAAGCATAATGTTGAAAAAGACAAAGATAAAACCAGTGCCTATAGGTACTAAGATATTTTGTTTTTATACGGTAGGAAAGGGATTTGATTTTGTAATGGACTTGATTACATATCTTATTAAAATAGAAAAAATAATAGTTCGAGGGGGATGGTTTACTATAGAAGGTAAAGAACAGAATATACAAGGGTATGATAATCTAGTAAAATACTGTATAGAAGAAGATAATTATAATGAGCTACAGCAAATAGTAGTTAAACATATAGAGGAATACAATTAAGGAGGTGCATGATTTTGAATTTATTTGTTAAATTGAGTAAAATATATCATAGATTTAAGGCGAAGTGTAATTATATTTTTTTAGAGCAATTATGTATTAATAATATTGTAAGAGACTCAATTATTTTAAGATTTGTTACAATAGAAAAAAAGAAGTTTGGTCGTGAAGAATTATTTGTTAATAGTAAAGATTCGTTAAAGAAAATAATTAAAAATTATTTAGATAAATTAAGAAGTTTAGAGGTATAAATAATTGTCTAAAATAGCATTAATAGGAGACACACATTTTAGAGGGCTTATAAATGAAGATTTATATGAGAGAAAATTTCAATTATTTAAAGATGTGTGTAAATATTGTAAGGATAATAATGTTAATGAGGTTTATCATTTAGGAGATGTATTTGATAGGATTAATCCGCTTAGCTTTGAGTTAAAGATGTTATCTGAAGTATTTATTGCATATGATGTTAATATAAAGTTATTAATTGGTAATCATGATTTAGGAAGAGATAAGAAAGAGCATAGTTTAGGGTGGTTGGAAGTATTACAAGATTATATGTTTTGTATAGAGATGTATACTAATTTTATTGATTTAGGAAAAATAGTATTAATTCCGTTTGCTGACTCAATAAGTATAGAGGATTATTTATTACAAATTAAGAATAAAGAAGATAAATATGTGATAGGGCATTTTGGTGTAACAGGAGTAAGAACTTATAATGATGTTGAGTTACATGAGGATTTGGTAAACATCGATTGTTTACAAGATTTTAGAAAGGTATTCTTGGGGCATGTGCATTATAGGCAATTATTGGCTAATGTGCAATTTATAGGTAGTTTATACCCTATAAATTTTGGAGAAACAGATAGTAAAGGTTTTACTATATTGGATATAGATACAGGAGAAGAAGAGTTTATAATTTTAGATAGGTTTAGATATAAGCAATATAAATTTAATTTGAAGAATATGATAGATATTGATTCAATAGAGGTAGAGGAAGGAGATCTAGTTAAAATACAATTAGAAGGATACGAAAAAGAAATTAAATTGTTGAGTATAAGTGATATTAGACAATCGTTAATATCTAAAGGAGCTATTGATGTTAAGTTTCAAATACAGGTAGTTAAGAATAGAGAAATTCATAATAGTAATATGGTAATAGGCAAAAGTAATGCTAGTCTTTTATCACATTATTTAGATAATATTAATGAGTTAGGAAATAAAGATTTGTTATATAATGAAGGTATACAGATTATGAAAGAGTGTAGGTGAAAAATAATAGATGTATAAACTACGAAAAATTAGATTAAATAATTTTCAATGCTATAAAGAAAAAGAAGTATTTTTTGATTATGATAATTTTTTACTTGCAGGTAAGAATGGAAGTGGAAAAACAAGTTTACTTATAGATAGTATTTATTTTTGTTTGTTTGGTGGGGTTAGAACAGGAACAATAGATGAGATTATTTTGGAGGGTACAGATATAGCTGAAGTAACAGTGGATTTTATAAATAGAGAAAATGTTATATTCAGATGTACTAGAAAAAGAATAAGAGGAGAGAAGACTACTTTATGTATATATACTATTGATAATAATATAGAACAAGATATTAGCTGTAGATTATTAGCACACACACAAGAAAAAATAGCATTATTGTTAGGGATAAGTAGAGAAACATTTTTAGCTACTGTAGTATACCAACAAGGTAGTAGCAATCGTTTTTGTTCGTGTACAAATACTGAAAGAAAAGAATTTTTATACAGAGTATTAGATTTAGGATTGTTTGATAAATGTTTGGATAATGTAAGAAAAAAGATAAGAAAATGTGAGAATGAAAAAGCTGGTTATGTTTTATTATTAAAAGAGTTTGATAATAGAGATATTATTAATATAGATGAGGAGGAGTTTGAAGAATTAAAAGTTATTATTGACTTTTATAATATTATTTTAAGTAGTAATAACATCATGAAAAAACAATTAGTCGTCATACATGATAATTATATGAAAAAGAAAAGAGAATTAGAACAATTTATCAATGTAAATGAATTAGCATATGCATTGATAAATGCAGAAAGAGATAAAAAATATAGTGATATAGTTGAGTTACAGAATAGTATATCAAATAATATAGTTATAACCGATGATGATATTGAGAGTAGGGTAGAAGATTTATATTTGTTAATAGAAGATTCTAAAGAAAATAGAAATAAATGTCTTTATAATATAGAAAGTATTGGCAAGGAGAATAAAATTTTAGAAGGAGATATTGGAGGAGCTTGTCCTGTATGTAAAAAAGAATTAGAAGAAATAGATAAAAAGAATATAATAACTTCTAATAATAATAATATAAGAATATTAAAAGAAAATGTTATTGGCTATGAGAAATTAATAGTTGATGTTACTAATGACATTAATTATTATAATTCATATCTAAAAGATAAAGATATTGCTAATGATATACAGATTGGTGCAAATATTATCAATAATTTTGATATAGAAAAAAGAAGTATATTGGATATAATAGAAGTTTATAAGGAAGATTTATATAATTTAAATATTTATTATGAAAGTATAAATAGCAAAAACGAAAAAATTCTTGAACAAGAAATTTTGTATAGTAAAGATAGAGAGCATAAAATAATAGATTTTAATAAGATAATTTTTAATAAAGAGCAACAGGAAAAAAATAATGTTTTGATAGAAAAATATAAAAAGGAGGTAATAGATTTAGATATCATATTGAAAAGACTATATGTTTTGGAAAAGGCGTTTGGAGTTAATGGCATTAGGGTATATGTATTAGAAAATAATATTGATTATCTTGAGAGTAAGATTAATTATTACTTAAATGAATTCAGCTTTAGTTTTACTGTTAATTTTGTTTTTTGTAATGAAGCATTAAAAGAGGTTTTAGAATTGACTTTTTTTAATGGGGAAACTAAGAGGTTATTTGATACTTTTTCAGCAGGTGAGAAAAGATTAATAGAATTAAGTGTTTTTTTAGGATTGCGGGATTTACAAGTCAATAATCAATTGGATATTATAATTTTTGATGAGATTTTTGATTCACTCGATGAGAATAATATAGATGTTGTATATGATAATGTATTAAAAAAATTAAATTTTCAATTATTATTAATATCTCATAATATGAATTTGATTGATAGATTTAAGAATAGTTTGATATTAGAAAAGGAGATTTAAAAATGTTGACAGTAAAAGATTTAGCAGAAAAATTAAATATAAAAGAAGCTACTATATATGCTATGGTAAGAAATAAATACCATATATTAGATTGGGAGTTAATGGTAAGATAGTAAGATTTATTGAGGTAGATATAAATGAGTGGATAGATGGGAAAAAACAAGTAGTGAAAAAAGATTTGTTTGAATAAAATAAATATTATAAAAAAGGAGGTGTATAAATGTGGATTATTCTATGTTTGCATATACCAGTAGTATTATATAGATTATATTTTAATAAAGAGTTTTTCCCGAAAGATAAGAATGATAATTTGATATATTTTAATTATTGTTTTAGAAAAATTAATAGCATGGAGGAATTAAATACTATTGTATTTGAATATGAAAATTGTTTGCAAGGTAAGTGTAGTGTAATGAAAATAGGAAAAAATCCTTATATATTAGACGATACAGCTATGGAGGAGATAATGAATATAGAAAAGATTATTAATGCTGATTTTAAAAAAGGGGAGCAAGTAAAAATAATAAATAATATATGGGTAGATTTAACAGGTATTATAAGTAAGGTTTTTAAGGATATATGCTTTGTTGAGGTTTTATTGTTTAATAGATTTATAATATTGAAAATAAATAAAAAATGTTTACAGAAAATATAGCATAAAATAAATATGCTTATTAGAAATAAAAAATAAGGAGGAGTTGATAATGGCAGTTGGAATAAATGATTTTTTATGTTTAAAAAAATTACAAGAAACTTATACATTATATTGTCCTGAAGTATGTGTACGTTGTATTGATAATTGTAGTATGTGTATGCGAGTAAGAGATTTATTGAAAGAATTAAATATATCATATACAGAATTTGATACAATAGTAGGAGAAGGAGTATTTTTGTATAAGAGAGCAATTCTTGAATTATCTGGAAATGTTAATAGTGTTATAGGGTTGGTTAGATGTTGTATAAATATGAATAGATTTCTATATCAAGGAAAAGATATAATAAACTATTTAAAAAATAAAAAATTAGGTAGGTAATAATAAAATGAATAGACAGAATTATATAGATGCAGTAGTAAAAGTTATTAGTAATAGAGGAATAAGAAATAGTACTCTTGCAATATTTGAATTAACATCATTGAAAAATTTTGGTATAGATGTTAGTACGAATATGAAATTAGTAGAAGATTATAGAAATATATTGAAAGCTCAATTTAAGGGTACAGTAGGTATACAAGAATATATGAAAGCAAGAGATAAAGCGTGGGAATTATTTTTGGATTCTTTAGCTGATATTAAATAATAAAGGATGTGAGTAATTATGAAAAAATTAAAAATAGGAGACCAGTATGAAGGAGGCATTGTATTTTATATTAATCCAGATGGTAAATCTGGATTAATAGTATCTTCACGAGATATGGGAAGGCATAGTTTGGATGAAGCTAAAGAGCTTTGTGCTGTTTGTAATGAGGGAGGTTATAATGATTGGTCTTTGCCTACGATAGAAGAATTGATTTTATTGTGGAAACAAAGATATTTTATAGATATTTTTATGTTTAGACATTATTTATCTGATACGATAGATACTAATATGCTTGTAGGTACTGTATTTGCTTATAATGGAAGTGTAGGTTGGTATGATAAAAAACAGTCGTTTTATATGAAAGTTATCAGAAGATTTGTAGTAGAACAAGAAATAATATTATTAGGATTAGATTTATCAACTGTGGCAGTAGGTTGGAGTATATTAAGATATAATAAATATACTAAAGAAGAAATATATATATGTAATGAAAAAATATTAGTTAAAAAACATACTATAAGAAAAAGAAATTTAGTGGATATATTAGAAATAGAAAAAATAGAAGAACAGATACAATTAGAAAATACTAATTGTAAGATAGAAACTTTAAAATTAATAAATAATTTGAAAAGGCAATATAATTTTGATTATATTATTATAGAAGATGTTTTTTATTTAGCTGATATATCAGCAGTAAAAAAATTGTGTAGAATACATGGTATTGTAGAAGGTATATTTTTAGATTCTAAGACAAAGTTAAGTTATGTAATACCCGCACAAACGAAAGCTGTTATAGGAGTAAATATAAAGAGTAAAGAGTATAAGATGTTGAAAGCTAAAGATAAGAAATGTTTAGTTAGGGATAAGGTAAGAACATTGTTAAATGATAATAATATTGGGGAACATGGAGCAGATGCTTATTGTGCATTAGCAACATTTTGGAATAAGATAAAGAATGATATAGATTATAAATAATAACAAATTTTAGAGATTGGGGACATTTTTAATAATAAAAGGATTACATATGAATATGTTTTTTGATAATTTAGATACTGCAAATGAATTAGTGGATAAAAAGCAATTTATTTTAATTGATAAATTTTTATTTGAGGAAGAGTATTTTATATATATGTTTATACTGTTTGGAGGAACAAGAATAGAGTTTAGTCAATTATTTGATATGACATATGATAAAGCATATAGATTATTTAATAGGGTTATTGATTTATATTATATATATGAATATATGAGTAAAATGTTTAATGAAGGAATAAAAGAAAAATTAATAAAATTAGAAAGCATCGATTTTATTAATTGTTTATTATGTAGAATGCCTTTTAAGAATATTAATACAGAATTGAATATTAAGAATGCATATACTTTATATCAGAAATTTTATTATAAAGTATTACGGTTATCAGATATAGATGAGCAAATAAAGAATTTTTTTGCTTTATATAAAATGTTAAGGAAGAAAAGAGTAATAAAAAATGAATTTTTAGTTGTAGGGAGTATAAAATGAAAACAAAAATAGATGATAACCATTGGTTAGATTGTGAAACAAACACTATAGGAGAGTTAAGAAATTCTTTAGTGGAAAAAAAAGAGTCAAAAATAGTTAATATGAATATGCAAATAGATAATCAAAATACAGCTGCACAGAAAAGAAGATTAGAAGCAGTTGAGTATTTTAAGCAAGGGTTTACTATTAAGCAAATAGCCGAATTAATGAGATTATCTATTAAAACTATATATGTTTATTTATATGCTATGAATATACATATAAGAAGTAATAAAATAAGAAAAAAAGAAAGAGAATAAAGGAATATTTAGTATTATATTTTAAGAAATGAGGAGAAGAAGATTTAGTGGGATATTCTACTCACAAAGACCAATTATACTCTTATATATATAAGAGTAAATAAGATAGGAAAAATTAGCATAATGGATATTAATATTGAACATGAAGACATTATTTTGGAATTGATAGTGCGTTTTGGTTTAGGAAATCAAATTATAGATGAATTGCAAATAAGATTTAATATTACAGATTATGTTATAAAGGATATAAACACATGGTATGATTATAATATAAAGAATAGTAAGTTTAGAAAAAAGATAGAAAAAATTAAACAAGAACTTGAATATGTTAATAATACATTAGGTGGGGATAATAGAATAATTGGCAGGTTAATATGGGCTACAGGACAAGTAGATTATTATGAAGCAGTCATTTTAAAATTAGAACATAAAATAAAGGAAATAGAAGAATTAGCCATTAAGGAAAGAAGAAAATTAAATAATTCTGAACATGCTAATTTTTTAAAATATATTAGTGCAATAAAACAGTTTAAGGATAAAGTAGCAGACCTCACGTTATTAGCAGATGTAGAGAAATTACAAGAGATTTTATTAGATGAAGTAAGTAAGATTATATTGGATGTATTTTTACCAGTAATTGATAAAGAAAAATGGTCTGATGTAGTTTCCTTATATAAGGAAGCTTTAAAGTCATTAGACATGAAAGAGATATTAGGGGTAAAGAAATAATAGGAAAAGATTAAAAAAATAAGTAGGGTAAAAAATAAAATGGGTTTGAATTTTGATGTTTTGGCTAAGAAAATTGATGATTATGTAAAAGAAATAGAGAATCCAGAATCTTTAATTTATGATTATACACCAGTAAGCATAAAAGAATTTGTTGAAGGTAAGCAGTATTTAAATATAAATAATTCCCCTTTTGCGAATGGTAAAATATACACGCCTTGGATGGATGAATTAATAACACTATTTGGAGATAATTATACATTTGAATTACCCTATAGAGAAGTAGTATATATTGCCAGCAGTGGAGTAGGCAAAAGTTTTATCAGTGGAATAATTCTTAGCTATTTGTCATATAGAGATTTAATAATAAGAAATTTACGAAGATGTTTAGGATTAAGTAAAAATACATTATTAATGTTGATGGGGGTAAGCATTACAGCTACTCATGCAAATAAAATAGTTTTTGGTGAGTTGCTGAATAGAATAACAACTTCACAGTGGTTTAACAGAAATTATAGAAAGAAGCCTGATATAGATTCAGAATTAAGGTTTCAGAAATATGATAATCAAAAGAATGGATGGAAAGACACAAGATATTTAGCGTTTTCTGGTGCTAATACAGAAACAGCACCAATTGGTTTTACGATGAGAGGATGTATACTTGATGAGGTTAATTTTTATCAATATACATTAGAATCAAAGCGTAAGGGGATGAAGGTGTATGATGCAGCAGAAAATGTATACACTGCATTTAAGGAGAGAATAGAACAGAGAGGAAATGCTAATTTTAGAAATAGTTCTCTTATGGTATCAGTAACTACAGCAAGATTTTTTGATTCATTTGCAGAGAAGAAAGAATTAGAAGCATTAACGAATAAGAAAATATATTTTAAGAGATTTTCGTTATTAGATATGAAACCTGTTTCTTATTTTATGTTGATTGACACACCGAATTTTTATGTGCATATAGAAGAGCAGCAGATAATAGAAGAACAAGAATTTCTTTATTTTACACAGCAAACAGTAACAATCGAACAACTATTAGAAAAGGCTAATAGAGCAGGATTTGTTGGCAAGAGTGTAGATGAAGCTGGAGAATATTTAGCTTCTTTTTGTTTGTCATTGAAGAAGGTTCCTGGAGAATTTAGAAAAAGATTTGAAAAAGATTTTTCTAAAGCTTGCAGAGAAATACTTTCTATATCAGTAAGAGCAATCAGCCCATTGTTCTTTGATATTAGAGAAATTGGTTTAGTTTGTAATAATGAACGCATAAGCCCATTAGATGAAAGAGGAGAATTTAGAGATTCTTTTTTTGGTAGAAGAGGAATTAATTATTTTGGGCATCTTGATTTATCAGAAAATACATGTGCTGCTGGTTTATGTATAGGTCATTATGATATAGAAAATAAAAGTATATATATAGATTTAATTCTACAGATATTAGCGAGTGATTATGGAGTAGTTCATAATTTACAGGATGTGATGGTGCTCAGTAAAGGTGGGGAAGTAGATATAGAGGCTGTAGAAAGACTAATAGTAGAAATTAAACAAAGAGGATTTAACTTTGAACTGTTTACGACAGACCAGTTCCAATCGTTGGGAACAAGACAATTTTTAGATGACCATGATATACCAACAGAGAAAAAATCCGTTATAAGAGATGTGACTAATTTTTTAAATATCAAATATTTAATACAGCATAGAAAATTAGATTTTTATAATCATTCAATTTTTTTGGAAGAGTTGGTATCTGCGGAAAGGCAGAAAGATAATAAGATAAGTACTACAGTAGGACATATAGATGTTTTTGAAGCAGTAGCAGGATGTACAAGAAATATTTTAACTAGTATAGGTGGAATAGATAAGTTACCTATAGGAATAGGAAGTAGAAGTAATACAGTTATGCAAAGTGCTAAAGCAATTTCTTTACCAGTGAGTAGAGGAGTTAAGCGTTATACGGGAAGTTCAGTTTTTAGGCGAACAGCAAAAATAGGATATAATGGTTAATTGAAGGAGGAATATTTAAAGATGTTACAAACGATGGATATATTAGGCAGACTAAAATTTATGGGCGATGGGGAAGGGTACGATAATAGTACAGCAAGTAGTTGGGAGATAGGAGATGGTGATAATGGTGACAGAATATTAATAAAAAAAGAGCCTTCTACTATATTAAATAAAAAAGAAGTAGTGAGTGTAGATTTAACATCATTGCCGATGAATGTTTTGTTACAGAGGAAGTTTGACTTGCTTAGAAAAAAGATGGATAGTGGTTTAAGTAATGACGAACAAGCTATGTTGACGAGGGTAGAGAATACATTAATAGAAGTAGGTGTACCATTAGATAATAGTAATACTGTGGGAGGGGGGTATAGTGAAAAGCAGGCATTAAGGCATGCATTAGGTGATTATAATGTAGTAGATAATAATGATAAAGATATATATGTTGATTGTATAAATGATTTAATTGATAATATAAAAGAGTTTTCTATTGGTTGTGAATTATACGAATCTATAGATGTTATTATAAGAAAGATAGATAAGAGCTTATCTATTACTGAAAGTATAGAAAGCAAAAAAATTAAAGAGACATTGGTAAAAGCAGTAGAAGAATTGTTTAAAGCAGCAGATGCTTATAATAGAGTATTGAATAGAGTATTGAATGATATTAGTAATTGTATATAGATATTAAGTATATAGTAGATTAAAATTAAAAAAGGAGATTGAAAAAATGAGTAAAAAGGGATTGCGAAATGTGGGTAGCTTACCCTATGGGGAGCATCCTAACGATGTATTAGATATAGAGACTTTTTATAGTATTCAAAATAATAAAATAAATTGGGATACATTTACTTTCAGTGCTTTTATTAATGAATTATATGATGATTTTGAAAATGCTGTTCAGTTAGGGCATGTACTTACAAAAGTTATAAAATATTCTGATAGAGATGATGAATATTGTGAATTAACTTTTTACACATTTGAAGATTGGTTAGTAGCAGTATTAGAACAGTTAGAAAATAATAAAAAGAGTGTTTTAGACGCTTTGCTAAAATTAGATATTACAAAGAATGATTTTAATGCACTTGAAGAGGTTATGAGAAAATCAGTAGAGTTTATTAATCAATATATGAGTTTAGATGAAGATAGTAGAAATAAAGTAATAATGACAATTGATAGACAGGATAATTAATTACTATGTTATATCACTTAATTAGCAATATTAGGTTAAAAATCAATTATTATTGATGTTATGATTAATAATACTTAAATATATTAAATAGTCAGTATCGTTGATTTTTAAGAAAATAGGGGGAATAATAAGATGCCTTATGATGAGTTAGAAAAAATGAGTGGAACAAGATATGAAGGATTTAGAAAATTATCTGCTACTAATAAATTATCAAATGAGCGAGGAGAAGCAGAATATTTAAGTGATGATATAGTAGAAAAATTATTAGGTGGTACAGATAGTGAATATGAAGAAGAGGTTGATTTAGCAATTGTGCCTAAACAGAAAGAATATTTGTCTATAAATAATGGGTTACCTTTATTAGATACTAATGAATATGAAGGTACAGGTAAAGTGTTTGGAGAAGATAGAGAGTATAAAGATACAGTAATGGATATGCTTGATAGTTCACAGAGAATGAAAAATATTAAATCACAAAAAGTATTATCTGTTGCTGATTTAACAAAAAAGTTGAATGAGGCTATTAAAAATAATAATTATAGTTTAGCTGTGATGCTGGATAATAAAATTAAATCTATGATGAGATAATTTAATTTTATTATATTTTAATATTTTGTATATTAAGTGAGGATGGTTTGCAAATGGCAGATATAAAAAATAGAATTAATAAGACATTTGTGAAATCGGGTAAAATGGGACAGGCTGTATTTGGCAGAAGAAATAAAGCTAGTATAGGAATGGATTCTTTACAACCAGAATTAAGAAACCCGTTATTAAATATAGAGAATTACTTTTTCCCTTTTAGTAGAAAGGAATTAAATAGTTGGCTTAACTACTATTCTATAGTACATCCAGTAGTGAGTAATGCTCTTGATTTGCATTCTACTTTGCCATGGAGTTCATTTAAATTTGAAGGTATTGATGATGAAGATGTTTTGAGCTATTATCAAGATGTAGCAGATGATTTAAAGTTATTTGAGATGTTTATGGACATAACTAAGCATTATTTTCAATATGGGGAGGCTTTACCATATGCCCATTGGGATAATAGAATAGATTGCTTTGATTATATTCAGCTATTAATGCCTGATGATGTAATTATAGACAGTGTTAATCCATTGGATGTTAGATTTCGAGTAGATGTAAAGAATATGACAGAGATGATATGGAATTTAGATGCTATAGTAGATAAGGATAATAGAAATAGAAATAGTTTTGTGGACAATTTGGATAATAATAGTGCATCTATAAGTCAGTTTTATATTAGCCATATTAGTAGGGGTAGAGGTATTGACGGTAGAGGAATTAGTTTAATATATCCTTGTATAAAAGATTTAATGTATGAAGACCAATTAAGAAAAGCACAATTTGTTACAGCGAGTAGGAGAATTAGCCCTTGGGAACATTGGTCAATAGGGGAATCAGGTGAAAATGGTTGGATGCCTGATAAAGATTATTTAGATGAATTTATGCGTAATTTAGGTACATTAGGAAATGAAGTTTCTCCGATGCTTTTGACTGGTCCTAATCATGTGTATGAGGCAATAGGAATAGCAGATAGATTTATTAATTTGAAAGAAGAATTTGAGTTCATTATGAGAAGATTAATGATTGGACTATTTACAAATGAGACAGCTATTTTAGGAACTGGGAGTAGTTTTGCAACAGCGTCAGTATCAATGCGATATGTACAAGCAAGATATGATTATGTTAGAAGTTTGATATTGGAGTGGTGTCAAAAGAAAATATTAATACCAATAGCATTGGCGAATAGATTTTTTAAGCCAGAAGTTAAAGAAATTAGTGGACAATATCGTTCTGGTTCAGTATTAAGAAAAAAGCAATGGAATGTATATATAAAACCTTTGTTAGATTCACAAAATGAATTGATTGCTGAAAAAGATTATATAGAACAACAGAATATAACAGCAGGAAGAATAGGTTGTGTTGATAAATGTAAAGAAAGAATTAATGATATTAATTATACATTAGGTAATATTACACAGAAGTTATCTTTTCATATGAGAAAGTATAGAAATGACTTATTATTACCATCTTTTAGATGGTTAGGTAAAGTTTCTTTATTAAATGAAGACGGGCAAATAGAGTTTTTGACATCGTTATATAGGGACGGTAAGTGTTCTGTAAAAGTATTGAGTGATGTGTTTGGAGTAAATTATGATTATTTAAAAAAGAATTTATGTGATGAATTAGGGGTTACAGAAAAAGAGTTAACAGCAGCAGGGGACACAGTATTCAGTAATGAGTTTATTCAGACCCAGAAGAATAAAATTGCTGAAAAAGAACAGAATAAAATTGCTGAAAAAGAACAGAATAAAATTGCTGAAAAAGAACAGAATAAAATTGCTGAAAAAGAACAGAATATTATGGATATAACTACACCAGAAGATATAGTTGATACTTTAATGGAGAGACAAGAGGTGGTACCTGAAGTTTTATGATGTATGCATATCTGTTAATGAGGAGGTATTAAAATGGATATATCTTTTTTAAATTATTTTTTAGTGGGGAGTATTTGTGATTTATGTAAGGAATGGGCATTGGCACAAAAATTTAATCACAAAATTAAGCATAATATTGGACATTTCATAGATTTAGAAGAATTATTAGATTATTTAGGTGTTATATGTAAAAGACCTAAGAAAGAATTATTTAGATTTTTTGTTAATAAAGAAAAAATTTATGGTTTTTAGTAGAGGAGAAATATAAAAATGAGAAGTTATTTGGAGCTAACTGATGATGAAACTAATTCTTATTATGATGAAATGACTGATGAATTTATATATTCATTGAAAGATTTTTGTAATGAATATTTTAGTACATTAGTTGACATAAAAGATGGTTATATCAAAGAATTATTTGATAATAAGTTATTAGAGGAAAGGGATATAATAGAAGAATTGAATAATATATTATCAGATGATGTTATGGATAATTTATTTACAGATTTCGGGTATCCATATAAAAGTAATGATAGATTAAAAGGATTAGATTTAGATTATGGTAAATTTAGATTTGCATTAGGGGAAGTTAATGAGATAGAAAGAGGTGTTTATAATATATTAGTTGAATTAAATTATGATTATACAATAGTTGTTTGGAAGGGGCAAATAAATATAAATTTATTAGTTGAGAAAGGAGTTATTAAAATGGGAGTAATGTATAAAGAGTTATTTTATAAAAGAGCAGAACAAGATGATATTAGGAATGCTATAAAGGAGTTTAGAGAAAATGAAAGATTATTAGCTACAGGACAGAAAAATTATAAAGCTTCTATAGAAGAAGCCGAAGCATTAATAATTAAAATGAAAAGTGTTTTTAATATTTCTGAGTTGCAAAAAGATATGGATACGAGTAAAGAGAATTTAATAGAATTATTAAATACAGTAGAGAGTAGGTCTTATAGATTTGACCAATTGTTGTATAAAATAGAAACCTTGCCCCCAGCAAGAATAAGTCCTGATTATAAGAATATAGTTGCATTATTGAGTAAAGTAAGTTTGGAGATTAAGCATTTAGCAGATATGTTTATCGAAAATAGTAAAAATGAAAAGAGACAAAAGGAAAGATATGAATTAACAGTTAACCCTTTTATTATAGCAAGAAAAGGTATAGTTATTAGTGGGTCATTATGGAATGATTTTGTTAATTGGGTATGTAGTATATATGATAATGTAATTGATACTGTTAAAGGTTTTTTGGGTAATTATGATAAGGCAATAGAAGAATTAGAGGTATTAGTGAATAAATTAGAGGAATAAGAGGTGTATATGAAAAAAGGAGATATTTTAATTCTAAGAGCTGATGAAGATAAAGAGTGGATTAAGTTTGTTAGGCTGACAGATGGAAATAAAGAATTACATATGCAAAAAGGATTTTTTACTCCAGAAGAAGCACGGAAGTTTATTGATATAGTGGAATTTGAAACATTTAGAGGATTTAAATCTTCTGAATATATATTAGATACTGATGAATTAATAGATGTTTTAATATGAAGGAGATGATTAAAAATGGGTTTATTAAAAAGAGGATTTGGAAAAATTTTGGCGGTAGGGGAGGAAGCGATAAGAGGAGAAGTAGAGCAGAAGGTAGATACTTTTGTTAAAGATAAATTAGAAACACCTTTAGCTGTTGTAAATGTAGTTAAAGAAATAGTAGAAGAAGTAAAAAAGGAAGAATAAAGGAGGGATATATTAATGTTTACTAAGTTTAGTAAAGCAAAAGTATTGCAAATTACGAATAAAATTGAAAATTTAGAATTAGTAGGATTTAATAATTTTAAAGCACGGTATGCTACAGTAAAACATGTGTTGGAGTCTGATAGATATTTATATTTAAAAGTAAGAGCAGTATCAGCAACACCTCAAGATTTTAAAGTTTGTGATGTATGTAGAGGTGAGTTGAAATTAGTTGAATCAGATATGAAATATTTTCAATGTACTGGTTGTGATAGACAATATTGGTTTCCTAATGCTAATGGAGATGCTTGGACGAGGAAAGAATTATTTACTAATTTTGGTACTTTTATTAATAGTCCAATACATACGAATCATGATAGTTGGAAAGGAAAAGATGTAAGTGTTGGGTTTATATTGGATGGTGTATATAAAGATAAAGAAAATTATGTAGAGATTATACATGCTCTTGAAAGGGATGCTGTGGAGAAGAAACATCCTGGATTAATAGAAGCAATAGAAGATGGATTGGTAACAGATACGAGTATGGGATGTTGGACAGAGCGGTGTATATGTTCAGTTTGTGGTAATATTGCTACGAGTCAATATGATTATTGCCCACACATGGTAGAAAAAGGAAATCTCATTTTAGATAGTATAGTAGATAGTGTTTTTGAATGGAATGAAGGGTGTACTTTTTTTGAAGACTCAATAATATTTACTGACAATGGAAATAATAAATATTCGTCTACTGGGTATGATGTAGGTGCAGACGAAGCTGCAAAAATAATATCAATTATAGCAAATAAGCATAAAAAGACATCTTTTAAAGATGTTATTAATAAAGGAGGGCTAGAAATGCATATTAAGAAATTAGGGCGTAATAGTGTTTTGACTAATAGTACAACAGATGAAAAGGAAGTAGAGAATAAAGATATATTGGAAAGTGCTTATAAGGATGATGCAGCAAGTGAGAAAGAGATAAAGGTGAAAGGAAATTTGCCTAATTCTACTATGGATGATGTGAGTATGATTGATTATCCAGTTAAAATAACTGCTTCAGTGTGGTCATCTTTGACAAGAGAACAGCAATTGCAATTAAAATCTGGTAGGGGAGGAATACTTATTATAGCTAATGATATGCGAGAAGAAGAGGAGATACCAGTAGCAGTATTAGAAGGACAAAAAATATTGACTGATAAGCAGGAAGAGATAGAGGAAGAAGTAAGTATTAATGATAGATTAAATTCTATGGAGGGTATGCTTACAGTAATTATTGATAAATTAGAGAAGACAGAAGAAGCTGTCGATGAACAGAAAGAAGCTGTCGATGAACAGAAAGAAGCTGTCGATGAACAGAAAGAAGCTGTCGATGAACAGAAAGAAGCTGTCGATGAACAGAAAGAAGCTGATAAAGCAAGTTTTATCGAAAAAGATAATGCAGGAGGAGTACAGATGAGAAAACAGTATGAGGTAAAGGGGGATTTAAAAGCAAGTTCTTTAGCAGAAGCTGTTTTAGCTGGCAAAATGAAGGTAGAAACTATTGTTAAGCAGTGTTCTTCACTTAAGATATTAGCGGTAAGAAGAGAATTAGAAAAATTAGCAGGACATGTTAAATGGAGAAAGATTTTTACCAATGCAAAACAAGACATTCAAGATTATGGCATTCTGCCTACAGGTGAAGAAAGGAATAGAGATTATTCGAGAAATATTATTAAAGATTATGAACTGCAAAGTAAAGATAGTGAAAAGGCATTTGAGGATATTATAAAAAAGCAGGATTATCAGAAAGGATTATCATTTGCTAAGAGAAGAAATATAAGAAGAAATGCACAATCGTTAACACAAATAAAAAGTATATACGAAAATATTTTATTTGAAGGAACAGGTACTACAAAAGAGGTATTAGAAGAAGCAATAAAAGCAGGAGTAGACCTCAGAGGAGTATGTCTTACAGGAGTAGACCTTAAAGGAGTAAACCTTGTAGGAATGAACTTTAGAAAAGCATTTTTTACAAGAGTAGATTTTACAGAAGCAAACCTTGCAGGAGTAGATTTTGAGTATGCATACTTTATAGGGTCAATCCTTATAAATGCAAATCTTTCAGGGGCAAAATGTATAGGAGCGAATTTTATAGACACAAATCTTTCAGGGGCAAAATGTATAGATGCAGACCTTACAGGAGTATATTTCAGAGATGTGAACCTTGCAAATGTGAATTTTTCAGGAGCAAGCTTTAGAAGTTCAGTTCTTTCAGGGGCTATCTTTGCAGGGGCAAATCTTACAAATGTGAATTTTTCAGGAGCAACTCTTACAGGAGCAGACTTTAAGGAGGCAATTCTTACAAATGCTATTCTACCTGTAGGTTTTGATATGCAGAGTAATAAGAGGGCAAATTCAAGTATAAGAAGAAAGGCACAATCATTAACACAAGAAGTGAAAAAAGCACCTGTAATATCTATAGAAACAGAATTGAGAGATGTATTAGCAACAATTTTATAATGTCAATAAAAAAGGGGGTAATTGATGATATGGATAATAGATATATAATAAGTTCTATAATTGATTACCCCCGACAGGATTTAGACAGAACAATATGGGATGATGATTATGTGTTGAATTGTAAATTAGAAGATATTATTTTAGTTTTATTAGATGATTATATGCAGTTATGTAATTTTGATTATAGTATGAGTATGTGTGCATATGAAGAGAATGTAGATATATATATTAATCAGATAATAATTGTAGGTAGTAGTGGTTCATATAATTGGACAGATAGTAGTGATATAGATGTGCATATAATAATGGATGAGGATACAGAACAAAAATTCATAACTGTATTACATGAGAATATAAAAAAAGTTAATGGTATGCTATGGAATAAACATCCTATTAATTATTATTTTATGACTGAATATAATTTGAGTGAAGTGGATAATGCTTATGATGTTTTATATAGAGAATGGTTAAAGTTCCCGATTAGAAAGCCATTTGAAGAAGGTTTTGAAAAAGATTATACCAATATATTTGATATGGCTAAAGAATGGGCAAGTAGAATTGACTTATCTTTAGGGGAGCTTAAGAGAGATGGGGAAGATTTTATATCTTTGATTAATGCTTTAAAAATAGCTACTGAAGAAGATAAAGAGAAATTAGTATTTTTATTAGAAGATAAGGAAAAAGAAATACAGAATGATATTGATATTTTGGTTAAAGATTTTGATATTATACATAAAAAACGATTAGAAGGATTTGTAAAGGATTTAGAAAATAATGGATTAGAAGTATTAAATATACCATCTAAGAATTACTTGCCGAGTAATATTTTGTGGAAAATAATAGAGCATTGGAGATATGTTGAAATTTTAAGGAGTTTAAAAGATATGAATAAAGATAATGAGGTTACTGAAGAGGAAATTAAAGAAATGCTAGAAGATATATAAAGGAGACAATAGAATATGCAGAGATATCCTATAGAAAGTAGTAATTTAGATTCAGTAGGTTATGATGAAGTAAATAAAGTTTTAGAAATATCTTTTATTAGTGGAGGAATATATCAATATATTGATGTAGAACCACAAGTTTATGAAGGGTTGTTGTATGCAGAATCTGCAGGTAAGTATTTTCATAGGAATATAAAAGGTCAGTTTGCTTATAAGAGGGTATGAGTAATACAGTTAGTGTTAGGAGGTATAAATGATTAAGAATGCTTTTATGGAACAAAGAGGTAATATGCAAGATGTTCGGGGATTATGTAAGAAGGGGAAAAAAGTTATTGTAGTTGATAATATTTTTAATAAAACATGGTATAATGATATTATTGGCAACATATATGAAGAACAAGAAGCTCCTTCTTATGCTATAGTTGGATATGTAGATAAAAAAGAGAAATCAGCTTGGTATGGAATGAGGGAAAATGAATTTCAAGAAGGGGATATGGTGGTAAATAGACAAACAGGGGAAATTGGGGAAGTTAAAGAGAAATATTATATAAGCATGTCTGATTTATATGAGTTTGATGTACTTTATAAGGATAAAATTGATTTGGTAAGAGAAGAGCAGCAAAATTTAAAATCTTTTAAGAAAGAAGAAGTTATTAGTAAAGATAGTAAGAAAGTAGGTAATAGAATGATTAAAAGTGGTGTTTTATATTTAAAAAATACAGACCCAGAATTTAAGAGTTTAGCGGGACCTTATGAAGTATTGGATTTAGAAGATTTAATGAGTGAAGAAATAATTCCTTTTTTTGTAGATGAAACAGAAGTCGCGGTTATAGAAGGGGATATAGAGGATTCTATGGAGGACAGAGAAGATTATTTAAATAATTTAATAGATGCTTTTAGGGAAGGGTTGGTAGAAATTAATAAAGAAGAGTATAATAGATTAAAAAGAATAGGAAATATAAGAAGAAAGGCACAAGAAAAGAAAGAAAATAAGTTATTAAATAAATCTGCTTGGGAGTTTTCTGAAGATTTAGATTTTAGATTTATAGAGGGTACAAAGATAATAAACAATACTGATAGTATTTATTATGCAATAGAAGCATTATCAGTAGTAGATTGGGCAAATTTTCTTGATGCATTA
>Ga0210051_1000278_pt1 | contig 44677 bp, 42 predicted proteins | sample CryGey092014_all_FD_185464 | JGI IMG/M metagenome (GOLD analysis project Ga0210051, IMG submission 185464) | Groundwater microbial communities from aquifer - Crystal Geyser CG23_combo_of_CG06-09_8/20/14_all (SPAdes) (version 2) | ecosystem: Environmental > Aquatic > Deep subsurface > Groundwater...
CACAACCAAACCCCGCACGAGGGGCAGGAAGAATCGCTTCCACGGTGCGGTTACAACGCAGTAGGCACTTTTTGCCTCCAAACCGGGCATGTGTGCTGACTTCGCAATCAATAACGCAACACTATTGGCTCTGAGATCACTGGTTGCCAATTTCTCGAGCAACGCCGACAGCAACACTTCAACACTTCTGATCATCGCGCCCGACCTGCATCGGCCAAGATTGCTGGCGTGGAGGTTCGCGACATGTGGATGAAACTGGGCAGACTCGCCCGGTTGCGCTCTGCCGCAAACTCATCTGCGACGTGACCCATTATATGGAGGAAGGAGATGTGAGTCAAGCGGGATTGACGTGGGTCCGCGTTCCATCGATAATCGCCACAGCTCTTCTTGCGGCGCTCCCCCATTCCCCTCAACAATGCTCTTCGTCTTCGCGTACACCGTCTTTTCCGTGGTGTTCGGGCAGCTTTTCAAGGTCGCGACCGTGAGGATTGCAGCCTGCTCGCGGTCTCCACTGCCAACTCCTTTGTCGCGGGGGCGGTCCTGGGCATCGCACAACTCGGAGTGGCCGCCCCCGAACAACACGCCGCCTTGATGAGCGCTGGTTTGTTTGGGGGGATGGCATTCATGGCCAGTTTCCTCGCTCTGACGCGCGCCTTCGACGTGAGCACCGTCGGCGCCACCATGACTGCCCTCAGGTTGTCGCTGGTCATCCCAATCCTCGTGGGGATCGCGCTCTGGGGGGAACGCGCTACTCCCGCGCAGGCCATCGGTGTGATGCTGGTGTGCGTTTCCCTGGCGCCGATGACCTGGACGGGCTCACCTTCCCCAGCTGCGGCCCCCGCGCCGATTCTGCCCGTCGTTGTTGTATTCGTCTGCGAAGGACTTGCCAAGACTGCGCTGCGCATGGTCCCGGAGTTCGGGCTGGACTCTCACTGACTCGAGGTATACTCGTTAAGGCTGAAAATCCACCGTTCGTGAGGTGTGGCCATACTCCGTAGGATAAAGCTCCAGCTTGGTCAGTGGCAGACCGCTTTTCCGTAATTCCGGGATGCACCCCGTTTGTGCCCGGACAATCTGGCGGGAGCCAGTGACGCGAAATCGAACTGCGGGGATAGTCCTCGGGCTGATCCCGCCGGGTTGATCTCTGCACGAGGGCCGATAGCGCGGTTACGCCATCGCTGCCCACACCAAGGAGTTGCCTCCCTGTTACGGAACTGATGGAATCTGTGGTGCAACATCCGGACTGAGCGTTTTGGCCTTGTCGAACACCTTCTTCGCCTCATCACCGCGTGAAGCCTGCACCAACACACGCCCCAACTCGATGTATTGATACGCCATCTCGCGATCGATCTGCTTCTTTCTCTCATCGGCGCCCGGATCCCCCTGTGGAATACGCGTCTTCTGCCGGGCAGTCATGTCCAGTATCGCGCGGTGTTGTTGGACGGCCGCATCCCATTTCTTCTGTTCGACATACACGCGCGCCAACTGCGAAAGAATGCCTTGGTTGTCAGGCGATTTCTTCAATTGCCAGAGGTATTGTTCCTCCGCCTTGTCCCACTGTCCCATCGCGATAAGAACTTGTGCCAGCCCACTGCGCGCGGCATAGCTCTCGGGATCATCTTTTAACCACGCCCTGTACTGTTCCATTGCTTTCTCATTGTCATTGTTTTGCTGGTACATGGAGGCGCGTTCCTGGTACACCATGCTCGTGTAACTTTTGCTCTGCTGATCGTCCCCCTTCTCCTTGAACACTGCCGCGATCTTCTCATAGATGGCAATGCGATCATCGCGAAATTTCTGAATCTGTTCGTCGCTCGCCTTCTGCAGTTGTTCTCGGTTGGCTACCTGTTTGTCGCGAATTGGGTCAAATTTATTGCGCAGCTTCTCAAGCTTCTCGCCATGCTGCTTGTCGATGGCTTCGCGTTGCTTCTCGGGGAGATTCTTCACTCCAATTTCCTTCTGGTACCACTCATCGACCTTGCGTCGTTCGAGGTTCTCGTCCCAACTCAGCGCCTGGATATCTGCACTCAGGTTCTGCTGCACCCTCGATTGCGCGAATTGTAGAAGGTTTGCCAGCAGTTGATACTCGGCAATAGCGAGGTCGTGTTCCTTTTTCGTCATGAAGCGCTCTGCCAGTTTGCGGTGTGACTCGATGGCGTTGCGATAGGGTTTCAGGTCTTGCGGTTGCGGCTTCTTCTCTTGATCTTCCTGCAGTTGTCGTTGGCTCATCTGCATTTGGTTTAGAAGCGGAGTCACTCCCTGATACTCAATGGAAGCCAGCTCAAACGCCCCCGCCTTCATCGATCGTTCTCCGAGTTTCAGGCGGAGAGCGAGAGCATCGTTCAGAGAATCTTGGCTTATAGCCGGAGCCTCGTCACCTGCCCCGGGCGTGGCGGGGTGGGTGCTCTGCTTTCCGCAACCGGTGAGACCTACGACCAGGACTCCCAATAAAATGGGCGCCAGAAACCGACTCCCTGTGTGAGCAGACCTTGCGTGAGAGAAAAACATTTTGCTTTCCTTCCTTCAGCGAATAAGGCTGAGGCAGAATACATCCTCCGGTCGAGAAGTCCTGCCCGTCCATTTGAGTACCGATTATACGGACGCTGGGGCATGTTGTCAATTCCCTGAGTGGGACAACGAAATTTGGTGTGCGGTGGTTTTGCCGCCCTACGGAAATCGTGGTAGAATTCCGGGGACTTGTTCGGGCCCCTGAGTCAGCGACCGGTCTCTCCCACTTCGCCGTTGATACCCCGTCCTTTCGGGTCCGAACGAATTGGCCTGCACACGATTATCTTGTTTGGTCCACACGGATCAAGAACGGACAGAGAAGAACGATGTCAAAAATAATCTGCAAGAATAAGGAACAGATCCATCTGATGCGGAGAAGCAACCATGCTGCGCGCAAGATACTCAATCGGCTGGGCGAGTCAGTCCAACCGGGAATAACCACCGGGGACTTGGACAGAAGGGCGCGTCAACTAACAAAGGAATTCGGGGGCCGAGCGGCGTTCTTGGGGGTTCGCGGTGGCAAGGGCGTTCGACCATTTCCCGCGGCTATCTGCGCTTCCCCCAATAAGGTGGTCGTACACGGCATTCCTAATGGAACACCGCTGGTGGAAGGTGACATACTGGGCATCGACTACGGCATTGTGCTTGAACGATACTATGGCGACACGGCGTGGACGTACCCACTCGGCGCCGTCTCGGAAAACGCGACATTCCTGATGAAGATTGCCAGAGAATCCCTATACAAGGGGATTGAGCAGGCGAAGCCCGGGAACAGACTGGGGGAAGTCTCCTACGCAATCCAGTGCCATGTTGAGGCGCATGGGTGCGGCGTTGTGCGTGAGCTCGTGGGGCACGGAATTGGCCGCTCCATGCACGAACCGCCACAAATCCCCAACTTCGGGGCCCCGGATGAGGGCCCGAAACTCAAGCCCGGTATGACTCTCGCCATCGAGCCCATGATTACGCGGGGAAACTACGAAGTCGACTGCTTGGACGACGGGTGGACCATCGTCACGAAAGATAGCAGCTTATCCGCGCATTTCGAGCACACGGTGGTCGTGCTCAGTGATGGGCCGGAAATCCTGAGCGTTGACGGATGACGCATGGATGGTGGCCAACCGCAGGTACCGGAAGCGCCCCGTTGATCTCGAGTGCCACCTGCCCACGAGAATCAATCAATACCATACTGGGACTGTAAAAAAAACCACTCAGAGGAACTGCCTGCCCCCCCGTTAACCGCCTCGACAAAATCTCCCGGGAAGAACCGGGAATACCCGGCGAGCAGCTTCACGCGGTCGCTCACCGCACAGTTCAGGGAGAAATCAATCTCCTTGCCCACACTTCTCCCCGACGCGCCCGTCACGTCGATGAAAGGAGTTCCCTCTGCCGTCAGATTGGGGGCGCCGCCCGCTCCGTACCAGGCATCTCTCGCCTCGTCCAATCGGAACCAGTGGAAGTCAACGGCGACACCCAACTTATTGCGAGGCTTGGCGCTGGCGGTAAGGCGCAGGTCGCGCATGTTCCTCCATCCCTGGTAATCCATATATCCATACTTGTCATGGTTTGTGGGAAAGAGCTGGTCGAAGGTTTCAGAATTTCCATCCCCGGCGCTTTCGTCGCCAGAGGCCAGCGCGTATTCCAGAGCAAAACGAAGTCCATGCCTGTTGTGCGGAACGTTGTAGCCTGTTCCGGCGACGAACGCATACGCAGACTGATCTCCGGCAACGACACCGCCGAACTGGTACGCGCCCTCAAATGAATAATCTGCGTGTTCTCCAAACGGCGCCTTACGGCGAATCCCGACTGTCGCGTTCGCGACATAGCTGGCGCCCCTGCCGTCGCGTTTGAGCAGGGCGTAGGAGTCGGTGACTCCGCCGCGATGCCGCGGCCACGTCGCATACACCCCGCCAAAATACAGGTCATCATCGTCCGGTCCGGGCGCAAGAGCCAGGATGCTGTTCGACTCCACGACGTGGGACAGGAACGCATCCGCTACGAATCCGTCTCCTTTGAAGGTTAGCTTTGCCCCATCGAAACTGCGCCCAACGTTGTCCCAACCAAACGCGCCAATCACTCGCTCATCTCCAAAAGAAAGCTCTTGGCGACCGATGCGTGTACTCACGGGTTTCCCCCCAACATTATCTGCCTTCCAGAACGCCTGGTGCAGGTCCAGCGCAGTTGTGTTGGCGACACCGTTGGCGGGAGTGAACAATCCCGACGTTGTTGTCGAAACTTCGCTTCCCCAGACACGAGAGTCCTGAAGCTGAAGGAGAATTTCATTGTCGTCGTCGGTTTCGAGAGACAGCCCCAGCCGCGTGCGCTGCATGGCACTGCTCTTTCTGTCACCTACAGCATTGCGGAAATCGCGATTCTCGCGCCCTTCCACTCGAAAGCGATACTGCCCCTTTACCTGAATCTTGTCACCCAGTGACAGTTCGCGTTCTTGAGGCTTGCGAGCTTTCCGGCGAGCCACCTCGGCCTCGATGTCCCGAGCCTCTTCCTCAGTGAGAATCCCTTTCTCAATCAAGACCTGAATCAGCGGGTCCCGATCATTCTTTTCTGCCGTCCCTGCGACCAAGGTGGCGGATGGGGATAGGGCAAGTCCAATTACAGCCACAAGAGTAGTCCTATGCAATACCTTCAGCGATTTCCTGAGCACCACTAATACCTCCATTCCAGATGACGGATTTCGCCGTCAAGCCTGCTTGCAGGTTGCCTCATCTGTTCCCGGGAGTCTCCAGCGCAACCCAGACGCTCGCGAGGGGGGCCTTGCGACATGGGGGTTCCCCAGGCGCGTTCCTGCGAACCTCGCATCATTCCCAGCGCTTCACTAACCAGTGCACTGAAATGGCCAGCCTTGCGCTGACAGCAATCCAGATGGGCGCGTTCCGGATTTACGGAACAGCGGTAATCGTAGGGGAGATTTGCTTTTTGTCAACGGGTCGGTAAAGTTACTGAAATTCCAGCATAAGGAGAGCGTGACCTACGGGAAGTCATCTAATCAGCCATCCAGTCCCTACTGGATGGATAGCCGGGATCGCTCCCCGACCATAGGAGCCCCTGCTCCGCCGTAAGCAGAGGTTGCGTTCTCGACTGGTGCCGGCCTGCCGGCATGAGTGATTCGCCTGAGAATGGCGTTCCTCGCGTCATTGCGAAGCCGCGAGGGCTCGGGATGGATAGTCCCATTGAAGCCACATCCCGTCGGTGGCATTCCGTCCAAAATCGATTCTTACAGTGTCGGCCCGAGGATCCAAGGGACGAACTCATCTTCCCCGAAACCGTGCCGTTCGCTTTTTGTCATCTTTCCGGAAGCCACAGCGATCATCTCCTCAAAGATCTGCTCCCCCACTTCTTCCACGGAGCTCTCGTCAAGGACGACGCCTGCATCGACATCCATATCATCGGTCATGTGGCGATACATCTGTGAGTTCGTCGCTACCTTGATAGACGGGACCGGCTTGCACCCAAAGACAGACCCTCTCCCCGTCGTGAAGACAACAATGTTGCACCCACTGGCCACCAAACCGGTTACCGAGACCGGGTCGTATCCCGGCGTATCGAGGATGACGAAACCTCGTTGGGTGACGCGCTCACCATACTGGTAGACACCGCTGAGAGTCTCCGTACCGCCCTTAGCAATCGCGCCCAAAGATTTCTCGAAGATGGTGGTGAGACCTCCCGCCTTGTTGCCCGGAGATGGGTTGTTGTTGATGGAGGAGCCACAACGCCCCACGTACTCTTCCCACCAGCGGATGCGGTCCAGCAACTTCTCAGCAACTTCAGGGCTCCGAGCGCGCCGAGTAAGAAGGTGTTCAGCGCCGTAGATTTCGGGGGTTTCCCCCAGCACGGAAGTCCCACCGTAGCGAACGAGGAGGTCAGCGGCAACCCCCAACGCGGGATTCGCTGTGATCCCTGAGTACGCGTCGCTGCCGCCGCACTGAGTACCCAATACCAGTTCGGAAACGGGTTGCCTTGTCCGTCGGGAGCCATTGGCACGACGCAGGAGATCATCAACTATATCAACTCCTGCCTGTATCGTTTTAGCGGTGCCACCAGTCTCCTGTATTTCGAGCGTCACGGGAACAATGCCGTGGGGATCGCCCGGGAGAAGTTCATTTTTGTCAATCAGATTGGTCGGATGCACCGCCTCACAACCCAGCCCCAGCAGCAGACAGCCTCCAACATTCGGGTGCCGAGAGTATCCATACAGCACTCGCCGCAACATCTCGAACTGCTCCTCTTCGCGAGACATGGCACACCCGCTGCCATGGGCAATGGCAATCACACCGTCAACATTGGGGAATTCCGCCAGTTTCTCGGGAGTGAAGCGCTGAGCGATGCGTCGTGCGATACTGGCCGAGCAATTGACCGTGGACAAGACAGCGACATAGTTGCGGGTACCGACGCGCCCGTCGTCCCGCTGGAATCCGTCGAAATGCCGCATCGCCGAATCCGGGAAGTACTCCGTGGGACGAGTTTCGGAACAAACGGCATGGTCTCTAACGTAGTCTCCGATTCGCAGGTTGTGGGTGTGAATATGGCACCCAGCGGAAATGCGCTCTGTGGCGAAGCCAATGACCTGTCCGTACTTTCGTACAGGCTTATCCTTCTGAATCTCGCGAACCGAGATCTTGTGACCCACTGGAATGCATTGCTTAAGAACGCACGTTGTCGTGCCGATTACGACCTCAACACCGGCATCCAACGCGGCAATAACCACCGCGACATCGTCCGCCGGCTTCAGGAGCAGGGAGACATCCTCAAGTGCCACGCGATGGCGAGTATCATTTTTCATACCGTGGACTCGTTCCTTCGACTTATGCTCTGCCAATCTCCCTCAGTCGTCGACGGGACGGTGGTTTCTGCCAGAGAGTGGGGGCATCACGCGTCCGGGACGCCTCCATTGCGCACTGCGAGAGCTCTGGAAGCTCAGCGAGCAATTCCCGCTCGGAGAACCGCAAGAGGCGATCCGTCGCCTTGGCGCACGTGCGACCGTCAAGGCAATCGAGCACGATGGTCACCCCGTTGGCGGAGAACTCGCACCCGCGCAATATCAGGTCGAATTTCGACACGACCCAACGCAGGTTCCGGAGAAAAATCTGCCGCGCAGCGGGGTCGTCGAACAGACCAAGCTCGGGATTAGCGTGAATGTTGACCTCGTAGCGAGACCGTTTACCGCTGTCGGGAGACTGCCCACGCTTCATATTCCTGCATCACATCATCCGGGCTAACGAAAGGCTTGTACATGAGACGAAGGGAACGAGAATAGATGCGTCTCTCCTTGTAACCGGGCACGAACAGCGCAAAATCCCATGCGGGATTGTCGCTTCCCCCTCCCGTGGCATTATAGGCAAGTCGCAACGCGTCACCGGAATCGAGGAACCACGCGAGAACCATGTTGCGCCAAGTGCCAAACATCAGGGGCTTCTCGAACACAAGGGAGGAACGGGGACCGAAGAAGAACTCTTCAGTTGAGCAGTTACCCGATTCCCGAGCGCAGGGGTAGAAGGCTGTATGTTCTCCGTCGCGGAGAACGGATGTCTGCCACCCCTCTACGGAAGAGCTTGCTTCCCGGCCCCAGAACTGGAATTCCCTGATCTCAGGAGCATCCATGTAGCTGGCAAAGAAGGCCCCCATGTATCCACGCTGGAAAGACTTCTTCCGGGGTTGCAGGCGGATGGAGACATCGATGTAATGTGGCTCAACGACTTGGTATGCGACCCACGCTTCCACGGCCCAATCCGGCGTCTCCGGCCAGTGTACGGTGGCGCGGCTCTTGCCGGAATACTTGACATCGGTCGGAGTCGCCTGTCGGTCGTCGCCGTCACCCAGCCAACGAGGTTCCATGTTGTGCCGAACGCCATCAAAGAGAAACTCGAGATTGACGCCAGCGTAGAGGGGGACGAACGGGCTGCCTTCACAGGCGCTATGAGTCAGACTGCCGATGCCGTGGTATCCCAACCGATGATCCTTCCACGGAGAATTGTCCGCAATGAGACACCGAAGGTCACCCGCTTCCAGCACGAGAGGCTCTCCGAGTTTGGTATCGGTCATTCCTTTGCCTTTCGTGTGTCTTCAGAACAGAATCCCCCGCATCGGGCGCGCCTGCCGCGGAATACAGCCAGCCGCATGTCCGGCGACTGATTTGAGCGGCCCGAAAGTGGTGCGGGCAAGGCGCCACGTCCTCAGAACCCTTCGGTCAAGGCCTTATTCTCAGCCAGCCACTTGGCGTGTCCATCGTAGTAAAGGAAGTTGGAGCCGTCGTTGTGGCGCCGCCGCCGAGGCTGAGCATTGCCAGCTATCTGGCTGCCGGAACCGGCAACACCGGTGCCCGACCACGTGTTCTTCCAGGTGTCCCCATCGCACTCTCCGAGGATTGTTGTGGACGAAGAGGCATCTCCATAAACGCTGTCTTCGGCCCCCGCGAATCCGGCGCCAATCCGATAGCTGGACACCGGGGTAGCAGACGGAGTTGTGTCGCTGGCGCAGATCAGGATCTGGCTGCTCTTTGTGTATGGGTGGATTAACTCGTACCAGTAAGGACTGGCCGGGCTGTGGCTGTCGACGGCCGCGCCACTGTCGGTGTCGGTGAGCACATTCACCCCGTCATAGTCATCACGGTACATCTGGAAAGCCAGCCCAAGCTGCTTCTGATTGCTCATGCAACTCGTGGTTCTTGCCTTCTCCCGCGCACGCGCGAACGTGGGGAAGAGGATCGAGGCGAGAATCGCGATGATGGCAATCACTGTCAGCAACTCGATCAACGTAAATCCCTGGTTCTTACTGTTTGTTCTCATGAAGTCACTCCTTCTCGGGTTGAAAATTCAGCTCGCAAGCCAAAGACTATCTTCGCGAACCCGTCACTAACCATACGGGCATCAGGCAGGAAAATTGAGACGATGCTCTCTCACGCGTGGCGCGCCGGTGATTCTTTCTTTCCGTCTGCGGCAACCGGTTCGGGTTGATTATACCAGACGCAATCGGATCCTCCCCACCTCACCTAAAAAAACCGTTGACGTTTTGCCGCGCGTTCTACCGGACTGATGGGTCCGGTCCATTGCCTGGTCGGCCGAATCAGCGTTCGAAGGCATCGCTGACGACACGACCGTCCCACGCTTCCGGGGGCGTGATTCCCAACGCGGATAGCGCGGTGGCTGCGGTATCACAGACGCCGACCCTCCCCTGTAGTAGATGGCTCTTCTTCACGCCGTTCCCCCAGCATATCCACGGGATCGTCATATCCTCGTCCGATGCAGTACCATGCGTTTTCTCATGGCCACCGTGATCGGCAGTCACGATGATCGCACACCTCGATGCAGTCCCCCGCGCGCGCAGAGATGACAGAATCCTCCCGATGTTGGCGTCAGTTTCCTCGATGGCCTTGATCTGCGCGTCCGACATCCATCCCACAGCATGACCTGCCGAGTCAGGGCCGGGGAAATGTATGAAGCAAAGGTTCGGGGATGAGACAAGCAGGTACTCGCTTGCCACGTCTCCCACGCGAACGTCCGTGTACCCCGCGTGCACATAGTAATCCACAACATCTGGCCGTCTCAGGTGAGACAGCTTCGACTTGCCCACGATCATTGCCGTAGTCAGACCGGCTTTCTTCGCATAGTCAAAGACAGTGGGGACCTGAATTACGCCCTTCTCGGGGGAATCTCGATTCCAGTCGATACCGTGCCTGGCCGGTTCGACGCCGGTCAGCATGGAAGCGTGCGCCACCAGTGTGACACTTGGCAAAACGGTCTTGGCTGCCCAAGTGTACGAACCGTCCTTCCAGAGGGAGTCCATATTGGGCGTGTTGGCCTGCCTTAGCGCATCGGGGCGCAGTCCGTCGACGCTGACAATCAAGACGCTCTCCACAGATGGTTGCTCCGCAGCGGCCGCGGTCTTGGTGGACGAGACAGAGGTCAACTCACCTGAAACAAGACCGAAGTGGTCCAATACCGGTTGCAGAGCAAGAGCGATAACGATAACGATAAAGAAGAGTGACCAGTTTCGTGTGCGCACCTATACCTCCTGTCAGCCCCCGCGAACAGCCATGATCCTGTAATAGAGATCCACCATCAAGCTCTTGGCGGGAGGAACAAACATGAATAATACCAGATAGATGAAACAGCCAATAAACCCCCACGCCACAGCGATCTTGGACTTGCCCTTCATATACCGATCCTTGGACATGGCCAGGAATAAACCGGCAAAGACCCCCGCGGGCCCGAGAAGAATTCCTCCCACGACAAGGAGCACGTCGGGGATATCAAACCTGGGCGGCTTCTCCACCGCCTCCTGAGAAGGCGTGAGCACCCATCCACATCGCTTACAGCGAGGCTTATCCGTTAGCCAGTCTGTCTTGATGGCGACGTGGTTAAGCATTCCGCACCGCTTGCATTTCGCAGTAAACACCACGGCATTGACCCCAATTTCATCTGGATCGACCAACGCAAAGCGCGAGCATTATATCACAAGTCACGCCGGTCTCCGAAACGACCTCGGCGAATCGCACGACACCATTTCCGCCTCCTCCGGGGATACAACGCCGCTCCGCGCAGGGACCTTGCCTTGACACGCACCTATCGTCTCGATACAATCAGCCAGACTGTACGCCGTTCATGCCCGTCGGGGAAGAGAGACGGCCACAAGGAACACCATGACGCGTCGCAAGCCTCACAGCAAGCGGTGGAAGGCCGCCGCCATTGGCCTCGTCGTATCTTCGGCAACTCTGTTTGTCACTTGGAATGACTTGTATGAGGGACTGGAGTCGAGGACCTATGACTTTTGGTTCCGGCTTCGCGGGCCCCAGACCCCAAATCCCGTCGTAGTGATCGCGGCCTTCGACAACCTCGCCGCTCGTGAGCTGGGAGACCCGCCCTGGTCTCGCGAACGCTGCGCCCGACTCATTGATTTCTTCCGCGACGCCGGGGCACGCCAGGTTCTTCTCGATCTCCGCATGACGTCCCCAGACCCGACGTCCGCTCAGCACGACGAACGACTGAGAAAATCCATGTCCCGCGCCGGGAATGTGCTACTGCCCTTGATTTTCGATGAGGTTGAGCAGCCCGGAGCGTCGCCGGCGTTACTCGACCAGCTCCCTGTCCATTGCGAATACCTGACCCCATCCCGCCAGTCACTGAATCGGGTGAATCACGCGCTGCTCCCCTACGCGCCCCTGCTAAAGGCATCCGCGGGGGTGGGGCACATCAACATCTACCCCGAGCGCGATGGAGTGGTTCGCCGCGCGCCTATGATTGTCGATCTGGACGGGAAGCCCTACCCCTCCCTCGGGCTGCAATCGGTGAGGATGCTCACCAGCGATTCCGAAACGATCCGCGTCGAGCCGAATCGGTTTCTATTTATTGATGATTCAAGAATATCGATCGACGTTGGGTCCGAGGTACTTCTCAACTACGCGGGCGGCTACCGCACCTTCCCCTACTACTCCGCGTTCGATATTCTGGACGGGAGAATTCAGCCGCAGAAGTTCAAGGACAAGGTGGTGATCGTCGGGTCAACGGCTGCCCAGCTATCTAACTTCTTCCCGACCCCGTTTACTCAGGTCTATCCCGGCGTCGAGATACAGGCGACCGTCATCGACAATCTCCTCGAGAACCGAACCATTGAGCGCGCGCCGCGGGCGCTCAATCTCCTCATTCTCCTACTCATCGGCCCCATGCTGGGGTTGGTTCTGGCGGACCAGCGGCCGACCTATTCATGGATGTACGCCCTCACCGTCGCTGCTGCCATCGCTGTTACCGTGTTCTATTTCTTCACCACGCGACTGATCTGGATCGACGTGGTGCGCCCACTAAACGCCCTGTTCTGGACCTACGCCATCGTTCTCGTCTATCGTCTCCGGTTAGGCGAAAAGGAGACTGCTCGCACCCAGTCGATTATTGAGACAGTAATGCAGGTCAGCAACATTGTCGGATCGTCGCTGGAGCAGAGCCGACTGCTGGACATGTTCCTCGACTGGATCACACAGATGGTGAACGCCGAGGCCAGCTCGGTATTGCTGTTTGACGACTCCCGGGAGCGGCTGTTATTCGCCGCTGCAACCGGACCCAGGAGTGAGACGATACGCCACTACCATCTGATGGTGGGAGAAGGCATAGCGGGCTGGGTGGCCCAGCATGGAACTCCGGTCATCTCCAACAACGTGAGCGAGGATGTTCGTTTCAAGAGTGAAATCGGCGATGAGATCGACTTCCAAGCCCGCTCGATAATCTGCGTTCCCGTACAGACCAAGAAAGGCCTCCTAGGGGTCATCGAGGTGATCAACAAGAAAGACGGGTCTCCTTTCACGCGGGACGACCAGGACCTCCTCGTTGCCTTCGGCAACCAGGCGGGAGTGATGCTGGAAAATGCCCGTCTCTATAACCTGCTGGAGGCAAAAGTGGAGCTGGCCAACCAGCGACTTATCGAGACCAACCAACAGCTTTCTGTGGAGAAAGGCAAGCTCGAAGCTATCGTTCGCAGCATGGCGGAAGCGCTGATCGTGCTTGACGCGTCCCGCCAAGTGGTCTTCTCCAATCCCGCGGCCGCACGCATTCTCCAGTGCGAAGGAGACGAGCTCCTCATTGGACGGGCGGCATCCGAGTTGATTCGGCAGGATGATCTGTTACAGGGGATTGAGAAGGCCTACGAGCTCCGAACGGAGATCACCATCAAGGAACTCAGGGTCGATGACGATGCGGTGCGCATTTACAGCGCGCACCTTGCCCCCGTTCAGGAGGAGAACTTATTAGAAGTTGCCGGCGTAGTGGTCGTGTTCAACGACATCACGGAACTCAAGGAGCTGGACCGCGCCAAGAGCGACTTCGTCTCCTTTGTGTCGCACGAAATGCGGTCACCCATCACGGCCATCAAAGGGTTCGCTTCGACACTCCTAAGAAAGGATATGACAGACCGCAATACCCAGATCGAGTTCCTGAGAATCATTGCTCAGGAGTGTGATCGCATGACGCGCCTCATCGCCTCCATCTTGGACCTCTCACGCATCGAGGCGGGAAGAGCGCTCGAGCTGCGGTACGATCAAGTCAACCTCGTGAACATGCTGGAGTCCGTCGTGGATCGCCACCGACTCTATGCTTCGGGGCATGAGTTCTCGCTGAGCGTCGATGGCTCCCTGACGTCGGTCACTGCCGACCCTGACAAGCTGGAACAGATACTTATCAACCTGGTCGGCAACGCCGTCAAGTACTCGCCGAACGGCGGAGCCGTCAAGGTGGAAGCCCATCTGCAGGATGGGAACGCTATCGTCAGCATCAGCGATCACGGAATCGGGATCGAGCAGAGCCAACTTGGCGCACTCTTTCAGAGATATCGCCGCATAGCTGGAAAGGAAACGGACAGGATCGTGGGAACAGGACTTGGACTGTACCTGACGCGCCACCTGGTCGTAGCCCATGGAGGTCGCATCGATGCCGTTAGTGAACCAGGGATAGGCTCCACCTTTACATTCTCCATTCCTGTGGCTCATTCGATCAGGGACCCCGGCCCGGGTGACAAAGGAACCATTCTCGACTGAGAACACACATGAACCGCACATGGCCATGAATGCCCTATTCACCCACATTCGGCAGCGAGACCTTCCGCGGGGCGTTGTGAAGTTACGCCAGTGGCTTCTACTCTCGGCGTTGCTTGCGTCCAGCACGGCTGCGCGCGGCGCCTGGACAGTTTCCATGGACTCACGCGCCGAGTCCCGCCACTTCAGCCCTTATCTCTACGGCGTCGATTCGACCATTGAGGACGCATCCGATATCCTCCCGGCCTTGGCGCACCACGGCGTCCGCCTTGTTCGGTTCCACGCTCGCGCGGTGGGCCGTCCCGAGGAGTCCACTGACGACCTGCGGAAGGCTGTTCGATTGTCCTGGCTGTACGGCTTGCAGCCGATGATCGCCGTCGACACTACCGACACCAACGTCGATAGCGCGAATGCAGTTTCCGCAGTTCTGTCAACGATGCTTGCGTCTGGGGAAGCGCTGCCGTGGATATGGTTGCCATTGAACTCATCCCAGCTCTCGTCGCTCCTCACGTCCCGTGAGTCCGGGCATCCAGATGCTCAAGAACCGCCTATGCCTCAGAAAGGAGCGTTCTGTTTTCTTCCTCTGTCGGGGTTGTATGGGCTTACAGGAACGGGGGCGGTCGCTCACGGAGAGAGCAGCCAATACCGTTCACTGGCGGGGATACTCGAGGATAGCATTACGCGTCTGGAATCCCGCACGAATATGCGCGTTGGACTGGCGCTGTCGAGCATCGACGACCTGTCATTAGCAGCATCCGGCGCCATTCACGAGATCAACCGTATCCGCACGGGTCCCCAAAAAAAGGAGCGACTGAGGCTCTTCTGTCCGACCGATTTCCCCGGCGGAACGGACGATTCGCGCAGCCTGACGACAACTCAGGAGAGGCTGCAAGCTGTGACCCGCTTGATGGATTTCTCTCTCAGAAACGTGACAGCATCCACGATCGGAAATTCGTCTGCCGCGTTCCCAAAGTTGTGGTCGCAATCTGTGGGGTTGTTCCAGGTACTCTCAGCATGGGGATCGTTCCACGGACTCCAGGTCGATGCACTGGCCGAGGGCCCCCTCGGCGCCGCTGCGATTAAGGCGCCCGGGCAAGCAACGCTCTGCATCGTCAACCCATCGCAACAGAGCCAGGACTGTCGCCTCGCGTGGGCCGTCCCCGCAGGCACCTATACGGTTACACTGCGGTCGCTGATGGACAACCAGCAACTGCCTGGTGATGAAGACCAATTGTCCCAGCTCGTTGTCAAGACGGACTTCTCGCGCCAGTACACCACCGTCGCTCTTCCTCCCGACAGCCTGTCCATTATTCGGTGCATCAACCATCCCTATGAGGCGTATCAGTCCTTCCGACCTCTGCTGACTCTCCTGAATGGAACCGAAGCACAGCGAATATCTGCCTCACGACGAAAGCTTCTGAACGAGATACTCGCGGAAGCACGCCTCTCCGCTCTCGCAACAATCAGCCACATCGAGGCCAATCCGGAGAAGTCGGCAACTTCGGCGCACCGATCGCTGCTGAAACTGGCCCAGGCCGAAGCCTTGTTGAAGAATGTGGCGTTTCAAGGCTCGCCCCAAAAAGCCATCGCGTCACGCATGCTTGACGACCTCGACTCGGTCGCTGGGCATCTGTCTGAATCCAGCGCCACCTGTCTCAAGATCGAGCCGCGCATATCGGTCACCGTGGCTCCCGACAACACGCACTCTGTGTCGGTTCGCATCAACAACCGTGGCAAGACCACCGTCCGAAGACTGAGGGTCGCATGTGAACCGGGTGAGTGGGCGAGTTGCGCACCAATGGAGCCAACCACGAGCAGTGTCCTCGCGCCGGGAACTTCCCTGTCAACATGTTTCACTCTCAAGGCCGAGCACCCCAACCCGTTTATTGCCTCAGTGCCAGCCGTAGTCCATGTTTCCTATTACGTCTCCAACAGCTTCTCCAACCTCGTTCGGGTAGTCGAGGTGAACACAACGTGAGAACCATACACGGGGAATCATACCTCCATAGTGGCCGTCAGTGGGGACGAGCCGCGGCGCTTCGCCTGAGTGCCTTGATACTCGTCTGTGTCTCGAACGCGGCAGTTGGAACATCCTACTCAGAAGGTATTGCGGACCATTCTCTGAGGGATTTGCTGCCGACCTCCGTTGAGTTGCATCCATGGGTACTGAACGCCGACACCATCGTCATGGCTCTCGAACCGGAAAATCTGCCTCTGGTGTATGGGGCAGCTTCAGCCTACTATCGAGACCGGAAGGTGCTGTCAGCCGTTACAGCAACCTACGAGTACGGCAACGTTAGAGCGCGCGTCACCGTGGCGCTGATGCCGTCGGATAAGGACGCGCTGGCGCTCTATGTTCAGCAACGGCAGGCCGTCGAGTCGGTGTCGGCAACATTCCCCGCCGCACCGGAATCCTCCCCCACGGCGTTCTGTTACACGACCAATGATGGGCTGAGCGGCGCGGACCTCCATCGCAGAGCCTACGCGACCGTCCAGTTCAACGCCGCTAGCAGACTCACTCGATCTTTCATGCCTGCCCTCTTGTTGGCTCTCGCCCAAAACGTGCCCGAAATAATTCCCCGTTTTTCCCTGTGGATCAACAACCAGCATCTTCGAATCGACACGCCCATGGGCAATGATGACGAGATTCTGCTCCCTTTGCGGCCGATCTTCGACTATCTGGGGTACCAGTCTCTCTGGGTCGACAAGAAGCTGGAGGCCGTCTTCTTCCGGGTTGGGAAGGTGCATCCCACGGGAACAACATCACTCCCGTCGAAAATCACGCTCAAAATCAGGCAGCAGGAAGGCATGAGTGACGGGAGGAGTTTCTCCATGCGAGTTGCTCCGTTCACATTCAATGGTGTCACATACAGCACACCCGACATCTTTGAGAAAGCTCTGGGGATGAAAGTGTTGTGGGACCCCGAAAACCGCAGGCTTGACATCAATCACTGAGGAAGCGAGGGGCTAACGCGTAAAGCGAATCCAGCAATCGGTAGGGGGCAATGGATGAAACGTGGCGAGGTGTGGGAGACCGCGGCGCTCCTTGGGGCATTGGCATCGGTGTGGCCTCGATACATTCTGGGGTGGCAGGGCACCGTCTGGCGAGTGATCCCCTACGTCATGCTGGCGGTCCTCGTCCTCATGCTGGTCTGTCGGCTACGAAGAGTCCGCCAAGAATGCCATCAGCGGGACCGGGGAAAGCCACGGCTTCTGTGAGGCCGCTTGCGATTCCCATTCCGAGGAAACCATCAGAAATGCACACGCCACTCCAGAGGTCCGCGTTTGTGCTTCAGAGTGTACCGGGCAACATAATGCCCAAGCAGCGCTCCGGCAAATACGTCGGACGTGTGGTGCTTCTCCTGGTAAATTCGCGACAGACCGACCAATGTGGCGGCGCCATAGTAGAGCTTTTTGTTATCCGGCTCTTTCTCGGACATTACTTTGGCAAGAGCGAATGCAGAGGCGGAATGTCCGGAGGGGAAGGAGTCATAGTCCAAAGACGGGCCGAAGTGGTCGTCGCCGTTCTTCTCATCGCTCGGACGAGAACGACCAGTGGCATATTTAAGACCGATCACTGCCACCCCAGTGCTCTCGAGGGCCTTCCGACCGAGTCGATAGTATTCACGCGCTTCTTTGGATCCGGCGTTGTGCTCAGCGTACCATGTGCCGAGATACAGACCAACCGGACTACCGACGAAGTTAATGGCTTCGGCGATATTGTCGACTGTGTTGGAGTTGTTGTTGTTCCGAACCCACTCATTGATGTCGTCATCCACAGCAACCAGTCCGCCCAGCACCAGCGCGGCGGCGAGGGGGTCAACCTCGTCCGACCTGGCCGCGCCAGGCAGTAACAGAACAGAAATCAAGCACAAAGGTGTCATCGACAGCAAAACAACGAGCTTCTTCATCATCACGTTACTCCTTTTCGCATCTACCTGAACCGGGGGAGAGAAATCATGCAAAGTCTCATCGCAAAATTGCAGGCGCTCAGCACCCCACAACAACTGCTCGCGGTGATCCTCTTCACGGGCGTCCTCATGTTGATCGCCGCGCGGTTCATTGACAAGCTCGGGCGCGAGGGCAGTGGTCAAACGTTCCTCTGGTTCATCGTCGTTCTCGTCGTGCTGGGGTTCATCTATTCCGCCTTCGTAATCGCCGCTTCGGCAACAAAGGTGATCCCCTTCTCAACGTGGGACAAGCAGGCGAAGTATATCAGAAGCCGACGGGAACGTCCAATACTGCCGGAAAAGATGTACCTTCACCCCGGAGGATGGAACAGGAAAGGTTGTATTGGCCGTCCAAAGGAAGTAAGATTGGCGTAGCATTTCAGTGAAACCAGGAGGACCGATATGCTTCGGAGTAAACCGATCATGAACATCACATGGGCGCTGGTAGTCGCCGGGTTCGTCGCCGGATGCGGTGGCGGGAGCCAGTCGATGGTGCCAGACTCCATGTCCGGGCAGCAGACGGCCGCCACCGAAGCCATCGCTCCCACACAACCGGGAGAAGGTGAAGAACCGTTGTTGGGGATGTGGCCGATGGTGGCGACTTCCAACGAAAATGTCGCGGACAGCCGCGTCATCGGTTCTGCACCCACGTTGACATCACCTGCCAACGGTACACAAGTCGATAAAACAAAGAGCGTGGTCTTCAAATGGACTTCGGTATCCAATGCAACCCGCTACATGATCTCGATCAGTCAGTCGTCCAATTTCTCCACGCAGTACACGCTACTGAGTGACTCCCGAGGCTCAGCAACCCAGAAGACCGTAAAGGTGATCCCACCCAATCAGCCCACGGGCGGTTACTACTGGAGGGTGAGAGCCAGCGATAATTCGCGAGCGCGCCCCGGAAACAGCAGCCAGTGGGGGCCCTACAGCAACACCGGCAATTTCACTTTGACCGGCGGCGCGAATGCCTGCGGGACGAGCACGACAGGAACGGTAAAGGGTAACGTGGCAGACGCGTCGACCAACGCGGTGCTTAGCGGAGCAACTGTAGAACTGGACACGGGGGAGATTGCCACCACCGACTCCGGGGGGAACTACAGCATACCCAACGCCTCGGTGGGGCTGCACAGCGGGATCGTCAAAAAGTCCGGCTACCTTTCGTCTGCAATGGAGACCACCGTCACCGCGGCCACGTGTGTAACGGTCAACGTCAAGTTACAGACGACCGGAGGAACGGGTCCCCCACCGCCCCCGATTTTCCCGTGAGGCACGCGATGCGGAAGACGATTGAGTCACCATGGCATGATCTCACGTCGGAATACAACTCCTGACGAACACCCCCATCGATGTCCCCACACCCGTAACGAGTATACTTTAGTAGCGTCTCACCCCGGGCTTCCCTGCACTGGACATCTTCCGACACAGGACGTATTCTGCACCGGTTGGGGGACACAGAGCATGCAGAAAGGAGAGACGTTAATGGCCAAAGCCGTTATTGTTGACGCTGTTCGCACACCCATTGGGCGGTTCGGGGGGAGTCTCAAGGAGTTCTCTGCTGCCGAATTAGCGACGCACGTGGTCAAGGCATTGATAGAGCGGAACAGCATTCCGGTTGACGAGATCGATGAAGTCATCCTTGGGCAGGTCATGCAGGCGGGATCGGGGAACAATATCGCCCGACAGGCCGCTATCAAAGCACGACTGCCGAACAGCGTCTGCGGCAGCACCATCAACATGGCTTGCGCCTCGGGGATGAGGGCCATCGACATGGCGCGGCAGGCCATTCTGCTGGGCGAGGGCGCCATCTACATCGCGGGGGGGGCGGAAAGCATGAGCAACGTTCCTTTCTATGCCAACGATGTTCGCTGGGGGAACAAGTTAGGCAGTGTGAAGCTGGTCGACGCGTTGGTGGATGAGGGGCTCACCTGCCCGATCACGGGAATGGGTATGGGATTGACGGCGGAGGAAATTGCGTCCCGCACCGGCATTACTCGTGAGGAGATGGACGCGTGGGCGCTGCGCAGCCAGGAACATGCCAAGGCGGCGATCGAGTCCGGCCGGTTTGTAGACGAGATCATCCCGGTTCCCCGAAAGAAGAAGGCGACCTACTCTGCGTCCGTCGCGGTGGACGTCGACGAGCATCCGCGGGAAACCTCGCTGGAGGCGCTGGGGAGCCTGCGCCCCGCATTTAAACTGGATGGTTGCATCACCGCGGGCAATGCCTCCGGTATCAACGACGGCGCGGCTGCCGTGCTCGTGGTCGAAGAATCGCGCGCGAAGGAAATGGGGTGGGAGCCGCGGGCCACCGTCGTCGCATCCGCCCTGGCGGGGATCGATCCGGAGGTCATGGGATTGGGACCGATCGACGCCGTGCGGAACCTCTGCGCGAAGATGGGCGCGGACGTTGAGGCGTTTGAGTTGATCGAGCTGAACGAAGCCTTCGCCGTGCAGGCGCTGGCCGTTGTTCGAGAACTTGGACTCGATGAGGAGAAGGTCAATGTAAACGGAAGCGGTATCGCCCTTGGGCACCCCGTTGGCGCAACCGGCGCGCGCATCGTCACCACCCTTTTGTACGAGATGGAGAAGCGAGAGCTCTCCCTCGGGCTCGCCACCCTCTGTGTCGGCGGAGGCATGGGAATGGCCATGGCGATCCAACGAGCGAGCGGCGAATGAGAAGGCAGTTGAGCAGGAGTCCAGCGAAAACACCCGCGTGCGGCATCTCACCAAGTTTATTGAGTTTGCCTCGACCGGAAATACTCGATGGTAGTGGGGAGGCCTTCCTCGAGGGGCACCTTGGGTTCCCAGCCGAGGAGATTGCGCGCCTTCGTGATGTCGGGTCGGCGAACCTTCGGATCATCGACGGGGAGTTCTTCATGCACGATCTCGGACCGGCTGTTGGTGAGGCGCAGGATGGCTTCGGCAAACTGGAGGATGGTCAGTTCGGCGGGGTTGCCAATGTTAACGGGTTCATGCTCGTCGGACTGCATGAGACGGTGAATGCCGTCGATGAGATCAGACACATAGCAGAAACTGCGGGTCTGTGACCCATCGCCGAAGACGGTAAGCGGCTCGCCGTTAAGCGCCTGATTCACAAAATTGGGGACGACACGCCCGTCGCGCTTACGCATGCGGGGTCCGTAGGTGTTGAAGATGCGGACGATGTGAGTGTCGATGCCATGCACTCGGTGATAGGCCATGGTCATCGCTTCGGCGAAGCGCTTGGCCTCGTCATACACCCCGCGCGGCCCAATGGGGTTAACGTTGCCCCAGTAGGTTTCGGGCTGGGGATTAACGAGGGGATCGCCGTAAGTCTCCGAAGTGGAGGCCAATAGAAATCCTGCCCCCTTGGCCTTGGCAAGCCCCAACGCCTTGTGAGTTCCCAGGGATCCCACTTTGAGGGTTTGTATCGGCAGCTCCAGGTAGTCGACGGGACTGGCGGGACTGGCGAAATGGAAAATGAAGTCGACGGGTCCCTCAATCTCGATAAACCGGGTGACGTCGTGGTGGACGAAGCTGAACTTCCGGCTATCTATGTGAGCCAGGTGGGCGCGGTCGCCTGTAATTAGATTGTCAAGAGCGATAACCTCGTGACCCTCGAACAGTAGACGGTCGCACAGATGGGAGCCAAGGAAGCCAGCGCCTCCGGTAACAACAATTCGCATAGTGGGAAATTTCTCTCCTTCGGTTGAGCGGTAAGTGGCAGCCCTCGGGTGTCAGGTGACGAAGGGGAGTTTACCAAAATCGTGCCAGGGCGTCAATCATAAAGGCGGAATAGCGTGGCGGCACTTGACTTGAGGCGTCCATCTCGTTAGAATCGAGTTGTCAATTGAAAAGGGCGTAACTCGCTCGTCGCTCTACATTTCGCTTCGTTTTTAGCCCGGAGGGCTTGGTTTGGCGCAGCCCGGTCGGTTGACCGCCTGGTTTGGAGCGGTCCCCAATCTCTCGCGAGCCCGGTTTATCGGGCTGAAAAAAGAGCAGTATCATAGGACCAGACAGAGCGTCGAACGAATTACACCCAATTGAAAAGTTATATGACAACCGGATTCACCGCACCCAGACACGCGAGGGCACACCTCCCCTGTTAAGTCAGTGTGTGCCGGCGTGGAATGCGGTTCCGGCGCTACAAGCGAATCCGTGGTGACAGGTAAAGGAAAGCCGAATGCCCGTTCTCGATGTAAGGTCCGAACGACCGTCGCACATCCCTGAAGCCCCCGCCCAAGGCGGAGACATGCCGGTGGATGATGACATGGCCCGCCATCGCACCATCCTTGGACGGATGACTGACGAGCAACTTGTGCAACGAGCGCAGGCTGGAGATGGATTGGCGACTGAATTTATATTGGCAAAGTACAAACAACTCGTGGTACAGCATACCCGGCCATACTACATCATCGGCGGCGACCGTGAGGACCTGGTACAGGAAGGGATGATCGGCCTCTTCAAAGCGATTCGCGACTACTCCGTCCCGCGAGGCCCTTTCTTCCAGTCGTTTGCGGGCATCTGCATCCGGCGACAAATCATCACCGCCATCAAAACCGCCAGCCGAATGAAATGTTTGCCACTCAACAGGGCGCACTCGCTGCACGCCATGGAATGCGAAGACGACCCCCGAGGCCCGCTTGAAATTCTCTTCCGAGCAACCGAGCGCGCCCCCGAAGAAGTGTGGCTTGACTACCTGGAAACGCAGGATATCTACCAACTGATGAAGCGCCGATTGAGTAAACTGGAATATCAGTCAGTCGCCATGTACGCGACGGGTTTGTCTTACCATGAGATCGCTCATCGGCTGGGACGACACTCACAAACCATCGACCGCGCCCTTTTCCGAGGGAAGCGCAAGGTGCGGGGAATTCTCGCATCGAGAGAGAAGTGATTTCAGAGATCGTCGGGACATTGCGCTGGAGATAGAACTGGGCGATGAAGAGAGCCTGCATTGCTTTCCTGATTGCTGTCGCTGTGTTGTCAATCGTAGCGGTCAGCGTTCCTCGCATCAGGGAATCATCTGTGAGGCAGACAAGAGTGTCTGCCTCCCGGGCCAACATTCCTCGCTTCAGGGAACCCGCACGGCGAACCCCGGCGATTGCCCCGACACAGAGCGCCGGCCCGCGAGCAATATTCTCCTACCCGACTCAACCTGCGATCCTACCACCGAATGAGAAGTCTCCCAGGACGGCTTCGCGCGAGAAGGAAGCAGGCGGCCGGAACAAGTGGAGGCGAAGCTCATCGCGGGACGACAAGACAACAGCGTCGGGAAACATGGCGCTATTTGAGGACGACTTCGAGTCTGGGCGCATCGGCAAGGCTTGGCACCGACAACACGATGAGCGATCCAAGTGCCAGGTAACAGCGAACAAGAGGGCCGGCAACCACTTCCTGCTGCTGAAGACCGCGAAGACACCCTACGCCCAGTTTGTTGCAGCGTCGACAGGTTCCCCCGCGTGGCGTGACTATGAAGTGACGTTCCGGTTCCGCATGGTTAAGGGGGACAACGTGTGCTTCGAGTTCAGGTCCTCACGCGCAAGAGGCTTCGCTGCACTAACGATTGTGCGCGACGCAATTCGCGTGCAGACCGAAGATGGGGCGTTGGCTATCGCGTCCGAAGCGGACGGTGTTCTCGGTCAAGGAATACCTGTGCCCTTCCTGAGCGCCATCGCGAAGGAAGATGAGGAATCTGCGGGCAGGTGGTACTCGACGCGTGTTGCGCTGAGGGGGAATCAGTTTGACCTGGAGCTTGCCGGCAGCGACGGAGACTCCCGGCCAGGAGGCGGCGGGCAACGGGAACAACCGCTGCTGCACGTCTCCAGGACGACGAAGGTCTCTCGCGGAGGCATCGCGTTTGGTGTATACCGTGGTGAGATGTGGGTGGATGATATTCGTGTGCACCGGCTGTAACGAGCGGGCACCCCGGTAAGGTAAATCACATGCAGAAGGAGAACTAAAAATATGTCACTCTTCCATCTTCGGTCAGAGAGGTACCCCAAACCATGACACTAACTCCAAGGCCAAAGACCTATTGCTCACAGTGCAAACGTGAACTCAAACACGTCGTTTTCTCAAACGTGAAGAACATCGTCTGCAAGGACTGCTACGGCCTCGACCGATATCGCGAGGTGGGAGGACCCGCCTTTGAGGAGGAACGCGGCGGAGACTTGACCCCCAAGGACACCGAGGTGCCCGACGCGACATAGGCTATTGCTCACGCGTCGGACAAATCTACAGCTTGACGTCGATCACCGCTGAAACGCCGACGCCGTAAATCCGTTTCAGGTTTGTCATCTTCTCACTGTCGACGGGCACGAGGGCCTTCACGCGGAATTTGCGCCCGGAAAAGTCCCCCTCAATCTGGGCAACCGCACTCACTTTCCGGACATCCTCCGGCGTGCCAATGACCTGCGCTGCGCCGAGATAGCTGCCTTTGCCGAGACTGATGATGGGAACGACTCGAGTGGTCTGATCATTTTTCACATTGTTCTTCAGCATCAGCGTGTTGATGAAGTCGTTGAGTTGGTCGTCGAACTGCTTGATAAGAATCGCGATGCCGGCCCCTTTGAGGACACCGCCCAAGTCGATGGCGGCAGTCATGCGCCCCATCGAAAAAGTCAGACCCCCCACCAACAACACCGATAACACTCTCTTGCCCTGTCCGTTCATTACATGCCTCCTCGTCATAGATTCTGTTTGATCCATGTCAGCACTTTTGGGAATACCTGCAATAGCGGTACGGCATGTCCCGCATCATACCAGTTAATATTCTTCGGCTGTCCCGCCGCGTCGTAGAGTTTGTTGTTGCATTCAACAGGCACAATGTTGTCCTGATTACCATTCTGCATCAGCAAAGGTCGAGGACTTACCCGCCCGATAAAGTTGATGGGATCGACGGGATCCATCAGTTCAGCAATCTGTTCAGATTTGAGACCCGGGTGCAGTTCCCGTATCTTTTTCGCTGCGCCGATCTGACTTTTGAGCAGGAGGGATCCCCAGTCCCCCCCTGCCACGATCAATACCACGGCCTTAATCCGCTGATCGACGCCCGAGAGAACTCCTCCAAGTATTCCCCCGAGACTGACGCCCACAAAGGCAATCCGTTTCGCGTCGATCTCAGGACGCGTCTCAAGGAAATCGATGGCGCGACGGCAGTCAACGATCGTCTGGATCATCGCGGCGCGGTTATCCAGCACGTCGGCGGAGAAAATGTCCTTCCCCGCGACGGCCCGGTCGCCGTGGTACTGCATGTCCGGCGCGAACACGGCAATCCCCGTTGCCAGGAACGCGGCCGCAGGCAGCAAGGAATCGTCTTTTGACCCTCCATAGCCGTGCAGAAGAAGAATGCACGGATGGGGTCCGGGAGTCGCTTTGGGCAGGAACAGGTAAGCCGGGACATTCTCGCCATTCACGCTGTCATATCGTATGCCTTCGGCGGTGTGGTATCCGCGGTCGGACTTGCCACTGCTGACCACGTTCAGCGCCTGCGTCCTGTCGTACTGGTACAGTGTGAGGAACGACTGAACATCAACCGCCGCAGACGACGGACCCGGAGCGACTCCAAGTCCGAGGAGGACAACAAACAGTGAAGTGAGACGAGGGCTAATCCTCCACACGATTGTCACCGTCGCTTTCAGCACGCTCTTCGAGAAACTTCACCACTCCATGCACCTCCACCGGGACGGAGAACATCGCAATACCGGGGTTCTTGAGGAACTCTTTCTTCAATGTGGCAATCGCCCGTTCGAGTGGCTCGATTTGTTCAGCGGGTAAGACGATGAGAACCACGTTGTTGGTTCCAGGAAAAACGGGCGTGCCGAGTTTCCAACCGGCTCCACCCGCGCCGTGCGCGCCAAAGATTTTGGTGAAACCGGTAATCTTCAGTTCATCGAACAGGCGATTGATATCATCATCGATGCCGCTGTTGTATGACAGAACAACCATTCTGTTCATCATGCATTTCCTTTTCCGAAGATCCGCCGCAAGATGCGCCCGAACCAGTTCTGGAAATCATCGGCGACCGTGTAAAGACAGGGGATCACCAAGAGTGTCAGTATCGTCGAGACGATGAGTCCGCCCTGAACCGTAACCGCCAGCGGCGCGCGTTGCTCGGAACCCGGACCCAATTTCATCGATAGCGGCAGCAGTCCAACAATGATGGAAAGCGTAGTCATCAGAATTGGGCGAAGCCGCGTCGGCCCCGCCAGCTCGATCGCATCATTGCGCTCCATACCGCGAGCTCGGAGGGTGGTGGTGAAATCGATCAGCAGAATCGCGTTCTTCGTCACCAACCCCATCAGCATGATGACCCCGATGAAGGAGATGATGCTCAAAGTGCTCTTTGTGAGGACGAGGGCGAGAATGCCACCGACGAGGGCCATCGGCAGCGTGAACATGATGATCAACGGATTCAGAAATGACTCAAACAGAGCAGCCATGAGCAGGTATACAAGGATGATTGACAAGCCCAGAGCGGAGAACAGATAGCGTGAATTTTCCTGCTGCGCCTCAATTTCTCCCCCCCAATGCAGTTTGACGTTCCCCATGGGGATATCTGCGATGGCCTTGTTGATCCCCAACTGCGCGTTCCCCGAGGGGAGTCCCGGCACCAGGTTGGCGCTGACGACTACCTGCCGTTCACGGTTCTTGCGCTCGATCTTCGTCGGGCCCGTGCCCAACTCCACCTTCGCCACATCCTTGAGAAAGAGAGGCCCATCGTCGGTCGAACCAACAATTAGATTCTCCACGTCTGACACATCATCCCGGTTGACCCTGGTCAACTGGATGCGGAGATCAAACTCGTCGCCTCCCTCGCGGTACTTGTAGTTCGTATTGCCTTCGATGGAATCCCGAATGGACTGGGCGATTTCCATCACGCTCAGTCCCATGTCTGCGGCCTTGACACGATCAACGTGAACCTGCACCTCCGGCTTCCCGATCCTCCATGATATGTCGGGAGTAAAAACGCCCTTTACAGTTCGCACCTTGCGCACGATCTGAGCCGCTACCTGGTTCATTTCATCGATGTCCGGCCCGCGCAGCTCAATCTGAATCGGTGCGGCCGCCCCCATGAACCCACGCACCGTGAAGACCTTGACATCGGCGCCGGGAACATCGGCGAGGCTCTTCCTGAATTCCCCGGCCAAGTCCTGGTCGCTCTTGGTCCGCTTGTGCGACTTGGCGCGCGCTCGCAGCGGACGCAGGGCCCGATCCAGCAAGCGTTCCTTGTCAATCAGGACGACGTCGACCATCCCGTAGTTGGGTCCCTGTTCACCAAAGCCTCGGCCGCCCCCACTGACACGACCGGCGGTGCCCACCACGCTCTTCACTTCCTGATAGGCCCTGGCAATTGATTCGACGTTCTCCACAATCTCGTTCGTCCGCCGGAGCGAGGTCCCTGCAGGTGTTTCCACGATGACGGCCATTTGCCCCTGGTCCAGCGCCGGAACGAACTGGAAACCCAGTCGCGGCAGAAACAGGAACACCACCAATATTAGGGAAGCGAATCCTGAACTGATAACCAATCCCCTGTGCTGCAAAGCCCGGTGTAGAAGTCGCCGGTAGTGCTCATCCATGCCAGAATAGAGACGGTCAAGGGCCGCAAGGAAACGAGGCTTCTTCTCCATCACCTCACCACGTCGATAGAACAGGGAGGCCAGCATGGGAGTGAGGGTAAACGACACAAACAGCGAAAAGAGGGTCGCCATGGCCACCGTCAGCCCAAACTCGCGGAAGAACCGTCCCACAATGCCCCCCATGAACGCCACCGGGACGAAGACTACAATATCCGTCATTGTAATCGTCACTGCGGCCAGCCCGATCTCCGTGCGGCCGTTGAAGGCCGCTTCCTTCGGGTTCTCTCCATCGTGGAGGTGACGGTGAATATTCTCCAGAACCACGATGGCATCGTCCACGAGAATGCCGATGACCAGCGCCAGACCCAGCATGGTCATCTGGTTCAGAGTGAAGCTCAGGAAGTACATCGGGATGAAGACCGCAAGAAGACACGTGGGGATCGCGAGCGACACAATCAGGGTTCCGCGCAGACTGTGCAGGAAAAGAAACACAACCAGAACGACGAGCATAATGTCCACAATGAGGTGGGTGCGCACCTCGTCGAGGTTTTCAACGACTTTTTCCGACTGATCGGAAGCGAAGGTGAACTGGAAACTACCTCTTAGTTCCTTCTCCAGTGTGTGCGCAGCCTCCCGAATTCCTTCCGCCACGGCCACCGTATTGGCGTCGGCGTTCTTCTGAACGGTGACAGTGACCCCTTCACGACCATCCACCCGCGTAATCTCTTCACGCTCTGCGGTGGTGTCGCTAACGGTTGCGATGTCACCCAGTGTCAGGTTGATGTCAGGCCGTCCCCCGTGGCCGGGCAGGTGCAGTCGGGCGTTCCTGATTTCATCGATACTCTTGAACTCGCCCACGACTCGGACGGCATACTCGTGCGACATCTCCCGAACGGCTCCGCCGGGGAGGTCCAGGTTCTGCGCGCCGATGGTCCGAGCCACCTCACTGATGGTCAGCCCAAGGGCATTGAGTCGACCTCGATCCACCTGCACCTGAATCTCCCGGTCTTCACCACCGACGACCGCAATCGAGGCAACGCCGGGGACGCGCTGAAATGCGTCGCGAATCTGGTTCTCGGTCACATGCTTGGTGTCTCGGGCTGAAAGGGCGCTGGAGACACCAATCAGCATGATCGGCATGGCGCTGATGTCGAACTTGCTGACGACCGGCCGTTCCGCGTCCGCGGGGAGTTTCTCGACCACCTCATCGATCTTCGCCCGCACATCAGATAGTGCGATGTCCAGATCCGCCCCTAACTCGAACTCGATGCTGACAATGGATACACCGTCCCGGGAAACTGATGAGACGTTCTTCACCAGGTTAACGGAACTGACCACGGTCTCAATCGGGTCGGAAACGAGGGACTCAATCTCCTCAGGGCCCGCTCCGGGGTAGACGACGCTGACGCTCACCCACGGGATGTCAATCTTGGGGTTCAGCTCAACCAACATACCGCCGACTGAACGCAGTCCCAAGACGAGGATCGTCAAAAAAATCACGACGCAGGTTACAGGACGCTCGATAGCAACTTTGGTGAGCCACATGCACGGATACTCCAACCGTCACAAAAATGTCGAGAGAAGAAATGGTTTGGCGACGGAAGCGTTAACGGAGCGCCGCCTTGGCGTCTCGTTTTTCGATAACTTTGACTTTCGCCTTGTCTTGCAGCGCGTCTGCGCCACTAACAACTACGGCGTCGCCCACTTCCACACCCGATATGACCTGCATGGTATCGCCGTCACCAAATCCGGTCTCCACCGTTCGCTGATGCGCAATACCCTCTCGTACGATAAACACAACCTTCAGGTTGTCCCGAAGAAAGATGGCCGACTTGGGCACACTCATCGCATCCGCTTCCGTTGACAGCAATATCTTCCCGCGGGCAAACGAGTTGGGCTTTGCCGCTGCTCCGTAGCTGGAGGTCGGAATGGATACACGAATCCTGAAGCTCCGGCTCTCCTGGCTTGCGACAGGAATGATACTGCGAACCTGCCCGCGAAATTGTTGGTTTTCTGCGGAGTCGATGGTAACACTAACCGGCATACCCGCTTCCACCTCGCCAACACTTACTTCCGGCACCAGCGCCTCAAAGTACGCGGTGTCAACGGACACCACTGTCATCAGCGGCACTCCCGGAGTCACCATCTCCCCCACGTTGACTGACCGGGACACGATTACCCCTTTCACGGGACTGACTATCCGCGTATTCCCCAGTTGCTCCCGCGACAGAGTCAGGGCGGCTTCCGCCTGCTGAACGGCCGCGTCGGCGCCGTGGATCTCCTCCTTCAGGACCTTTACATCCGCGCGACCGGAAACAGCATTTTGCAGCTCCGCTTCCGCCTGCCGAACCTGTGTCTTGGTCGCGTCAATGTCTTCCTGGCGAATCTTGGTGGACTTCTCATTGGACTTGGCCTGACGCAGCATTTCCTCAGCGCGGTGAACGTCTTCCTCCGCCAGACGCACCTCCTGAGCGCGTGCTCCTTCATGGACAAGGCTGGACTGCTCCTGAGCGAGGCGGTGTTGCGCTTCCGCCACCTTCAACTGACGCTCGGCCTCATCCAGCATCTCCCGAGAAACCGCCCCACTCTCGAAGAGCTGCTTCCGACGGGCGTGATACGACTTCGCATTCTCGTAGTTTGCCTTCGCCTGCGCCACCATCAGGTCGCTCTGTAACTTCTCCTGTCTGCGGGCCCCCTCCCGAGTCAATGAGAGCCTCTCCTTCGCCGCGGCCAGCGCGGCTTCCGCATCCTTGGACTGTGCGCGTGTCTGCGTTTCCGTAATCTGCGCCTGAGTCTCCATTTGGGAAACGCGAACCTTCGCCCCATCCAGGCTTGCCCGCGCCTGAGCGATGCGGGTGTTGGTGCCAGTGAAGCGCATGTCTTCAGAGGCGCGCAGTTGAGCTTTCCTTGCCCGGGCAGACTTGAGGTTTGCCTCTGCGGCGCGCACTTGGGCGAGCAACTCTCCGCGATCCAGTTGAATGAGGAGCTGCCCTCGGCTAACACGTTCTCCTTCCCTGCCTCCGACCCTGGCCGCCTTGCCGAATATCTTGGACGCGATGGCCACGTCCTCATCCACGCGGATAGAGCCGGTAACGTCCAACGTGCGGTCTAATCGCCCTGCTTCCACGGGCTGCACCTTCACCGGCAAGGGGGAATCGGCGGCGGGCGGGGATTCATCTCGTCCTCTCTCCCGTGACTTGCCTTTCATGATGACGAGGGCGACGACCAGCAATGGGATGATCCAAACAAACTTTTTCATCGCGAATGGTTCCTTGTCGATATGGGTTGCCATATTCACCGATTTGCTACCGTTCGATGCGAACCACAGAGTCCGACACCAACGCGTTCCCAACGGCATTTTCCCAGACAGCGTATGCTGCATGGTAGTCGTAGAGCGCCTGGGTGTAGCTCACACGCGCCCGGGTGAGGGCCACCCGCGCGTCGGTCGCCTCCAACTGAGTTCCAATACCCTCCTGATACCGGAGGTCCGCGATGCGCAGACTCTCCTCCGCCGCAGCGACCGACTTCTTGGTCGTCTCTATCCGTTTCACCGCTTCCCGGGTATTCAGCAACGTCTGCTGGACCTCCAGCGCGACAGCCTGCCGAACCTGTTCGCCCATGCTCCTATTCTGGGCAACAATCTCCCTGGACTCCCGTACGCGCGACTTGGCAAGACCGCGATCGAACACCGGCAGCATTAGCGACAGAGCCACATTCCAAAAGTAGTCTTCGCTAAAGCCCGTCGCTGTCTGACGGTGGTATTGGGCACCGAGGGTTACCGCAGGACGACGCCCTGCCTTCTCGATCGTCACGCTTTCCTTCGCGATAGTTACACTTTTCTCGGCTACTCGAAGTTCGGGACGCTGTTGCATTGCGAGATCAAGACTCTCCTCCAGACTGGGGGTCCGCAACCCACTCGCATCCACCGCCTCCAGCGCAACGGGGGAGTCAACCGGTCGGCCCAGAGCGCTGTTGAACGATGCCCCCGCCAGGGAAATGGCGTTGTCGGCCTGCACCAGAAATTCTTCGGCTTGAGCGACCTCCACCTCGGACCGCAGCACGTCAAACTTGGGTACCGTTCCCGCGTCGAAGTGCGCGTTGGCCACGCGCAGATGCTCACGGGCCAACTCCAAGGCTTCCGCAACAACCACGCGCAACGCTTCGGCGCGCAGCACGGAGAAGTAGGCCACCTTGCTTCTCAAGACCACGTCTTGCCGCACGTCCTCGAGCGTATCGGCCGCAACCCCCGCTCCCAGGCGGGCGGCGCGTCTCGATGCCGGAATGCTGTCTCCCGCGTACAATGTTTGGCTGAGCTGGAGAATGTAGTCGTTACGAGAGTCGGGCACGATGGTGGTCGATGTTCCCAGCCCGGTGGGAAAGCTAATGGTAGGTCCCTGCAGAGTATGCGAAGCGATGATGTCAATATCGGGTCCGAACTGCGCCTTTGCCTGTGGTATTCGTTCCTGCGCCGCCCTTCTGCCTCTCTCCGCTGTCTCCACGCCCGGGTTGTTTTCCAAAGCAATCCGGATGCTCTCGTCGAGCGTTAGGCGCGTCCCGCCCCCCTCGGACTGTGAGAAGCAGAGCCCTGGCTTCACCAACACCAACGCGCTCACCACCAACAGCATCCGTCTCCACTCCTGCGCCCGACGAAACATTGATGAGTTGTCCCTTTGAATCATAGAGCCACTCCTGCTGCCACGAAATCTGACGGCCAAGCTACTTCCGCTTCTCGCCTTTGTTGAGCTGCTCCTGAATATGAGCCAGCCCCTCAACCATATCCCGCATCAAACTTTCCATTTGGCCTACAGGAAACATCATGAACCCCTCTTTAAAGGGGTGCTCAAACACCAGCAGCTTGTCTCCCTTGCCAATCCTGCACTTTTTCCTGACTTCTGCGGGAATGACCACTTGACCCCGTGCGCCAACCGTCGCCATGCCGCAGAACATGTCGCCGAACGACCTGGTTGCTTCGTTCGTTGCCATTCTCATTGCCTCCCGCCCATTACAGGTAGCGGAGTTATCCGAAATGTATGAAATACATGACAAAGGGTAACCTATCCGGATGGAAGTTGTCAACGAGGCCGTCAAGCCTGGAAACGAGTGTGCCCCTCGGGCATCCTTTCGTAAATTCTTTGACATTAGACGCCGGATCGCTTCAGCGTCCGGTAGCTCACACAGGCAGCTACACGATGGAGGCTACCCTCCTTTTCTCCCCTTCGATACTCCGTACTCCTGTACTCGTAGCCCCGAATTCCAAAGCCGTGATACAATAGCGACGTAGACATGCGTTGACTCCTCGAACAATGGATTCCTGTGCAGTGAGTCAAACATGTCTGCCCTTATTCTGCAATTCAATCCCGAAAGTATGCATTAGTCGGATGAACCAGAAAAGATGTCCTTTTTTGGCGCTCGGTAGTCAGTTGTGTGAGCGACCGGACGCTGAAGCGATCCGGCGTCCTTTTATGTGGGAACTTCCAAAACGATGCACTCCGGCATTGACTTCCCCACTCAGGCGAGTATGATGCACTGACGACACTACGGCGCGGGCGCACACAGCGGATCGAAGAAAGGAGATGTGTATGCTTCAGGAACGCACACCCCCTGATTGGAAGAAGAGCACGGCCCTGCTGCTCCTCACGGCAGTCCCGCTGCTATGGTACGTCTGGAATCGCCGCCACCGGCCCCCCGATCAAGAGCAAATCCGTCTCTCCATCGACAAAGCCCTCGAAGGGATCGAGGAACGGAGGCTGGGGAAGGCCCTGTCGATCGTCTCTGACGACTACAAGGATGCAGAAGAGAACCGAAAGCGCGATCTCACGCGGCTGGCCGTGGGAGCGTTTCAATCCACGACCGCCATTCGCGTCTATGTTTCCGCGCTGGCCACCGAGGTGCAGGGCAACACAGCGGTGACTCAACTGAAGGCAACGGTGGCATACACAGATGCGACGGGGCAGAAACTAACCGAAGCATACGCTCCTCTGCTTGTCTGGCGCAAGGAACGACGCGGGTGGAGGGTCGTATCAGCACAGGCGTTGACGCACCCGGAATCAATGGGGAACTGAAATGCGGCAGGGACGGAGGAAGGCGATCGCCGTCGTTAGAACATCATTCCGGACTTGGACATGTCGGCGAACTGCACACAGGCCGGGCCGAGGATAACAATAAACAACGCGGGGAAGATAAAAAGAATGAGAGGTATCAGCATCTTCACGGGAAGTTTGGCTGCCTGCTCCTGTGCCCAGAGGCGGCGACGTTCTCGGAGTTCATCGGACTGCGCTCGCAACGCGGACCCCAGCCCAACGCCCATTTTTTCAGCCTGATCAATGGCTGTTACCAAGAGAGAAAGCTCAGGCATCCTCACCCGCGCCGCCATCGACCGAAAAGCGCCAGAGCGCGTCTGTCCTGCGGAAATCTCCCGCATCGACCGAGCCAGCTCTTCTGTCAGGGGTGATTGGATCTTGTCGATGGTCTGCCCGACCGCCCCGTCGAAACCGAGTCCCGCCTCCAGCCCGAGGGTAATGAGGTCGACCACGTCGGGCATGCTCTTCTTGATCTGCTTAATCCGCTTCTTAGCGGTTCGGCGAAGAAGGAAGTCGGGGATCGAGAATCCCACCATGCAGAACACCAGCATCAAGAAGGGTATCAAAGGCTTTAACTTCGCGGCAGTCTGGAAGGTCTCCTTCTGAGCAAGGATGTTAATGACAATATACACAGCCGGAGTGGCGAACAAAGAAATCGCGCCAAATACCAGAACAACCAGTAGCTTCAGCCCCAACAGTTCATTGACCTGCATCCCCAGTGGGTGCCCGGCGGAGTCCAGAAGCTCGTTCAGGTTACCGCTCACCAGCTTGTCGCCGCCCTTACCGACGACGCCCCCGAGTTTCCGGAGAATGGGTTGGAGCGCCCGCTCGACGAAAGGCTGCTCTTCTTCCTCCTCGACCATGGCCGCGGCAACTTCCGCTTCCGTGACCTCGGCCAACGACTGCAACCGGGAACGCATGACGCGCGCCCCCCACGCGGAGGTCAGACTCCAGATGATCATCGCGACAAATCCCAACCAACAGATGGCGACAAAAAAGACCATGATGGCTTCACCTGTATTGCTGTTCCAGATACGGGGACAAGCCCCGACGCGACCCACACTGCCGCGGCCCCTTCCATGAGGCTATCCCTCGAATTGCAGCATCTTGTTGATGATCAGGCAACCGAAAGTCTGCATCCCGATGGCTCCCCAGATCATCTTCTTCCCAAGCTCGGTTGTGAACAGAAGATTTGCGTAGTCGGCATTGATAAATTTGAGCGCCACGGCGATGCCCACGGGAAGGAGAACCAGCATCGCTCCGCTCATCCGTCCCTGCGCCGTGGCCGCGCTGATTTCGCGGCGCAGCTTAATTCGTGCGCGAATCGTCTGTGATACGGTCTCCAGAAGCTCCGACAGATTTCCCCCTGTCTGCAACTGAACGCAGCATGCGGTGATCGCCATATCCAAGTCATAGCTCTGCACCCTCTCTCCCATTTTCCGGAGCGCGTCCCGGACGTCCATGCCCAACTGCGAGCTGCGCACTACGCGCCTGAACTCGTCCGAGATCGGAGGGGGCATTTGCTCCCCCGCAGCAGAGATTCCCTGGATGAAGCCGTACCCGGCCTTCAACCCGGAGGCAATCATCGTGAGGGAATCGGAGAGTTGTCCCTCAATGATGTGAATTCTTCGTTTCTTGAGGAAGCCCAACACCATCCACGGCAGTTTGTACCCAAATATCACAAACAGAATGGTAATCACCAGGCCCTTGTGAGCGATAAAGAGACCAATGAGCGCCATCACGATCGTCGAGATCCCGACAAGACCGAGGAACTCTGCGGGTTTGAGGGGAACGCCGGAGGAGATGAGAGTCAACTCCAGTTTCTTGAAGAACGTCTTTCCGCGGAAGAGGTCCGCGAGAATCTGGAAGCGCTCCGCTCGCTTGGTCCCGATAACCTGCCCCTCCAACTCGGAGGCCAACTCGGCGTCGAATCCGCTGGGGCCTGCGATGACGTCTTCCATCCGCCGGCCCATAGTCCTTCGCGACTTCCCGGTGATGGCGCGAACAATAAAGAAAACCACCGGACCGAGAACCAGCACGATGATCCCAATCCCCACAGGATTCATGGGTACCTCCTCAGCGTCATGTAAAGAGTCCAGGCGGCAGTTTGCAGCCTTTGGCGATGAGTTCCGGCATGCACTTGGGACGAAATCCAGTCGGTCTCATTTCGCCAATAGCTTTGCCGTCGGAGTCGACCCCCTTCTGCTCCCAGACAAAGATATCCTGGAGGAGGATCGTATCACCCTCCATTCCCTGAACTTCAGTAACGTAGGTTATCTTCCGAGCCCCATCTGAAAGGCGCGCCTGCTGCACAATCAGGTTCACGGCGGACGCAATCTGCTTGCTCAGCACCTTCACCGGGAGGTCCAGTCCGGACATGAGAGACATGGTTTCCATACGGGAAATGGCGTCACGCGGCGTGTTGGCATGCACAGTGGAAAGAGAGCCATCATGCCCCGTGTTCATGGCCTGAAGCATGTCAAGAGTTTCCCCACCGCGGCACTCACCAACGACGATCCTGTCGGGGCGCATACGCAGGGCATTGCGCACAAGGTCGCGAATCGTCACTGCTCCTTCGCCCTCGATGTTCGGGGGGCGCGACTCCAGAGAAACGAGGTTCGGCTGGTTGATCTGCAACTCAGCCGCGTCCTCCACGGTGACAACTCTCTCGTCCCGTGGAATGAACCGTGAGAGCACATTCAGAAGGGTCGTCTTGCCGGAGCCTGTGCCTCCAGAGATGATGATGTTCTGCCTTGCCTCAACCGTCGCCTTCAGGAAGTCACGCATGGGCTCTGTCAGCGACCCAAACTTGATCAGGTCCTCGTCGTTAAGAGGGATCTTGGAGAACTTCCGGATTGTGATCGATGATCCCTTCAAGGCCAAAGGCGGGATAATCACATTGACGCGGGACCCGTCCGGCAGACGACCGTCAGCGATCGGTGTGCGCTCATTCACCCGGCGCCCGAGAGGAGCCAATATTTTATCAATAATTCTGCGAACATGTTCGTCGTCGTTGAAACGACGGTTCGCCAGAGTAACCTTCCCTTTCCGCTCGATGAAAATCTCGTCCGGCGCGTTCACCATCACTTCACTGACCGCATCATCGTCAAGCAGAGTCTGCATGGGTCCGTACCCAATGACTTCGTCCAGTACCTCGTCGAGAAGAATTGCGCGACGTTTGGCGGAAAGCGGAACCCCCACCTGATCCAGCACCTGTTTCATGATGACTTCAGCGTGCTGACGAACGACTTTTTCGTTCAGTTGCGGGACCACCGTCCCGCTGGGGAGCTCCAGCGCGGGAATGAGCGCTTCATGCACCTTCGTCCGGAGCTCAACCATCTGGGCATCGTCCGCGACTTCTTCCTCAACCACTCGCGCGACTGGTTCGGGGGGACGGAGAACATGTCTTTCGGGAGGAGGTGGGGCGCCAGGTGTCTCCGCTGGCGCGGGGGGCGGGGTTGCGCTCTGCTGCGCGCCCCCGTCAGATGGCGGTGCCGCCGGTCGTCTCAAAATAATTGTGGGACGTGAATCTGCCATCGTATCTTTTCACCTTGCGCCTGGCGTGCGTACACCATCACCTGACCGTGGAGTCAGTGTTTCTTTCCGAAGGGCCACCAGCCATGCTTCCCATCTGCCTCGGCGGGCAAAGCATCTTCGTTTCCTCCGGTGAAAGCCGCCAGTTGGATAACCATGGCCGACAGCGGGTTCTTCGGCTCCTTCAGCACAAATGGCACCCCCATGTTGATCGAGTCAGTAACCAATTTCTGATCATCCGGCAACACCCACCGAATCTTTCGACCGAACGTCTTCTCCACGTCTTCCGAGGAAACGAAGCCGTCTTTCGAATGCTGGTTCAATACAACGTGCGTCCGGTCTTCTCCGACGTGCTTTCGGGTGATGGTGTCCAGAAACGTCTTGGTGCCTTTGAGGTCGAGAAGATTGTGGTCGGTGGCCACAAGATAGACCATGTCACACAGCTCAATGTAACGGAGTTGCTCATCTCCGTGCAGCATGGGGAGAAGAATCACAATATGATCCTGGGTCTGCCGGAGGATGTTCACCACCCTCTCGAGTAACGCGAATGGAATAACATCCAGGTCCTCGGCGCCCGGGTCGGTAGACCCGGGGAGCAGATTGAGTCCCTCCTTGTGGTGCGCCATACAGGAGTTGACCATGCCGACATCGAGCTCATCCGCAATCTGCGCCAGGTCCTTCAGACTGCGCGCGGGACGGATGTTCAGAAGTACCGCCGCATCCGAGTGGTCCAGGTCGACCAGCGTGGTCTTGCTGCCCTCATACTTTGCCAGCGCGATAGCGAGGTTCGTGGCGAGGGTCGTCTTGCCTACGCCTGCTTTACCGCTGCAGATACCAGTAGCCTTTCCTGCTCCCGGGGCGGCAGTGGCGTCCTGCGTCGCCCCTGCGTCCGCCGGGGAGGGAGGCGGCGCTGCCCACCCATCCGGGAACTTCTCACGCACGACCTTGAAAACTTCGTCGACGGCTGTTAGAAGGGTTTCCGGGTCAACCGGCTTGATGAGAAAATCCTCCGCTCCGACGCGCATGGCAGCACGAATACTATCGTTGTCCTGAGCAGCCCACAGGATAATGCTGCCAACAGGGAGGTCCTGAACGAATATCTTTTCCAGCGTGTGGATAGCGTCAAGCTCTAACGCGTCACCATCAATAACGATCACATCCGGCTTCACTTCCGAGGTAACGCTGATGGTTTGGTCGGCATTGGTTGTGCGTGCGACGATGCGCATCACACGCTCATCGACCAGCGCTTCGTCGATCTCGGCAAAAAGCCCCGTGTCTAGGTGGGCAATAAGGATTCGGGTCTCTTCAGTACTTTCGGCCATGCTTTTTCCTTTGGTCGTTAGTCTCCCCAATGGATGTCCCGCAGAACGCACCCATCTCAGATGGTTTTTCCGACTGCCCGGAAGCGACTCCCCTTCTCCTTCGCCATTTAATCGCCCTCCGGGCAATATGGTAATTCGGGGAAGCAAGTTACCGCATGGCTCCCTGTTGCAGTCTGAGAACTCAAGGCGCACCCATTATACCACGCCTGCGCCACTCATTGAACAGCGACCCCATTCTATCCGTTCAGTGCAGCGCAGGCAATACGAGTGTGTCCACAGAACCAGCTCCGCCCAGACCCGGCGTCTACTCCGGCACGGTAACCGTTTCAACCTGAGTTCCCTTGACCACTTGAACAGTCTTCGCCGGAGAAGCAGACGGCGGTGAGGGGACCGCGCGAGGGACGACTCCGGTAGGCGCTGGTAGCTGTGGAAGTATAATAGCGGCTTTCTTCAGGTTTCTCCGGGGTCCACCCACTCCCTCCCCGCCGGGGACAACAACCCCTGATCGATTCCCCGATGAGGCCGGCGCGGAATTGGGGTAGTGAGAGTGCTTGCGGTGCGGATGCTCCCATTCCTCCTCGACCTTCGCGTGAAGGGCATTTTCCGGGTTACGAATGGAGAGCCGAACGTCACCCCGTTCGGTTGCGGCCGTGATTTTGACGGCGTCATCCGGAGTAACCGCAACGACCACCCGAACCATCTCGGCCAGCGCGGCCTCCTCCCCGGGTCTCTTGGTCTCCTCGCTCTTAGCCTTCTTTTTGTCTCTTCCCTCGGCAATCGGCATCGCGCCGGGGACATCCAGGGAAATCACTTCGCAGTTCTGCGCAACGGTTCTTGCGACGGCGTCGGTGGCATCGGTGCCGGCCCCCACGTAGACGACAAGCACATCCACCTTGTCCCCCACATTCAGTAGCCCGGCGGTCGTCTGTTTCGGGTCGAAGAAGAGTGGTATTGCGCGCAGCCCATCGGGGATTGGGAAAGTTGTCGCAGAGGCGCTGATGGCGTCCGTCCTGATCTTCTCACCCACCGCAATTGTCCGACGGACGCTCTTGCCCCTGATCGCGGAAATATCCTTTAGGAACGCTGCGTCCTGCACCCCTTCCACTGTAACGGACTCAATCATATCCTCCGAAATGGGGATGCGGGGATACAGCGCTTCCTTCGCAACGACGTACGTAGCCTTCGGGGGAGGACCCTCTGGGACGATGTTTTTCTTCTTGACATAAACGAACGTAACAACAGCGGCAAGGAGACCTAAACCAATGGCACCCAATACAATAGGATTTTTCATACTGCGATCACTGCTCCCTTCGTAACAATGGCGTCATTCGGATGCAATAGGGGATCATCAAACTTGAATCGTATTATAACCACCAGAGAACTCAATCGCAAATCCGCGGGCAGCAATTTGCGGTTGGTGAGACCGCTAATACCGTGATTCTGTCGATTTCAGGGGAGTATTCCACAAGCAACGGAAAGAAATTGCTGTCTGTCGGTGGGGCAACAGACAACGGGGTCGAACAACCATGCGGAAGAGAACCTCCCCGTTGGCGCCCGCGCTGAACTAATGCCCGCTACTCGCCCTTCCGCTACTGCTGCCACTGGACGATGAGCTACTCCCCGAGCTTGACGAACTGCTGCTGGAAGTGCTTGATGCTGAACTGGTGCTGGAAGTGGAACTGCTACTGCCCGTGCTCGTGGAGGAACTTCCACTCGTACTCGAAGTGGAACTGGTTGAGGAAGTGCTGGATGAAGTGGTCCCGATGGATGTATTGACCTCTGCAAGAGTTACCACCTTCATGCTCTCATCGCTCGAGTAGCTGCCTCCACTGGCCAAGCTTCCCGATCCGACCCTCGAAAGGAATTCCCCCTCAATGTACTTATCGCTTCCCGTGGCGACAGCATTTGTGATACGAAAGGCCGCAAAACCAACAATGTGGTACATGTTTCCGTTCGGCCAATGTGTGTCGGGTTCGGTGAAACCGTTGTCCTCTACGTAGTTCTCAACATCGGCATCGTCGTAGAAGTCATCGTATATCGGTAGGAGCACAATCTCGCCAATCCTGTCTGCAGCTTCCTGGATGGTGGAGGCCCGAACACCTGGGTCGCCATTGACAAAGTCACCGTCCATCCCGCCAACAGATCCGGCGAAGAGCGAGTGATCATAGCCGTTCATGACCCAGTCCCTGAGATCGCTATTGCTATGGCTCGTGCTGTCAGTGCGCCCGTTGGGGTCATCCGTGCTGTAAACATAGTTGAAGTTCAGCCAACCACGCTCACCATTCGCGAGGATGGCTCCCGCGTCGTTCGTGATTTTGTTGTCGTCCCAGATTTTGATGCGCGTCCCTGCGGTGATGCCGGTGAGCAGCTCGTCGTTGACGCCAACGGGAAACGCCCCCGAATCCAGCGATCCCATGGCGCCCACCTTTGCCACTGCCTCCGCAGACGCCTTCTTCTGCCCGATGCCGATAATGCCGCCGAGGAACATCGTGAAGATCGTCTCGCAGTACACCTGCACGCCTGCGGCGGTTGAGGGAGGAACAGCGCTCGGTCCATAGTCCGAGATAGCGCCGAGTACGGAGTCGTCATCCACATAGAACGCAGCGATGGAGTCGGAAGGAGCGCCGTTGCGCGCCGTATAAGTGGCAATCACTGACAGAATGTCATCGTTGGTCACACCTCCGCTTGCCATCGAGCGGGCGCCAGCCAAAGCTCCCGCATCCGCCGCGTTCTGCATGCGTCGGCGCTGCTGGTAGGCATTGCTGCCGTCCACGGCAAGAGCGGCGAAAAGCAGAACCGCAATCAGACCGAAAGCCACGATCACGATGGTCTGTCCGCGAGAGTTGATAGTTCGTCTATTGTCGGGCATTGGCGACTCCCCCCTGAACTTCGTCACGCCTCAATGTGCATGGTTGACTGACCTCTCAACGTATAGTTGTTGAGGAATGGAACGATCGATTGGTACGGGTAGGTAACTTGGACGCGCAGACGGCTGCCGCGGCTGGTGTTGCCGTCGGGATAGGACACGGTGATGGTCAGGTTGTTCATGTTCAGACCTGCGATAAACCGTTGCGTTCGGGCAGTGACGTTGTCGGGATCGGCGTTGTCGGCATCATCAACCCAGTCGGGATGCAGGATACCATATCGGGCGCCCTCGCGCGCCGCGTTCTGCAACAGGCTGGAGGAGTAGTAAGCGCGGCTGTACTCGATCATCCCAAGGATGATGAGGATCATCACCGGCAAAACCAGAGCAAACTCCACCATTGCCTGACCGCTACGCCGGGAGCGTGGAAAACGTGTCCCCGGTAGGGTTGTACGTGAATGGGTTATCATGTGCGCTCACCACCTGGGCGTCAATCGGGGAGAATCGCCATGGAAGCCCTCGCTCTAAGGGTCTGATCACCGATGCCAAGAATCGCCCCAAGGAAAGGTTGCATCGTATGCTGCACAGTCACATAAACAGGGTCGCCGGCCGCCGTTCCATCTGGTGCGGACAGGCTGATATCGGACATACTGGCAAGTGACACATTGCTGCCGGAAAGTTCATCCATAACCCGCGTCGCTGCCCCGGTCACATCATCTGGGTTCCCAGCCGCATAGCGCGCACCCTCGCGCGCCGCGTTGGTGAGCGTGACGCGCATGGAATAGGCTCGCCCAAAATCAACAATGCCCGCCAGCACCAACAGCATGAAGGGGAGTGCCAAGGCGAACTCAACGGCAGCGGTCCCTCTATTCCGTTTGACTCTCATCGTCTCCACCTCTGTGGCTCATCTACCACAAGCGGGTCCTGTGACGAATATGCTGAGGAACTTGCCCATCGGGTCTCCTCCCCCCTGTCACGACTTGATTATACTTGTTTAGGTTGAGAATCGCCACTTGTAGTTTCTCGTAACTGAAATTCCAGCGTAACGGTGGATACTCCCGATTTTATATCGGGGGAGTCTCAAACTGGGGTCGTTCTTTTGCCGGAATTTCAGTTCTCGTAGGGGCCAGCTCCGATATGTCCACCACGGAATGTACTTCATGCGAGTGTGGGCGCGTCTTCTACCTGAGCCGGTATACGTTAGAAGGGTCAGCGCCACGCAAGCAGACAGCGCAAATTCTCAGCAGCAAGACGTCCCACGTCACGTGAGCCTTCACTTGCTATTCCAAGGCATCCCCGCGCTTGCGGGCCGATCGCAACACCCGATACCCGCCACTGCGCCCGAGCGTCTGCACGTTCCCGAACGCCGTTGCCATTCGCCGCGCGACACTCGCTGCCCCCTGTCGGGTCTGAACGACCAGGCATAGCTGTCCCCCCTCTCGCAGTTTCGATGGGGCATCATCAATCAAACCAAAAATCACCCGGTTTCCCGCTCGGATCGGGGGATTACTGACGATCATGTCAAAAGATCCTTCCCGGAAGGGCGCTGCTCCGTCTGAACACAGGACTTGAACATTCGAGACTTCGTTTAAAGATGCGTTCCGCTCTGCAAGGAAGACCGCGCGCTGGTTGGCGTCGACCATGCAAACTCCAGCCGCGTCTGAGCGGCGGCAACAACCCCCAGCACACCGTAGCCGCACCCCCAATCCAGCAGTCTGCCGGACTGAGGAAATGCGATGGACTCCGCAAGCAGACGGGTCCCCCGATCGAGGCGGTCGCGCGAGAAAACCCCCGCGTCCGTCTCGAACCGCCACCGCCGACCCAGTAGCTCAAACGAGATAATCCGTGGTTGGCTGTGGGAGGCGGGATGATGGGAGTAGTAGTGGTCGTGGGTGGTCATATACTCATTAAGGTTGAGGGATGGCCCTGCGGAATCTGATGGGACGCTGTCCTGCCTCAACATGCACCTGCCGTAGGATAAAGCTCCAGCTTTGTCAATCAGCAGACTCGCCTCACCGGGAGACAAAGCTGGAGCTTTATCCTACGGCAGAAAACGTGGATCCTCAGCCTTAACGAGTATACGATGCCATCCATTCTGTTTGGCCGCAGAATTACGGCGCAATCATCCAAGCCGACCTGTCGGCGACCCGCTGCATGAAAATGTTCCCGATGCATCGGGGCTTTCTCCCTTCGGTCGTCGCAATGACAGACAACCACAATTTCTACGCGCACCCAGTCAATCCCCGCTATTTGTAATCGGCCTCACGATTTGTTAGAATACAAGGCATTCCCCTCCGGAGGTCATCCAATGAAAGACATGGTGGTCCAGACCGCAAGCCTGGCCGAGATGATGGGCCACTCTTCTACTCGACGCTTGCTGTCCCTGAACGAGTTCATCGAGCAAGTCCATTCCGAGATCAGCCGCGCCCGTCGCTTCAAACTGAGAATCGCGTTGCTACTGGTGAGTGCCCAGGAATTCAACCGCTACTCGGAGGAATGCGGCGAAGAGTGGTGGGAGTCCGCTATGTCCGACTCAGGCAAGATGATCATCGGGTGCCTGCGTGAAAGCGACGTGGTCTGCCGCTACGCCATCGACGCGTTCGCCGTGCTCCTCACCCACACCGATCTCCGCGATGCCCCCATCGTCGCCCGGAAGATTTGCGACCGCGTTAGCAATCTGCCTCTGATGAACAAGGCCCAGTCTGTAAGGCTGTCCGTCTGTATCGGGATGTCCCAATTCCCGGACGTAGAATGCCAGTCGGCGATGGAGTTTGTCAAGCAAGCGGAAGCCTCCCTCTGCGCCGCCGAACAACAAGGCCCCGGAACGGTTATGGAAGGGGGAATTGGGTAAGAGGGTAAAGAGCCTGTCGGCGCAAGTCCGGTGTTTCCCTGCGACTCTGCGATTGACCTCTGACCTCTTCGAGTTTCTCCGATTCCCTCGGAAAATCACCGGGCATTACCCCGGCTGCGCCTCTACTATGAGTCAGTCCGACTCCCGATGTGTCTTGCGCGTCTCCTCCGCATTCCACGTTGTCAACACCTACCCCTTCCAAGCATAATTGGTCGGGAGGAACACAGCATCTCCCTCCTTCCGGCTTCGCACAGTTCGTTACCTCCCTGTACGTGGAATTCAGTGCTAGTGCATCCTTTCGTAAATTCTTCGACATTAGACGCCGGATCGCTTCAGCGTCCGGTAGCTCACACAACTGACTACCGAGCGCCAAGAAAGGACATCTTTTCTCCCCTTTCAACCCGTCCCGAGCGCTCGGGACGGGTTGAAAGGGGAGAAAAGGAGGGTAGCCTCCATCGTGTAGCTGCCTGTGTGAGCTACCGGAC
>Ga0210051_1000279_pt1 | contig 44637 bp, 35 predicted proteins | sample CryGey092014_all_FD_185464 | JGI IMG/M metagenome (GOLD analysis project Ga0210051, IMG submission 185464) | Groundwater microbial communities from aquifer - Crystal Geyser CG23_combo_of_CG06-09_8/20/14_all (SPAdes) (version 2) | ecosystem: Environmental > Aquatic > Deep subsurface > Groundwater...
CTAGTCTCTTACGGGGTGAGCCTCCCCGTTGGAAAGTCGAAGACTTTCTAACGGGGTTTACTATTCTACTTAATCTGGTTTTCGCGCTACTTAATATCCGGACCGAAGGATTTTAAAAAGCTCAGATGAATGTTAGAGACTCGAAACCGAAGATGGCAAGATCAAAAAAATACTGAAGGAGGAATTGAGGTTGGTTTGTCACGTTCATCACGTACATATTTTTGCTTCGGATATTGAGAAGAGCATCAAGTTCTACGAAGAATTTTTTGGAGGCCGAGTAATTCTCGATTTAGAACTTGCCGGTGCAAGAGTAGAGGTCGCTTTTCTGATTTCCCCATCGTTCCCTTGTTCCATGACAAAAGACAATACAATAAACAGGGATTGTGCCCAATTTTCACTAATTGACCAGAAACTTACCGTCATTGACATTTTTCGCCCCTTTTGACATTTTTGGCACATCTTAGGCCTCCCAGTTCGTTTCGAATTTCCATTGTCTCTATATTTGATTTGAGGCGAAAGTAAACCTCAACTTCTTGAAACATATGGTTTTAATTAATGAATTTGAAGATAGTTCCTGGTTGTTGGAGACAAATGGAGTAAATAACGGTTAAGTAGAAGAGGACTGGAATGAAATTTGCAAATTGCTATCTAACTATTTAAAACGACACAATCTAAACCGACGGCAATAATTATTTTTGTAGGGCAAGCCTTCAGGCTTGCTTAACTATGCAGGGCTGAAGCCCTGCCCTACGCGAGTTATTTATTACCATAAGTTTAATAGAGGAATGGAGGGTGTAACATATGAATAGGATACTGGTTATTCAGGATAGCCCTTCAGTAAACGCAATTCTCAAGTTTAGACTCGAAAAAGGGGGATTTTCTGTGGAGACCGTTGAAACGGGCGAAGAAGGCATTGAGAAAACCAAGGCATGTCAATACCAGCTTATTTTATTGGATTACAACCTCCCCGGGATTAATGGAAGCCAGGTATGTCGGATACTAAAGGAAGAAGATAACACCAGAAATATACCAGTTGTTTTCATGTCTGCCAAAGACGAGAACGAACTATGTCAAATCACAAAGCAAGCAGGCGCCAATGGTTATATTGGTTTACCCTTTGACGGAAAGACGTTCATTGATAAGATAAACAGGGTTCTTGAAAACACGTAAGTCATAAGCGATAGGTCTTATCAAACAGATTTAGGGAATGCCTAAGAAGATGAAAAAAGAATTACCATCGAAGAGAATGGAGGAAATAGCAGAGACCGTAGAAGATATGGCTCAGTATAAAGAAGATCTCTACGAGAGAGAAGAGCTGAAGGAGGAAACGCTGCAGCTCGTCGTTTTTCGGCTGGCTCGAGAATGGTACGGAGTCGAGATTACAAAAGTAAAAGAAGTCATAAAAGTGGGCAAGATCACCTATCTCCCCTCAAGCCCAGAACATATTGCGGGAATTGTAAACTTAAGAGGGAATATTCTTTCCGTTACAGATTTAAAGACAATATTTAGTCTGCCTCATGAAGAGCCGACCGAGAAGGCAAGGATTATAGCCATTGAATCTGGGGTTTTGGAGACAGGGTTTTTGGTGGACGAAGTGGTTGAATCAATCGAGGTGCCGGTAAGCAAGATTGAGCCTGCACTCCTCACCCTACCTGCTGAGGGAGGGAAATATATAGAGGGCCAGTGCAAGGTGGATAATAAGTTAGTTGCCCTCATAAGCGTAGAGGAAGTATTGGAAAAGAGGATGTAGACGAGGAAAGTGCTGCAAACAGCTCGGGGAGATTGCTTTGATGAGCTGAAAGGAGGTTGGAATGTTTAAATTGGGGCTATTTTCAAAATTGAGAAACAAGCAGCGAGAAAGTGAGGAGCAATATCGGAATATTCTTGAAAGCATCGAAGAGGGATATTACGAAACAGACCTTACCGGCACCTTTACCTTTCTCAACGATTCAATGTGCCGAATATTTGGGTACCCCAGAGAGGAATTGATGGGCATGAATGACCGGCAGTATTTAGATAAAGAAACTGCCAAGAGAATGTTTCAAGTTTACAATAAAGTCTACAGAACAGGGGAACCCGGCAGAGAATGTGATTATCGGATTATAAGAAAAGATGGGACTAAAGAATACATTGAAGCATCCATATCGTTAAAAAAAGACCCATCAGGTAAACCGATGGGGTTTAGAGGGATTATACGGGACATCGCCGAGCGCAAGCTGGCAGAACAGGCGCTTCATGAATCGGAGGATAAGTATCGCACATTGTTTGATGACTCCAAAGAGCCGTTATTCATCACTACGACGGATGGGAAATTTGTCGACCTGAACGAGGCCGTGGTTCAGCTTTTCGGCTACGACAATAAAGAAGAGCTCATGAAAATCAAGGTGGCCCAAACCTATTTCAACCAGGAAGACCGAAGCAAGTTTCAGGAGATCATGGCAAGGCAAAACTATGTGAAGGATATGGAGATAGATCTGAGAAGGAAGGAGGGAAGAAAAATCTATGCTTTGCTAACGGTGACCACGAGGAAGGATCGTGAGGGAAATATCATTGGCTACAGGGGGACGATCAAGGACATCACCGAACGGAAGCAGGCAGAAGAGGCGCTGCGCCAAAGTGAGGAGAAATATCGTACCCTATTTGAGGGGTCCAGAGATGCGATCTATATTACTAATCCAAAGGGAGAGGTCATTGATTTTAACCAATCTATGTTAGATCTCTTTGGTTACAGCAGAGAGGAGATGAGAGGTTTAGATGCCCGAAAGACATATGTCCATTTTGAAGACCGATCAAGGTTTAAGCAAGAGATAGAGCAAAATGGGTTTGTTAGAGACTTTGAGTTGAAGCTCCGAAAGAAAGACGGAACCGAGATGGATTGTATGGCCACCTCGTCTGTGCAGCGATCCCGTGATGGGAATATTATAGGATACCAGGGCATTATCCGTAACCTCACAGATCTCAAGCAGGCGTACGAAGGAATGAAACGGATGGTCGAACACATACGCAACGCAGGTCTCCAAATCAGCGCCTCTTCGGCTCAGATTCGCGCTGCCTCTGAAGAACAAGCAACGGGCGCATCTGAACAGTCCTCTGGGGTGAGCGAGGTGACAACCACCATCGAGGAACTCAACACCACGGCTACTCATATCGCCCAGAATGCTGAAAATGTAGCAAGGTTAGCAGGGGAAACATTGGCAGGGATGCAGGAGATAAATATGAAGGTAAATGATACTGCAAAAAAGATTCTCTCTTTAGGTGAGAAGTCCCAATCCATAGGCAATATCACTAAATTGATAGATGATATTGCTGAGCAGACGAATCTCTTGGCCCTAAACGCGGCCATTGAGGCAGCCCGAGCGGGAGAGGTAGGAAGGGGTTTTGCAGTGGTTGCCCAAGAGGTGAGGAAACTTGCCGAACGTTCCTCTGAATCGACCGAGGAAATCCGCCAGATTATAAACGAAATTCAAGGAGAAACAAACGCTACGATTATGAGTATTGAAGGTTCAACCAAATGGGTGCAAAAAGGTTTGGAGATGATAGAGGGTACAGCAAAATCCGCAAAGGAGATTTCGATAGCGACACAACAGCAAAAGTTTGCATCAGAGCAGGTGGTGCAGGCAATGAGGGAAATAGATTCTGTAACAAAACAGTTCGTCTCTTCAACCAGACAAGCGGCAGCATCCGCAGCACAGCTTAGCACATTATCGGAGGAGCTTAAGAGTGCGATAGTGGATTCTAAGTTAGAAGCAGAGGAAGCGGGAAAACTGAGGGGCTTCAAACATGTCTGAGATGAAAGATCTCATTGCTATTTTCAAGGTAGAAGCCGAAGAGCGCCTGATCAAACTGGATAACGGACTCGTAGAGTTAGAAAAGCAGCCTGACAACATCGAGCTGGTCCGTGGTCTAAATAGAGAAGTGCATACCCTGAAAGGTGCGGCCCGTGTTTTTGGATTTTGTGAAATTCAGGATATCGCGCATCGGATCGAAGATGTATTTGAAGAGGTTGCCGGCAAAAGGGCCGTTTTCAGTTCCTTCACGGCTGAGAGAATATTCAAAGGGCTTGATGCCATTCGGACCATCTTAGAAAAAATTGTACAGGAGAAGGAGATCGATATCGATACATCGGATCTCTGCAGGGACCTGGAAGCGTGCATTGCAGCGAAACAAGAAATCGGGACACCGAGGATGAGCGCACGAGGGAAGGAACGTGAGGGAGAAAAGACGCAGGGCGAATTTGTCAATCGCATAAGCGAAGGGGGGCCCCCTCCTCCATCGACAAGACGGGATGAATATATCCGCGTCCCGCTGAGCAGGGTGGATAAGCTTCTTTATTTGGTTGGGGAGGTGGTCATCAACAAGATGAAATCCTCTACCAAGATTGCTCAGGCAAAAAGGCTTTCGAAACTCAGCAAGGAGGTCCAGAAAAGTATTTCCAGTTTAAGCGAAACGATTAAGAGCGAGTTTTCTCCTCAGGATGGAGAAGTGACAAAACTGCTCAGCCAATGTGACGCCCAAATGCAGAAGCTTAGAGAACATACCCTGAAGTTATATGATCACGTCTCCACCGAAGCATTTCACCTTGACCCAGTCATAGATGAATTGCAGACCAGGATAAAAGAGATAAAGATGTTACCTCTGTCTACTATTTTTGAGGGGTTTCCCCGCATGGTAAGGGATATCGCATCTCAACAAGGAAAAGAGGTCAACTTAGTGATTTCAGGAGAAGAAACTGAACTTGATAAAAAGGTCCTCGAGGGGATAAAGACTTCTCTCATCCATATATTGCGTAACTGCATCGACCATGGCATTGAAGAACCGGAGGGGAGGGTCGCCCTGGGTAAACCAAGGTTTGGAACCATCAAGGTTTCTGCCTTTCATGAAGGCGGTAATGTGGCGATCACCGTAGAGGATGATGGAAGGGGCATGGATACTGACCAGATAAAGCAGGCCGCCCTAAAGAAAAGGCTGGTATCAAGTTACGACTTGGAAGGGATGACAGACAAAGAGGTGTTGAATATCGTATTCATGAACGGTTATTCCACGAGTGCGATAGTGACGGATGTTTCTGGAAGGGGAATGGGGCTTGATATCGTAAGGCGGGACATCACAAATCTAAAAGGTCGGGTTATCTTAGACACTCAGAAAAATAGAGAGACAAAATTCACATTGGTCTTGCCATTGACCATTGCAATCATTCAAGTGCTCTTGATAAAGGTGCAGAACATGCTCCTTGCCCTTCCGATGCCCTCCATTATAGAGAGTATTAGAGTGAATATGGACGATGTCTCCACCATTGAAGGAAGAATGGCCATCCCATTCCGTGAGCATATTGTCCCTTTGGTAAGATTGAATGAAGCGCTGGGACTTCCGCCCGCAAGAAATGAAGAGAGGAAGGCGAAGAAGGCAATGTTGGCGGTGATTGTGAGCTCCCTCGACAGCCGAGTCGGTTTCATCGTTGATGAGATTGTTGGAGACGAAGAAGTATTTATAAAGAGTTTAGGGAAGCATCTCGGAAAGGTGAAGAATGTAAGTGGCGCAATCATCATGGCAACCGGTGAGGTAGCGGTGGTCCTGGATATAGAAGACTTGATGGCTCATAGCGCTCTTGGCCCTCAGCCGGTGACAGGAAAGAGGCGCGCCCCCAAAGTGAAGCGCAAACAGAAAAGGATACTGGTTGTGGAAGACGCTTTCTCGACAAGGGAGCTTGAGAAGAGCATCTTGGAGACCCACGGATACCTTGTCGATACAGCGGTAGATGGCTTAGATGCGCTGGATAGGATGACAGGCAATCAATACGACCTCATCGTCAGCGATATTGAGATGCCGAGAATGGATGGATTTGAGCTTTGCGGGACCCTGAAGAAAAATGATGGGTACAAGGATATACCCTTTGTGATGGTGACAGCCTTACAGAAGGAAGAGGATAAAAGGCGGGGGATGGAGGTTGGCGCAGCCGCTTACATTGTAAAAAGCGCATTTGAGCAGACAAATCTTTTGGATACCATTGAACGATTAGTAGGGTGATATGGAACCAGGAGGCAAGGGCATGATACGGGTGTTGGTGGTTGAAGATTCTCCACTAATGTGCAAGATCCTAACCGCTATGATGAACTCCGATCCGCAGATTCTCGTGGTAGCAGTTGCGAATAATGGGAAAGAGGCAGTAGAACTCGTCCCTTGCCTCAAACCGGATATCATCACCATGGATATGGATATGCCTCTCATGGATGGCTTTGAGGCGACGAAGCAGATCATGGCCTACCACCCTACCCCGATCCTGATTGTATCCTCTTCCGTCTTTAGGATGGGAATGGAGAAGGTATTTAAAGCCATCTCTCACGGCGCATTGGATGTTATCGATAAAAGTGAATTGGAGATCGTTGGAAATGAAAAGTCTGGGGAGGCTCTGATCGCCAAGATAAAATTCCTGACCGATGTTAGGGTCGCGGATCACCCCCTCGTGAAACTGCGGAATGAAAGGACCGTCATTGATCTTAAAACTCCCAGAAAAAAGGTTTCAGATAAGATCGTGGCAATTGTTGCCTCAACTGGGGGCCCACAGGCGCTTCTTAAGATACTCAAAAGACTTCCTGAGGATTTCCCCTGTGGGATCGTGATCGTCCAACATATCACCAATGGTTTTCTGTCAGGTCTGGTGGATTGGCTGAATAAGGAATGTAAGATCAGGGTTAAGATTGGGGAAGATTCGGAAGAAATACGACCCGGAGTAGCATACACCGCTCCGGACAACTTTCACATGAAGGTGGGGGAAGGCGGAAAGATAAACCTTTCGAATGAACCCCCCAACGGAGGCCACAAGCCTTCGGGGAATGTATTGTTGGAGTCTGTCGCGAAGATCTATGGAAGAGGAAGTGTGGGGGCAATCCTGACCGGGATGGGGAGAGATGGAGCGATGGGAATAAAAGCAATCAAACAATCCCAGGGGAAGACCATCGCTCAAAATGAAAAGAGTTGTGTCGTTTTCGGTATGCCCAATGCAGCCATCGAAATGAATGTGGTCGATAAAGTCCTCCCACTGGAGAACATCGCAGAAGAGATCGTTTTGATGGTGAGTGAGGCCATCACCATCAAGTAGACAGATCATTGAGTGAAAGATGTCGAAGGAACGTCACGAGAAAAAAGAGGAAAGACAGATATTGGTCTTTAGGGCGGCGAGAGAGGAATTGGGGCTGGATATTTCTTGTGTGCGCGAGGTATTAAGATTGCAAAAGATTTATCCTCTCCCCAAAGTTCCGGATTTCATCGAGGGGGTCATCAATCTGAGAGGACATCTCGTTGCCTTAATTGATTTGGGAAAGAGACTTCATGCGAAACAGAAAGAAGAAGAACCTAACCAAAGAATCATCATCTGCAGGGTAAACAAGTTCATCGTTGGGCTGATGGTCAATACCTTGAGGGAGATTATCGCTTTACCTAAAGACGATATCAAGCCGATACCAGAAGTGGTGTCCATGCATATGGAAGCAGAGGTGATATCCGGTATGGCAAGGGTTGGTGAAAAGATCATACCCATCTTAGATTTGGAATACATCCTGACAAAAAAAGAGGTCATCGAACTATCGGCACTGAAATGATGAAAGACATCTTACCCCTGTCATCAGAAGATTTCGGTCTTTTTCAAGAGCTGCTCATCAAAACGTGTGGCCTCCAATTTGAAGAAGACAGGAACCAGTCCCTGCATTTCGCTCTCTGGCAGCGTTTACAACACCGAGGTTACGACTCCTACCAGGAATATTATAACCTTCTAAAATTTCATCCTGAGGGGCGTCTGGAGATACAGGAACTCCTCGATCTCATCACGATAGGCGAAACCTATTTCTTCAGAAACAAGGCTCAGTTTAACGTGCTCATGAGATTTGTTTTACCTGAAATCATACAGAGGAAGTTGTATTCACGGGATAAGAGTATACGCATATGGTCAGCAGGGTGTTCAAGGGGAGATGAAGCCTATTCAATGGCTATTGCAATGATGGAGGTTTTGCCTTCTTATAAAGAGTGGAGTATCTCCATTTTGGGCACAGATATCAACAGAAACGGACTGGCTTGCGCGAAAGAAGCCACCTATGGCGAAAAGGACATCAGCCATTTACCGAAGGAATACCTGGACAAGTATTTCAATATCCAAGGCTCAACCTACTTGCTTAATTCGGACGTGAGAGAGTTGGTCCAGTTTGAATATCATAATTTAGTCAAAGATTTATATATAGACAAAAGGATACAAAATACAGATTTAATCTTCTGTAGGAATGTAACGATATATTTTAATTGTCAGACAACCCAGCGCGTCATTGAGAATTTTTATAACTGCCTTGCCGAGAAGGGCTATCTTTTTCTCGGACATACCGAGACCCTATGGCAGATAGCCAACAAGTTTGAGAGAGTTGAGTTTCCTCAGACATTCATCTATAGGAAGAGGCTTAGTGCAATTCAGGAAGATGTGACGAAGCCGTTTATAGCTATACCGGAGATTAACATCGAGGACTTGACCTCCGTCAAAGAGCCGGTCACAGAAAAAGGCTTTTTTCTGCAGGAGCAAAAGTCCGGGCTACAGGAGAAACCCAAACTTCTTGGGCAGATTGCGACACCCTTTGACAAAGCCTCCCTCTCCTCACCCAATAATATTATCGCTCAAGACAGAGACCAGATACTCACCTGTCTTACTAACGCAACTATCTTGGCTAATGGGGCAAAATACAAAGAAGCGGCAGATATCCTCGCCAAAGTAATAGAGGAGGACAATCTAAGTGTTGAGGCATATTATCTCTTAGGGGTTTTATCATATAAAAGCGGTGATTTTAAAAAGGCGGAGACACAATTCAGGAAGGTGATCTATGCGGATCCCGATTCGGTCCTCGCCTATTTTAACCTCGGAAATATCTATTTATATCAGAGGAAGTTTAGTGGAGCTGACAGAGAATTTAGGAACGCCATCCGGCTGCTGGAAAAAAGACCGAAAAATGAACAAATAAGGTTTTGCGAGGATTTCACAGTAGAATTTCTTTTAATGGCATGTAGGAATAATCTTTTAGAGATCTCCAAGAGAGGTGAATGATATGAATGAACAAGAAAAAATCGAAGCGTATCTTTCCTCGGTAAGGCACGACTTGCGCAACCAAATCATGGTCGTTCGTGAAGGGGCAAGCATCATTTTGGATAATATCGTAGGCTCAAATTGCGACAACTGCTTCGCCCTCTTAAGGCCCGCCTTAGAATCCACGAATGAATTAAATAAACTGATAGGGGAATTTCTCAGCACCCCTCAGTTTATTAAAATTTTAACACCCCTCATCTCTGCAAAAGAGGAAGAAATAAAAAATATAGAAAAATTACTTCGGGGCAAAGAGCAGGAAATGACGAGTGTGAAAAGGGAAGTTCTAAGAAAAGAAGAGGAAATGGAAGGTGTAAAAGAACAACTTCTGGGAAGAGAAGAGGAACTGAGAAGTGTGAAAAGGGAACTTCTAAGAAAAGAACAGGAACTGAAAAGTGTAAAAAGGAAACTTCCAGGGAAAGAAGAGGAACTGAAAAGTGTAAAAGAGGAACCCCTAGAAAACGCGCTGGAGATATTGACATATGAACTCATGGGTATGATATCCCATGTCATTCGTACCCCGCTGACGGTCGTCAAGGAGAGCTTAGCCTTGGTACTCGATGAAATACCAGGAGAGCTGAACACAAAACAAAAAGAACTACTTTCAAATGGAAAAAAGAACGTCGATAACTTGATCCAATCTGTCGAGGAGTTATCTCAGGAGTCCTGGGATGAAATCATATGTTCAGCCAGAAAACATTTTTCTGCAGATGCCATCGCCAAGAAAGACAAGTTACCGCAGAAAAAAAGAATCCTTATCGTAGAAGACCAGGCAGTGATATCGAACATGCTCAAGATGAGATTAGAAGCAAATAATTACGAAGTCATCACCGCAAGCGATGGTCAGGAAGGGTTGGAGAAAGCCCGTAAAGAAAACCCAAGCCTGATTATCTTGGACATCATGCTTCCTAAAATGAACGGATATAAGGTTTGCCAACTCCTTAAGGCTGATCCAAAATATAATACAATTCCTATCATTTTATCCTCTGGAAGGACACCGCAGGAAATCCGGAAGGTGGGTAAAGAGGTGGGTGGTGATGCGTTTGTATCTAAGCCGTTCGAAGCAGAAGAGCTACTCTCAAAAATGAAGGAGCTCTTAGAAGAAAAGGGAAAATAGAAACATCGCCAAAAGTTTCAAAGCCTTCCCAAACCTCCTCCCTGAACACCATGCGACGCAGGGCTTCCGGCTCGGAAGGATTACGCCCATGTCATCGGCCGGGCATCTATCGACAACCGCTCAATACAGGAGCTCATAAAGACCGCCATGTACGGAGGGGAAGAGGCTTTTCAACAGCGCGCGGAGAAATAGGGAAGCTATCTGAATTTTTTGCAACTAAAATGAGAGACCAGTTTCTCTTTTGTAAAGAAGAGAATGCTATCCTTCTTTTTATAAATCCAGACAGAAAGAGGGGTTTCTTTCGTAGGTTCGGTGATTAAGAACAGGGTACCCAGCTTATTCAACCTCCCAAGTTGGTTAAGGCCAACCTGTGTTTCTGGTTCACCCCACTGATTAAGGAAAACCTTTTGATTGATGCCGGTCAGCATCAAATGCGGCTGTTCATGCACTTGTCGGGAACGTGACTTACAAAAACTTGAAATGAGATCTAAAACAGTAATCACCTTATTCTCAGTGTTATATCAGTTTCCTGGTTGGAATTAATATTAAACCTTAAAAAGCGTTGGCATAATTAATGCCAAATTTGAAAGTGGGCAAAGAGAAAAATTTTATAGTTTTTAACTCATTAATATTATTAGCAATGTTCTCCAATCGACCAGCAAATATTCAACTTTTCAAAATACCCCTTTATTGTGGGTAAAACAAATTCCTTTGTATATTTTGTACAATGAATGACAGATTTTGTTCTAAAATGTGAAGGAATGTGTTTTAAAAAAGTGTTATTATATTTTCGTCCATAATTTTTATCAAAAAAGGTAAAAGTTCCTATTTACCCCGTTAGAAAGAATGCTCCGCTGCTCCCTCCGGGCAAGAGGCCCCTCTCTCCGAACCAGAGGCTCTTCTGAGCCGGAGGCTGGGCCGGCGGCTGCAGCAGGGATGAAGATATAATTCTGTGAAAGATGCTCTTTCCATGCTCCGTGAGGCGAGGCAAAGTGCAAAATAGCCTCAAGAGGTGATACGGAGGATTAAGCCCTTTCTAACCCCACAAGCTAACTATTCTCAACCATCCTTGCGGGATTTGACATAACGCCTACGAAATCTTATAAAAACTGATGTGTTGAAATATTCTTGGTGGAATTAGGAGATGGTAAAAGAATCTGTTGCCAAAATGAAAAGACTGAGGCCCCTGAAGGCTGATCTGCATCTTCACACCGCTGAAGATCCCCTCGACCGCATACGATACACGGCCAAAGAGCTTATCTCAAAAGCTGCCGATGAAGGTTTTGATGTGATTTCCATCACCAATCATCACCTGATGACCTTCAATCAGGATCTTTTGTCCTACGCACAGGAAAGGGGCATCCTCCTCATCCCCGGCATGGAGATGACTATTCAGAGACGTCATGTCCTCGTTTTGAACCCTCCCCTGCAAAAAAAGTGCTCCGATTTTTTCTGCCTCTCAAAACTGCGTCGTCCAGAAACCTTGATCATTGCTCCCCACCCCTATTTCCCGGGAACATACTCTTTAAACGGATACCTTCTGAAGCACCTGAATCTCTTCGACGCGCTCGAATATTGCCATTTCTATTCCCCCATGATCAACTTTAACCAAAGGGCGGTAGAAGTATCCCAGTCCTTTGGATTCCCATTGGTCGGAAACTCAGATGCCCATTTCCTCTCTCAACTGGGAACCACCTATTCATTGATTTATGCGGAAAAGAACCTTGAATCCGTTTTCGCGGCCATCCGGCAGAATAAGATCAAAGTTGCTACCCGGCCTCTTAAGACTTTAGAGATGGGATTGATTGTAAATAGATTCCTTAGAATGAAGCTTCGAGCAAAAATTACTCAACGCCATCCACGTCAAAATCCTCGATCCAGAAATTCTAAGGTAATGTAACGGTCACCCAGAAACTCTCCGATTTTAGCCTTTTGGGCCACCCATCTAAAATCCGAGTCAATTTGAGTAGAGATTTTCCAAGATGGCAGAGGCTATCAAAGACAGAACTGGATGAAAGGGTTAAAGCGTCTATACTTAATAAACGTTAATATGAAAAAAGGCTCTCCCACTTATTTAAAAGTTATAGATGACAGGCGCGTTTAAGGATACATGGTGAAGGTGGCAATAAGGATAACATTTGGCAAGGAATAAAAAGGAGACTTTTCCTTTAAGTCCTTTTTCTTCAGTCAGTGAATCGTAGTTCCCCCCTCCTTTGGATATCACCAGGTCTGATCTTTCGATCACTGTTTTTAATTCCGGAGGGACCCTTTTCAGAAAGGTGCCCGGAAGGTGTTCTGGTATTCCATTTTCCAAAATATCAGCCACTTTCCCCATGCCTATGGAGAGGGCATCTTTTAACGTGGCGTCATTCATAATCGGAAGAGTTCGAGTGACATAAGTGATCTCAATCGGATGCCTTTCAATAAGGACTTCTATCAAAAGCTTATCAAATACAACCTCACCGCAATTATCTCCGAAGTAAACCACCTTCCGGGCTTTATTAAACCTCTCCTTCAAACCATTAATATTTCTCGTATCGATTTCCAATCCGTGCCACTTTTCGATGATCTCCTCTGGCGCCTCCCCTTTAACATCTGTCATGGCATCAATGGAATTTCCTGCTATGGCCAACTTAATGGCTCCAAGGAAGGGATCTTTACTATTCAAGACCATCTCTTTCGCTATCGGGTAGATCGCCAAAGCCTTTCTATTTTGTTCATCCTTTATTTCTTTCAAAGGATCGGCCTCTCCGGTGGCCTCAATGACCTTTAGCCAGACATCCCTGATCACATCGGGTGAGGTTACTTTCCGGTCTTTTCCGCTGAAATACTTTAATCTTAAAACTTCCTCCATAAATCTTCTGACCTGGTCTTCATCTTTCATCGCCACGCGGGCGATTCCCAACGACATCTTCAAGATGCAGGGAATACAATCAGGCCAAATCTGCATGCGAACCCCTTTCCGTTTAAGTATTAGGTTTATCCATTAAAAAGTTGGTTATGTCAACCCTTCGACTCCCTGGCCTGAAGCCCATGGCTTGCCTTCGACCCGAACTCAGGCCGAGGGGCTCAGGGTTGACCCTGCACTTCGATAAACTCAGTGTCCTGAGCCTGCCGAAGGAAGCGGTGCTTTTCTACCCTTCAAAGGCGGGGCTTGGCACCGCCGAATGGATCAAGTAAACCCCGTTTGAAAGTCTTCAACTTTCCAACGGGGTAAAGGCGGTGTTCATCGAGGTATATAAATGCCAAAGATGAAAAGATTAGAAAGTTATTTTTCAAAATTTTGGAACAATTTTTGTCTCTTTCTTGCCTATTTAAGTGAAACCGAAAAGAAATGAAAAGGTAGTCGGTGTCATCGCCGATGTCATCGTGACCCAGATCTATAAGAATGAGGGGAAAAAAAACCCTTGAGGCCATCCACATCTTTCCGGCATCCACGCGGGCAGTGGTTTAGGGAATAAAAAGGTGGACATCCGAAAGGCGGAGACTTCAGGATATTTAAAGAAGGTGATGCATCTGACCGGTATTTTTGTTAACTGTATCCGGGTATGCCCCTTTAATAAAACCCCTGGAACGATCCATGATACCATCCGCGGTGTGATCCGAAAAACAGATCTTTTTAATCCTTTTTTGTTTGGATGGATTTTCTTCTCAGATATGATAGAATAAAGCCCGCAAAGAAATTTTTGAATTCCTAAGTCCATCGATTCATAAATTCGGTAACGTATTTATTTACTCAGGACTTAGTGCTGAGTGAGCAATTATTTCAATTCGCAGCATGAGGATACGTGATCGTATTTGCGAATCGAAGCACTAAGGAACAAAGAGGAGGTAAGATGAGCACAATAAAAATCATGCCATGTCTGGATATGAAAGAGGGTCGAGTTGTCAAAGGGATTCATTTTGTGGATTTGAAAGAGGCAGGTGACCCCGTAGAGAATGCGGCGTTTTACGAAAAAGAAGGGGGAGATGAGCTCGCTATGCTGGACATTGCTGCAACTGTAGAAAATCGAAAGACCAGGCTGGAATGGGTCAAGAATGTTTCATCCGTGATACACATCCCGCTGACCGTGGGTGGTGGTATCTCCACTCTAAAAGATATTGAACTGGTTTTAAAAGCTGGGGCTGATAAAATTTCTATGAACAGTGCGGCAGTCAGGAATCCAGATCTGGTGAGGCAAGCCTCCAAGAAATTTGGTAGGGAGAAGGTAACTGTGGCAATTGACGCCAGAAGGAACAAACAAATGCCATCTGGATTTGAGCTGGTGGTTTCAGGCGGTACCAAGCCTGTAGGTAAAGATGCTATTGCCTGGGCTAAACAGTGCCAGGAACTGGGCGCGGGCGTGATCCTTCCAACCAGTATGGATGGTGATGGAACCCAGACTGGCTATGATTTGGAATTTACGAGGGCAATCTCTGATGCCGTGGATCTGCCTGTGGTTGCCTCAGGTGGAGCAGGAAAGTTGGAGCATTTTTACGAAGGGGCAGTGAAAGGCGGCGCCCAGATTTTGTTGGCTGCTTCGGTTTTCCATTATCGCATCTTATCCATCAGAGAGGTTAAAGAGTATTTAAGAAAAAAGGGGGTGCAGGTCAATTTATAGAACTTCATAATTTCCCAGCTCCCAGAAATAGAAGTTTAGCTCCGCCTCATTAGCTGTGAAACATCGAATTTTTTATTCATAAACCTTAGTATCTATTCTGGCCTTCGAGACATAAAAAAGCTCACAGGAACCATTCCCGGTATCTGTGCGCGACAGGCTGGTATTCCAGGTGACTGGCTGATTTTTATAAGTTCCCTTCACATTGACCAAAAACCCCTCTAAGATGACCTCATCCTTTTTTTTAATCGTCTTAATGGCCTCATGAATATTCTCATTGGCAGGGATGATATGATGATTTCCAGAGTGGGAGATTATATAAGAATTATCAAAAGGACTTTCTTGCTTGTATTTATAAAAATACCATCGATTCCTTTGGCTATAAGTTATAAATCTGTCATACTCAGGTTCCGCCAGTCTTCCCCAGACAATGGCTAAATCAACCGGCGAAATCTTCCCTTCCCAATCTGAGGAATACGTTTCCTTACCGACTACCATTCCCGATATTTTATATTCTGCCACAGGGGTAATCGTGAAATGGCCATTTTTAAATTCTCTAATAATGGGTTCGTCCGATCTATAAAACGTCTGGACAGGATCTTGAGAGGTATCAATTTTATCAGATCCTACCCCTGTCAGCTTGGGTCGGTCGCACCCGAATAAGAAATGGAAAAATAAAATGATGGATAGTAGCCAAAGAAATTGTTTTCTATTCATCTTCATGAAGGAGCGCTCCGATCGCTAATGGGGTTCAATATAGTTCCTCTTCCCTATCCTGTCAACGGAATCGTTTTAGCAATTGTTTGAAGGTCATGAATATGCTAAATTAGGCCTTGATGAAAAAGACCTTCCCCATTCAAGGGATTATCGGGATCGCCCTTCTCCTTCTCTCCGAAATCTTCCTCTTCAAAAAGGTCGAACCATTCTACAGTTGGTTTTATTGCTTTGCCTGGTGGTCCTATATCCTCACCATTGATGCGGTCATCTATCGTTTAAAAGGAAACTCCCTCATCCTTAATCGGACCAAAGAATTCTTCTTGATGATTCCCTGGTCGCTCTTCATCTGGTTGATCTTTGAAGCAGCTAATCTCTTCTTAGAAAATTGGTATTATACTTACCTCCCCCACTTCAAAATGGAGAGGTGGTTGGGCTATGCCATTGCCTATGGAACTGTTCTCCCTGGAATGTTCGAAACAACTGAGTTGTTGGAAACATTAGGGCTCTTTAAAAATGCGAGTGTTAAGAAGACCATCATTTCCAGTGAAGGGCACTCTATGCTCATGCTCTTAGGGACTCTCTGTCTCGTGTCTTCAGCGCTCATCCCTGAATACTGTTTCCCCCTTGTCTGGGTTGGATTTATCCTTCTCTTAGAACCTTTCAACTACCGATTCAGGGGGGAATCTCTCTTGAAAGATCTGGAAGAAGGCAAACCAAAAAAAATATACCTTTTACTCATCGCTGGACTCATCTGCGGTTTTCTCTGGGAGTTCTGGAACTTTTGGGCTCAATCAAAATGGGTCTATACTGTCCCTTTTTTCGAGGAGAGGAAGGGTTTTGAAATGCCCTTCCTTGGCTTTTTAGGATTCCCTCCATTTACCGTTCAAGCTTATGTGATGTATAACTTCATCTCTCTATTTCGATCTGGAAGGGGATGGGAAGAATCCACCTACCGCCTAAATCTGGCGAGAAGGACAAGACCTCTTACCATGATCTTAACAGCCATTCTGATTGGAAGTTTCTCTATCCTCATCTTCAGAGCCATCGATTTGAAAACTGTTGATTCTTATTATCCGAGACTCAAAGATGCTTACTGGATCGAATCTCAGTATCGAATAGAGCTTCCAAAAGTAGGGATCGCTAACCTTGACGATCTTCTCTCGAAAACCAGAGAGAAAAATGAAATGGATGAACTGGCGCTCCGTCTCCTCATCCCAAAAGAATTACTTATCCAATGGGTGGAAAAAACTCAATTGGTTCAATTAAAAGGATTGGGGATTGAAAACCTCCGGATATTAGAAGGGGTGGGTATCCATTCGATTTCTACCCTCGCTACAGAAGACCCGCGAAAACTCTACAAAAAGATCGGACAAGTTTTACATGGAAGACCACCTCTTCGAAAGGCAAAGATAAGAATCTGGGTGAGAGAAGCCAAGAAAATAGTTCGAAGTTATGAGTGAAGAGTTAAGAGTTATGAGTAATGAATTTTTTAGCCCAATGCTCAAAGCTGAAAACTCAAAGTAAATATAACCTAAATTGAGCGATTTCTCTTGATCACCATCAGGAGAAGTATTGGAATCAATAGCTCACAAATCGTCTCATCTATTCACCTAGCATGTGGGAGGCCCTGTGATTTGGTTTGATGTTGTCTTTTCTTTTCTCGTTGCTCTCTTCTGGCTTAGATGGTTTCGGAAAAAAGATAAATACGAAAAGGAGCCGGAACGCCTCATCTTCTTTGCCTTCTTTGCTGGAGTACTAGTCACCATCCCCTCTGTTCTTTTAGAAAGTTTCCTTCGCCTTCACGATCGAGGCTCAACGGTCGTTCTCCCGAACCTGTTCCTCTCTTTTTTGTGGGTGGGAATCGTGGAGGAGTTTTTTAAATATCTTGCCGTCCGAGTGACGGTCTACCGTTCAAAGGAATTTAATGAAGTGATGGATGGGATGATCTACATGATTTCAGCCGCATTGGGTTTTGCAGCCACTGAGAATGTGGGATATATGCTGGGATTTGGATATTCTGTGGGATTTCCTCGAGCCATTCTCTCCTATTTGGCCCATATCTCTTTCTCTGCCATTCTCGGATTTTACATGGGAAAGGCAAAAATTGAGGGGAGAAAGAACTTGATCTGGGCCGGTTTCACCTTAGCTATTTCCCTCCACTGGCTTTATAATGCCTTTCTGGTTGCGGGGACTCTCAAATCCTCTGGAGGGTTCCTTCTCTTAGGTCTTATGGTTTGGGTCTTTGGATTGATTCTTACCCTTATTCTCGTCAAGAAGGCCCAGGCTGTCTCCCCATTCCGCGTGGCCCATATCCTTCCTAAAGTGTTAACCAAGCGATGTCAAGCCTGTGGAAAAACAGTTTCTTCAAAGACCCTCGTTTGCCATCATTGCGGGGAGTCATTCGCCCTGGATGAGGAAGAGGTTACTCTGAAAGTTTAATGAGGACGCCTGTTCTTCTTGCACGGTGAATCACGATCTTAAAGAGCACGGCCTCAATGACCAGATAAACTCCTATCTGACCGAACCCCCAACCTAATAAATTCCTCCCGCTATTAAATCCATAGAAGGACCTGAAATATTCTAAAAAATAGGTTAGAGGAATCGCCCGGGCGATTTCGGGGAGAGGAGATGGAAGAATTGAAATGGGGTAATAGATCCCGCAGATCAGGGCCATAAGACTGCTGATGGACCAGGCTGCTACCTCAGCCTTATATCCAAAAAGGAGGACCAAAATGCAAACGCTGATTCCCACTAAAGCAGAAATTAGGAAAAGGCCTAAGAGAAAAAAGCTAAGCGGACCTACGCCGGGCTTTAAAAAATCGAAACTAAAGGCAAGAGCGCTGAAGAGCAAAAGCAGTAGAAAAACGGCGAAGGAGCGTATGACGCCAATCAACCAAGATCCTAAGATGAGTTGGAAAGGATGAACCGGGGCGATAAAGGTATGCTTGAGAGATTTCGACCAAAGGTCATAGAGGAGCACATAAGCCACATCAATCTGGCAGACTTGAATCACACTCATGGAGATGACGCCGATGAGAATGAACCCGGACATATCGGCATTCAACCCCAGAAAATTGGTCAGCAACCCAACAGAAAAGAAGCCGACCACAGGCCAGAAGAGGATCTCGAAGAGGCTGAAAACATTCCGCTTCGTAATGATCCAATTCCTAATCACAAAGGCCCATATCTGAATCAGTACCCTTTGCAAATTCAATAAAGCATCCTCCAGATCTGTCTGTCCTAAAGTGACTCTTTTGATTTGGGCGCCGCCCTGGGAAAGCAAAGCGATTAAGTTCCCTAATCGCCTCTCCCCATCATCCACAATGATTTCACAAAGATTCCCGGAGATGCCATAGTTGATGACGCCATCAGCCCGGAGCAATTCATCTTCCGGAATCGTCCCTTTAAATTCAATCTTCACCAAATCTCCCATCCGAACCATCCGTTTTAGGGTCTCCGCTGTTCCAATGGTGAGGATTTCTCCACTCTTGAGGAAAGCAATACGATTACATAGGAATTCCGCCTCCTTCATATTGTGGGTGGTGAGAAGGACGGTCATTCCCCTCTCTTTCTGGATCAACCGGATCTGCTCACGAATCATAATGGAGACGCTTGGATCGAGGCCAACAGTGGGTTCGTCTAAAAAGAGTACGGCGGGGTCATTGAGCAGGGACTTGGCTAAGGAGAGTCTTTGTTTCATCCCAGTGGAGAGCCGATCAAAGGTAGACTCTTGATGTTCTTCTAAATGGAAAAGGCTGATCAACGCCTTGACTTTTTCTTCTCGTCGATTTCCTGTTAAACCATAAAGCATTCCATAAAAGTGGAGATTTTCTCTGACGGTCAAGCTCCAAAGAAAATTTGCATTTCCACTGGAAATGTTCACTTTCTCCCTAACCCGATCGCCATCCCGGAGACCATCGATGCCGAGGATTTGAATCTTCCCTCGATCGGGAATGAGTAAGGTGGAGAGGATGGAAAGGAGTGTAGTCTTCCCCGCTCCATTGGGTCCCAGAATACCAAAGATCTCCCCTTCCTCGATCTGGAGGTCTATTCCCTTCAGGACCAAATTTTTTGTCCTTCCCCACCAACCCGACCGAAAGGTCTTAAATATTCCTTCTGCTTTGATTGCTAAGGCCATTAATGTCCCTGTTTATCTGGTCTTTCTGGTTTATCTGGTCTATTTCGTTAACCAGAGAAACTAAATAAACCAAAGAAACGAAACAGACCGTTAGAGTATATTATGGAATGAACGATTTGCCAATGTAAAATTCGATTCTTAGAACTTCATAAGTCTGGATTTATCGAAGAGAGAAAAAATAGTGCTTACCGAAAGGAAGGCATAAAACATTTAGAAAGCGATTTTTCTTTTGCCACCGTCTGGAAAACGCCGGGCATCAGCGGCGGCGCGGAACACGACGTCCGCTGGATGACTTTGTTCGATACTTCCCTTGTTCTTCAAAGACAAGGAGACCTTGACGCCCCTCGAATAAGGCAGCGTCGCGGAAATACTTACGCGCATCACTTTCCAAGCCGAGTCTCTCTGCAACTCGTTTCAGGTCGATTCGGTTAAGCACGTCGATGGTTACCGGTCTCTTTGCATCATAAAACACGAGCGCATGAAGAAACTTTTTGGCAAGGTCTGAATTCAGCAGGAGGCATGCGAAGGATGCTTCTTGCTCAGAACTACAGGGAATGAGGTAGCATGTGTCGTCTAAAACCACGGGCTTGTTCTGGTGCTTACCGACGACCTCGAAGCGGCAGTTCTTGTAAAGTCCGGAGATTGCGACCTTCCATGGGGAGAACGTGTAGTCCCCCACACCGAATACTGAGAACCTTGGTCGTTTCTGATAGATGATGCTCTGGCGCCGATCAAGAACATCTGCGTGGCGCAGTAGATAATACCAAGTCTTCGGAGCGGTCCTTGAGATAGTCTTTGTGTCATCGCCAGGCGTGCGCTGAGTGACAAGGACATAGCGCTGTGGCGTGAGCCTGCCATTGGCAATGTCGGATGACTTCAGCAAAGGATATATGTAGGTCGGTTCGAGTTCAACGCGTTCACCAACCCCGTTGATAAAAGTGGAGCCGTCCTTTTTGAACTCCATCACGGATGCCGCATCATGCTTCACGCCGGATCGCCAGGTATAATAGGCAAGTCCATCGAGGTCTCTCAGGCGGTTGTATTCGTCAACGTCTGCGACGAGTTCCCTACCTAAAAGACCGAACGTGGTTACTTTGTGATTGAAAGTCAGATCCGAGTAAACTCCTGCCGTGGGAGACAGGTCGGGGACGCCCGTGTGGACGATGAGCAGACAGGCATCAACTGAGACGCCGAAGTAGGCGGCTGCATCGATCAGATGGATGGTTGCCCGACCAATGTTAAAGCGGTTGACCCATCCATGCCGCAACACCCTCCGTGCGGTGGCTGTCTTACAGAGCATGGCAACACAACCGCGTTGACCATCAAGGGATTCGAGGAGTTTGATCAACATCCATTCCGAAATGTCGAAGTTGGCCTTGCCCGTCTTGGCCGCAAAACCGGCGCGGTTTTGGAAGTTCGTTTTCTTGGGAAGATTGTCGCTTCCAAGTGCCCCGAGGGCGGCGTTGGTTACCCACGGGGGATTTCCGAGGACAAGGATCTCCCCCCGAAACGCTGTGAAGAACTCCTTCCAGTTGAAAGAGAAGAAATCCTGTTGAGCCACCTGGCAATGAACTCCATTTGCATCACGAAGCGCCTTCCGCAAAGCGGAGACGTAATCCGCTTTGATGTCGTATGCGAACACTTGGCGGACGGTGGGAAAACCTTCGGTCGCCGCCAAGACAAAATTACCCAGCCCACATGTCGGCTCAACAATAACAGATGGGGAAATGCCTGCGTCCCGGAGAAAGATCACAACAGCATCCGCTAGCTCACGTGGCGTCTGGAAATCACCGTACTCGATTTTGCTCTTTACCTTTGCCATCTTCACACTATGCGCTGAACACCATCAACTTTGCCCGCCTCCGCAATCACTCGGGAGTACTGAAGTCGCCACTGAAGTGCATTTGAAATTGTTAGATAACCAACTTGCGGTCGCGTCCTGAGGATTTCTTCCGCCAATTTTTGGGCCTGCATATCGTCCACCGGAAGAAATCGTTCCGTCATAAATGCGATGAGGTCATCCACGTTACCCTTATTATCCAGGATCTTTAGGATTCCTGTCGTAGTCTGAAAGTCCCCAGTTTGACTGCTCTCGACAAAGATGACGTGTTTGATGTCCAAGGTGGCAGTGCGTGTATTTCGGTCATCCTTCTTTTCATAAACGAATACCAGCAAAGAATAACCGAGGCCATATATCTTCTGTCGCGCTGAATTGAAAGGGCAGGATGACTGTGGCTGCCGCATGCTTGTCACCTTCACGTCAACGCCGAGTTTTGGGAAGTCTATACCTTTCGCCGAAGAACCCCGTGTGTACTCATACTTCCTCAGTAGCACTTCTTGAAACTTGTGTTCCAAATAAGTGCCAACCGCTTTGCCGTCCGTCACACCATAGAGTGATTTTTCTTTGTGCCGTGATTCCTTTTCGGCGAAAGCCTTGGCTTCAACCTTAAGAAGGTCAACCGTGAGTTTTTGCATTTCATTCTCCTGGGTCGAACTTATTTTTTAAGCTTACTCTATGTATGGTTTTATTTTATAGTCAGCAAGGAGTACTTGTCAACGAATAATTCCTTATTTGTTGTTGAAAATTGACTCAATAAGCAGTCGGGAAGACAGGCGTTAACAAACAGGTCTCGCCGCACACGTTGAGGCACAAATAGCCGAGACTTTCCAGTCTCGGCGGAAATGCAGCTGCAGGACTTTATTAAAGGAAGAAAAACCGTCCCCCTTTGCCCTCCGGGTCAGCTTCCGGCTCGTAGAGCCCTCCAGCTCGGAGAGAGACCGCTCTGGGTCGGAGACTAAAGGGGGATAGAGGGGGATTTATTTTATGTTATAATTGTTTCTGATGGAAAAATTTATTGAGATCATCGGTGCCAGATCCCATAATCTTAAAAACATTGATTGTCGAATCCCAAGAGGAAAGATTACTGTCATCACAGGCGTCTCAGGCTCAGGCAAATCAACCCTTGCTTTTGACACCCTTTTTGCTGAGGGCCAAAGACGTTACATTGAATCTCTTTCCACTTATGCTCGGCAATTCTTAGAGAAGATGGATCGGCCTGATATCGAGGCCATCCATGGGATCCCGCCTGCTATCGCCATCGAACAAAAAAACACGGTAAAAAACGCCCGTTCCACAGTTGGGACGGGATCTGAAGTTTATGACCATTTGAGACTTCTCTTTGCCAAGATCGGTGAGGTCTTCTGTCCAGAGTGCCGCATAAAAGTCTCAGGAGATACCGTGGAGAGTGTTGTAGAACAGGTCTTGAGCCAATATCAAGGAGAAAAGATTTTCATCCTCAGCCCAGTTTCTCTCGATGAAGGGAAAGAGCTCAAGGTAAGAGATCTCATTAAAAACGGATATTACCGAATTTGGGAAGAAGGGGAAATTCTTGACCTTACGGCTTTGCCTTTCTCTGATATTCAACATCAAAACACCATTTATCTCCTCATTGACCGACTCCTCTTGGAAGAGAAGGATAAATCGAGATTATCCGAAGCCATTCAGAGAGGGTTTCAATTAGGGAATGGTAAAATTGAGGCGATTGGAGAAAACGGTGAGAGGACCGCATTCAATCGGAGTTTCTCCTGTAATCGCTGTGGAAGAAAATTTTCAGAACCAGAGCCCCCTCTCTTCTCTTTTAACAGCCCCCTTGGCGCTTGTCCTACCTGCCAAGGTTTTGGAAGGGTTATTGGAATTGATTGGCAGAAGGTCATCCCGGATCCGAAAAAGACATTGGAAGAAAAACCCTTTGCTCCCTGGAACACACCTGCTTATGAAAACCTTTATGAGTATCTATGGAAGGCCTGCCGGAGATATAAAATTCCAGTCCAAAAGCCTTTTGAAGAACTTGGACAGGACCAGAAAGAGATTTTGCTTAATGGAAAAGGAGAGTTCATCGGTCTCAAAGGGTTCTTTGAATGGATGGAGGGGAAGCGATACAAAGTCCATTACCGGGTCTTTCTTAGCAAATACCGAGCCTACACCCCCTGCCCTGTTTGCCACAACACCCGACTCAAAGAGGAAGCCCTCAACGTCCTCCTCGCAGGAAAAAACATTGCCCAGCTTTGCGACATGTCCCTTTCAGATCTCCAGCTCTTCTTCAAAAATTTGCCAATTAGAGATTTTCAAAAGAAGGTCGGGAAGCGTCTTCTCAAAGAGATTAATGATCGAATTGGATTCATGGTGGATGTAGGATTAGGGTATCTGACACTTTCTCGTCAGACCAGAACCCTCTCCAGCGGTGAATATCAACGGATCACCTTGGCAAGATCATTAGGTTCTGCTTTGACCGAAACTCTCTATGTCTTAGACGAACCAAGCATCGGCCTCCATGCAAGGGATACTCATCGTCTCCTGCGGTCTCTCCAAAGATTAAGAGAGGGAGGGAATACAGTGGTTGTGGTCGAGCATGATCCTGACGTGATACGGGCATCTGATGAGATCATCGACCTTGGACCTGGCGCTGGGAGATGGGGAGGCTCTATTGTTTTCCAGGGGGATTTGGATTCCCTTTTAAATAATCAGGATTCCATGACAGCCCGATGCCTGAGGGGCAGGATGTCCACTGCTTCTACGCACCCTCTCAGAAAACTGAAGGGATGGATCTCCATCCACAATGCTCGGGAACACAATCTCAAAGGAATTGATGTTAGGATTCCATTAGGCGTGATGGTTTGCATCACGGGCGTCTCTGGAGCGGGCAAAACTACATTGGTTCACAACATTCTTTATGCAGGCGCCAAAGGCAATAGGAACTCAGAATTTGAAAAAGGGGCTTTTGATTCCATCAAAGGCCTGGAGCAAATCGATGATCTCATTCTGGTGGATCAATCGCCCATCGGGAAAAGTCTCCGATCGAACTCAGCCACTTATATCAAAGTATTCAGCGAGATTCGGGATCTCTTTGCCCTCACGCGGGAGGCTAAAAGATATGAATTTAAACCCCGCCACTTCTCTTTCAACACAGAAGGGGGCCGATGTGAAACCTGCCGGGGCGCAGGGTTCCAAGTTCTGGACATGCAATTTTTAGAAGATGTCATCATCACCTGCGAAGCGTGCGAAGGGAAAAGATTCCGGCCTGAGATTCTCAAAGTGAAATATAGGGATAAAAATATTTCTGAAGTGTTAAATATGACCATTGATGAAGCGATGATCTTTTTTCAAGGCCGCAATCGGATTCTCTCAAAACTTCAAATCTTAAAAGAGGTGGGCTTAGGCTATCTCACTCTGGGTCAATCCACCAATACGCTGAGCGGAGGCGAATCGCAGCGTTTGAAATTGGCTCAGCATATCGGTCAAAGGCAGGAAGGCAAAAATCTCTTCATCTTTGATGAACCCACCACAGGACTCCACATGGCCGATGTCGAACTTCTTCTTATGACCTTCCAGAAACTCGTTTCACAGGGGCATTCGATCATCGTGATCGAACACAACTTGGACCTCATTCGACGTGCGGATTACGTCATCGATTTAGGTCCAGAAGGAGGGGAGGAAGGGGGAAGGATTGTTGCGGAAGGCGATCTCAAAACGATCATCGCTTCGAAACAATCCTACACAGGACAGTTTTTGAGACAACGCCTCCAAAAGTACTAAATCCGAAGCACGAAATCCGAAATTCGAAACAATCTCAAATGACTAAAATTCAAATTTCCTAACTTCATCAGGTTTGTTTTGAAAATTAATAAATTCGAATTTGTTTCGGATTTCGATATTCGAATTTCGGATTTTATTCTTTATACTTCGCTTCTCTGCTTGATACAGCTAAGCATCTGCTCGAGGCGATTCCGTTCAAATCCGACCATCACCTCATTGCATGCCGCGATCACTGGAACACTTCGCGCTCCCGAAATCTTCACCATTTCATCTAATGCGGCCCTGTCTTTTGTCACATCGTAGTCAGTAAATTTGTACCCTTTTTGCGAAAGAAACTCTTTCGCCATCTTGCAATAGGGTCAGGTCGGCGTCGAGTAGATCTTAATCTCTTCAGTTGCCATGATCATTCCTCCTTGTCCATTTTATTAATTCACCGCTCTTATTTTATTTCTACACACAACCCTTTTCAATTGTCAATGAAAGTTTTTTCCCCTCACTCCGACCTTCTCCTATCAGGAAGAAGGATATGGATAGTTGCCAATGAATGTTTTCCCTTTGAGGAAAATTAAGATATAATGTCTGCCGTCAAGTTTGAAAAAAATTATTTCAACCATGGGTTGCATGTTTAGACCTAAAGATTTTTTGAAAGCTACAGAGGACTTTCGCTATCTTCTCAACCGGGGGTATCCGAGGAAGGCTGCGCTGGAACTGGTGGGAAATAGATACGAATTGACTTTTGATGAGCGTCACCTTCTTCATCGGGGAGTTTTTTCAAGTACGGATTCGCAAGCGAGGGGAAAGAAAATAATTTCCATCAAAGAAGTCCAAAACAAAGACCTTGCCATCGATGGTCACAACGTGATTATCACCATTGAGGCTGGGATCTCTGGTCGACCTCTTATTCTTGGAGATGACGGCTTCATCCGAGATATCTCTGGCCTTTCCGGAAGCTTCAAAAAGACCGAAACGACAGAAAAAGCAATCCAATTCATCTTCAATGCCATAAAAAAAATGAAGCCCCGCCAAACCCTCTTCCTATTTGATGCGCCGATCAGTATGAGTGGAAAATTAGCTCAGGAAATCAGAAACCAGTTGAAGAAAGAGAATCTGCCGGGTGACGCCATGGCCCTGAAGGTCCCTGAAAAGATTTTGAACGGGTTTTTAGGGGTGATTGCAACAAGTGACACAGCCATCATTGATCGATCTAAAAAGGCGCTGGATCTGGCTGGTTATATCCTGAAGAAGAGCGGAACTCTTAAAACCCTTTTGCGGTTTAAGAAAAGATAACTTTTAAAAGAACAATGGATAATGCAAAATGAACATGATTTAATCTAATTTTCATTGCTAATTTTGCAATGACCATTTTGCAATGATTATCAATTATGGCTGATAACTATCGTTGGGTCATTCTCATCATCGTCTATCTATCCATCCTTGCCTTCACACTTATTTTTCAATCCATTCCGCCCATCCTTCCTTTTATCCTCTCTGACCTCCATCTCACCTATGCCCAATCCGGGCTCCTCATGAGCCTCTTTGCTCTTCCTGGCATCTTCGTTTCCCTTTTAGGGGGATTTCTTTCAGACCGTTACGGAATGAGGCCTTTAGGAACAGGTTGTTTTTTATTAATGATCGGGGGGACCTTGCTGGTTGGATTAGGAATCAATCTTCAGATCTTAGGGTTGGGAAGAATCATTGCTGGGATCGGCGGCCTCACTCTTTCTGTTTTCCTTCCAAAACTTCTTTCTCAATGGTTTAAAGAAAGGGAGTTAGGTCTGGCCATGGGTATCTTCAATACCGGCGTTCCCCTTGGCTCAGTCATCTGTTTCGGGCTCTTTGGAAAAATGGGGGATCTATGGGGATGGCGTGTTCCTATTTTATTAACCGGGATATATTTACTCATCACGTTCATCCTTTTTTTAATCCTTTACCGATTGCCCCCTTCACAAGACATAGAGGAAGATAAACCCCTCAACATTTATAAATCGCTAAAGGAGATGGGATGGCCCATCTGGTGGGTGGGCTTTTCCTGGCTTTGGTTCAATGCTGCATTCACCTCTTTCGCCACTTTTGCGCCCAATCTTTTCCTCCAGAAAGACTACACGATTGAACAGAGCGGGTTCCTCATCGGCATTCCCCTTTTGGGCTCTCTTCTTTTTAGCGCCCCCATTGGATATTTGGTAGACCGATTTAAACGCCAGGAATGGTTCATCGGAATGGGAGCCATTGCATTGGCCATCTTGGCATTATTTTTCAATTTCAGCTCTTCGTTTCTTCTCCTCGTCATCTTGATGGGAATCTTTTCAGCAATGATCCCAGCTCCTATTTATTCACTTCCTCCAGAAATATTAAAATCAGAAAATGTTGGATTGGGATTCGGGGTCATCTCCACCTGCTCAAGCATCGGTTTATTTGCCGCCCCCTATCTGGTTGGAAAAGCCACAGACCTAACAGGCTCTTACAGTTGGAGTTTTATCTTCATCTCCCTCTTCTCCTTTCTCACTATGATCTTCATCCTCTTCGCCCACCGCTCCCGAAGCCCCACTGATTACACAGATTTGAAAAGATGATTACACGGATTTTAAGATTTCTGGGCTTTTTCAGAAATCTCCCAAAAAACCCTTGACAAGCTATGGCCCTTGGCGTATAAAAAGATATAGTTCTGGATACAGTATACAAATTTTTAAATAAAAAAGGAGGATCATGTGGAAACTTCATTAGGAGGCCTTCGGGTCAGCAAAAAGAAATCCCTGCGGGAAGAAGTCTATGAATCGCTAAAAAAATCCATTCTTCACGGAAAATTGAAGGCTGGGCAGCGTCTCATTGAGGAACAATTAGCCTACCAGGTTGGAATCAGCCGCACCCCTGTCCGTGAAGCCTTCCACAAACTGGAAAGGGATGAATTGGTCTCCCGACTTCCAAAAGGGGGTTTTGCTGTTAGGGAATTTACTAAAGAGGATGTGGAAGAAATCTTTGGCATTCGAAGCGCCCTTGAAAGCTATGCTGCCTATTTGGCTACCCTTCATATTACTCCAGATAAAATCTCCTCTCTGGAAAAAAAGCTGAAGGAATCAGAGGATGCCTTAGAGAGAGGGGACGATGAGAAGGTCGTTCAACTTCACACTGAATTTCATGATCTCCTCTACAAATCCTGCAAAAGCAAAAAACTGGTCGAGATGATTAATAACTTCCGCGATTATTTTTACCGTTACCGGTCTGCCCTGCTTCACACAGAAGGCGGCTTCAGATACTCTATAGATGACCATCGACGGATGTTGGAAGCAATGAAGAAGAAAAATCCAAGATTGGTGGAAAGGCTTGTCCGGAAGCACCTGACAAGAGGTAAGGATCTTGTTCTGAAGGAAATTGAAGAGGGAAGAATGGCCCCCTAATCTATAAAATTCGAAGCACGAAATCCGAAACTCGAAACAATCCCAAATGATCAAATGTATTAAGTTTTGAACATTTGAATTTAGGATTTGTTTTGAAATTCGATATTCGAATTTCAAATGATTATTACTAAGGGAGCGATGAGGTGGAAAAGAGAATTCGTATCTTGGTGGCAAAACCTGGTTTGGACGGTCATGATCGGGGAGCAAAGGTGGTGGCCCAGGCCCTCCGCGATGCAGGAATGGAAGTCATTTATACCGGTCTCCATCAGACCGTCGATCAGATTGTCAACACAGCCATCCAGGAAGATGTGGATGTGATCGGCCTATCTATCATGTCCGGCGCTCATTTGCCGATCTGTGAAAAACTGTTGAAGGAAATGAAAAAGAAGAAGATCGATGACATCATGGTAGTGGTCGGCGGGGTCATCCCAAAAAGGGATATCCCCAAATTACAAAAAATAGGCATCGAAGGAATATTCCCAGGAGGGACCCCTTTTGCCGAATCGATCCGATGGATCAAAGAACACGTTAAAACAACGATAGAGGTTTGAGGGAAGAGGAGCGGAAACTTTGTTTCCTTGAGGATCAAGAGGAAATCCATGGTTGAAGAATTTCAATTTCCATTTGAGAAACTTGAAGTATGGCGTCTTGCTGTTGACTTCGCCGATTATGTTCTCAACATTTTGGACTCTTTTCCACCCAATAAATATTCGAGAGTTGTTTGCCAAATGGAAGCAGCCGTCACGAGCATTCCACAGAATATCGCTGAGGGAAAAGGTAGACAATATAGAAAAGAGTTTATTCAATATTTATATATTGCGGAAGGATCACTTTTCGAAGTCCTGACATTAGCCAAAATCTTGAAACGTAGAAAGCTTATTAGAGAAGAAGAGTCTACCGAGATCAGAAATCGGGCCGAAATCATTGACCGAAAACTTCATGGGCTAATAAATTCATTAAGGAGCAGATAAAGAGTCTTCTGCCTCGAGTGAAACGCTCCTCAAGCGGAGCGATCCTCAGGCCTAAAGCAGGGGTTCTTATGGGCGTAGCAAAATATATCAAAAACGAGAAAGATGAAGTCCAAGATGTCACCCTCCAGTCAGGCATCCACATCAAACCCATTTATACAAAAAAGGACTTAGAGGAAATCGGTTTTGACCCTGAGAAGGATTTAGCTCCACCCGGAGAATATCCTTTCACCCGTGGGATCCATCCACTGGGTTATCGAAGCAGGGAGTGGACCACTCGACAATATACAGGTTTCGGGACACCCAGGGAGACCAATGAACGTTTCAAACTGATGATTTCTCATGGGCAGACCGGACTCAATGTGGCCTTCGATCTTCCCACGCAAATGGGGCTTGATTCCGATGACCCGTTGGCTGAGGGAGAGGTGGGAAGAGTCGGTATGGCAGTCGACTCCCTGCGTGACTTTGAAGTGGCCTTTCAGGGCATCCCACTTGATCGGATTGGCGCCGGGCTCACCATCAATGCTGTGGCAAGCATCATGCTCGCGATGTTCCAGGCGACAGCCGAAAAATATGGATTTAAAAAAGATCGAATGAACGCCACCCCTCAAAACGATATTCTTAAAGAGATGATCGGCCGGGGAGCATGGATCTTTCCAGTCAAACCTGCCGTACGGCTCATCGGAGATACCATTGAATATTCCATGAAGGAACTTCCCAGAACGAATCCAGTGAGTGTCTGCGGTTATCACATCCGTGAATCAGGATGCTCTCCTGTCCAGGAAATCGCCTATGCCTTCCAGATTGCCAACGCCTATATTGAAGAGGTCCTCAAACGAGGCCATCATATTGATGACTTTGTCAGGGGCTTTACCTTCAATCTCAATGTCTTCGGAAACCTCTGGGAACAGGTGGCCAAGTTCCGTGCAGCCAGAAAACTCTGGGCAATCAATTTAAAGGAGCGCTATGGAGCCAAGGATAATAGATCCTTGCTTCTCCGGGGAATCTTTGGCGGCGGCGGATATGGAATGACCAAAGCCCAGCCTGAAAATAATATCATCCGCGGCGCCTACTACGCCCTTGCCGCCGCATTGGGTGGGGGTCAGACCACTGCGCTCTGCTCCTTTGATGAAGCCTATACCATCCCCACTCCTCGGGCTGCGCTGCTCTCCCTTAGAACATTCCAGATTCTGATGGAAGAGATCGGATTGAGAGATACAGTAGATCCCTTGGCGGGTTCCTATTTCATCGAAACCTTAACAAAGCAGATGGAACAAAAGATCGTTGAAGAGATGAAAAAAATTGATGAGATGGGCGGGATGATCAAAGCCGTTGAAACTGGCTATGTTCAAAAAGAAGTGGCTCGACAAGCCTATGAGTTTGAAAAGGGAGTCCAAAAGGGAGAATTAATTAAGGTTGGGGTGAATAAATATACTGAAGGGGAAGAGATGGAGGTGGAACTCCACGAATACCGCCAGGAGTCAGTAAAGGAGCAAACTCAACGCCTTCAGGAAGTCAAGCGAGAAAGGGACAATCGAAAGGTTGTTCAACTATTGAAGGACCTTGAAATTGCGGTAAGGGCTGAGAAGAATGTCATGCCCTATCTTCTTGAATGCTGTAAGGCTTATACCACCGTGGGTGAGATGACAAAAGTGTTTAAAGAAGTATTTGGAGAATTTAAAGAACCATCTATCTTTTGAAGAACAGTTAACAATACAAAATTAGCATTGCAAAGTTAGCCTTTGTCTATCACTGATAATTTTGCATTGCTAATTGACTATTTTACATTGATCCTTTAGAAGGAGGTATTTATGGCATTTACAATGTTTGGTCGAACAATTCGGAAAATTGGCGTCGTCGGTTCAGGAAATATTGGTCCGGATATTGCGCTTCATTTCAGCCAAAACCTCTATGCCTACAGCGTCCCTGTTGTCGTGGTGGATATCCTTCAGGCCGCTTTGGATTCGGGTTCGAAGAAAGCCGAGTCGAAGATGGCCAAGGCCGCTGAAAAAGGCATCTATAAAAAAGAGGCGGCAGATGCCATATTCAAAAACATGCTCTTCACAACCGATTATGGGAAAATCGCCGACGCTGACTTTGTGATCGAAGCCGCCTTTGAGAGGATGGATGTGAAACATAAGATCTTCGACCAGTGCCAGGCATCATGTCCAAAAACTGCAATCTTTGCTTCCAATTCCTCACACATGGAGCCGGAAGTGATTTTTGAAAAGATAAAAGATAAGAACCGCTGTCTTGTCATTCACTATTTCTATCCTGCCGAGAGAAACATCCTGGTTGAGGTAGTCCCTGGAAAAGATACCAATCCTGCCCTGGCCGAATATCTGATGAAACTTTACGAATTCATCGGCAAGGCCCCGATTAAAGTGAAGAGCCGTTACGGTTATGCGGTTGATCCCGTCTTTGAAGGGCTTTTTCTTGCTACGGCATTAACCGTAGAGAAGGGACTGGCAAACATCAAGCAGGCAGATGCCATTGCCAAAAAAACCCTCGGCATGGGCGTGGGCCCTTTTACGGCTCAAAATCTTGCCGGTGGAAACCCTATCACACAGCATGGCTTATCTGAGATGAACACAAAAATCATGCCTTGGTATCGTTCTCCCAAAATACTGGACGATCAGGTGAAGCTTAACAAACCTTGGGAAACAGCCGCAAGGGGTGAAGTAGTGGAATATAGCCCCCAGGTTTACGAAGCTGTCTCAAATCGTATCTTGGGCGCTTACTTCGGCATGATTTGTGAAATCGTGGGGAGTGGAATCACCAACATTAGTAATATGGAGTTGGCATTGGATGTGGGCCTGGTCATGACTCCTCCCTTTGCATTGATGAACAAAATCGGCCTGAAGAAGGCTCTCGAATTGGTTGAAGCCTACGCCAAAGAAAATCCTGGGTTCAAGGTAGCTGATATTCTTATCAAACAGGCATCCACTGGGCAGCCCTGGAAAATCCCTGTGGTGTTAAGGGAGGACAAAGGGACTGTGGCTCTGATTAAAATCCGCAGACCAAAAGTGCTCAATGCCCTCAATGAAGAGGTATTTAATCAGTTAAGAGAGATCATTGTTGGTATTCAGAAAGATCCCAAAATCAAAGGGGCTGTTCTGACTGGATTCGGAACAAGGGCTTTTGTATCAGGCGCTGATATTGGAATGTTGGCTGCCCAAAAGACCCCGCAGGAAGCAGAAACCTTCTGTCTCAAAAGCATGGCTGTATTGAATCTGATCGAGAATCTGGGAAAACCAGTTGTCTGCGCCATGAATGGGCTGGCTTTTGGAGGAGGAAATGAAATGGCGATGTCCTGCGCCGCTCGGATCGCTATAAAGGGACAGAAGGTTTTCGTTTCTCAACCCGAACCAAGGCTCGGCATCATTCCTGGAAATGGCGGGACGCAGAGACTTCCAAGGTTGATAGGAATGGAGAAAGCTTGGCCAATACTTCGAAATGCTAATCCCATTTCCTCAGCACAGGCCAAAGAACTTGGCTTGATTCAGGAAGAAGTGGAAGGCGATCTTATCGAGACAGCCATTCATTGGGTGCAAAAGATTCGGTCAGGGGAAATTCGTGTTCCTCCAATCAAGAAAGACCCCATTCCGATCCCTTCGAAGCTTCCAGACGTAGATATCGGACATTTGAGTCGGAAGATCGACTCTCTGCTCCAGAGGGCAGTTTTGGAGGGCGCAAAGATGACCCTGGAAGAAGGATTGAAATTGGAAGCCAGGATCTTTGGCGAGTGTTTGTTGACCCAGGATATGAAAATTGGAATAGAGAATTTTTTGAAGAACGGAGCGAAGGTCAACGCAAACTTTATTCATAACTAAACCAAGAAGAAACGGAATAATGGAATATTGGAACATTGGAAACGAATTGCCAATAATTATTTAAACCCATCATTCCATTATTCCAACATTCCATAATTCCGTTTCATTATTCCATAGACGAGTAGTCTCTTGATCAACATCGGTGATTGGATAAAAAAATGGAGTTTTCTTCAACCTCATAAAAGGGCTTTAATCTTTGAGGATCATCCCTTTACCTATCAAGAAGTCAACCTACGCACCAATCAACTCTGCCATCTCTTTTTGGAGTTAGGGGTTCAAAAAGGGGACCGGATCTCCGTTCTTCTATACAATTGCCATCAGTATCTTGAAATCTTCTTTGCCCTTTCAAAAATTGGGGCCATCCTTGTTCCTCTCAACTGGAGACTGGCAGGGCCTGAACTCGAATTTATCATCAGGGATAGCGGCTCCAGAATCCTCATCTTTGATCCTGAGTTTGAAGAGGAGGTTGGCTCAATCCGGCCAAATCTAAATCTCTCTAACGGGGATTATATCGTGGTAGGCCCTCCCTGCTCAGATTGGGAGATCGATTATGAAAAGGCCGTATCCAATCAACCTTCCCATGAACCTTCTATCAACGGATCTATAGGTGATGAAGATCCTCACATTCTCATGTATACCTCCGGAACAACAGGCATTCCAAAAGGGGCGGTCCTCTCTCATCGAAAGACCTTTTTCAATGTTCTCAATGCAGATATTTTTAATAACCTCACCTCCGAGGATATCATCATCGTCTCCAGGCCCATGTTCCACTCTGGGGGACTTCTCGTAGATGCCGCCCCTGTCCTTTATAAAGGGGGGACTCTCATCCTGAAGAAACGGTTCCGTCCTCATGAGATCCTCGAGACGGTTCAGAAATATAGGGTCACTTTATTGGAATTGCCGGCGACAGTTTATCAATTCATCCTCCAACAGTGCGATCTGAGCCAGTACGACCTTAGCTCCGCCCGGCGTTACCTCACAGGCGGTGAGCGAATCCCTGAAGCGATGCTAAAAGAATATTTTAAAAAGGGAATCGTCATCTCTCAAATTTTTGGCCTGACCGAAGCCTCTACGATCACATTCCTCTCCCCAGAAAAAGCGGCTCAAAAAATTGGTTCTGTGGGATTTCCGGTCTTTTATGGCGAAGTGAGAATTGTTGATAAAATGAGAAAGGATGTCAGCCCCGGGGAAGTGGGTGAAATCATCATCAGGGGCCCTACCCTCATGAGTGGATACTGGAACCGCCCGGAACTCACTGCGGAAACAATTCGGGACGGCTGGCTCTACACTGGGGACTTAGCCAGAACAGATGAAGAGGGATATATCTATATCGTGGATCGTGAAAAAGATATGTATATCAGTGGAGGGGAAAACGTTTATCCAGCCGAGATTGAAAAAGTTCTTCCTACTCACCCAAAGATTTTTGATGCAGGAATCGTTGGGGTTCAAGATGAGAAATGGGGCGAGGTGGGCAAAGCCTTTATTGTCCTCAAACCAGGTGAAACAATGGGCAGTGACGAAGTCTTCGAATTTCTAAAAGGAAAGGTAGCCAAATACAAGATTCCAAAGTATGTGGAGTTTATCGAGGAACTTCCCAAGACAGCAAGCGGTAAGATTCAAAAATTTGTATTAAAGGAATGGCATAAAGGGAGAAGCACCAAATTCCAAGCACCAAATAAAAAAGTTATTGGGTCATTAGGTGAATAAGTCATTAGTTATTGAATGACATAATTACCCAGTGACTTAATGACTAAGAAGATTTTGGGATTTGGAATTTCGGCTTAGGGGGTAAATATGGCTGAAAAGTTTTATCGGTTAGGCTGTGACATTGGCGGCACCTTCACCGACTTTGTCCTGCTCAACGATCAAACAGGGGAGATAAGGATCAATAAGTGTCTGACTACTCCCAAAGATCCCTCTGATGCTGTGGAGCAAGGGATAAGAGAATTAGAGATCAACAACCGAGGCTTTTTGGAGGTATTAGAGGAAGTAATCCATGGGACGACCCTGGTCATTAATTCCATTATAGAGAGAAAGGGAGCCAAAACGGGTCTGATCACCACGAAGGGTTTCAGGGACGTTTTAGAAATTGGAAGAGGGATTCGGTACGCGCCTTATGACATATTCGCTGAATTCCCGAAACCCTTGATTCCGAGAAGGTTTCGTTTTGAAGTAAATGAGAGGATTCGGAGTGACGGGACTGTCCTGAAACCGCTAGACCCCAAAGAAGCGAGGCAAGTGGTTCGCGCCCTCCTCGACATGGGCGTTGAATCCATTGCTGTCTGTCTTATTAACTCTTTCGAGAATCCAACCCACGAGCTGATGCTCAAGGAGATCATTGAAAAGGAGGCTCCTAAAATATCTATCTCCATTTCATACCGGGTCTTGCCACAGATTAAGGAGTATGAAAGAACCAGCACTACAGCGACCAACGCCTATGTGAAGCCTCTGACGGGAAGATATCTCTCCAAGCTGGCCGGAAGGCTGGAGTCCATCGGTTTCAAAGGAAAGCTCTTCATTATGCTTTCAAGTGGCGGCGTGACCTCTGTCGAAACGGCGGCTGAATTTCCGGTTAGGATCATCGAGTCTGGTCCAACCGCGGCAGTTATTGCGGGTCAATACTATGGCAAACTCTTCAATATTTCAGAAATGTTCTGCTTTGACATGGGAGGGACGACGGCCAAGTCTTGCCTGATTCAAAAAGGGGTTGCCGGTGTGGTGCCGACCTTTGAGGTTGGCCGTGTTCAGAGGTTCATGAAAGGGAGCGGTCTCACCATTCAGGTGCCTGTGGTTGACTTGATGGAGATTGGAGCAGGAGGCGGCAGTATTGCAAAGGTAAGCAGAATGGGAACGCTTCAGGTTGGGCCGGAAAGCTCTGGAGCGGATCCCGGACCGATCTGTTATGCGAGAGGAGGCGCTGACCCTTGTGTCACCGATGCCGATCTCTTGTTGGGCTATCTTGATGAGAGCTACTTCTTGGGCGGTGAAATGAAGCTTGACAAGGAGGCAGCCAGGCGTGGCGTTGAGGAAAAAGTTGCCAAGCCTTTGGGGGTTTCATTCATACAGGCTGTATGGGGAATCCATGATCTCATCAATGAGACGATGGCCGCAGCCGCCAAGACCCATATTGCGGAAAAGGGAGGAAATCCCAAAATCGTAACGATTGTTGCCTTCGGCGGAGCAGGGCCCGTTCATGCCTATGGTTTGGCCAAGAAATTGGGCGCCCCTCGTCTACTCGTTCCACCGAATGCCGGAGTAGGTTCAGCTCTGGGGTTTTTCACTGCTCCTCGGGCGTTTGACCTCCTCCGCAGCCACAAGGTTTCTCTGGGCGATGCTGATTTTAATGAAATAGAAAAGATTTTCAAGGAGCTGGAAGCGGAGGCTGCAAAAATACTCAAAAAAGAAGCCTCAGAAAAAGATATCCGATTTGAAAGGTCCCTGGATATGCGTTTTGTTGGACAGGGCGCAGAAACCAACGTCCCAATCTCCGAAAGGAATATGACAAAGGTTAAGAAGGAGGAGATTCGCCGACTTTTTGATGGAGTCTACGAGAAGTTATATGGAAGGACCTATCCTGACTCTGAAGTGGAGTTCATTAATTTCAAGGTGAGAGCCAGTCTCCCTGAACGTCTGCTGCAATTGCCCAAGCTTGAGAAAAAGGGGCAGTCTCTTGATAAGGCGATCAAGGGGCAACGTAAGGCTTACTCCCCTATTGCCAGGGATTTTATCAGCTATACCGTTTACGATCGATACAAACTTTCTCCGACCGTAAAGTTTCGAGGCCCTGCCATTATTGAAGAGAGAGAATCTACTCTCATTGTTGGCGAGGATGCCTCAGTATCTACAGATGATTTAGGATTTTTGTGGATTGATCTTTAGTGCGAATGAAGCGAATGTCAGCGAATAGCACGAATATGTTTCATTCGTTAAATTCGTTATCATTCGGGTAATTCGTCTTCCGGATGAGGAGGCATGAAAATGGGACGTACATTTGACCCAATCACGTTAGAGATCCTGTGGCGAAGATTGATTTCCATTGTGGATGAAGCGGACAGCACCGTTTCGCGGACGGCATTCTCAAGCCTGCTCAGGGATGCTCATGACTACACCTGTATGTTCACAGACCAGAAAGGCCGGGAACTGGCTCAAGGGTCTTTTGCAACACCTGGCCAATCTGGAGCCATGGCTTTAGGAATCAAGAATCTCGTAACCAAGCTTCCTCTGGAAACATACAAATCCGACGATGTATTCATCACGAATGACCCTTGGGCTTTGGCAGGACATCTCAATGACGTGTGTGTGATGAGCCCTATTTTCTATAAAGATAAGTTGGTCGCTTTTACTGCCTGTGTCTTCCATCACTCGGATATTGGAGGTCGCGTCTCTTCAGACAACCATGACGTCTTTGAGGAAGGACTCTTCATCCCCCTCGTAAAGCTCTACGACGGAGGGGTCCTCAATCAGTCCGTGATGGATATGATTCGGTGGAACGTACGGACACAAGATGAGGTGATTGGAGATATTCGATCACAGATTGCAGCCAATCACGTGTGTGCAGAAAAAATATGCCAAATGCTCAAGGAAAATAATTTAGACAGTCTGGATGATCTGGCGGATCAGATTATCAGCCGTACAGAGAAAAGCATGAGGGAGGAGATTGAGAAGATTCCGGACGGCATTTACCGGGCTGAAGGGATTATTGAGCAGATGAAGGGGCAAAAGGATGTGGTGATTAAAGCGGCGGTCGATGTAAAAGGAAGCGATATTACTGTTGACCTTGATGGGTCTTCCCCGCAGGTGAATTGGGGTGGCAATGTCGTGTATAATTTCACCTACGCCTACGTATTTATGGCCATGAAAAGCATGTTTGGTCCGGACATCCCTAACAACGATGGCTGCGCAAGACCCATCAAATTAAAAGCCCCTGAGGGTAGCGTCGTAAACTGCAAGTTCCCTGCAGCCGTGGCCGCGCGATTAGTCATTGGACATTTTATAACCGAAATCATTTACCGAGCCCTATCCGGCGCCTTACCCGACAAGGTGATTGCGGCAAGTGGAGGCACGCCTGCACAGATGAATGTGTTCTACGGGAAAAGGAATGATGGGAGGCCGTGGCATTCCGTGATCATCAGGGGTGGCGGAATGGGAGCAGGTTCCGCCAATGATGGTAATTATGTGTACATCTTCCCTGCGAATGGCGCGAATACGCCTATTGAAATATTCGAAAACGACACACCCCTCATTGTAGAAAACCGGGAACTCCTCTCCGATTCAGGCGGTCCTGGCAGGATGAAGGGAGGCTTCGGGCAAAGGGAAGTTTTCAAAGTGCCTGATGATAAGTATGCTCCTATTCCCCCCGTTAATTTAGGAATACAGGCGGGAAGACATATCCACCCCCCGGAAGGACTCTTTGGCGGTAAACATGGATCCAAGGCTCAGTTCCTGGTGAACGGAGTGTCAGGGAATCCGTTCGGGTTAACGCAGTTAAAACCGGGTGATGTAGTGACCATCGATGCGGCCGGCGGAGGGGGCTATGGAAATCCGCTGGAACGCGACCCCGAAATGGTCGAGAGAGACGTGATCGAAGAATATGTCAGTATTGAGGCCGCAAAAAAAGATTACGGCGTGGTGATCGGTCCGAAGACCTATAATGTGAATATGGAGGAAACAAGGAAACTTCGAGGACAATAGATAAGGGTTAAGGCTAGGGCCCATATAATCGGGATAGGGAGAGGTCTCACGACCCCTCTCCTCCCACACCACCGTACATACGGATCACGTATACGGCGGTTCGGTAAAGTAAGTCAACAAAAGCATTCATCGCTGACCGGAAGTTCTCATCCGGTGTGGCCCAAGTCTGGTTTCAACCCCCTGGTGTTTTTCTTCTGATTTAGCATAATACCTATAAATTACCATTATCGAAGCAGGTTGTCCAATTGCTTTTTTGATGCCCAACCATTATTTTTTATGCTGTTTCCACATTTTCTTAAATCTTAAACCTACAAAGGCTCTCTTCTGCTCAAAAAGGTTCGAATTTCATGCTATTTTTCCAGAAAAGATCGTTTTAAACAATATTATATAGAATCGAGTTAATTTAAGGATGAATTATCCATAGGGGTCAAGGTATATCCGCATCGCCTTTTTTGGTTGTAATTTACACCATTTTTCGAATTTTTGGAAGTGCTCTTAAAAAACCTAAGGAGGCGGAAGTAATCGAATTCAGCGATGGGCAACTGCCCGACCGCTGGAACGATTTTTTAGATCCTTCTTTGTTTTCGATTTTAGGGGGTATTTCTCAGGGTTTTCGAGATTATCAATTTCTAAATCAACATCCAAGTCTGGCCAGTATAAATGGTATCCATGAAGCAATTGAACATTCTGTATAGAATTTAATGTCTGATCTTTGAAGTAAGGAAAATCTTTGTAACTCAGGAAGTATTCCTTTTCTTTTACAAGAATCCATATGCCGAAGGGGGTTATGTTTTCAACGCTTATTGAAATGTCTTTGCCACGCTTCAATGATTTCATTTCTGTACTCCTCGACAATTTTTTGAATCTCATTCAGCTTTCTTGGATTCAAACCATGAGATACTGCTAATGACACAATAGGCTCCAGCCAATATTTTGCTTCTCCATCCTCAGATACCTTTACTTGTTGGTTGAGGTCATAACTTCCATTGGCTACTCATCTCCAGCATCTGGTTAAAGAACCTGGGGTTCTCCAGATTCGTAATCCTGCCCCAATTTTCCATAACCTCCTCGGGCGTTGGTATTTTATTTCCATCTGAAAGCCTTTACTTTGTTTGATGAGTTTGCCTGGAGATGACCACTTCACAACAATCATCACCCTGATTCAGATTTTTTGTATGTCGCACTAACACATCCATCTCTTTTCCAAATAAACCCCTCATCAGTCCCTGATAGGTTTGTACCGTCACAAACCCACAATCTGCTATACCAGCCTTAGCAATTGCCTTTTGGTTTTCACAGTCCGTAACCTGAACAGTGATCATATCTGCCTCAATAAACACTTTACGACCTTCAATTTTCAGAACCTTACTGAGAATCTCTAAAGCGTCCAGAAAACTTTCTGGCCATACTGGATTAAGGATAATTTCTTTTCTAATTTTTTTCCCGAACACATATGAGAATTGCTTCCACGCCTCAACATCCATTTCCCATGCAGTTTCTTTTCCAAGCTTCCCGGCTAAGGCCATAAACCAAGCGCCATCTATACGGACAAATGAATATTGTGCGATTTCTAAAAGCTGCTCAGTGGATAAATTCAATTTTGTCTCCTCTTTTCAAGAGTGAAAGAGAATGCTACACGTTAGGAAAGCCCAATATTTCGTGCCAGGCCTACACTCTTTAAAATTATTTTTCCGAGAGTTTAGATCAACACCTTTTTGCTGGTTATATCGTTGTATTAAATGTAGAACAACCTTTATCAAAATGAGGGATATTTGTCAATTTTTCTCAACGCTATGCCGGCGCTTAATCCACCCCCACCCTCCCCTGCCGAAAGAAGGAGGGAATATTTTGGAGAATATTGTTACCGCTTAGCGATCGAAGGTAAGAACAGAGTAATACCAGGAAATATCATGATGATAGCCATTGCGATGATGTCGATGATCACAAAAGGAATGCTTGCCTTATAAATATCACCCATGCTGTGGTGTGGAGCCACTGCCTTCATCGTATAAAGAACTAATCCATCAGGTGGAGAGATCGTTGCAATTTCCATATTGATTAAAAGTACAGAGCAGAAAGGTAATGGATTAATCCCTAATTGAGGAATGATCGGCATATAAATAGGTAAAGCAACCATCAAGATAGAAAGGGGCTCCATAAATGTTCCGAGGAGGACCAGAATAAATTGCATGAGGATAAGAACAGCGATAGGTGGTAATTGAAGGCCAACGGCTAATTGTACAAGATTCTGGCTTGCTCCCGTATAGGCAAGAAGCTGGGAAAAGGCCGAGGCTCCGCTTAGGATCATGAACATCATCACTGTGATCTTTACACTATTCACAATAGCCTTCTTCAAGATCTCCCCTCTGAACCCCTTATAAAAAAAGGCAAGGATAAAACAGACAAGGGCTCCTACGGCGGCTGACTCAGTCGGAGTAGCCACACCAAAAATGATCAAACCGATCACGGCAAAAATGACGAGACCAAGAGGAAGAAGGTACTTGACACTCAGAATGATCTTTTCACGAAAGGAAACCTTTTCAACCTCATATTGTGGCGCAAGCTCAGGTTGTAGGACACATCGGAGGATAATATATAGGGCAAACAAAGCAGCCATCAAAAGGCCCGGGAAGATAATGGAAAGTAGAAAATCGCCCACCGAAATCTGAGCCAGACAGGCAAGCAATACACCCAGGGCGCTGGGCGGAATCATAGCTGCAAGGGTCCCACAACCCATAATCGGGCCCAAGGTGATCTGAGATTTATATCCCTTCTTCTCCATCTCGGGTAAAAGGGTTTGCCCAAGCATCGCACAGCCTGCCATGGAAGAACCGGAGAGCGTGGCAAATATAACACCACCCACCACAGCTAACAGGCTTAATCTCCCCGGTAACCTTCCCATCCACTTTTCCAATGTCTCCATCATATTTTGGGCAATTCCGAAGAGAAACATGATCTCTCCCATGAGGAGAAAAAGTGGGACAGGAAGTAATGAAAAGGAACTGATCGATCGAAAGATGCTTAGAATCAATTGCGTCAGCCCGATCTCTCCCCAAAAAATGTATGCAAAAAGGATATTGATAAAAAGAAAGGAATAGGCGACAGGAACCCCTAAAAAGAAAAGGAAAATCAATGCAGAAAGAATGATGATAAAGAGAGTGACCCAATCCATTCAACGCCCCTTAGAATCGCAGAGAGCAAAGGGCATAGGGCATAGGGTTCCACTTCATAAATCGTGTCCGTGTCCGTTCTCCGTGTCCGTTCTCCGTGTCCGGACACGTGACACGCGACACGGTCACGGATTTTGCTCAATGCTCTATACTATTTAATACTTAATAATTTCCATCCCTTTATCAAAACCTCTAAAAAAAGAGGAATGCTTCCAACAGGGATAACAATAATAATCAGGGCAATAGGTGTTTCAATGACGGTCGGATTAAAAACCCCTCGAGCGTAATGATCATAGGCGCAGTAAAAGCCATAGTAAATCAATACAGCGGAAACGATACCCACAAAAAAATAGCTGATCCCATTTAATATTTTTTTCTTTCTCCCAATGGCCTTGCTGGTGAATACATCAATGACAACATGGCCATCCTCTCTGAATACCCAGGCCATTCCAAGAAAAGTAATATATAAAAGCAATATTTCCGTGACTTCTGTCCCCCACAGCAGAGGCGAATTGAAAAAATACCTTAAGGTCAAGTCAATGCAGACGATGATCATCAATCCTGCCATCATGGCCGAAGCAATAAACACAAGTATTTTATTAAAACCCTTCACCAGGCTTTCCATGTAGCCAAAAATTCTATCGATCATTTTCATCTGCCATTTAAAGTTGGGGGGATGCATAATACATCCCCCTTTTTTACACAAGAGATCATTGCAAAATAGTCAATTAGCAATAACCAATTAGCAATTTAACACAGTGCTAACTTTGCATTGCTAATTTTCCAATTTGCATGGATATTTTAAGGATAACCCATGAGCTTTCTCAATGTCTTTACTTCGTCAGGGACTTTTTTCTCAAGATCCTCCAAAAATGCGCCATTGGCCGTATCGACATATTTTTTTGTATCGGCGGCCGAAAATTTAATTCTCTTCACACCGAGCTTCTCCATCTCCTGTTTCTCTTTACTGATCTCCTTCTCAAAATAAGCCTTCATCTCAGGTTCATATTTGATGGTGATATCTGCCAATTTATCTTGAGTCTTCTTAGGAAGTTTGCTCCACACATCCAGATTCACCAGGATAAAGGTATTCTGTCTTGAATAGAAGGGAATATCGACAACAAATTTACAGTATTCGAGCCATCCCCACTCTCTCGGTCCAATGGTTGGCCATCCAAACCCATCAACGACCCCACGCTGTAAAGCTGTGTAGGTTTCGCCAAATTGTACGGTAACAGGGACCATTCCCAGTTTCAGCATCATCTTGTCATATTTCGCAGCCGTTCTCATTTTCAAGCCTTTCAGGTCTTCGAGCCCGTTCACTTGTTTTTTTACATAGAGATAAAAAGGATCATATAACCAGGTCCCCAAAAGCATCATGTTGATTTTCTTATGTCGTTCGACGAAATGGTCAAACAATCCGCCCTTCTCTCTCTCTTTTTTAAAATCGTATTTTGAAAGAGAAATTGTATCCCCTTCAGGAAGGATTCCTGTATAATAAGCTGCCGGCAGGAAACCGATCTGGAAAATACCTTTCCGGACCGCCTCCGGTTGTTCAAAGGCTGGCATGACCTCCGGTCCACCAAGCCAGGTGATTTTTATAGAATCTTTAAGTTCGGTATTTACCTTGTCGATCCATACAGGAATCATAGCACAGAGACGGTGATCCTTCGGTAAAAAGGAGACTCCTTTGAGTTCCATGGGCTGAGCAAAGGCTATAGGAATGGATAAACTCATTAAAAATAAAGCTGCTAAGATACAAATGGTACTCTTCTTCATTTTAAACTCCTCCTCGTATAGTTTTGTAAGGGAATAAAAATCTATCTTCACCTCCTTCCTTGTTCTTGCTTTTTATAAATTATTCCGTATATTGTTCCTATTAAAGGGTTTTCATATTATTCCATCATCCTTATGTTGTCAATTCTTTTTATGTAACAATGGAAATGCCTCAGTTATGGGTGCAATTGGATTGGGGTGGTCTCCCCTCCGAAACCTTGAAATGCGGATTATCAGAGAGAAGGGAATCGGCGGGTGGTGCTGAAGGGGCCTTTTTAAGGGTATCTACGCCTTGGCTCGTCGTTAAAATGTGCCGCTTCAAGTTTTCTCCGGAGAGACCACCCCAATCTCGGGGATAGGATCTCCGATCATAACTGAGGGATTACTAACAATGTGCAATCCCTCAGTTTCAGGAGACCCGTTTGCCACTATCCATTATGTAACTCAGCCCTTTAGGGCTGCCGCCGGCCCATGAGGGCCTCCCTCCGGGGCATGAGCCCTTCCGGGGCGGAGCCTGGACCGGAGGGAAGAATCA
>Ga0210051_1000280_pt1 | contig 44636 bp, 31 predicted proteins | sample CryGey092014_all_FD_185464 | JGI IMG/M metagenome (GOLD analysis project Ga0210051, IMG submission 185464) | Groundwater microbial communities from aquifer - Crystal Geyser CG23_combo_of_CG06-09_8/20/14_all (SPAdes) (version 2) | ecosystem: Environmental > Aquatic > Deep subsurface > Groundwater...
ATAAATTTTTTAATTACAAAAGATTCTGTGTCTATCCAACGATTGAATCTATTTGCTCTTGATTTTCTCTATTTAGTTCTTCCTTGGACATATCATTAATTTCATTTAATAAATGTTCTGTTTCTTCTTTTAGCTTTTTGTGTTTCTTTTTTAGCTGGGCAACATATTCTTTTTCTTCCTTAGCCAACCCTTCTTCGTCTTCTATGTCACGGGTTATACTATCTATTTCATCAAGTAAATATTGTATGTTTTCTTGGTGCTCTTTTGTTGTATCAACCAATGCTTCAAAACGTATTATCTTATCTTTTAATTTCTCGTTTTCTCGAAAAAAGAGCCAACACGTATATCCTAAAAAACACAGCCGATTATTAAGATACTCCTTGTTGTTTTAAATAGAAAGATATAGCCACCGGATAAAATTACAGCAATAATAAAAATTTTACGTACTGTTGCGCCAAAATGGCTTTCTTTTAGCTTTGTTTTTGCCATACTCAACCCTTTTTCTCTGCCGCGCATTTTTCTCGGTTTTGAATTCAACTCATTGAATATAAGACCTATCTAATATTATAGCAAGCAATTCGGTATTTGAGAGTTTTTCGGGCCCATACCGTTCCAGTCTTTCCCTGGGCCGCTCAATCCTCGGCATGCCCTCTATGGTGGTTCCGCCGAGGCGCCCTTTGGAGTTTTTATTTTTTGACTCCTGTGTTTTCATCTGTGCTCTCAAAACAATATTATACTACTAATTATACTAATAATACTAATAATTTAACCGATTAAAACGCTTGATTTTGCTATACTTATTGAAATTGAACCGCCCATTTATTACTAATTTTACTACTTCTTTATTACTAATTATTCGGCTAAAACCCACTTGGATTTTTTCTTTGAACCATCATTCCTGATGGTCTTGTCTCTGGACGACATAGAAAAAAGCAGGTTATTAATTTTAGATTGCTTTTGTCTCTCACTTAGCGCGTCTGATATCTTGTCCATTAACAGATCGTTTATTTCTTTCTTGCTTGCAGAACTATATTCTTTTATGAAGTCAATTATCATTTTCTTATAATGTGCATTGTTGAAACCGCGATATTTAATATATTTTGCTTTGTCTGCGGCGCTTACCGCAACCCGTGATGTTATAAAGATGTTTGGATGTCTGCCTTCAATCAATTTTTGTTTTTTTAATAAGTTCGCCTCTTCTTTATTAATTTTCTCTCTTTTTTGGACTTTGTCTAAAAGCATTACAATTCTAATATCAACGTTCGGGTTCTCAATAAGCAGCTGTGTATAATTTTCATTTAATACTTTCCCTGCTATTTTTACGGTCACTTCATTTGGTTTGCTTAAATCATAGGAGGGTAAGGGGAAAAAGCGGTCTTTTTGCACAGTGAACATTTTTCTTATGCCTCCGCCGATTGTATCAATCATGTTCAGGTTTGCCATTGCGGTCGTTAAAAACTGGTTTCTATAATATTTTGGCGGGGCATTCTGTTCTATGACCGCCTCTATGGTTTTGGGTATGAAACTACCCCCATTGTTAAAAATCAATTCTTCCGGTTTCTCTATTACATTAATTCTTTCCTTTAATTCATAGTTTTGATGAGCTATGCAGTTATGAAGCGCTTCCCTGATAACATAGGGATCATATTGATTTATTTCAACCGGGAACAAGGTTTCGTTGGGCAGATAACGATATTTTAAATTTCGTATTTTCGCAAGAATCCTGTTTGTGTTCAAAATAAAGGGCGGACCGAAATGTTCATAGTCTTTATCAACACCGTGTTCATCTTTAAGAACCCATGTTATCTTTGCTATGCCGGGAGCAATAAAGTGTTCTGACTCGGGCTTGCCCAGCAAAACGATCGCCGCTCTTGTAATGTTGCCTTGAATTATTACTTTGGCTTTATTTAAAAAAGTAAGGTCGTCCCACCTATTCACTTCGTTAGCAAATCCTGGTTGTTTCTTTTTATATTCTTCTCTTGCTTTTTTCAGCGCATCTGAATCTAAATCATTTGTGCCGGCTCCTTCACAAATTTCCGCAGACCAATCAGCTTTAATCTGGCTTCGAATTTCCTCTAATTCTTGTATATTTAAAGCGACAAGGGATTCTCCGTCTCTTCCATAATAATGACCCTGCCAGGCGATTGGAATGCCTGGTGGTGCCGCAGGTATTTGAAACATAAGCACCCTTCCTTCAGAAAAAATAAGTTCGTGGATTTCCACAAATGTAATATTATTGGTAGTTTGTCGGGCTACCTCATGTTTTAAGTTGTCCAGGCCTATTCTGTTGGGTTTATAATTTGTGCCTACTATTTTTCTGGTTTTATCTGTAACCCCAAAAATCAACCAGCCCCATTGTTTATCTTTAAGGTTGGCTTCGTTACTTAAAGCAGAAAAATATTTTCCCAGCTTGTCAAAGTTAAAACCATTTTTTGCCTCTTTAAAATCTACCCATTCATTTTCTCCGGGCAGAGCCCTAAGTTCACCAAATAGCTTTTTCAATTCTGCATCTTGCATCATGCTAAGATTCCTATAATTATTCTCTTTGATAGAATGTATTTTATATATCCAAACCGTGCTTATTTAACGCCCTGTATAATTTTACGTGTTCGTTTAAAAGCATGCGAATTGCCTTTTTTGCCGCGCGCCGCGAGGATAAACTGAGCGAATCCGGCTATAATCTCATAGCGCCGGCTTGGTGAAAACCGGGAAAACCACCTCACCTTTTCCTTCATAGACTCGTGCTTTAAGCCGATTAATACTTCCGGATTCATGCGGCGCCTCTTATATGTCCAAATTCTTAACGTCAAGCGCGCGCTCTTCTATAAACTGCCGCCTGGGCTCGACAACGTCGCCCATAAGGATGGTGAATATCTTGTCCGCCTCAACCGCGTCGTCTATATTTACCTTCAGCATCATCCTTTTGTCCGGGTCCATTGTTGTCTCCCACAGCTGCTCCGGGTTCATTTCTCCCAGTCCCTTGTATCTCTGCATTTCAGCGGTCTTGACCCTTGCCATTATTTCGTCTTTTTCCTTGTCGTCGTACGCGTAGAAATGCGCTTTGCCGTGCGCTATCCTGTAAAGCGGGGGCTGGGCTATGTAGATGCACCCGTCCTCTATGAGTTTTTTCATGTGCCTGAAGAAGAAGGTGAGCAGGAGCGTGCGGATGTGCGCGCCGTCAACGTCCGCATCCGTCATGATGATCACTTTCCTGTACCTTGCCTTGGCTATGTCGAATTCCTCTTCCCCGAATCCCGTGCCTATGGCGGATATCATGGTGCGGATCTCTTCGTTTGTCAGGATCTTGTCCATGCGCGCTTTTTCGGTATTAAGTATTTTTCCCCTTAAGGGCAGTATCGCCTGGAACTCCCTGTTCCTCCCCTGCTTTGCTGAGCCCCCTGCGGAGTCGCCTTCGACGATGAAGAGCTCGCACTTCGCGGGGTCTGATTCTGAGCAGTCAGCGAGTTTCCCGGGAAGCGAGCTGAATTTGAGCAGGCCTTTTTTGCGGGTAAGCTCCCTTGCCCTTCTGGCGGCCTCCCTTGCTTCAAGCGCAATTATGGTCTTGGCAACTATGCTCTTGGCGACCCCGGGGTTCTCCTCAAGGAACGCGCCGACCGCGTCCCCGACAACGGTTTCAACGATCCCTTTTATTTCGCTGTTGCCAAGCTTTGTTTTTGTCTGCCCCTCAAACTGCGGCTCGGGAAGTTTCACGCTTATAACGGCTGACAGGCCCTCCCGAACGTCCTCACCGGAAAGGCTCAGCTCTTCCTTCAGCAGGCCCGCCTTGTGCACGTAATCGTTAATAACCCTTGTGAGCGCCGAGCGGAAACCTATCATGTGCGTGCCACCCTCCACCGTGCTTATGTTGTTCGCAAAAGAAAATACGGTTTCGGCATAACTGTCGTTATACTGGACCGATATCTCCACGGTCACGCCGTCTTTTTCTTTCTGGAAATAAATGGGGGGCTTGTGCAGGACCGCCTTGTTCAGGTTCAGGTGCTCCACAAACGATGTTATCCCGCCTTCGTACTGGAAGACGTGTTCTTTTTTTGAACGCTCTTCCTTTATCTTTATTTTAATGCCTTTGTTCAGGAACGCGAGCTCCCTCAGCCTCTGGGAGAGGGTGTCAAAGGAGAAATCTGTTTTTGAAAAGATCTTTTTGTCGGGCTTGAACGTCACCTTGGTGCCGGTCTTTGTGGTTTTGCCTATCACTTTCGGTTTTTCCACGGGAACGCCGCGCTCGTATTTCTGGTAATGCACCTCGCCCTCATACTGGACCTCTGCCTCCAGGTATTCTGACAGCGCGTTCACCACAGACACGCCCACGCCGTGCAGGCCGCCCGAGACCTTGTAGGCCTGGTGGTCGAATTTTCCGCCGGCATGCAGTTTTGTCATAACAAGCTCTAGCCCGCTCTTCTTGTACTGGGCGTGCTGTTCCACGGGTATTCCTCTTCCGTCGTCAATTACCGTAATGCTGTTATCGGGGTGGATGAAAACGTCTATGTTCTTGCAGAACCCGGCAAGCGCCTCATCTATGGAGTTATCCACAACCTCATACACAAGGTGGTGAAGGCCTCCGATGCTCGTGTCGCCTATGTACATGGCGGGGCGCTTTCTGACCGCTTCCAGCCCTTCCAGTACCTGGATCTTGTCTACTGTATAATTTCCGTTCCCCCTCTCTTCCTTCTCCCTTGCCATATATTATCTCCCTTTTGCAAGATGATTACGGTGATTATCAACTACTGATTACAGTGATTATTAAAGAGATTACGGTGTCGCCCCTGCGGCGAGTCGCCGAAGTGGAGACCGAAGTGGCGGGATTATTTAAAGATAGTCTTTGGTTTGCGAGCAAATACCCCGCTCCACGGGCTTGATGAATCAAGCCCCTACTTATTTTTCTTTCTTTTTGTTTTGGGGCGACGGGGGCGGGGCTCGTGCTTGATCTCGCCGGTCCTGAAAACCACTTCCTTAACGATGTCCTTGCCCAGCCTCGCGTTCAGCTTCTTCTTTATTTCGTTCCTGAGGAATGAGTATTCCTGGATGTAACTGCTGTTCTCCGCGATCACGGCAAGCCTTCCCTTTATTATGCGGTCCGGCTTTGTGTGGCGGGCGATCCTTGAACCCACAACGTCATCCCAGACCTGGAAAAGGCCCGCTTCCTCCACCCTGTCCTCGATGTGCATTCTCTTAAAAATGCGCCTCAGTATGCCCGAGATATGCTCTGAATGCGCCTCAGTATGCCCGAGATATGCTCTGCCCGTTCTTTCCTCATAAATTATGATTACGGTGATTATCAACCACTGATTACAGTGATTATTAAAGAGATTACAGTGATTAAATATAGCTGCGAAACCTTAAACCCTAAACCTCGAAACAATACTGTTTAACCACGAATTCGCACGAATTTCACGAATTAATTTCTTGCTGGATGCTGGACACTGGCAACTGGACACTGAGTTTACAGGCGCAGGGGCATGACAACGCAGAGGTAATTGTCCTCTTTTGGGTCCTTCGAAAAGGGCTGCAGGAGCACGGGGCTTGCGGGGTTTGTAAGCCTTATAACCACCTCTTCGGTGTCCATGGCCCTTAGTATATCCAGCAGGTACTTGACGTTGAACCCAACCTCTATTTCCTCGCCCGTAAGCGTGCAATCTATCTCTTCTTTGCCCTCTCCCGCGGAAGGGGTGCTGCCGGTTATAAGGAGCTTTCCCTTTTCCACCTTTACCTTGATAAGGTTTGATTTTTCGTCGGTCAGCAGGGATATGCGCCTTGTGGATTCAAGCAGCGCCTTGGTGTTCGCCTGGACGCTTATCCTCGGCTCTTTCGGGATCACCTGCTCGTAGTTGGGGAATGTCCCCTCGACAAGCCTTGACATTATTGATATGTTCTCGAGGCTGAACAGGATGTAGTTCTTGCCAATCGACACCTTCACCTTTTCCCCTTCCTCAGGGAAAATCCTTATGATCTCGTTAAGGACCTTTGTCGGGACGATAACGCTGAGCTCCTCTTTGGGCGGGGTGGGAACCTGTTCCCCGATGAACGCGAGCCTGTGCCCGTCCGTGGCAACCATTTTTACCCGGTTATCCTTAAGGGTTAAATTAACGCCGGTAAGCGCGTGCCTCGTTTCATCAGTAGACACCGCGAACCTTGTTTTCCTTATTATATCTTTAAGGATGTTGCTGTTAATGCTTGTGGATATTATTTCGTCAGGTTTGGGGGGGCTGGGGAATTCGTTTGGTGGCAGGCCGAATACCTTAAACACGGATTTTTCGCATTCTATAACAATATTATTTTCCTTAGTCTGTATGGTCAGCTCTTTTTCAGGCAGTTCCCTTATAATGCTTGAAAAAAGCCTTACCGGTATGGTTATGCCGCCCGGTTCCTCTATATTTATAGGTATCATGCACCTTGTGGTTATTTCAAGGTTTGTTGTTGTCATCCTTAACTTGCTGGCGCCTATACTTTTTTCATCGGCTTCCATTAATATATTCGAGAGTATTGGAAGCGATGGTTTTATACTTACTGTATTTTCCACCACCTGGACGCCGTATAAGATCTGACTCTTTGAACCCCTTATCTTCATCTTTTCCTCCCTTTAACAATATAATTACAGTGATTATCAACTACTGATTACGGTGATTATTTAAAGAGATTATAATAATCCTGCTACACCAAAGCTTTGTAGGATGAGTTTTAATTAATAATTAATGGTGATTATTTTTAATTTTGACTTTTACACTTTGCCTTTTAACTTTTGACTTATTTTTAATTCTCTATAATACTATTTTTACTTATTCGTTATAGATAAAACTAGTAGTAATAGTAGTAGTGTGGTTAATTGTGTGGAAAAGCCGGGATCCCGCATTGGTAAAAAGATATTAACAAACTTATCCACAGGGGTATTGATAAACCCCTGCTTGTCCATATTGTCCACAGAACCGCGGTTAAGCACAAACTTTAAACAGGTTCATACACAAAATTATTAACAACTGTGGATAAAGTCGCCTACCCAGAAAAACCCTTATTTTTCAAGCTCTTCCCTGATTTTTTTAAGCTTGTTGTATAATTCAGGGTCCGCCTTGAGTTTCTCCTGGACCTTGTTATAGGAGTGTATTACCGTGGTGTGGTCCCTTTTGCCGAATTCCCTTCCGATCTCGGGGAGAGAAAAATCTGTCAACTCCCTGGCAAGATACATCGCGACCTGCCTGGGGAACACTATTTCCCTGTCCCTTCTTTTGACCTTCATATCTTCAAACCTTATACCGAACGCCCTGGCAACAACCCTCTGAACCAATTCAACCGATATTTCTTTGCCGCTGTCCAGAGAGAATATTTCCTTGAGCACGTCCCTTGCCATGCTAAGCGTTATGTCCTTCTTCATCAGGGAAGAATACGCCAGCAGCTTGGTAAGCGTGCCTTCCAGCTCACGGATGTTATACTTGATCCTGTTCGCTATGTAAACCACCACATCTTCCGGGATCTCGGTCCCCTCTGCCTCCATTTTCTTGCGCAGGATGGCGATCCTTGTTTCAAGGTCAGGCGACTGTATATCCACGATAAGGCCCCATTCAAACCTGGAGCGTATGCGTTCCTCAAGCGGCACCATTTCCTTCGGCGCTCTGTCAGAGGACAGCACTATCTGCCGGTGGGACTCATGCAGCTCATTGAACGTGTGGAAAAATTCCTCCTGCACCCTTTCCTTCTCGACTATAAACTGTATATCGTCTATGAGCAGGACATCCGGGGTCCGGTACACGTTCCTGAAGTTCTCCATCTGGTTGTGGGCTATGCCGTCTATGAAATCATTTGTGAATTTCTCGGAAGAGACATACTTTACCTTTATGGCGGGATTTCTCTTTTTAATGAAATGCCCGATCGCCTGCAGCAGGTGGGTTTTGCCCAGCCCTACCTTTCCATATATAAAAAGCGGGTTATAGGCTTCGGCGGGGATCTCCGCGACCGCAAGTGATGCCGCCTGGGCGAAATGGTTGTTCTCCCCGACAACGAAATTTTCAAAAATGTATTTCGGGTTGAGTTCATCAACCGGGGGCGGAGGGGTGTGAAGTACCTGCTGGATCGGCAGGGGTTCCGGCGGGGGCATCGCGGGCTTGATGCTTTCATCCACAGACAGAACAATCCCCATCTCTTTTTCCGCGAGGCCTTTTATTATCTCGGTTATAAGCGGCACGTAATGTTCCTTGATCCAGTCAAGGCAGAATTTGTTGGGCACAGCGACCTCAAGCGCGGAGCCGGTGTACCTTACGAGCTTTGTGGGAACAAACCATGTTTCAAAGCTCTGTTTGTTTAAGGTTTTTTCAAGGCCGGATAGAACAGCCTGCCAGATCTCATCTCCAGACATAGCCATACAAGACCTCCGATAACTGCGGTTAAGAGAGGCAGAGCAGAATCTTTATCCACAGTTTTATTAACAGGTGTGGATATCGTTTTGCACAGCCCCTTCTGTATATTAGTATAGCATAAAATAAAAAAAAATGCAAGCCAAAACGCATTATCCTTGACTTTTTCTAAAAAACAGATATAATTAATCTGTTAAATGAGTGGATGGCTTATCAGCCGGTTTATTCATTAGCCGGTTTTTATTTTTAAACCACCGGATCAATCGCAGATATCGAAGATGCAGACAAGGAGAAACCATGAAAAGGACATTTCAGCCGAACTGGAGAAAAAGGCGCAAAACCCACGGCTTCCGCATAAGGATGAGAAGAAAAAGAGGAAGGAACGTTCTCAAGAGAAGGCGGAGGAAGGGAAGAAAAAGGCTTACGGTTTGATCTTAACGGGGACAACTTGATGCGACAGACTTTCACCAGGGACGAGAGGATCTCCCGCGAGCACGACATCCTGCACACCCTTTACAAAGGAACCCGCCTGCCAACCCCTCTCGCAAACTACTACTTCGCGGCCAACTCTAAAAACCTCAGAAGGTTGTGCGTGATCGTCAGCAGGCGTATAGGGAACGCGTGCGTCAGGAACAGGGTCAAAAGGTGCTTCCGTGAAGCGTTCCGCCTGAACAAAAACAATCTTGCCGCCGGCACAGACATCATAGTGAAGATGAACTCTGCCGTCTCGCAAAAATTCAGTTTTAAAGAAGCCGAGCAGGCCCTGCTTTCCGCCTGCAGGTCAAAGGGTAAACTTGCTAATAAATGATTACACCGATTTTTAACCAATGATTACACCGATTAATGATTCAATGTTAATAACGGACCAATCTGTGTAATCACTCGCGAATGACAGAAGGAATAAATATGGGCATTCAGGAAAGAGCAGCGGTTTGGGCGATAGGGTTTTATCAAAGATTCTTATCCCCGCTGAAAGGAAGGACGTGCAGGTTCCATCCGTCCTGCTCGCAGTATGCCGCGTCAGCGATACGGGATTTCGGCTTGATCCAGGGCCTGGGGCTTTCCCTGAAAAGGATCCTGAAGTGCCACCCTTTTCATCCGGGCGGATACGACCCGCTCCCCATTAAGACAGTTAAAGGTTTAAAGTTAAAGGTTGAAGGTTGAAAAACATCACGAAACATAAAGAGCTTTTTACGGGGAACTTAAGAGAACTTAAAAACAAGATTACCACGAAAACACGAAAGTGTCACGAAAGCACGAAACAAGCTTAACCACGCGATTTCACACGATTATCACGAGATTAATTTTCTACTTGACACCTGATACTTGACTCTTGACACTAAAAATAATCACCGTAATCATCTTTCAGAAATCACCGTAATCATATTTTCGGGAGGAAGAAGTGACAAAAAGACTTATTACCGCGGTGGGGCTGTCAATAGCGATACTCATCGCATATAATTTCGTTATGAGAAGGTTTTTACAAGCGCCCGCGCCGGTAAATATAACGGGAACAGAACCTTCGGCGGTTGAAGAGAAAGCCAAGATCCGGGCACAGGAACCCGGAACCCTTGCCCCTGCAGCGGCAATTGAGCCGGGGGAGAGAAAACCCGTGCGCGCGTCATCCGCGCCGATCCGGGTCGAGACCAAGTTTTATAAAATAGAATTTGCCCCAGATGGCAAAATAGAACATTGGTTTTTAAAAGAATATAAGGGATATGGTCCAACCATGCATCGTTTCCTTATTCAATATAGAACCAAACAAGAAACGCCGGTTGATCTTGCGCTCGGAACAGAAACGCTTCCCCGTCGTTATAAGTCTTCAGTAAGTATGTCAAAAGATAAAAAGAAAGTGATTTTTTTCTCCAAATCAGATGGTATAAAAATCCTAAAGGAAATTACTTTCGAAGAAGAAAAATATTATTCCACGATGCACTTTGAGATTGTGAATGAGTCCGGGGATGATCAACGAGATGTGGATATAGAGCTATTCAGGTGGGGGCCCACGATTGCGGACTCAAAAGACCCCAGGCAGTTGACCTTCATGTCCTACCAGAAGGGCAAATTACTCAAATACAATTCCGGCAAAATAAAAAAAATTGACGAAGATGCCCAGAAAGATGCACTTTGGTGCTCTATTAATGAAAAACACTTTACAGTTGCACTCCTTCCCCGGGCTCAGGACAAGGATCTTAGTCTTAGTTTGAAAAAAGAGGGCTTTGTGACCTGCGCCCTTAAAGTGAAAGAAATAGAGAAGGGTAAAAGTATTACCGGTAACCTTAAGATATATGCAGCGCCAAAATCTCACGAGCTCCTTAAAAAAGAAGGAAGCAACCTTGAGCAGATAGCCAATTTCGGGTTCATAGGCCAGGGGATCTTCTGGCTGCTGAAAGTATTTTACTCGTTCACAAAGAACTACGGGCTTGCCATAATACTTATTTCCGTCCTTATTAAATTAATATTGCTGCCCCTCAGCTACAGGGGCGCGAAATCCATGCAGGAAATGCAAAGGGTCCAGCCCCAGCTTGAAATGCTCAAGCAAAGATTTAAACACGACCAGGAAGCCCTGAACCGGGAAACAATGGAGCTTTACAAGAGGCTGAAAATAAACCCGCTCGGGGGCTGCCTGCCCATAGTGCTGCAGATGCCGGTGTTCTTCGCGCTTTTCTCGGTCCTGCAGAACGCCATCGAGCTGAGGCAGGCCCCGTTCATGTTATGGATACAAGACCTGTCAATGCCGGATACTTGGCTCGTGCTTCCCATTGTCATGGGCCTGACAACGTTCCTGCAGCAGAAGATGACGCCTTCAACCTCGTCGCAATCAAAAGGAATGAGCACCTTTATGACCATATTCCTTACTTTTATATTCCTGAGTTTTCCGGCAGGGCTTGTGCTTTACTGGCTTATCAATAATATTCTTTCCATAGGGGAACAGTACCTTATTAAAACAAGAGCATAATTGGTTTCCTGGTTTGTCGGTTCGCTGGTTTATCGGTTCAAAACCAGCCAACCAGCCAACCGGAGAACCAGCTAACCGAGGGACAACATGATGATAGAACAGGAAGGAGAGACAGTTGAGGCCGCTGTTGAAGCGGCGCTCCAGAAACTGGGGCTTCCGAAGGAAAAGGTAAAGATAGAAATCGTGGCAGAGCCCAGGAAAGGCGTTTTCGGGCTGGGCGCAAGACCCGCGCTTGTAAGGGCCACGGTTGCCGAGGTCGGTAAGGAAAAAGAACCTGCGCAGGCCGAAACGCCAAAAGCCGCGCAGGCCGAAACGCCAAAAGCCGCCGCAGGCAAGGAAGAAGAGTTTGTGATCGGGTTCCTGGACAGGGTGCTTGAGGGGATATGCCTTAAATCCAAGTTCAAGGCCTCCGCGGTCGACGATAAGACAACCCGCATAGAAATTACCTGCTCGGACAGCGCTCTCCTTATCGGGAAAAAAGGCAAAAACCTGGAGGCGCTGCAGTACCTGGTCACGATAATCTCAAACAAGGCAGGCGTGGACAGGCTAAGGTTCGTCCTGGACGCTGAGGGATATAGGGGCAGGAGAAAAGAATCTCTGACAACGCTCGCGAAGAAAGTGGCGGAGGATGTAAGGAAAACAGGAAGGCCTGTAAGCCTTGAGCCCATGAACTCCTTCGAGAGAAGGATCGTGCACATGTTCCTTGAAAACGACCAGGAAGTAATGACGGAGAGCACCGGCAGGGGAGAAGACAGGCGCGTCGTTATAAAACCGAAACACAAATAAAGTTAAAAATCGTCGAACGTCGTAAGTCGTACGTCTTACGTAAATACCGTCATGCGTCGCAGGTCTTACGTTTTAAGGATTCATACGCACGACATAAGACGCTCGACATTCGATGTGAAACGTACGACGCTCGACGTATGACGTACGACAAGACCGGAGGACTGATGAAGATAGGGGTAATGCTGCCAAACCTTAAGCTTCCGACAAAGAAGGCGCTTAAGAAAGCCGCGGAAATGAAGATGGACGGCATACAGCTGTGGACCACCGGGGGCGACCTTGACCCGGAGAAGATGGGCGGGACGGCAAGAGACAACCTTATCCACTTCGTCGGCTCGCTGGGCCTGGAGATCTCAGCGCTGTGCGGTGACCTGGGGCACGGTTTCAGCGACGAGACCGACCTTGAAAAAAGGGTGAAGCTCACAAAGAAGATTCTGGACCTGAGCGTGGACCTGAGAAGCCCCATAATGACAACGCATATCGGCGTGGTGCCGGAAGACGCGAACGCAAAGGAATACAAGCTTATGATGCAGGTGCTCAAGGATGTGGGGAAATACGCCGCGGAGATAGAAACCTGCATTGCGGCGGAAACAGGCCCGGAAACAGCGGAGACCCTCGCGAAATTCCTGAAAGAACTCAACAGCCCCGGGGTAAAGGTAAACTTTGACCCGGCGAACCTTGTTATGTGCATGGGGGCAGACCCTGTCAACGGGGTGCAGGTATTAAAGGACTACATAGTTCACACGCACGCGAAAGACGGCATAAAGCTTGAAAACGGATGGAAAGAAGTTCCTCTGGGCGAGGGCGGAGTTCCCTGGAAAGAATATATAGCCGCGCTCAAGGGCATAGGCTTTGAGGGGTTCCTGGCGATAGAGCGTGAGGTCGGGGATAACCCGGCGGCTGACATCGAGAAAGCAAGGGACTTCTTAAGAAGCGTGCTTTAATAAAAGGCTGAAGGGCTGAAGAGCTGAAGAGATAAAGGGCTGAAGGGTTAAAAACTTCCCGGAGCCCTTTTTTAAAATATGCGCGATCATTTTCAGGAGGAGAATCAATGAAAAAAAGGCTGATATTATCAGTATTACTTGCGGCCGTCCTGTATTTTGCCGGCGCAAATACCGCTGAGTCCGCGGGAGTGCTTGTCAGGGTGGATTCCCTTTCAAGCGGAGGCTTCAATCCATCCGCTGGAGAGAAAAGTGTCCTCACGTTCGCGGTCATCGAGGACACGACCGTAAATGTCGTAGTCAGGGTTTTCACAATGTCGGGCATAATGGCGGCTGAGAAAAAAATAGACGGGCTGAGGGCGGGGAAATATAAATTCACCTGGGACGGCAAAGACACAAAAGGGAAAATAGCGGAGCCGGGCTTTTACAAATACGAACTGGCAGCCTCTACCGCGAACAAGCTGAAAACAGACGCGGACAACACGCTTGTGGAAGTCAGGAAAGCAAAAGCAGGAAAGGAAGAAGCGGCTGCCGAAGAGCTGCCCCCTGCCCTTTATGAAATGGCGGGCGAGCAGGCGGGTTACAGCTTTACGGCGGAGCCACGGGGGCACTTCAGGACCTCCACCGGAGCTGACACAGGCGGCGTTACCTGGAACAGAGAAGAAATATTTTTCGGGATAAAAGGCGGATACGGTCCGATGTGGGTTTATGACATGGCGTTCTTCCCGTCCTATACGAAAGACCAGGCGTTTGCCCGGGATAACCTTGTTTACAATATGCTTATCGGGTACAGGACGCCGTGGGCGGCGTTCGACCTTGGATACAGGAATTACCTGGAAGGATACTACGATCCCTTAAGGCTGCTGTCGGATTATATGATGGGGTCCCAGCGCCTCAGTTTCCAGGCAAGGCTGAACCTCCTTGAAAATCTGTATATTGACGCGGGCATCCACAGGATGATGGAGTTAAACCAGGGCGGGTTTGACGTCAGGGCGACTTACGACATATGGAACGGAATAAAAGCCGGGGGGTGTGTTATAACGAACCTGTATCCGCTCTACAGGAACACGGTGATCGGCGGAGACGCAAGGATTGACCTGGGCGGGTTCACCCCGGCTGAGGGAACTGTTTTTTCCATTCAGGTTGCGCGCAGCAACGGGGCGACAAAGCTTGACGACACGCATCCGGAGTCAACCTTCGGCGGCACCGCAATAAGGTTCGAAGCGGACCACAGGCTTTTCTATATGTCCCCCAGCGCGGGAGAACTGACGATAAAATTCGCGGCCCAAAAAATAGACGGGGCGTTTGTCGCGGATTACGGGGATATCCCCAACGGCATTGACACAGTGGGGACCGAGTTCGGGTTCGACTATTTTTTAAATCCAAACTTCCCTATCCTCCGCAGTTTCAGGAACGAGCTTAAAGGGGTATTTTTAGGCAACACCGGCAATACGATCATAACCAACAAGCTGAGGGAATATATTTCGCTGGGGATCACGGAAAGCTTAGGTTTTATTGCCCAGTATGAGCAGTCCACCATGGACAACAAGTCCGTAATAAACACGGCGCCAATCTGCAGGAATTACAACACCTTCGTAGAACTGCGCTATTATAAGCCCGGGGGCAAATTTGAAACGTCCCTCAGGGCAACATACACTGCCGATACATACACGGCACTCCCTTCGCAGAGCGAAAACGCCGCGACAAGGTTCCTGGCAAAGTATTACATAACGCCAAACGTAAGGCCCTACATCACCTATGAAAGGATCAGCAGGTATTACGGGCCGGGGCTTACTTCAAACCAGGACTACCACCATATAATGCCGGGCTTTGAATGGACGATAAGGCCCGCAACAAGGACGGAGATGGCGATCCAGGGCGGCTACGTTATAAACAACCTGAATTTTAATGTCGGGACGTATTATCTAAAGCTCTCCCACTACTTCCTGGAAAGGCTCAGCGCCATGCTTACTATCGGCAGTCAGACAAGCATTGACCAGGCGTTCAGGGCATACCTGGAAGTGAAGTGGGAATTTTTGTAAAGATGATTACCCCTACTGCTTTCTCATGAAAGTCCCAAAGGGATTCCTTTGGAACAAGACGCAGGGGGTCCTTTATGGACACAGATTTCAGAAGCGAGATTATATAGATTAAGGACGGGAGGAAACACAAAAATGAAAAGAATAATATTAATAACTATTGTTATTATTTCTGGAGTTATTTTTTCTGCTAATGCTCAGGAGAAAAAAATAACTGCCGCAGTAATGGACCTTGAGGCAAAAGAAGGCATTTCTGCGGGGCTGGTGTCTACGCTGTCGGATTATTTCCGCACCCAGCTTGTTAATACAAATGAGTTTACAATGGTAACACGCGAAAATATGCAGGAAATATTAAAAGAACAGAAGTTCCAACTTTCGGGGTGCACAAGTAAAGAATGCATAGTAGAAGTGGGTCAACTACTCGGTGTCAGAAAAATATTCGCGGGATCTATAGGGAAAGCAGGAGCCACCTATGTCTTAAATATTAAACTTATTGATGTACAGTCCGGCAAGATAGAAAAAGCAACAACGGAAGAATGCGCCAAGTGCGAAGAAGACACGCTGCTCGTTTCTGTTAAAAACATTACAGGCAAAATAACAGGAATAGGTGTAGCAGAAAAGGCAGAAGAGAAACAAACAAAGCCAAAAGAGGTAACCGAAAAGAAAACAGCGGTTACAAAAACAATCGTAATTCCTACGTCCGCAGAACGAAAAGAAGTAGAGGTTTCAAGGCCGATGGGGATTGCTGAAAAAAACATGCTGGCAAAAGCGAACCAGCTCTACGAGCAGGGAAAATACGACGACGCTTTGGGAGCCTACCAGGAGTTAAGGGACAAATATATTGACAATGCCCTTGCGTGGTACGGAATGGGCGCGGTGTTTTATGCGAATAAAATGTATGACAAGGCGATCGACAGGTTTCAGACAGCGATCAAGCTGGACCCAAACCTTACTACAGCAATGCACTGGCTCGGTAATGCCTATGAAAAAAAAGGGAATAAACAGGAAGCGGCAAAATACCGGAAAATGGCCCTGGAAAAAGATTTAAAAACGAAGAGATAAAAAATAATTTGAAAGCAGCGGGGGTAAAATGAAAAAAATAGTAATACTTATTTTTGGCCTACTTATGGCAAGCAGCGCTTTTGCCCAGATGGAAACGGTCAAGGATGAATATATAAGCACCACCAATATTCCTGCGGACCTGTCAAGCAGGGTGATCACAAGCGGCGGCGTGGACGAAAACGAAGCCTATAAAGCGGGATGGAGCAGCGCGAATGAAGTGTGGGGGCTTGAGGGTGCGGGATTAACCCTTCTTGAAGAAGTCGGCGAGGTCGGGGCGCTGAAAACAATAAACGAGTATTGCGGCGAAATGGGGCTCGGGCTTGCGTTTATACAGTTGGGGCTTGACCTTTCAGAGGGCAAGAAAACAGAGGGCTGGCTGAATTTCACGAAAAATTCGTTCAATTATGCGATCGGCAAATGGGGGTGGCAGAGCCTGAAAATTGCCTCCTGCGGGGTCGCCTTTATTGATTATGCCCTTAACAAATTCGGGAATACGGTGCTCGGATGGAAATATACCGCATGGGAATCAGCCTATACAAGGTATTTCAATATAGGGCCCGGAAAACGCAGCCTTACGGAATGGAGGCAGGTTTTCCAGGGGGTTAAAAGCCAGGAAGACATAATGGGCAGGATCAACCAGCACCTTGATACATTTGACTGGAGTTATGATACGCTGAAAACATGGACGGCAGAACCCAGCGGCCTTGTTTTCGCCGAACCATTGCAGGAGGACAAGGAAAAAATAAGGGGGAGCTATTTAAATACTTATCTCCTGACCTACCTCAGGGCGTTGTTCTTAACCCTGCAGAAGGAAGCAAATTACCAGGCATGGAAAGCCACCCAGGATGCCTACCAAAAGTCCAAAAAGGTCCTGAACACTGTTTACAAACTGCAGGTCAAGGTTGTAGGGCCGAAAACAAAGATCGCCGGGCTGAAGGTTGCCATCAACAAATGGGAAGGCGCGACTGACGCAAACGGCGTCTGGAAAATATCGTATACCCTTTACGGTTTTATTAAAGGCGGCGGCTCTGAAATTATCCTGTACGTTCCTTCAGAAAAGCAGGGAATAAAGGAACTCAAAGAGAAAATGGTCCTTAAGAAGGACGCAACCGTTGTTTTTTAGCTCGGAGGGGTCGCCGATGTGAAGGGAACGGTTACGGACGAAGCAACCAAGGACCCGGTTAAGGGGGCAAAGGTCGGTATCGCGGCGGCAAAGGTATCGGCCGCGACGGACGCTTCAGGCCAGTACCTGATGAAAGACGTGCCCAACGGCGATTACCAGGTGGCAGCAGAGCACCGCGCTTATGAAAAGAAAAGCGTTCCTTTGAAAGTGGAAGTTCCCGAGGGAGAAAAAACCAAACAGACCTTAGAGCTGGACATTGCCCTTAAGCCCCTCCCGCCGTCCGTGCAGATACTTTCTCCCAAAGAGGGAGAAGTGGTGCCCGGCAAAGGCGCAGGGCCCATAATAGTGGCCGTAAAAGCCCTGGTGGGCGGGGGCGGCGCAGCGAAAAAAGAAGCAATAAAAATGCTTTTTGACGGAAAGGAAGTCGATTTTGATTATAATGAAAATAACGGGAATATCTCTTATACCTCTCCGCCTTTGGCCGAAGACATTCCGACCAAGGCAAAGCATACAGTGACGGTCACCGCGGAGGTGACCGACGAAAAAGGGCAGAAAAAGACCGTTTCCAAGACAGTCAATTTCACAGCGGGCATCCGTCCGGAAATTACGGGGCTTGGGTTTAATAAAAAATTCCTCGAGGATCCCGCGAAGGAACCGCTCCTGACAGGACAGGCTTTTGATGAGCACAGCGGCCCCAACGCTGGCTCAGTGCTGCTCCTGCTTGACGGAACCCCTGTCAAGATGGAATACGGGAACGAAAACCCGCAGAGCATACTCATTTATTATTTCCACCGCGGCGCGGCCTTAAGGGGCGGGACGCATATCGTGACGGTGTCTTTGAGCGACAACGCGGGAATACCCTCAAAGCCAAGGACCATAAATTTTGACGTGCCGGGCCCCAACATCCAGCTCGTGAAGCCCGTTAATGTAGGCAAGGTTATTTCCGGGGACGCGTTCGGCCTGCCCCTTGTTGTAAGGAACGCGGGCAACGGCCCGGCGCAGAACCTCAGGGGCGTGCTTATGTGCAACGACAGGCAGTACGCGACAGTTACAACAGCAAATGCTTCATTCGGAACCCTTGACCCCGGGCTTGAGGCCTCAAATGCGCCGCTGTTCAACGTTAAAACAGCGCAGAACCTTGGTAACCCGGAGAACGGAGAGCCGGTTTACGCGAACTTCACCCTGCGCACATACCAGGCCGGAGATCCCAAGCAGTTCTGGCAGGACAATTTCTCTATCCCCATCTATCCGGGCGAGATGGCCGGCGGTATAGTCTATGTAAAACTGATACACGGCACGTATATGTCCGGGGACTGGCCTATACACACAGCTAACCAGAGAGTGTGCCTTGACGGGACAGGCGGGAACTTCATCGCGATATCCGACGGCTCCGGAAACGCTGTGTTCCAGAACATACCGCCAGGCGATTACAGGACCTATGTGCCAAGCTGGTATACTTACGGCGCGAAGCTGGGTGAATACGAGAAATTTGTCACAGTAGTGGCAGGCCAGGAAGCAAGGGCGACCCTGAAAGGCTCCTGCCCTTACCTGTTCGTTTGGGACGGGAAGGATTATGTAAAGGATAATGACATATACTCTGTCGCGAACGCGCAGGGATCCGTGGGTTCTCCTTTCGCGTTCAACGAGGCTGTGGCGGCGAAATTCGGTTACACCGATTATTATAAGCTGGAGAAGAAACTTGCTGAGCGCGACGGTTTCTATCCCCTGATGCTTGAAGAGGTCAGGAACGAAATTTCGCACACAGACATGCTGTCGCTTTGGGTGGTTGATCATGCCAGTGGAACAAAGGTCCTCTGCGATACGGACGGCAGGATCATGACCTACCGGTCTATGCTCAACCCGCTTGAGGCAAATATCAGTAACGGCGCAGGCACCGGGCAGATACGCTCGCTCGGTTCCAGAGACGGAAAAGGATGGAGAGCCTATAATAACGACAGCATTGACATCGTGTTCGGCGGGCTCAAAGAAGCCGGGGACGCAAAACTCATTGTTTACTGGAAAGGATTCCAGGACGGAGCGGGGAAAGAGGAGAACGCCTGCAGCTTATCCAGGCCTTCGTTAAAAGTATATGTGAAATCAGGCAATGAGTGGAAGGAAGCCGGGAAAGTCTATCCGAGAATGGAATGGGCCCACTCAGTGGTTGATATTTCCGGATTAACCGGTTTGACCGGGAAAGTGACCCTGCGCATAACCGCAAGCTCCTGCCACAGGGATAAATACCATCTCGTTGATTTCATCGGGCTGGGTTTCGGCGGGACGGAACAGGCGCGGGTCATAAAACTTGCCCCGGCCATGGTGTTCCATTCAACGCTGGGCGATGTTACGGCTAAGATCTCCGTAAGCGATGACTCAAGCGTCGAAATGGTGCCCGGCGAAAAAATGACGGTTTCATTCCCGTATACGGAAAAAACCACCGGTTCAGAACGCAGCTTCATATTCGTTTCCGAGGGGTATTATAACTCCATTACAGACAGCACCGTCGCGGTGCGGCTCGGAAAATAGAAATAACGCACGTTGTTCGTCGTGCATCGTCCCTCGCAACATCGTTTAAATCTGTGGTTATATCAGTGTCAAGGGTCAAGTATCAAGTAAAAACCGTAATCTCTGGGTTCTCTGTGGTTAATTTTCGTGCCTTCGTGACACTTTCGTGATTTCGTGGAAATCTTTTGCCCGTGGAGACCATGAAGAGAATATTGTTTATCCTTATTGGGCTGCTGTTCGCGGCTGCGGCTTGCAGGGCGGAGGACACTGATCCGTGTAAGTCCACGGATGCTCTGGTCGCAATGTTCAAAAAGGCATACAGCTCAGAAGACACCGCGGCGCTGATGAAATACGTCTGGTATAACTCACCGAAGGGCAGCAAGGTCCTGCAGAGGTCGCGGGAGGAGTTTGCCAGATACGATTCGATCACTTTCGAGCTACGGCCTGTTTCAACCGTGTTTTATAAGAGGATGGGATACGAAAACGTCGAGATCCGCTTTATAGAGGATTTCAGGGGTGTTGATGTCGGCACAAAGAGCTTTGATGAAAGTTCCTGCATGAGCGTCTTTACCCTGTTCAAGGATTTTGACGGCACATTTTATATTCTTAACTGGGAAAGAAAGGGAACGATCCCCATGATAAAAATACAGAAAACCACTTCTCCCTCAACACCCGGTACTTAAACCAGCGGAAAACCGGCTATTTTTAAAGGCAATAACTTCGGTCTGCGTAAAAGAAACCGCTGCTATTATCAGCGGTTTTTTTATTTATCTTGATTTTATTATGAATTTATGTTATAATATTATATTTATAAGACTTTCTTAAATGAAGCCTGATTACAGTGATAGAAAATGGCAGATATAATACAAGCGGAAAACAGTATAAAATTTTTAGGGACGGCCGGAGCAAGGTTCGTAATGATAAAACAGCTGCGCTCTTCGGGCGGCACATGGCTATGCCTCGCGGGCAAGAACATACTTCTGGACCCGGGGCCAGGCTCCCTTGTGCGCGCGACCTCCAGCAAGCCGAAACTTGACCCCACGAAACTCGACGCGATCATTATAACGCACAAGCACCTTGACCACACCGGTGACCTCAGCGTCATGATAGAGGCGATGACCGAAGGCGGTTTTAAAAAGCGAGGGCTCCTGTTCGGTCCGGGGGACGCGCTGGAAGACGGTAAAGACCCGATACTGCTCAAATACCTGCGCGGATTTCCGGAAAAGACAGAAATTTTTAAGGAAGGCGGGGAATACAGGATCGGGGACGTTTCGTTCAGCACGCCGGTCAGGCACATCCACGGGGTGGAGACATACGGCCTGAATTTCCGGGTTGGCGGCAACGACATCCTCTCGGTCATAACCGATACAAAATATTTTGAAGGCATTGAGAAATATTATCCCGGGAAAGTTCTTATCATAAACGTGGTGCGTTTTGAGGTGGACCCCAGCCTTGACCACCTAAGCATACCGGAAGCAAAAAGGATAATAGAGAAGGCAAAGCCGCAAAAAGCGGTCATCACCCATTTCGGGATGAAGGTGGTGCAGGCAAAGCCCTGGGAAGTGGCTGAAGCAATGACAAAGGAGCTGGGGATCGAAGTGATCGCGGCCCGGGACGGAATGGAGCTTTCCTTATAATTCGTCGAACGTCATACGTCTTACGTCGTACGTACGACCCGCCAGGGCGACGCACGGCGTAATGAGTTACGAATCAACAACAAGGATTCTTATTGTAACTCAGGGCTTTAGCCCTGATTCCTTGGCTCATAAATTTTCATATTTAGAATAAGGGCTTTGCTCCACGACTACGCTGCGGCGCAGGCAAATTCTGAAAGCCCGGCTTGAGGGCCACACGATTGCTCTCCCGCCAATATTCGCGGCGGGCTGGAATTCTCTTATCAGGGTGCGTCGAAACAAGCTTCGTCGGTCAGTTCCAGCTTTCCTCCTTATCGCAATCGGGAATTTGCAGCTGCGCCTGCGCTTAGGTCTGTTCCGCAAAGGCCCTTGTTCCACGTTCCTAACATTTATTTTATCATGTGACAATATTTTGAGGAAGGTTTTAATGCGAAAGAAACTGCTCGTTATCGTATCGATAATATTTATAAACTTTCCGGTAGCCTTCAATGTTTTTGCGGAAGACACGGAAGGATTGAAGAACCCGTGGGTTTCAACGGGGCTTTCCTGTTTATGGCCAGGGCTGGGTCAGATTTATTCCGGGGGATTTGACAAGGGCTTGAGCTGTGCCATTGTGATTCCTTTGGGTATTTGGAGATTTGACGCACTTAAACCAATTGCTTGCGAGCTCCCTAGCCCATATCAAGATTATCTTGTTCAGATGATTACCGATTTTCAAATTTCACTGTATATAGGAAACATTGCAGATGCCTATCTTACAGCTGTTTCGCACAACAACAAAGATTATCTTAAGAAGAAATCGTTGGACCAAGCAATGTTTTTTTCTCTTATTTTCCCAGGGGGAGGAGATATTTATGTAGGCGACGCTGCGGCCTTTGGATTTGCCTGGGCTGGATGGGAAGGATTCTTTTTATTCAAAATAATATTTCCGGACGGTTCAACAGACGAAGAAAAAAACAAGATCCGTCTTGCAAGCGGGTTTGGCGCTCTTTTAACATATGGCGCTCAATTTGCCACTGCCGCACTATCAGTTTGGATTCATAATATAAACGTCGAGGAGCGGCTTAAAAAAAATAAACAGCCTGACGTTTCTTTTAAAATCAAATATGACATTCAAAGGGAAAATATTGCATTGGCCATATGTAAAAGTTTTTAAACATTAAATTAGTGGAGAAAAAATGGATGCAATTGAATGTTTGAAGACAAGACGGAGCGTCAGGAGCTTCGCGGATAAGGAAATACCCGCAAACGTGATCGAGGACATAATTGACGCAGGCCGGCTTGCCCCCACCGCCAACAACCTTCAGCCCTGGGAATTCATAGTTGTCACAGATAAAGAAACAAGAAAGAAGATCGCCGCTCTCACAGACTGGGGCAAATTTATCGCTGAGGCAGGCGCATGCATAGTGGTTCTTTCGAAAGACACAAAGTATTACATCGAGGACGGCAGCGCCGCAACCCAGAATATAATGCTTGCCGCCTGGGCGCACGGCATCGGGACCTGCTGGGTTGCGGGGGACAAGAAGGCCTACGCGGGCAAGATCCTGGAAACGCTTGGCGCGCCGCCGGGTTATAAACTGGTAAGCCTTATAGCCGCCGGATACCCGAAGGCCAAGCCGGGCGCCGCCGCAAAGCGGGCGCTGAAAGAAGTGCTTCACCGGGAAAAATGGTGAAGCATTGCAAAAGTCAAAATGTAAATTGCAAAATGCAAAAGTAAAAGATTTCCACGAAATCACGAAAGTGTCACGAAAGCACGAAACAAGTTTAACCACGCGATTTCACAAGATTATTTTTTACTGGACACTGGCAACTGGACACTGAGTTATTCAGGGGGGAAAATGAAACTATTCGGCAGAAAATATAAAAGAGAAGAAGTATTGAAGAAGGTCGGAGGCATATCGCAGGTCTGCGGAGTGCGCCTGATGGAGTTCCAGGAAGGAAAGGAAAAAGGGGTCAGCGCGGCGGAGATGCGCTCCGGAAGCGGTTTCCGCGCAACCATACTCCTGAGCAGGGGCATGGACATAGGCTATGCCGAATACAGGGGGATCCCGCTGTGCTGGCGTTCAGCAATAGGCGACGCCCACCCGGCTTTTTTTGAGCCGGAAGGGCTTGGTTGGCTGCGCACGTTCTACGGCGGGATGATGAACACCTGCGGCCTGACGTATGCCGGCGCTCCGTGCGAGGATGAAGGGAAACAACTCGGCCTTCACGGCAGGGCCTCGCACACGCCCGCAACGAACATATGCTGGGATGGGGCCTGGAAAAACGACGAATACTCAATAACGCTCAAAGGAAAACTGCGCGAGGCGGTTGTTTTCGGAGAGAATATCTCGCTTTCCCGCTCTATCGAAATGAAGGCTGGGGAGAACAGGCTTTCCGTGCACGACGTTGTGGAGAATATGGGTTACCAGGCCACGGAGCACATGATCCTCTATCACGTGAACACGGGTTTTCCGGTGCTTGACGATGGGTCTGAAATGGCCTGTTCCACAAAACAGGCAATACCAAGGGATGAAGAGGCGGAAAAAGGGAAAGAGGATTATGGCAGGTTCGGCGCGCCTGTCCCCGGGTTCAAGGAAAAGTGCTATTACCACAAGATGAAGGCTGACAGCGCTGGCTTTGTGCGCTGCGCGATCATCAACCGCGGCTTCAACAACGGCAAAGGAATAGGGCTTTATATTAAATACCCGATCAGGGAGCTGCCCTGGCTTGTCCAGTGGAAGATGACGGGCGAAGGCACCTATGTTGTCGGCATGGAACCGGCAAACTGCCTTGTGACCGGCAGGGCGAAGGCAAGGAAGGACAAGACCCTGCAGTTCCTCAAGCCCGGCGAAAAGCGCGAGTACCACCTGGAGATCGGTGTCCTCGCCTCCGGCGGCGAAATCGCTGAATTTGAAAAAAAGATAAAATAATTTCCACGAAAACACGAAAGTATCACGAAGGCACGAAACAAACTTAACCACGCGATTTCACACGATTTCCACTAGAAATGTCATTGCGAGGAATGGAATGACGAAGCAATCCAATACGAGATTGCTTCGCTGCTGCTCGCAACGACAGTTAGGCTTAATCGTGTGGAATTCGTCAGTCATTCGATATCACCCGCAAAGAATATTGCGAAGCAAACAATCTCGTGTAATCGTGTGGTTAAAGTTTTAACACCGTAATCTCTTTTGAAATCACTGTAATCAAGGAATTAAGTATGATAGAAATTGACGGTAGCATAGCTTCCGGCGGAGGGCAGGTTCTGCGCACTGCGGTTGGGCTTGCGGCGGTCACTGGAAAGCCATGCAAGGTCTTCAACATACGCGCGAAAAGGCGTAACCCCGGCCTGCGGGAGCAGCAGCTGCAGGCGGTTAAATCAGTATCCCGCCTGTGCCGCGGGAAACTCATTGGGGCCGAGATCGGCTCAAGGGAGATAGAGTTTGAGCCCGGTGTAATAAGTGAAAAGGAAGTCACTGTCCGCATCGCGACAGCCGGTTCTGTGGGCCTGGTGCTGCAGGCGTTAATGATAGCCGCCAGCGTCGCCGAAGTAAAGATCAGGATCGAGGGCGGCGGGACCTATGGAAAATGGGCCCCTCCTGTTGCCTACATAGACAAGGTCCTTGGCAATTTCCTGAAAGAGATGGGCTATGAATTCGACGTGAAGATCCTGAAAGAGGGATTCTTCCCGAAAGGCGGGGCGGAGGTCGAGGTCTGCACAAGGCCCGCCTCGTGGAAGCCCGTTGAGATATTGAAAAGGGGCGGCGTGCTGAACATAGGCGGCGTTTCCGCGGCATCGCTTTCCCTTAAGGAAAAAAAGATTGCCGAGCGGCAGGTTGACGCCAGCCAGAAGATCCTTTACGAATATTTCAAGACACTGCCTTCGGTCGAAACGAGCTATTCGCCTACCCTGTGCCCCGGCTCAGGCCTGCAGCTGTGGATGGACACCGAATCGCTTTTAAGGATCGGGGAAAGCTCGGTGGGGGAGCTGGGAAGAAGGGCGGAAGAGGTCGGAAGAGAGGCAGCGCGAAGGCTGATAAGGGAATATGAAGGAGGGGGCGTGGATTCGCACGCCGCGGACCAGCTCCTGCCCTACCTCGCTCTTGCCGGGGGCAGGATAAAAGTGAACGGCGTTACGGACCACTGCCGGGCCAATATATTTGTGATAGAAAAATTCCTGCCCGTCAAGTTCAAGGTTGAGGAAAAAATCATCGAAGTGGTCAGGGCAGAATAATTCGTTCATCGTGCGTCGTTCATCGTGCATCGTTAACTCAGTGTCCAGTATCCAGTGTCCAGCAAAAGATTTATCTGTGGAAATCCGTGTGAATCCGTGGTTGATAAATGCAGTTGTCAGTTGTGAGTTGTCAGTTATCAGTAAAAGCCAAATATTACTCTGTGCCTCCGTGCCTCTGTGGTGATTATGAATAAATTATCCCTTTTTATTTTTGTGCTTATTCTTTTTCTGTGGCTGCCCGGCGCTACGCCGGCGGAGCAGGTGTTCACGTCCGCGAACGAGACGATCAATCTCGCGATAACCGCTGTTCCCGGATCCGGAACAGGCGCCGAAGGCGCAATAGAAGAAGCAGGGAGGTTCTGCCAGGAGGGAATGCGCGAATACGCCGCGGGAAACTGGCCCCGGGCAAAAGACAAGTTCGACATCGCGATAAAAATGCTCGCGGGGCTTGACGAGGGCAGCCTGGAACCGGCGGCCCAGCAGGAATATAACAACCTTTTCGGTTCCGTCTGCCAGTACCAGCTGCGCGTCCGCAACCTTATCTACGGGTTTTCCGTAAGCGTTGACGACATCGGCACTGAGGCCTGCCCCTTTCCGCTTGTTTTCAACCACAAGGTGGAGAAATGGCTCCAGCGCTACGTCACCGTGGACTATGAATATTTCGGCAAGAAACTCTACGAATCCGGGAAATACTACCAGATGATAAAGGAAATTTTCAAAGAGAGCGGCCTGCCGCCGGAGCTCGCGTATACGGCGTTTGTTGAGAGCGGTTTCAACCCGTACGCGTATTCAAGGGCGAATGCCGCCGGCATGTGGCAGTTCGTGGCTTACACGGGCAGCCTTTACGGGCTGGACCGGGACCACTGGGTCGATGAAAGGCGCGACGTTGAGAAATCCACGAAGGCTGCCGCGGAGTTCCTGAGGAGCCTTTATAAGCAGTTCGGCTCATGGCCTCTTGCGCTTGCCGCGTATAACGGGGGGCCGAACAGGGTTGCCAAGGCAATAAAAGACCAGGGGACAAATAATTTCTGGGACCTTGTCCTGCCGGCCGAGACAACGGAATTCGTGCCCAAGATATTCGCGACGATAATGATAGCAAGAGACCCTGAGGCATACGGGTTCACAAGGGAATTCAAGGACGCGCATAGTTTCGACTCCGTGCAGATCGACAGGTGCGTGAACCTAAGCACGGTCGCCAGGTGCTGCAGCGCGCCCCTTGAGGAGATCGTGGGCCTTAACCCTGAGCTGACAAGGATGTGCACGCCTGACAACCCGGGGACCTACACGCTGAAAATACCCGCGGGCTCCAAAGAAACTTTCTACGCGCGCTTCCTGGCCCTGGCTGAGAACCAGAGGTATCTTTCTAAAGAGGAAGTCGCGCGCATGAAGGGGTACTGGATCACCTATACGATAAAGGCGGGCGATTCGCTGGGCAAGATCGCTAAAAAGTTCAACACGACCATAGAAAAAATCCGGCAGTGGAATCCTTCCGTAAGAAAGCAGAAATATCTGCAGATAGGTTCCAAACTCAAGGTTTTCCAGAAATGACAGAGCCGCAGGCTTCTTTTTCGGAATTCGCAGGCGTATACGACAGGTTCATGCACTACATAGACTACCCCGGATGGGTCAGGTATGCCTGCGAGATACTCAACCTTTACAACATAAGGGGCAGGAAACTGCTGGACATCGCGTGCGGAACAGGGACCTGCGCCCTTCTTTTCGCGGAGAAAGGGTTTGAGGTCACGGGGATCGACGCGTCGCAGGAGATGATAGCGCAGGCCCTGGAAAAAGCGGGATCAGACAAGCACGCGGCCCTTTTCCAGCAGCAGGACATGCGGGATTTCCGCCTTGGCCTGAAGTTCAATATCGCGACGAGTTTCTACGACAGCATTAACTACCTGCTCACCGCCGAAGATGTGGGCAGGGCCTTTGCCTGCGCTTTTGAGTCCCTCGAGGAAGGCGGCGCGTTCATCTTCGACATGAATACCGAATATGCGCTGAGCGAGATCTGGGGGTCAAAGACCATGAAAAGGAACGAAGGCGGTGTTTCTTCCGTGTGGAAGAACGAATATGACCCCTTAACAAAGATCTGCACCCTTTGCCTGACCTGGTCAACCAGGGAGAACGGGAAGAACCGGGAGCACGTTGAAATACACAGGGAAAGGGCCTACGGAAACGCGGAGGTAAAAAGCCTGCTTGAAAAAGCAGGGTTCAAAAGGATCATTATATACGCTCACCCGACGTTCAGCCCGCCGTTTGAATTAACGGCGCGCATAATGGTGGTCGCGCTTAAATAACCGTCTTAGATCGTACATCGTTCTTCGTTCATCGTTTAAACTCATGACCCATGACACATGCCTCATGACTGTTTTTACGATGCACGATGCACGAAGCACGATTCGCGAGGAGTAAGGATGGATGAGATCGAGGAACTCGAAAAACAGGGGTATGACATAATCGATATAATTGCCGGGGATGTAAAACCCGCCCGGGAAGTGCAGTACCTTGTTGACCGGGTCGTGAAGAACAAGGGCGGGGATTTCTACGGCGGGATCCTTTTCGAGCTGGCTTCCGTCCGGTTCCCGGAGGACAGGGCAAAAGCCCTGTGGCAGGAAATACTGCGCCACAAATACATAATAAGCGAAAGGCTGGGCAGGAACATAGGGGTAAGGGTCGCGACGCTTGACTACCTGGAAAACATCAAAAAACTCATCAGCGCCCCTGTCATAATTCCCGAGACCGAGTTCGCGAAAACGCTCAAGCTTTCAACCACCGACGACCTGACAGGCCTTTACAACCGCCGGTACCTTAACAACAGGCTGCGCGCCATGGTTTCCGAGGCGCAGGCGGAAAGATCCAGGTTTTCCGTCCTGATGATGGACCTGGACGGCTTTAAGAAATTCAACGACACGCAGGGCCACCAGGCAGGCGACCTTATACTGCAGGAGTTTGCCCGCGTCCTGAGGGAAGGCCTGCGCAAGAGCGACATGGTCGCGCGGTACGGCGGGGACGAAATGGTCTGTATCCTGCCGCTTACCGATAAATTCATTGCCAAAACAGTCGCGTCCAAGATCTGCGAACAGGTCAGGAAGGATTTTTCCGAGGTGAAGATCTCACTTAGCACCGGGATCGCGGAATACCCGACCGACGCGGCGGACGACGAAGGCCTTATATTGCAGTCAGACGCCGCGATGTACAGGGCAAAGGCGTTCGGCGGCAGCGCGGTTTCCTATTTCCACCCGGTTGAAATAACATACCGCCATACCGAGCCCGGGCCCGGGGATGTTGCCTGCGTGGGCGACTTCAACAGGTGGAACAGCAAGAAAGGCATGATGAAGCCGGATGAAAAGCCGGGGGTTTGGAAGGTTTCCCTGGACCTGCTCGCGGGAAAATACAAATATAAGTTCCTTATAGACGGTTCAAAATGGGTTACAGACCCTTCGCAGGTTGAATGCGGGGATGACGGGTTCGGCGGGATGTGCTCTGTCCTTAGTGTAAGAATGGAGTGAATGTCCGTCGTGTAACGTGTAAGGTGTAAGGCAAACTTTAAAAGATTATTTAATCCCGTTACACGTGACACGTTACACGGTTTTTCCGGAGGAAAAAGAATGGCGTGTTACGAAAAAGACCCTGACCGCGACGGAAGCCACAACAGGCAGGAGCTTGAAGCGGCAGCGAAAAACATAGGCATAAGCCTTTTCGGGGTTGCGCTTCTTGAGCCAGCGCGCGAATACTTCCACGGATCGATAAAAGAGAGCGCTTCAGGCCTGAAATTCGGCATCTCAATGGGTGTCAGGCTGCAGGACAGCATAATAGACGGGATAAACGGTGAGCCGACCCTGATCTACAAGCACCACTACTCGACAGTAAACCACCTTTTAGACCAGGCGGCTTTGCGGATAGCGGGCCTGATACAGGATAAAGGAGCGAGGGCAATACCGGTTCCCGCTTCGCAGATCGTGGACTGGGAAAAACAGCTTGGCCACCTTTCCCACAGGGTGATCGCTTATTACGCGGGCCTTGGCTGGATAGGCCGATCCACCCTTCTTGTGAACCCGCGGTCCGGCGCAAGGGCCAGGTACGTGACCGTGCTGACAGACCTTCATTTAACGGCTGATAAACCCGCTGAAGGCAGCTGCGGGGAATGTCGAAGATGCATTGAGGCCTGCCCTGCGGGGGCTATAACAAAGGAAGGATACGATAAGGCAAAGTGCCTTGAAAAATTGAAGGAGTTCGCGAAGAAGCAGGGCATCGGGCAGTTCATATGCGGGGTTTGCGTAAAGGCTTGTAAAGGCAGTTCTTAATTATGAATTATGAGTGATGAGTTATGTCCCTTCGGGACATCAACAGCACGGATGTTTATTTAAATAAAATTCCTTCACTCATAAATCATAATTCATAACTCATAATTGATATCCGTCTCACAAGGGCCAGCATAAAACATGGGGAAGATAAAAGAAGCCAAACCTGTTAAGCTGATCATGGGCGTTATCGCCTGCTGCGCAGGAACCGCGGAGGAAGCTGAGGGACTGCTCGTGAAAAAGTTCGGCAGCATTGACGCGCGCAGCGCCGTTACCCCTTTCGGCTTTACCGATTACTATGAGAATGAAATGGGCAAGAATCTCCTGCGCGTGTGGATCTCTTTTGAAAAGCTGGTTGACCCGCAGGAGCTTGCCGGCATAAAGACAGAGACGAACAAGATCGAGGAAAAATTAAGTGTAGGGGTCGGATTCATCCGACCCGAAGGCGCGGGCTTGATAAATCAAGCCCCTGCAAAAAAACGGCGCGTAAACCTGGACCCCGGGTATATTGACGGGGGCAAGCTTGTCCTGGCAAGCACGAAGAACTACAGCCACAGGATCTATTTAAGCAAGGGGATCTACGCGGAAGTGACGCTTATTTTTGAAAAAAGCGCGTTCCGCCCGCTCGCGTGGACTTATCCTGATTATAAATCCGTTACCGCGCTTGATTTTCTGGTAAAAGCGCGCAGCCGCTACCTCGCACAACTAAAAAAGGCGTAGTTAGCGGGCAAATTGTTAGATTGCCAGATTTAAGATTGTAAGAGTGAAAATAAATTGATTTTTATCTAAAACAATCCTTCAATCTTACATCTCACAATATCTCAATGAACTAAGGAATGGGGGTTTAAAATGAACTGGTACGGAGTGCCGCCGATGCTGGTGGCGATGTGCATTCTGGTATACGGCATTCTAATCCTGAGGAGCAACAGGAGATCCCCTGTTATCCTGGCATTTTTTATGCTTGCGTTCGAGGGGTGCGTCTGGCTTTTTTCCGTTGCCTTGTCGTATGTGGCACCGGACGAATCGATCGCGCTCGTCTGGAACAGGAACGTTTATATCGGGCTCATCTTGATACCGTCAACATTGTATCATTTCACCATAGAATACCTGGGCCTTAAAGAAAAGAGAAAAACGCTGTTTATCCCCTATACGATCTCGGGGGTTTACCTGTGCCTTAGCAGGGGGCCAAATTTTATAACCGGCGTTAAAAAGAACTTATTCGGTTACTCCACCCAGGGCGGGTTGCTTTATTATCTGTTCATGGCATTTTTCGCGGTAATGACGATCGTTTCGATCTCCTATCTTTACAGGGAACTGAAATCAGCCGAACCCGGTTCAATGAGGAAAACAAGGATCAAGTACATGTTTTCAAGCATTCTGGTCGCCGCGCTCGCAAGCGTTGATTTCCTGCCGGACTTCGGAGTGCAGATCTACCCATTCGGCTACCTGTTCATTTTCGCGTTCATCATCATAAACGGTTACGCCATAGTCAAATACAGGCTGCTTGACATGGAAACCTTCCTGTATAGGTCCGCGGGGTTCCTTACAGTGTCGTTCCTGGCGGTTGCGCTGTACGCGGCCGCGTTCACCGCGCTGTATGAATATGTCGGCAGGTCCCTTAACCTGCCCCATGCCCTGATAACCGGGCTGCTTTTAATAGTATTGCTCTGGGTGTTCATACCTTTCAAGAACTGGGTATGGTCTTTGATGGACAAGGTGTTTTACAGGGAGAAATATCTATACCGCAAGACGATCGCGGATTTCATGAAGCGGCTGAATGTGCTGATGGACCTGGACGAGCTCATCCCTATGATGGTGGAAACAATATCCCAGACCCTGAAACCCGACAAGGTTTCCATAATGATCCTGGACGAAGCAGAAGGGGAATACGCGGTGAAGAGCCAGGTGGGGATGTCGAATCCCGCGGTGACCCTTGGCAGGGACGACTCTTTCGCCACGTGGATATTTTCCCAGAGGAAACTGGTTGAAAAGGAAGGGCTTTCATCCGACCCGTGGTATTCCAAGATGCAGGAGGCCGGTATAGAAAAGTTCAGGGAACTGGAGGCGGAGATCTGCATACCGCTCATTGTCAGGAACCAGATGATAGGCATCATAAACCTCGGCAGAAAATCCTCAGGCGAATCCTACAAGAAGGAAGACATAGAACTTCTGTCCGACCTGGGGGTGCAGTCAGCGATAGCGGTCAGCAACGCGATGAACTACAACCTGCTTAAAAAAAGGACCGACCAGCTCCGCCTCCTTTCAAAGCTGGGGCAGGAAATGGGCCAGACCCTGGAGCTGGGCGCCATGGGAAAAAGCATCATAGACAGGATAAAGGAACTCATGCGCACCCAGATAGTGGCGATACTTTTAAAAGACGAGCAGACCGGTGAACTGTTTGTGAGCCAGGCCTCCGGCATTGACGAGGCGGCCGTGAAAGAGACCAGGATACGGCCGGGCGAGAAGATATCCGGATGGGTCGCCCAGCTCGCCCAGCCCGTTATCGTTGAAGACCTTGAAACCGACTCAAGGTTTTCAAAACGCATTCAGGAAAGGTATTACACGAAATCCCTTATAAGCGCGCCCCTTGTTGTCAAGGGCAAAGTCATAGGCGTGATCAACGTCAACGACAGCGAGAAGAAGAAGGCCTTCAGTTCCTACGACCTGGAGATCCTTACGGGTATCTGCAGCGAAACATCAGCGCTGGTGGAGAATGCCAGGCTTTACGCCTCAATGAAACAGGCATATCTGCGAACCCTGCAATCCCTGGCGGAAGCCCTTGACGCGAAAGACCAGTATACCTGCGGCCACTGCAGCCGCGTGCGCGATTACGCCCTTAAAATAGCAAGGGAAATGAGCCTTTCACAGTCAGTGGTCGATTCGATAGCCACCGCCGCGGTCCTGCACGACATAGGCAAGATAGGGATAAGCGAATCAATACTTTCGAAGCCGTCAAAACTCACCGCGAAAGAATATGAGGAGATAAAGAAACACCCCGAGATGAGTGAGAAAATAACAAGGCCCATAGGGCTTCCGGAAAGCACCCTGATGATAATCAAGCACCACCACGAGTGGTTCAACGGAAAGGGTTACCCGTCCGGGCTTGAGCACGAAAATATTCCGCTGGGCGCGAGGATCCTGAACATCGCGGACGCGTATGACGCGATGACGTCGGACAGGCCGTACAGGAGCGCGCTCACAAAGGACGAGGCGATCGAGGAAATGAGAAGGTCCGCCCCGGACCAGTTTGACCCGGACATAGTGGATGTTTTTATAAAAACGCTTGAGCATAAATCCGACAAGTAGAAAACAGTCATTAATTCAAAATCGTGTCAACGTGTCAACGTATCAGAGTAACAAAGTTTATAGAGTTTACAAAGTTTACATAGTTTACAGAGTCTAAATCTCAGGGAACTCAGTGGCTGATTTTAAAGCAGTTTACAGAATTTATAGAGTTTACAAGTTTACAAGGAAAAATTCGTGGTAATTCGTGGTAATTCGTGGTTAAAAAGTGGTTATTTTCGGGTGTTTGTGTTTTCCTCGCCCATCCTTACAGGTGGGCGAAGTCTCGCCCGCTGAAAGACGGGCGGAGTGTTTCCGTGGCAATCATTTTATGAAAAGATTGTTGGTTATCCTTATTGGTCTTTCGCTCGTGTCTGCCGCATGCGCGCAGGAGAAGAGCGTTTCCACCACCCTGCTCTGGTCCCTGCTCTTCCCCGGAGGCGGGCATTTCTATCTGGACCAGCCTAACGCAGGAAACGCGTACCTGCTGACCGAGGGCCTGCTCCTGCTGGGCGGGCTAAGCGTTAACAGCAACCTTGTTGAGGGAGAATGGAATTTTTTCTACGTCAACGCCATCAAGATCTACGAGATGAGTATTTTCACTTCTTACAGAGAAGCACGTATCCTGAACGGAAACGCGGGATACAGCTCGCCTGTTGACAGCACTTCCGTAAAAGACCTGGTGCTGGCGCCCTTTAAGTGGGAAAACTTTTCAAGCCCCTATGTTTTCGGGTTCCTGATCGCCGGAGCCGGGCTTAACGCCCTGGAGGCGTCCCTGAACCCGGGCAGGAAATGCCACTCGGATATTTCAGAGATACGCATAATGGGCGCCGACCTTGACAGGGCCGGGGGTACCGCGGCTTACAGCGCGATGTGGATCACCTTAAGCCTTGACGCGGCGGTAAGCGAAGAGTGCGCTTACAGGGGGCTTTTCCAGGTTGAATGCGAAGAAGCCCTTGGGAAAACAGCCGGGCTTTTTACATCAGCCGGCCTGTTCGGGCTGGGCCATGTTGTGAACTGGGCGGACGGGCAATCCTGGGCAAGCGGAGGGGTTGCCGCCCTTGCGGGGCTTTACCTGGGCTGGCTTTTCCGGCATGAGGGGTACAGGCTTGAAAAACCCATAGCGGCGCACTTCTGGTTCAATCTTGCCGCGGGCACGACCCTTTTCATAATGGACCCCGCGAACAATCCCATAGGCATAAGGGTGAATTTCAGCCTTTGAAGACATTTTAACCACACGATTGCACTCGATTTCCACAAGATTTTAGACTGGTTTGTCATTGCGAACCGAAGCCGCGAGCAAAGCGTGGCGGGCAGGCGAAGCAATCCGACGAAGTCGTTGCGAGCCGACTTGCGTTCCTCGCAATGACACAAAAAGGCAGTACGGATATTATGAATAAAAAAATGCTGCTGGTACTGATGGCTGTCGGTAACGCCCTTCCCTCAGTCTTTATAAAATATCTCAGTTCCCACTTTGACCCGTTCACCCAGAGTTTTTACAGGTTCCTGGCAGCGGGAGTTTTTTTTCTGATAATCGCTTTTATCTTTTTCAGGACCGAGCTGAAAGAAACCTGCGCCGACCGAAGGTCCATTTTTTTCATCATCCTTCTGACCCTGGTAAACCTGGGGTCGGTCGTGCTGTGGGTTACCGGTATTTACCTGGTCCCCGCAACGCTCGCGGAACTGCTGAGCAAGCTGCAGGTGATCATAATAGTGGTCTTTTCATACCTGCTGTTCCGGGATGAACAGGAAGTGATCAGGTCCAGGTCTTTTTTTGCGGCGTCAATACTATGCATTGCCGGAGTAGCGGGCGTGATACTTGGGAAGGGCGCGCCTGTAACCGGTTATTCAAAAGGCGTGGTCCTGGTGATACTCGGATCTTTCCTGAGTTCTATTTACGCGCTCCTCGCGAAGAAGGCCCTTAACAGAACGCACCCGGTGGTCCTTTCAACGCTCAACGTCCTTCTGATGTCAGCCGGGTTCCTGCTTCTCGGGCTGTTCTGGGGCGACCCAGGCAGCATAACAAGGGCTGCGCCCGGTATTACGGTATTTATGCTTTTTTCTGGAGTTATAGGCGTGGGCTCAGGCGTGGGGCTTTATTTGCTGAACATCCGCAGCGCGGGAGTTGTGGTCACAAACATGGTGCTTCTCGTCACGCCCCTTTTCACGGCCATATTCGCGTTCCTTTCAATGGGCGAAAAGCTTACGCCCTGGCAGATGGTCTGGGGCGCGGTGCTTGTAACAGGCTGCTACATACTAATTAAGAGTCAGAGAGTCATAGTTAAAGATTCATTTCAAAAGTCAAAATGTCCCTAAGGGATCCCAGCGTCTAGTCCCGATAGCAATCGGGACTGCGGGGACAAATTGTCCCAAAGAGATTCCTTCGGAATAAAAGTCAAATTGTCTCAAAGAGACATGATGGAACACACGACCATATATAAGGACGAAAACCTATACTGCGCTTTCCCGGATATAGCGAAGCTTGAAAGCGGAGAACTGCTGGTGGCGTTCAGGGAGGCGCCGCGAAGAAAAACCATAAGCCACCACGACCCGCAATCCAGGGCGGTACTGGTCCGTTCAAAAGACAGCGGCAGGACCTGGGGAGAAAAAACCGCGATCTATGCCGACGAAGACGGGGTCCAGGACCCGTCAATAATGCAATTAAAAGACGGCGCGCTGCTGTCAAACTTTTTCAAGTGGCGGTTCAGGAAAAACAGGGAAGATCTGGAAGGATCCGGGCAGGTATATGACGTATCATCCCTTGGTTTTCCGGAAGGCGGGTGGACCGCGGATATCGGGACATTTGTTGTCCGTTCCGAAGACAGCGGGCGCACCTGGGACAAAATTCCCTCGCATTTTGAAATTGCCGGGCACAAAGCGATTTCCACTTCTTCACCCGCGCTGGAGCTCACCGGTGGCACAATATTACTACCGGTCTATTCCCAGCCTGTCACAAGCGGTTCTGAAATGACCAGGCCTTCGCCGTCTTTTGTGATGAGATCCCGCGATAAAGGGAAAACCTGGGCAGAGCCTGCCCTTATTGCCGAAGACCAGGAAGGAAAAGCCGCGCTTGAAGAACCGGCGCTTGTCCGGCTGAAAAGCGGGAAGATCATCTGCATGATGAGGGCGGATTCAGGCGGGGGTGATCTCCTGCGCCAGGCGGAATCTTCAGACAACGGAAAGACCTGGGCAAAATTTTGGGAAACCCCGATCATGGGCCACCCTCCCCACCTGCTCCAGTTGACAGACGGCAGGATACTTTGCACGTACGGGTACCGCCACAAACCCTTCGGTATCAGGGCAAGCCTCAGCTCCGATGAAGGAAGAACATGGGACCTGAAGAACGAGATCATAATAAGGGATGACGGCATGCACACAGACCTGGGCTATCCAAGTTCAGCGGAGATCGGGCCGGGCAGGGTCCTTACGGCTTATTATTTTCACGACGAAAAAGGCACGCGTTTCATCGCCGGAACGTTTTTTAAAATATAATTTTGACACAGATAGCCACCGATATCCCCCTGCAGCTGCTGCGCAGCTCAACGCAGGGACCTTCGGGTCAGAATCTTCGATCAATGACCCTACGGCACGGATTTATTTATGTAACTCAAACCTTCAGGTTTGATATCAGGGCTGAAGCCCTGAGTTACAACTTCTTTTCCTTACCTCAATCTCAATCTGAAGTTAATTGCAGGGGGAACAATGGCGCAGAAAATAATAATCGACACGGATATCGGGGACGACATAGACGACGCGCTGGCTATCGCGCTTGCGCTTGGGTCCCCGGAACTGGACCTGATAGGCGTTACGACCGTGTACGGCAGGGTTGACCTGCGCACACGCCTTGCCCTGAAAGAACTGCAGGTATTCGGCAGGACTGATATTCCCGTGGCAACCGGGATCGGGAAGCCGCTGAACAGGCCTGAAGACACCCACGTGCCCAGCCAGACCGAAATAGTAAAACAGGAGGAGAAACTCCAGCCCCAGGCGAAGCAGGGAGCCGTTGATTTTATTATCTCGGCTGCCCGGGCAGATCCCAAAAACGTGATCCTTGCGCCCATAGGGGCGCTCACGAACGTTGCGGCGGCGGTCTCAGCCGACCCGCGCCTTAAAGACAATTTAAAAAGCATCGTAATGATGGGCGGCGTCGCCGGCGAAAAAATAGCCGAATACAATATCGCCTGCGACCCTGAGGCCGCGGGCATTGTTTTCAGGTCCGGGATACCCGTTACCATGATAGGGCTTGACGTGACAATGAAGTGCAGGATGAAAAAAGAGGAAGTAGAAAAGATCGAGAAAAGCAAGAGCCCCGGGGCAAAACTCCTGGCGCAGCTTATCCATATCTGGCAGGGGGGGAACAGCGAGAATTTCCCGGTGCTCCACGACCCCCTGGCGATCGCGGTGATATTTGACCCGTCCCTTGTAAAAACAGAGAAAATGGCGATCGAGGTTGATACCGGCTCAAGCCCGGAGCGTGGGTTTACGAAGCCGGTTTCCGGCAGGCCTAACGCGGATGTCGCGCTTGAGGTGAACAGGGACAGGTTTGTCAAGATGTTTGTGGAGAGAATAGTGGGCGCATAAATACAAGTTAAAAGTCAAATTGCAAATTGTAAATTGCAAAAGTGAAAGATATACCAAAGAGGCATAGAGATTGAAACGGGACCCGAAGACTGTTAATATTAAAAAATTCATTTTTCTTATTTCAATACTTTTTGTTTTCTGCGTTCCGCCGAATTCTGCGCAGGCGAAGGGAAACCTTGTCAGGACAGAGCATTTTTCCCCCCTGAGTTTCTGCCCGCACAGGGGTGAAACAACGGCGCTGGATTACCATATACTCAGGAATTCAGCCGTCGCGATAAAGATATCCAGCCTTTCAGGTCGAAGGGTCTTTGAATACAGGCAGGGATTCATCTTCGCCGGAAAATACAGCTTCGTGTGGGACGGGACCGACTCTTTTGAAAGGACGGTTGAGCCGGGTTTTTACAAATGCGAGATAGCGGCTGTTTCATCCTCAGGCGATACCGCGTCTGATTACGCCGACGCGATAGTGCGCGTTATCATCCCCGGAGAATCCCTTGCCCCCAGGATAAGAGAAAAATTCAAAAACTGGTCGGTGAAGGTCAGAGGGTTTGTCAGGTACGTGACGGAAGCTGAAACAGGCCTTTCATTTGATCTCAACCACAGGGAGGTCCAGCTTGACCTTAAGGGAAGGCGCGGGGATGACTGGAGATACGGCGTAAGGTTCTTCCCGTTCTATTCAAGCGGGCAGCCGGACTGGAGCGAATTCGTTGAAGCAAGCGCGGGATATTACGGAAGCAGGTTCAGCGTTGAGGCGGGTTACAGGAACCTTGTGGACGGCTACGCGGATCCCCTGCTGCTTTTCGCTTCCCCGGCGCTTGACAGGAGCAGGTTAAGCGTTCTTTCAAAAATAAACGCCGCCGAGTTCCTGGACCTTGACTGCGGGCTGCATTACATAACCGGTTCAAACGAACTTGGGCTGAACGCGAGGGGAAATTTCACGGTGAAGGATCTCAGGGCGGCCTGTTTCACGCTGAACTCCTTTACCGAGTCGCGCGCGAATAACGTTCTGGCGGCAGAATGCGCGGTCCCGCTCGCGGGACCTACGGTCATATCCGCGGAAGCAGGCGTAAGCAGGACAGAGGCCAGGCCGGACTCGTCTTCAGCTGCCGTCGATTCGTTCGGTCTAGCGTTCCGGGCAGAGCTAAGGCACGATTTTAAGGCAGCGTCAGGGAACTTCGGCACCGCGAGCGTGCTTGTTGCCGGAGAGTACGTTGAGAAGGATTTCGCCTGCGACCTCGCGGCGCTCCCAAACGGCAGCGATAACTACGGCGCGGACATTATCCTGGGCTACACCAACAACCCCGGCCTGCCGTGGCTTGAAGACGCGAGAATTGAGGTGAGAAAGGCATATTTCAGGAACATGGCGAACAACCTGCAAAGGCAGAGGTTCAGGCCCACGGTGTCCGTGGATCTCGGCAGGCAGTTAAGGGTTCAGGTGCAATACGATTACCTTGGCGTCGAGGACATAACATCGGGGCACGACATACCCGTGTCCCGCTCAAGGAATTTCTTCAGCGAAGCCCGGTACGCCCCGGAGCAGGGCGGGTGGGATATATACTGCAGCTACGCGACCACGCTTAATACGGTAAGCCTGTACAGCGAATATACCGTGACCAGGGCGGTGTGCGGTTACCGTTTCACAGTTCCTTTTTACGCGTACCTTGGTTACGACAAGGTGGCAAATTTTACCACTCCTGATCCCGTTACCTGGCGTAACTACAGCCTGATAACAGCCGGGTTCAGGTGGGATATTTCAGGCAAGTCGAAAACGCGGGCCGGGCTGCAGGCAGGCCTTGTCATTGACAACCTCGCAGCAGGAGCCGCGAGGATGGTTTATTACGGCGAATTCTCGCACTGCGTGTTCAGGGGGTTAAGCCTGGGCCTGACCTACGGCACGCCCTCGGGAGCGGATGCAATTCAGAGGATATACGTCCAGGCGAAGTATGAGTTTTAACGAAGAATGATTACAGTGATTATTAACTGATGATTACAGTGATTATTTTAATACATACAGTTAAAGATTGAAAGATAGACAGTTAAATTCGTGGAAATTCGTGTTAATCCGTGGTTGCAAAGACAGTCATTTGTAAAAGCCAAAGATTTCTCCGTGTCTCCGTGCCTCCGTGGTGATTTTTTCGTGCTTTCGTGCGACAGCCCCTGCGTTTAGTCCCGATTTTTTATCGGGACTGCAAGGGGGAAATCTTTTATATGAAAAAGTTATTTGTTATGCTTATTGGGCTGTTTGTGCTGGCTGCGGCGGCGCTGGCAGACGACACGATGACGAACCCGGGGTTTGAAATGGTGACCGGTCTTCACGGGACATTCGCTGATTCCTGGTCAGGTGTAGGCAACGTCTGCGAGATCTCAGTCACAGAGGTCCACTCCGGCACTCGCTCATGCAGGCTTTACCGCGCTCCCGGTGAGCCGGCGACAGAAACAGGGCTTAACCGCTGGTATATTGACGGAAGCGGTCAGGGCGGCGCAATGCTTTCAAAAACCAAAGGATGGATAAGTTTTTATTACAAGGCGATCTCTTCCGGGCAGGATTCAATACTGCATATGTATGTTATTCCCATGAGTTCAACGCCCAGGGAAAACACCGGGGAGCAAAGGACCGATTTCCAGGTCCCCCGCGTGCATATCGGGGACGGGCAGTGGCACCAGGCCTGGGTGAAATACGATTATTCCTCAGTCTCTGCCGTTGCCTGGATACAGATCTCCCCCAGGGTCATAGGCGAGGGCGAGATATTTTTTGATGATTTCGGGTACACGCTTTACAGGCCCGCGGCCCTGCAGATAGGCGATATCACTGTTTTTGAAAGCGTTTCGTACGCGGGAGATTCGGGCACCATCCAGGCCGAGATAGAAAATATCGGGGACTATTACTACTACAACTGTTACGCGGAAATTTCCCTTCCCCCTTACCTGCACTCGCAGAGCGGCGATACCGTTTATCTTTCTTCTATACCGAACTCGTCCAGCAGGAACGCTTCCTGGCTTGTATACGGTAACAGGGACCAGGCTGTTGATACGGTCGTTGTGACGATCAAGAACTCAAGCCGCATTATTATAGAGACAAAAACGTTCCTGCTTAAGCCGGTCATGCAGGCTTCCATCCCGTCGATGGGATCAATGCTCGAGCAGGGCGAAACCCTGATCTTTTCCTGCGCGGTCTTAAATACCGGGTCAGCGAAACTCATTGCCGCGGCAGGCGCGATCTCGTCCGGGCCCGGGATCCAGGTCGAAAGCGTTATTTGCAGCTCTGTTCCCGTGATCCCGCCCGGAGAGGCGGAGACGCTTTCCTGGGTGCTGAAAGCGGCAAGCCAGACGCCATACGTGACCGTTTCGCTCTGCGTTTCCGCTGCGAACCACGACACGCTTTATTGCCAGGTCCAGTTCCAGGTGTGCTCTAATTCCGTGCCTCCCGCCCCCTCAGGCCTGCTGGGGGCAAAAGTGGAGAACGGAGCGGCGGTGCTTGAGAACCAGAAAGTTTATATCTCTTTTGTCAGGAGCGACTTCGGCTACGGGATATCCGAGCTGAAAATGAACAGTTCGTCCGGCTGGATAACGGCCGGCAAAATGCCGGACCTAGGGGAAAATAATATATATATCCTCAGGTACCACGCGGTCATACGGCGTGTTTGCCGGACCTGACCCCGAGACGCAGGTGCTTTCAGACACCGCAGGCCTTATTTTCAGGAGCACCTTCATCGATTCCAATTCAAACCTATGGAACTTCGCCGCCTCTTTTTCCGTCACCAATAGTGACAACGCGCTCTCGTGTTCATACAGCGCGGTGTGCACGGGAGTGACCGACGTGAAGAGATACTACGGACCCCTGTTCTACGTCGGCGAAGGAAGCTTCGGCGCGCACAAGAACGAGGCGTTGTTCCCGGCAATGGACTGGCAGCTTGAGGGGGAAAGGTCCTCGAACCCGATGGACGGCCTTCCCCCTTACCAGGATAAGACCGTTCCCCCGCCATTCAGCGTGGGGGTCCCGATGATGGTAATAAGGGAAGGCGATAATTCAATAGGCATTATCTGGGACCCGAAGGATGCATGGACCGATGTTACCGCGACCCCCACCACAACTATGCCTACGGCGAAATTCGCCACACCTAATTTCCTTGAGAACCAGGATAACCATTATCTTGCAATAATGGCGCCGGCCGTGCCGTGGTATATACCCAGGAACGAAGATCCCGGATACCTGGACGGCGTGACGCTGCAGACCTTCACGCTCCCGGCGAATACCGCGATGAACATAAAAGTTAAAATCCCGATGATAGCGAATTCAAATTCTGTTCTGGATATGATGGACAAGTGGTTCGAGGCCTACGGCGGGATACCTGACACGCCCGCGCTTCCGCTGGGGACATACGACCTGCAGCTGGATTTTTGCGCTGACGCGTTCACCAGCACCATGTGGGACACACCCAGCCAGGGCTGGTTTGCCAACAAGCCGAACGCCTGGGCCCCGGGCCCAGATCCTGTTGTGCGCACCCTTCTTTATTTCAGGGCGATCACAACGTCAGACCCGGCCCGCAAAGTGAATATTATGTCCCAGGTAAACAGGTCAGGGGCTGCCCAGGTTTCCGGTTACCAGACCCTTGACCAATGCCTCAGGCTTGGAAGGGTCGAAGAGGCAGTGCAGAACGCGGAGAACCAGGCATACGGCATAATATCAAGCCAGTATGAGGACGGAGGATGGAGATGGTACCCGACCGGAAAATACACGCAGCTCTGGTGGAAACCAAGCGTTTCCGGGACAAACACCGAGAACCTGCGCACAATACTTAGGATAGCAAGGATCCTGAAGAACGACCAGATAAAAACAGCGGGCTTGAAAGGCCTGGAATTCCTGGATAATAATTTCGGACCGGGCAATTACCCGCTGGACCCTATTCCGCGCGGCGCCCAGGTATGGGAAGTTCCCCAGCACTGCCCTGACGGGTATGCGGCAGGGCTTGCGGCACAGTGTTACATTGAAGGATACAGGCTCACAGGCGACACCCTGTACCTGCAGAAAGCTGTTTACTGGGCAAAAGCACTTCTTCCTTTCAATGTTTTCTGGACCAATCCAAACAGGGCAAAGCTTCTGTATTCGCACTACCCGATCATGGGAACAACATGGTACAACCTTTCAAAATGGTGGGAGTGGACAGTCCAGTGGTGCGGGATGGCAGGGGTAAAACCGCTTTATTATTTAAAAGACCTTGACAGCACGTACCCCTGGTACAAGATCGTGGACGGGATCACCATAGCGGGAATGCGCCTGCAATACAACACACCGGACTACGGATGTTATCCCGACGGTTTCAGCCAGCCCAAGGATGCTGACGCGTATTACTGGAGCCTTGGCCCGCACGACCAGTTCAGGAACATTTTTATGATGTTAGGGTTTGACATAGAGGTGCAGACAGCGATCCTGCAGTTCGACACGCTTACGCTCAATATCTCGGCAGGTTCGCGCTTTGAGACCGCGTCCATGAACGGGGATACTCTTGCCGTCACGACGAACTGGGTCGCGGGAGAAACAGCGTTCCTGCTTGTCGCGGGCATCGGGGAACCCGCGGCTGTTTTTAAAAAAACACAGCGCCTTTATTCCTGTTCGAACCTGGATGCCGCAGCTGAAGGATGGAAATACGACAGGGACAAAGGTTTCCTGTACGTGAAACTGAATTATGACACGCCCTCAATCACTGTTTACGTCACAGGTGCCAAGGAATGGACGCAGGAGATCTCCCCGTACAATTCAAGGCTTGTCATAAACAAAAGAGAGGTGCTTGCCGGAGTGCAGGACTGCACGGTCACGGTTTACGTGAAGGATAACGCCGGCAACCCGATGCCCGGAAAGAAAATAACAGTTTACACGGGGCGGGGCCCGGCTTATGACGCTGTTTCCTATCCCGGCGGCAATGCCACGGACACGGACGGGGTTTGCGTGGCGCACATATTTTCGGATTCACCGGGTTATGATTCTGTGACCGCGATGCTGGAGGAAAAGCAGGAGAACTGCCAGAACGTTATCCTGAACCCTTCTTTTGAGAACGGCACAACCCTTCCGGAAAACTGGTACCTGATCCCGGCGCAGTCATGTTCCTGGTCATGGGACACAACTCCCTTTTCAGGTTCGCGCTCGATCATGAATACAACCGCAGGTTCGGGTGACAATTACGCGATCGCGGCATGGGGCTCAAAGCTGTGGCATTACGCTGAACCGGGCATGAAGATATGGTTTTCAGGGTATATAAAAACACAACTTGTCCTGGATCCGCCCGGGGCTGCAAGCGCGCATATCGGATGGGTGGTAAACGGAACCCCGGTCAGCGACATCGAGATCATTTCCCTTACAGGCTTAAACGCCTGGACGCGGTGGGAAACAGTTTCGGTCGTTCCCGCAGGGATGAACGGGTTCGGGGTAGCCTGTTATAACAACGCCATCGGATTTGCCTGGTTTGACGACGTTTACGCTTACGTTCTGCCTGTGATCACGTATAACCTTGTTTCAAACGGCTCGTTTGAAGCAGGCTCAACAGAATGGGGTTTTTCGGCAAACACCGGATCCTGGACAAGGGACCTACGGGATTCGCGCAGCGGAATAGCTTCCATAAAGCATACCTGCACAAGCAGCGCGGACAACTACGCTGAACAAACCTTCAGGCAGGGAATGTCCTATCCATATAATGTGACTTATCCCGTAAGCCCGTATGAAACGCTGCTGGCGTCAATGTACATGAAAACGCAGCTCTCAAGCGGGAACGCCTGCATCAGGATAATATGGTTCAACGGCTCCAGCGTTGTTTCCGATGTCCAATACGCGGGAATAAGCGGCACAAACGACTGGACGTACAGG